>ENA-ORUB01003210-ORUB01003210.1-human-gut-metagenome-genome-assembly--contig:-NODE-3210-length-14128-cov-3.222270_pt1 | contig 14128 bp, 11 predicted proteins | sample MGYA00241918_ERZ509200 | MGnify/ENA primary metagenome ERZ509200 (study PRJEB26280, sample SAMEA2338853) | human gut metagenome | biome: human gut; feature: human-associated habitat; material: faeces... | reverse complement strand
ACGGGACTTCCATCAGGCGCTGGAGAACGCCCGCCTGCGTGCCATCCAGCTAGACCAAGAGTTCCGCGAGCATCGCCGCCGCCTTGCCGAGCAGCAGGAGCAGGCCCTTGCCCCGGCTGCGGCCATCGCCGCCCTTGCCGCGCCTTCTCCCGCCACCGCGCCGCTGCGTCCTTTTGCCGAGATGGACGAACAGGAGCAGGAACGCCTGCTGGCCCTCTATCCTGACGAATCCCTCAAGGCCGCTCTGGAGGCCCTGAACACGCCTCCCGCCGAGGATGAAGCACAGGCCCGCAAGGAATGGCAGGAGCAGCAGGAACTCATGCAAGAGCTGGAAGGCCCGTCCTATACGCCCAAAGAGCCGCCCCTGTTCTTCCCTCCCAGCGCCCGCTACAAGGAACAGCTCCGCAGGGATGCGTCCCTTTTCATCGAGGCCGCGCCCCTCTGCCTCCGGGACGGGGATGTCTCCCCCATGCTTGGCATGGCGGAGGCCTTCCTTGCCCGCCACGGCTACGCCATGCCGCCCGCCAGCGGGGAAGACGACAGCCCGCAGGCCGCCGCTGTGCGCTCCAGATTCAGGAAGATATGCCATCAGTTGTTGGCCGAGGAATGGCAGGTGAAGAAGCTCTTTCTGGCCCATCTGGACGGGGAAGCGTGGGCCTCCATGCGGCAGCCTGCCCTCGTCACGGCCCCGCTGCCTCCGCACGGCACAGGGCAGTCCCCGGCACAGGCCGGAGCCGTCCCCGGCGGCGATGCCAGTACACAGGAAGGCCCGGACAATCCCCGTTTCAGTAAAGTCTGTGAAGCCTACATCCGGGAGAAGGGAGCAAGCCTTGCCCCCTCCAGCCTCCTGTCTGTCCAACTGGCCGTGCGCCGCTTCATGGAGCAGGCAGGCGACCTTCCCATCAAAGCCTACAGGAAGCGGGAACACATCATCCGCTACAAGGACGCCCTGCTGGCCCTGCCCAAGAACCTGCCCGCGCCCCTCGCCAAGCTGCCCATGCCGACCGTGCTGGAGCGCATCCGCAAGGGGGCCTTCCCCCATCTCCAGCAGGCCCCGAAGCTGTCGGCCCGCACCATCAACGAAAAATACCTTGCCTTCGTGCAGGTGGTCTTCTCCTATGCCGTGAACAACGGGCTTGTGGAGGTCAATCCCTGCACCGGGGTACGGGCCGCCAGCAATACGACGGAACTGGAAGACGTGTCCGTCCTGCCCTTCTCCAAGGAGGATTTGTCCGTCATCTTCCAGCGCTCCGGCCTGTACCATCCGCACGGCTGCGGCGCGGTGGGGCGGCTCTATGCCAGCAAGACCAAGCTCCTTGACTACAGGTGGCTCGTCCTGCTGGCCCTGTACACGGGTGCCCGCATAGAAGAACTGGCCCAGCTCGACCGGCAGGACGTGCGGCAGGAGGCCGGTGTCTGGTTCATCCATATCCGCGCCGAGATGGCCACAGGCCGCCGAGTGAAGAACAGGGCCTCCATCCGCAAGGTCCCGCTGCATTCCCGTCTGCTGGAGCTGGGCTTCCTCGACTTCGCCCGGCAGGGGAAAGGGACGGGCAAGCTGTTCTCCCTCCTTTCAGACAAGCAGGACGGCGGCAAGCGCAGCAACGCCTTTTCGCAGTGGTGGCGGCGCTTCCTTGCCAGTCTGGACTTGGAGAACGGGGACAGGAAACACTTCCATTCCTTCCGGCATACCTTCAAGCGCGAAGGACGCAACAGCGGCCAGATTGCCCCGGAACTCCTTGATGCGCTACAGGGACATGCACAGCAAGGTGTCTCCGCGAACTACGGACGTGATGAAGAAGGAAAGCAGTACGCCCTGCCTGTATTGCAGGAGGCACTGGAGAAGATTGATTTTAGCGATGTGACACAAGGACTTGAATCATCCATGATGCTGTAATGACAGAATATCACAGTTGAGACAAATTTACAGAATCCCCATATTTCTGTTTTAAGCCCTCATTTTCCTCCTTCCCGATAATGAGTCACGCTTCAGACAAAAACGCGGGAGAAGGCCAATACGGGCCAAAATGGGGCATATGGGAGATTCCGTCGCTCCCACCATGCTGGCCTACCCGACAGAAACCGGGACCAAAGGGGCTTTTCACGAACATGCCGTCCAAAGAAGCTTTTTGATCATGCCGGGAGAAAGCGTCACTTCCCCATTATCCAGAACTCTCTAAACGACACGCGAACATGCGCCTGGAAGGAACATGCTCGCGTGTCGTTTAAGCGCTCTTTGGCGCGGATGTTTTCAAGTATGCATACGCAGAGCATCCGGCAGCTCTGCCTGACGATGCACCGGATCAGACTCTGAATACCTTCATGACTTCGTCGCCAAGGTGATTGATGACCTTGACGGCGATGCGGCCGCCCTCCGGTCGGGGGAAGGGGCGGGAGGTATCGCTGTGCAGGCTTTCCCAGGCGTCCTTGTCGATCTCGGCCTTGAGGGTGGTTTTCAGGGCCTTGTAGGGATCGTTGGCGCCCAGGAAGTAGGCCTGGCGGACAAAGAAGCTTTCCTCGTCATAGTCCGTATCCACAAACCAGCAGGCGATGTCATCGGCCTCGCCGGAGCAGATCTCGCCGGTGCTGGGTTTGAACACGTCCACACCATTGACCTTGACGCGCAGCATGCCGGTCTCGCGGCCTTTGGCGTCGGTCTCGGGCAGCAGGCTGATGTCCGGTTCACCGAAGATGACGAAGAGATTGCCCTTGCCGTTGTTCTTGAGGTCCTCGCTCATGTGCAGGTCCGCGTTCATGCGGGCCTTGAGCACGGGGATCTTGCCCAGCTTGCTGAACTCCGCCGCATGGGCATCATAGTTGAACGCGCAGGCGACGACCACATCGAAGCCCGCATCCGCAGCCTCACGAACGGCCTGCACCAGATCCTGACGCGAGACCGTACCGAATTCCGGGCCGATGAAGATGCCTGCGCGGCGTTCGGTCTCACCTTCGTTGTAGCGGCCTTCGGCGCAGATCATGGCTCCGGGCCAGGGGGTCAGACTGGTGAAGTCGATTTTGTCGTCCTTGTGGGCCTGCTGCACACCGGCGACCTTGAGGTTCTCCAGGATCATGCCCACGAAGTCGCGGCCGTCCGCACCCTCATGCGGTGCGGCGGGGTCCAGCAGCTCGCCATCTGCGCCCACGGCCAGCATGCGGTGCGGGGAGAGGCTCTCCACCGTGAAGGGACCGGCCACGCGCACCTTTTTCTTGTCCTCATAGGGCTTGTCGTAAAGGAACTCATAGTCGGCACGGGCCGCGATGGAGGCATCGATCTCCTGCTGGCGGGCAATGCGGGCCTGCCACCAGCGGGCGTGCGTGTCGCGCGCCTTCGTGCTCCAGGCGGTGTCCGCCTCACGGGGGATCTCCCATTCTTCCCACTGTTCGCCCAGCTGCGCATTGAGGGTCGCGCGCAGCGGCTCCAGCGTGCGCTGCCATTTTTCGTAAATGACGTCGATCTCGGCATTGTTGGCAATGGATTTCAGCGTGATGTGCGGCACGCGCTCATAGACGAAGCCCAGGCGGATATTGTTGAAGGTGGGGGCTGTGGAGGGGCCGCGATTATTCAGCTCCGCTTCCTTGGCCTGGCCTTCCGGGCTGTCGGTCATGAGATAATAGGGGTAACGCGCGCCCATGATGCGCGCACGCGCCAGAGCCAGGGCCACGCGCGAGGTATCGATGGTGATCCAGCGGCGGCCCCATTGCTCGGCCACATAGGCCGTTGTACCGGAACCGCAGGTGGGGTCCAGCACCAGATCACCGGGATCGGTGGCCATGAGGATACAGCGTTGGATAATGCGCCAAGCTGTTTGGACAACATAAATAGGATTTTCTTCTCCTTTGACGTCATCCCATAAATTAGATATGGCGATAGTTGGACGATCTTTATGGAATACGATTCCTGCCAATGAGTTCCCACCAGCATCAAACAATCGACTTGCCTTACCTAATCTATCCAACCCCTGAGGGACTTCAAAACTCCATTGTCTGTTATATCCACAGCTTTTAGAATTTCCTCTAAATATATAATTCTGACTTCTCGTATCGCTAGGGTGCTGACTGACAATAGGCCAATTAACCCTAGCCCATTGCCATCCATTGTTTAATAAAAAAGAAATTTCATTTGGTAACAGCGATGTTGATCTTTTAATCGTTCCAGAATTGTCTATGAGTGTATTAAATTTACTATCCTGTTCAACAGTTTTTCTATTTTCAAATATGGTATTTATCTTGATATGTTCTTTTGATTTTGCAAACCAGAGTAAATAATCAAATATACTCTCTGTGATAAGTGTATTTCCTTTCTTCTTTATTGCTATTGTGTTTATATAATTATCACCCCCAAATATTTCATATAAAACGTCTTTAATAAGATGCACGTTCTCGTCACCAATCTGCACGAAGATGCTGCCGGAATCCGTGAGCAGGTCGCGGGCCAGCAGGAAGCGGTCGCGCAGATAGCTGAGGTAGGAGTGGATGCCGTCTTTCCAGGTATCGCGAAAGGCTTTGACCTGTTCCGGCTCACGGGTCATGTTGTCGGCCTTGCCGTCCTTCACGTCCCGGCTGGTGGTGGACCACTGGAAATTGCTGTTGAACTTGATGCCGTAGGGCGGGTCCATATAAATGCACTGCACCTTGCCGCGCAGACCTTCGCGCTCGGACAGACTGGCCATGACCTGCAGGGAGTCCCCCAATATCATGCGGTTGGTCCAGTTCTGGTCGTGCTGGTAAAAATCGGTCTTGTCCGCGTCCGGCGCAATGCCGTTGAAATCCGCAAACAGCGAAAGCTGCTCCTGCGGCTGGGGCCGGGCGGCCCTGGTCTCGCGTATCAGCTCCTGCACCAGAGCGCGGGGATGGACCTTTTCCTGAATGTACAGGGGCGGGGCCTGCACGGTAAGGCGGTCATCCCCATCGTATTTGCCGCGCCAGATGAGCTGCGGGTCCAGATCCGGGTCGCGCTTCTGGAAGCTCAGACGCACGGGGGCCAGCTCTTCCTGCCGCATGACGGACTGGTACTCCGCCGTGGGGATGTTGGTGCGCCGGTCGGCCTCATGGGTGATGGTCTCAACGGTCTTGAGGGGAGAAGCTTTGCGAGCCATGCCGTATCCTTTCTTACACGTTATCTTCAACGATGATGCTCAAGGGTGATGTCGCCAGCAGGCGCTGACCGCGCCCGGCTTTGACCACCGTGCCGGAAATCTCCACCAGCAGCTTGTCTTTGTGAGCGATGATAGCCCTCTGGTAATCAGATCCTGTGAGCTTTATATCTACAAAACGCTGCGGAGTATCTAGAATATTTTTTATCTTTATTTGACCAGAACTATCATCTATATCATCTTCTAAGCCTATAACAAACCCCTTAATACAAACAGTTTCATGCAATGAATTATTTTCATATCTTTTTATTGTTGGAATATCAACAATCCCCAGATAATGATCAATATTTATTTCTTTAATTATTTTCAAATTTGTTTTTATGATATTTATACTATCTATATCTATTTTTGTTTCAAAAAAAGGGATGTTTGTTTTCCGCATTGGAGAATATTTTATACTAAAATAAATATTATTCGTATTAAAACTCTCGTACATTTCAACTATAGATTTACATAAATTTTTTGTAACTCCAGTTGGTAGAATTTCTATAAAATCATTTAAAGATAATTGTTTTGTTTGAATATACTCAATCCCTTTTTGCAATACTGGAAATACGCTTTGTGCATATGTAGCATTATTATTTTTTACATAGATTGGAGACAATAAGCGCAAAGTAAAATATTCTCCTATCCTACTTTCAATATGAATATTCCTCATAAATCTATTTGCTTCAGCTGGTTTACTTGTAGGATAATCAATTTTTTGTGTTGCAGCAGAACTAGCAGCTGCCAAGAGCATATCATAAGATAGTTTACTAAATTTTATAAATTCAGAAATATTTAAATTATCACTATTTTTATTAATGTGATAAAGTTTAATTACAATCGTATCAAATTCTATATTTTTCAAATCATCTACAATTGACATCTGCGAACGGCTTTCTACTAATTCTACTGTAGAAACATAATCTGCGATTCGCGATGCATAGTCCGCAAAATACGTATCTACCGGCACCAGCAATTCCTCATTGCCATACTGCCAGATGGTGGCTTTTCCAGGATATTCGTCAAGCTGTGTGGCGCCCTTGCTGCGCAAATAGGCCATGAGCTGCACGGGGGTGATGGACTGCAGCACCTGTTTGTCTGAAATACGCACTCTCATATCATTTCCCCATTGGCGCTATGCCGCATGGCTTCTTTCAGAAAGTCCACAGAAAAGACGTTCTTTCGCGGGATGTGGACAGTGACTGTGCTGTCATTTTCCGTTTCGGGTTTCCCGGCCAGGGAAAGCCAGTAGGCACAGTGGTACAGACAGAGCTGGTCTTCCGTCTGTTGTATCCAGTCCTCGCAAGCTTCCGGCACACATACCAGTACCAGCAGGCGGGGTTCCATAACAGCAGCACGCAAGTCATTATAATTTTTGACAGGCAGAGCAAATGCGATCTCATCTTTGGAGCGATCCACCGCATGCGTACATTTGAGCTGGATCGCGATCCTGCCCCGCGTCCACTTGCAATTGGGGATATCCTTCATGCACAGCTCAAGGTCCACACTGTCATCATCCACTTCCGGCCTGCTGGAATTGCAGCCCGCCTGGGCGGCTATGGCGAACACATAGGCGCGGCTGAACTGCTCCATCTTTGCGGTATGATACATGGCCGTTATCCCTTTTTCATCTGATCACAGGCCTCGCTGACAGCCTCGGCAAAAGCCTGCTCGACCCGTGCGGCAAAATCGTCCTGGATGCGGTACACTTCCCGCAATTCCACAAAGGCCCAACGGCCAAACTGCCCCAGGCGGTTGATGCCGGGCAGCCAGTACGTTTCCATAGTGGACTTCTTTTCCTTGGCGTCCTCACCCCGGTAGCCCTTGATCTCTACCACCAGGTGCAACAGGTCGTCCTCGCCGTGGCCGTCATCCACCAGTACGATAAAGTCCGGCAGGTAGACATGCGCCTCACCTGCCAGGGTATAGGGCACTTCAAAGCCGAGGTTGTGATTCTTCACATAGGCGCGCACCTGGGGGTGAGATTCCACCACGCGGCAGAACTCCCCTTCCCAGTCGCTATCCAGCACCACCCAGTTGACGTGGCATTTGCGGGCATCGGTCTGCCAGCGGCTGGGCTTGGTGGTGGTGAAATTGACGTGGCGCGTGGAGCCCTGCGGATTGTAGGCATCCAGGATGACCGTCACGGGACGATTCCTGGATGACAGCGAGCGTGTGATGGCCGCCGTTATACGCTCGCAGGCCATGTCCGCCAGCTCGCGATACAGCAGCTGGCCCGGCATGGTATTGCCCGCGCAGCTGAAACACTGGTGCAGCCACTGCGCGGCGATACGCTTGAGCTGGCCAAAAAGATGGAGCTTGGGTTCCTGCCCCGCATCGCGGAATTTGTGCATCAGCAGATGACGGGTCAGATGCATGAGGATGGTGTTTTCACGCACCTTGTCCAGATGATCCAGGCTCAGGTTCACCCCCTCGCCGATGATGCCCTCGTTACGCGTGATGGACGGCCCCACCAGTTCCGGGGTGAGCTGCAGGCAGGAATCTTCGTTGAAATCCGCAGTGAGGATCTCTTCCGGCAGCTCCACACGATAACCCACCACACGAGGGAAGGTGATCTCCAGCGCGTCACGATCCGGGCGCACGGCCTTGACCTGCACGCTCTCGCGCGGCTTGGTGGCTTTGACGACGACAGCCTGTGCCGTGAACTCAAAAGGAACCCCCAGCACGTCGGAGTATTCCACATTGAACAGGCCTTCCTCGTTCAGGTCATAGGACTGACGCCGCAAGGCACGACCGATGACCTGCTCGCACAACAGCTGGGTACCGAAAGCGCGCACGCCCAGCACATGCGTGACAGTATTGGCATCCCAGCCTTCCGTCAGCATGGAGACCGAGACCACACAGCGGATGCTCTCGCCCAGCTGGCCGGACTTACCCACGGTGTTCATGACTTCGCGCAGGATGGTGGCCTCACTCAGGGTACCGCCCCGCTGCAGCTCCGCTGCCAGAGGGCCGCCGCGCTGCAGGATCTCCCGCTTGAAGCGAGCTATCTCGTCTTTGGCGGCCTCGGTGAAAGCGTCGTCCAACACATCTCCCTTTTCCAGCTGCTGGGAGTCAATGAGCAGGGTGCGCGGCCGCGCCAGAGGCTGGCCATTCTCGTCGAAATTGCGGAACAGAGGCAAGCGGCCGTTCTCCAGGACCTGCGAGCCATCGATGCCCGCCCGGTAAAAACCGGAGATATAGTCGTAGACCAGCTTGGACGTGGAGGTATTGTTGCAGACCACGATGAAGCAGGGCGGCACGGAAATACCTTCCTGCTGCCAGCTGGCGAAAACTTTTTCATAATGGCCGTACAGAGCTTCCAAAGCCGTTTGCAGGCGAACGGGCAGAGCCAGAGGGTCCAGGGTGGTCTTTCTGCCCTTTTTGGGCATGTCCTTGCGGATATGTTCCCAGAGATTGCGGAACATGGGCAGCTCATTGCCCGGGATATTTTCCGCCACAGGCACACGCGGCAGCTTGACGATACCGCACTCAATGGCGTCCATGAGAGAGAAATCGCTCATGGTCCAGGGAAAGAGCGTACCTTCCACATAACCGGAACCACGCAGGAAAAACGGTGTGGCCGAAAGATCCATCACGCGCAGGATCTGCAGCCGGCGCTGCACTGCCTCCAGACCGGAGATCCACAGGCGGGCGGCCTCACGGTTCTCATTGGCCTCGTTCCGGGCCTCGGTCTGCTCCGCCCCTTTCAGATCACTCAGCTCCTCTTCCAGCACGGCATCGGCGTTGGGCTTTTCCCGATAACAGTGATGCGCTTCGTCATTGATGACCATGACGCGCTTGAGATTCATAAGCTCGGGTATGACGCGCTGCAGCATCTCGCCTTCACTTTCCTGGGTATCCAGCTGTTCCCCACGCCAGCCCTCCAGAGCCGCACGGGTCCCGCTGGCGACCTTGAGCTTTTCCCGCAACTTGAACGCATGGTAATTGGTGATAACGATGCGCGCCTGCTGCAGATCCTGCAACATATCCTGCGGCACCAGCTCGCGACTGGCGTAGTAGGCGTCTGGATCATTGGGCTGCAGAACGCGCAGACGGTCCTTGATGGTGATGCCCGGCGCGACCACCAGAAAGCCCTTGGTGAAACTTCTTGTTGACGGGCTGCGCACGGCATTGAGCGTCTGCCAGGCGATGAGCATGGCCATGACCGTGGTCTTGCCCGCGCCCGTGGCCAGCTTGAGTGCCAGACGGGGCAGGCCGGAATTGGCTTCGTCATTGGCCTGTTTCAGGTGTTCGAGGATCTCCTGGTAGCGCTTCTGCTGTGGCGCCACCTCCGTCAGCCAGATGGCCGTCTCCACGGCTTCCACCTGGCAGAAGAAAGGACGGATGCCGCTGAAAGCATGATGCCGCCAGTGCTGGAGCAGGCGCGCCGTGGTGGGCGTGACCTTCCATTGCGACGGCGGCAATGCCCGCCATGCGGCCACATGATTACGGACTTGGTTGATCAGGGCTTTGTGGTATTCCTGCTCGCTGGAAAGATCCTGGATGGTCAGCAGCGAGGCCTGCTCCACCTTGCCCCTGTGCTTTTTGGGCTTGGGGATGGGCGTGATGAAATCCGCCGGGCGGCGCACCGGCTTGATGCGCTGAGTAGGAAGACCATCCTTCAGTTCCCAGTGCCGTGTAGGACATTCATAGGGGGAATTCAGGATAGGATGGTCATAAAAGGCATTGCCCCCCTGGGGGATGTCACTCTTGGCCATATCAGACATATTTCCTCCGGGCAGTCCCTCTCCCATGCAAAGCGGGCCGTAAAACTGCGTCAGACTTTTCCCGGAACGATACCGCCGAACCATGTCCCGGGCAAGAAGAAAGGTTTTCTGATATGGTCAGACGCTCATTGTCAGCAAATCTTCATCACGATTCTTTTGCTGGGCTGCAGAGGTCTTTCAACCTCAATATTGCGCTGCTCCTGCCCCGTGGGCAGAGGCTGGACGACCTCCCAAAGGCATTGCCCTGTGCAGGAGGTCTCGAAAAGGAGGAGCGCCGACCTCTGGTCGTCTTGCTGCCTCCTGCCTTTGTTCTTACGTCCCCTCATGTTGGAAGTCACCATCATCCCCTTCATCATGGTCATCCCTCCACTCAGCTCATCCCTGCCAGCAGCTGGCGGAGCGATTCCCACTCCGTGGACATTGCGGAGCATATCATTCAAAAGCGAAAGAAAATAAATTATTTTACCATGTTACATATTAGGTGGCACTAAGTAGAAGAAGGGCAGGGGGATTCTTGGGGGGGTAAGGGGGGGCTCTAAAAAATATCTTAAAGAGATAAACTCAAGAAGATACCTAAAGTTGTAATCTTTTACATGTAAAACAAAAAATTCTCCTTCTACCCATTGAACAAAGATTATCAAAGTATCCTTTTTATTTATCCATGATGATTGCTATTTAGTCATCGTATCGTCTTCTATAACTATTATTCCCTATCATAAACAAACTTCCGTTCCCTGTCACAGCCAGAAGCATTTTCACCACAAAAATTTGAAAGCCTTATCCGTATTACGGGATTCAGGTTTTTCCCCGTACTACCCCGGTCTTCCCTTACCACAGGACGACACCGCTCCCATAAGCATCTGCCCGGCCTTCCCCTCTCTCACCTCCTGCTGAATCCCGGCCTTGAGCTACGCCAAATGGCTGCACAATAGCTAGTCCGGCAAACGCTATCATCTAGAGCCCGAAGACGGACGACGTACCCCGACAGGCGGGGAGTGTTCGGCTTCAGCCAGCACCTCCAATAAACCATAGGAGTTCTACCCATGACGAATCACACACACCCCTCATCCTTCCCGGCAGACCAGATCTTCACCACTACGGCCCTGCCCGGCATCAGCCTCCGCGTCATGCTCGATACCGAGGGACAGCCGTGGTTCGTAGCGCGGGACGTGGCGCTGGCTCTGGGATACGAGAAGCCCGGCAACGTCATTCAGCAACACTGCAAAAAAGTCAATAAAATCACCTAAGTCCCTGTTTCAGGCGGTTCGGCAAAGACTCCCCCTATTCAACTACTCCTGATTCCCGAATCCGACGTGTACCGCCTCATTATGCGGTCAAAGCTGAAGGCTGCCGTCCGCTTTCAGGATTGGGTTGTGGAAGAAGTCCTGCCTTCCCTGCGCAGGGCGGGACGTTACAGCCTCATCTCCGCCGATCACACGGATCTGGGTCTGCCCGACTTCCGCAATCCTGTGGATGCAGCCAATGCGTGGGCCGCAGGGTACGCCAACTTATAGAATGTGCCCACGAATACGCCCCACACTGCGGCCATGCTGGCTGCCCAACAACTGCTTTGACCTTCCATCCCCTCTGCCTCATTCTCCGCCCTGTGCGCATGGCCCGGCCATCCGCATGGGGCTTTTTTTGCCGGGCCTTCCCTGTTACCGCCATCCCCAGCTTGCAGGTGGCGGAAATTTTCGGGAAGCAGCATGCTAATGTGCTGCGTGACATCGAGCAGTTTTTGACGCAACAACCTGAAATCTTCGTAGAACCCAATTTTGGGGTCATTGAGTATCCCGTGAGACGGGGCTTCGGGACAGAGATGGTCAAGGCCTACCTCCTCTCCAAGGACGGCTTCCCCTATGCCGGAAAGGCTTTCCTTCCAGCACATCCTGCCCGATAGACGGACGGCAGCAACGGCAGACGACATTGACACCATGCGGGAAATGGCTGACTTTTCCTATAGGCAGTAATCAACAACGCTGCCCTTTCTCTTGGGAGACACTGCATGATAATGACAGCCGTTTTTCTTATTATTTGCATAGCTGGTGCCATAGGCCTCACAGCGGCCTATCTTTCGTCACGGGAGTCTTACCAAGATGAAAGACCAGAAGATGATGTCCCCCACCAAGTACAGAAAGACGATAGCATGTCATGCCGGTCGGGCATTTCCATGCAGAACATGAGCGGACGCATGGTGACAAAGCAAGACCTGCGGGAGCTGGAATCACGCATCCTTGGTCGTATTGCCATCATGCTTATCGCCGGTATCGGGCTCCTTGCCGTGCTGATAGTCCTGATGCGGCCCGGCGCATAACCCACGCCGCCCCTGCTTTTGAACATTCTCATGTACTGCCCCGTGCGAAGTCTTCCGTAGCTCCCTTCCCTATCCCTGCCTGTCTCCATCCGCCGCCCTCCCTCCACAGGTGGCTGGCATGGGCATCTTTGCTCTCCCGTCTGTCCAGTTAGGGTACACATCAAACTGACATAGACCATCATCCCCAAAAATGTTCATCTAGGGTCAATTTCAGATTTTATTGACAAATCCAGTTTGAATTTATAATCCTAAATGAACACGACAAAGGAGAGACCATGAACGGAAAGAACATCGGCTACATCCGCGTGAGCAGCATCGACCAGAACACTGCCCGTCAGCTCGAAGGGGTCCCGCTGGACAAGACCTTCACTGACACATGCAGTGGCAAGGATACCCGGCGTCCCGGCCTCATGGCCTGCCTGGACTACCTCCGGGAAGGCGATACCCTGCACGTCCACAGCATCGACAGGCTGGCCCGCAACCTGCAAGACCTGCTGCACCTTATCGAAAGCCTCAACCAGCGGGCCGTGGCCGTGGTCTTCCACAAGGAGGGCCTGACCTTCTCCGGCAAGGAAGACCCCTTCCAGAAGCTCCAGCTCCAGCTCATCGGGGCTGTGGCCCAATTCGAGCGGGCCATGATCAAGGAACGACAGCGGGAGGGCATAGCCATTGCCAAGGCGGCGGGGAAGTACAAGGGACGCAAGCCGTCCTTCTCCGCAGAACAGGCGGAACAGGCCCGGCAGATGGTCGCGGCGGGACAGAGCAAGACGGACGTGGCCCGGCACTTCGGCGTGAGCAGGACCACCTTATACAAGGTCCTCACCGACGGGCAGAACGCTTGACGGCCAGAGGGAAAAAGGCGATACCCACAAGAACGGAAATATGCTACACACGGAAGCAGTCGAGAATAAAAAGTTCTTATATTTTCGAAGTATTAGGATGGAATCCCCTGAATCCCACCCTCTCCGCCATTCATGCCATGTTTGGCACCACCAGACGCACGCAATGAAGCGCTTGTGTTTTCCCGGGCAGGCGGTCCCGCCTTCCAGGAGGGCAGGAGCGCTTTTTTTGTTGGGCGCCTTCCTGCCCTTCCGCCAACGCCCGTCCTTTTCAGGCGCATCGTCTTCTGCCATCCTGTGCCGCGCTGCCTGAACCTCTTTGGTACTATTTTTTAGCCTATCAAGAATGGCTTTTGTTTACTCGAATAGAAACCTGTTTTCGGATATGGTGACTAACACTCTCCCTGACATTTATCTCTTGAAATAGGAACGACAGTCATATACTTTCTTTTCTGTCCATACTAAGGAGGGATCTTCATGGCTCTGGAAGACAAGGATATTTTCAACGCTATTTTCAACAAGTACAGCGATCAGCCCATCGAATTCATCATGGAGCAGTACGAAAAGGCAAAAGTTCTCAATATGGCTATCGAGCGCCGCATCAATGCGCAGACGGAGCAGCCCGTGAAAGCCGAAGAACCCGCGCCTGCCGCCCTGCCCCCCGCGGCCGTGCCCCTCCCCGGCGAAGAGGAGAAAAAGCCCGCCCCGGCCCCCAAAAAAATATTCAGCAAGGCCGACCTGGTCTGCGATCCTGCGGAGGCCATCACCGACAGCACCATCACCTGCTGCCTGTGCGGCAAGGCGGCCTGCTCCCTGACCTCCCGCCATCTGGCCAATCACGGCATCAATGTGGAAGAGTACAAGTATCTCTGCGGCTATCCGTCCGAGCAGAAGCTCATGTCCCGGAATTTCGAAGCCAAGATGCGGCGCAATGTCCAAAGGGCCCAGCAGGCCCGCAAGGAAAAGCGCCAGGCCGAAAACGCCTAGCCGGGACCAGGATGGCCCTGCGGCCCTGCACGGCGCGGGGCGCGGGCCCCGGCACCGCGGCTTTATATCAGGAAGGGGATGCTCCACGGGCATCCCCTTCCTGCATGCTCTGCCACACCG
>ENA-ORUB01003190-ORUB01003190.1-human-gut-metagenome-genome-assembly--contig:-NODE-3190-length-14229-cov-12.987442_pt1 | contig 14229 bp, 18 predicted proteins | sample MGYA00241918_ERZ509200 | MGnify/ENA primary metagenome ERZ509200 (study PRJEB26280, sample SAMEA2338853) | human gut metagenome | biome: human gut; feature: human-associated habitat; material: faeces... | reverse complement strand
AGTTGGTGATGTTGGTTTCCACACCCAGCAGGCGGTTTTCCACCTCCCGCACGGCTTCATCCGTGGGAACCGGCACAATGTCGATGGAGAACATCAGGTTGCGGGCCATGTCGGTAAGCTCCGTTACCATGTTATCCTTAATATAAGAGGCGTAGTCTTTGAGGAACAGCACCCGGCAGAACTTATCGCCCAGCTTCAGATAGTCGCTGTTTTTCTCGATCCCGTCCGGGCAGATATAGTCCTTGAAGCTGTGGCCCCGTTTCATCATCTCGCGGGCATTGAACACAAACTCGGATTCCTCGCCCTGGCGGTAGAAGTCGTGCAGGATGCGCAGGCGCTCGGTGGCGTCCAGCTCCACGCACTTGGAACCCAGGGCCGCAAAGTGGGAAATGAGGTCGGCTCCCACGCGGGCAAAGTAGGCGCGGGCCTCCTCGACGTCCTTCTTTACCACGGAGATGGTGATATACTTTTCCTGCATAATGCCGTTGGCTCCGGTGGCTTTATCCAGCAGCATTTGGTTATATTCCCCCCGGTACTCATCCCGGAAATCCCCCTGCATGGGCATGAGGATGGACGTTTCAAAGCTGGCCTGATTCATACGGCGGTTATTGATGGTGATTTTCGTCACCGCGCCGGAATCCAGGGAATTGAGCAGCTCCGAATAGGTGAGGAACATGGATTCCTTGTCCTCCCGGCTGGCTACCAGGTAATTGATGTCCGAAAAGCGGTAGGTTTTGGAGAAGCGGTTGCCGGTCAAAAAAATGCCGTCCGGCCAGATACGGCGGACGGGGATCACATCCTGCACCTTCCGTGGGACGGTGTATCGCTCCTTTTCCTGCTTGGACATGGTTTTGATGGTCTTAATCATGCTTGGCCTCCTTCCGTTTGCTAAAGTGTTTCGGCTCCTTCCGGCGCTTCTTGCCGGGCCGCCCGGTTTGCAGCTCCTCGATGGTATCTTTCAGGGCCGCATAGTAGTAGTTGCTGTCCTCGAACTTAAACTCCTTCGGCTCCAGCATTTCCGAGCGCAGCCACGCCCAGATAAATTCTTCCGCCGTCATACCGTGATAGGTGATGAACCCCAGCATGGCAAAGGGGGCCGCCCCCAAAATGCACATCCAGGACAGGGTTTCCACCCCGAAGTAGGGGCGCAGGATAAAGTAAAGGCCCACGGCCACGCCGCAGGCGAGGACAGAAAAGATGAACTGCCGCATAGACAATCCAAAAAACATACTCTCCGTGTAATTACGGATTTCCCGGTTGATCTTAACTTCCAAAATATCACCTCACAATCACATTGCCGGTTTCAAGGTAAACAATGCTGCTCTTGGGAATATAGGCAAAGCCCAGCAGCCGGTCGCCCACGGTAAAAATCTCGTCTGGAGCCGCTTTGGAGAAGTGACCCACAATCCCTTTTTCTGCGGGCAGGTCGTAATCCTCCGCCATCGGGATGGCGGTTCCGTCAATCAAGTGCAGCACATAGGTTTGATAACGCATTTGTTTTCCTCCTTTTTTACAGGCCCATCATCTCGCGTACCACGCGGTCGGCCATTTTCACCGCGCCCACGAGGACGAGCATATTAAAGACCAGCTCCCCGATATAGCTCCACACCTGGGTGACTGCCGCCGCGTTGGGGTCAATGGCAGGCGGGGACGCAGCGAACAGGGAAAAAATAATACAAGCCAGTACAATGATGGCCCCTTCCAGGCAGACAGCGGCATAGCTCTTGATAAAGCTCTTGCCCACATTTTGCGTTGGTTCCCCTGCAAAGGTAGAGAGTGGCACCGGCGCGATGGCCGTGTATAAATAGAGCTTAAAAAATCTCCCGTAGACGGTCATTATCATAATGAAGCTGAGGACTGTGATAAACAGCCCGCCGATAAGCGTCACCGCCCAGAGGGGGATACTCTCGAAAAAGCCGCAGCTTTCCACCGCCGTGACAATCTCCTGGGGGAGAACCGTCTGCTGCGCGGTTCCAAAGCCCGCCGCGTTCATTATTGTTGAAACGAGGCCCTGGACGATATTAAAGAGGGCCATCATCAGCTCCAGCCCATAGGTCACAACGCCCTTGGCAATGGCGAACCGGATAAACAGCTTTAAGGCGTGCTCCGGCTTTTTCACCTCTGCGAATGAGCCGCAGGTGCGCATAACGCCCACAACAAAGAACAGCACCAAAAGCGCAAGGCCAATGGCCCGCACCGCGTCGTGGATATTGACAATGACGCCCCATATGGAGCCGCCCTTAAACTGTTCCGGTGATTGCGTAATGAGCTGCCAGATCTCGGACAGGTACTTGTTCCAGGTGTCGAGGGCATTTTGCAAATTTTGAACAACCCAGTTATCGGACATTCAACAACCTCCTTTCCGGCAACGGTAAGGGGCAGGCCGCCATGGGCCTGCCCCCACACTGCCGTTATTAGAATCAGCCGGTAATCAGGGTCAAAATCTCCTTCGCAAACGTAATCACAACACCGCCGGCCAAGGTGAGAAAGCCGTTAGCCCTCTGGCTGGGGTCATGGCTTTTCAGAGAAAGGCCGATCTGCACGACGCCGAAGCCCAGCAAAATCATACCCACGGCACGGATCAGGCCGAAGATGAAATCACTGAGATTGTTGATAACCGTTAACGGGTCGCTGGCAGCAAAGGCCGTGGTGGTGCAGCAGCACAGCATGAGCACCAGGGCCGCATAAACAGCAAAGGCGCTCCGGCTCTTTTTGCCCATGGGCAGGCTGCGGGTTTCTTTCTTCTGCTTGCTTTCCTTCTTAAACAGTTTCATTTTGGGTGTCCTCCTTGAATTGAAAGATATTCTCCATGTCCTCATCGGACAGAAGTTCGTAAAGGGTTTCCGGTTCCTGGATATTGGCAAGGTCGCCGGGGGTGAGGCGGCCAATGACCATATCCGCCACAGCGTTTTCAGTGCCACCATGGGTGAAGGCCGCTGCGCCGCCATCGGTGGTGTACTTGATGTTGGGGTGCTTTAAGAGGTCATACTTTTCATCCATCAGCGGCGCTTCGCCACGGATAAAGAGCAGGGCCAGGTTGTTGTCCAGCATACGGACCTCATCGGGCGTCATCAGCTCCCGGCCCGTGATCTGGTTGTTGGTGGAATAGCTGCCGGAATGCCCGGCGCTCTTGCCGTAGGTGTCTAGCCAGAGGGTGCTTTTCCCCAGGTAGTTCTCGGAGATCAGCTTGTGGGTGGACGTTTCGTTGCCGCCCAGGTACAGAAATTCATCACAGTTGCCGATGATGGATTCCCATTGCTTTTCAAACAGCGCCTTGAGTTGGGCAATGTTCTGGATGATGATAGAAACGCTGATATTCCGGGAGCGCATGGTGGCCAGCAGCTTGTCGAAATCATCCGGCAAGCTCACGTTGGCGAACTCATCCATGAGAAAATGCACCGGTACGGGCAGGCTACCGCCGTGTACCCGGTCGGCAGAATAAAAAAGTTCCTGAAAGGTGCTGGCATATAGCAGGCTTACCAAAAAATTGAAGCTGGCGTCGTTGTCCGGGATGAGGGCAAAGAGTGCCACTTTTTTCTCGCCCAGGCTGGAAAGGTCCAGTTCATCCGTGGCGGTGAGGGCCGCCACCGAGGAAAGATTGAATTTTTCCAGGCGGGACGCCAAGGTGATCTGAATGGATTTCAGCGTTTTGGCAGAGCCGGAACGATAATCCTTGTAATACTTCACGGCGATGTGGTCCGGGGAACGCATTTCCAGCCGGTCAAACAGCTCGTCCAGGGGGGATTGGTAGGAGTCATCGTCCTCCCGCACCTCGCCGGCACGGAGCATTTCCATGACCATGGGGAAATTTTTCTCATCCTCCGGCGCTTCGTACCACAGGTAAAACACCAGCGCCATGAGGAGCATACTGGCCGCCGTATCCCAGAAGGGGTCGTTAGACTGGCTTCCTTTCGGGGTGGTGGCTTTGAACAGGTTCGTCACCATCTTCTGCACATCGTTGTCGGATTTCAGATAGGCAAAGGGATTGTAGCAGTGGCTTTTCTCCATGTTCAGAAGGTCCACCACCTTGATCTCATAGCCCATCTGTTCCAACAGGCCGCCGCAGTCACGAAGCAGTTCCCCCTTACAGTCCAAAATAAAAAGGGACGTATTGCATTGGCAGATGTTCACTTTGGCATAGAAGCGGCTTTTGCCCGCGCCGCTGCCGCCCACCACCAAGGTGTTGAGGTTGCGGCGGTGTTTCCGGCCATCCAGCCCTATGCGGACGTGCTGGGTGAAAATGCGGTTTTTGAACAGGTCCTTGTCCCGGTATTTCTTATTCACGGCCCGCGGATCGCCCCATTTGGCGGAACCGTGTTCTTCACCTCGTCTGTAATTGCGCCGGGAAGAAAGATAAATGCCAATGCCCAGCCCATAGGCGGCAATAAAAATGAGGACAGTTTTTACACTGTCCTCGCACCACACGATTTTGAATGGATTGTTCATTGCCGCAGGCAGGGCGCTGACGATCTCCGAAAGTCCCCCGGAAATGGCAGGCGCAATCAGCAGGGCGAACCAGATCACCGGGACCAGCCCCAGGGCATAGAGCCAGGGGCCGCCCGCCTTATTATCTGGCTTCATCCCGGCGCTTCGCTTTCTTGTCTTTTTGGGCTGGGGCGTCAATGGTTTTCAGCAGAACGTCCTCCACCGGGCCGGGGTCACGCTGTTCCTCCAGCATATCGTTGCGCAGTTCGTTGAGGGCGCGAATCATGATCCCATGCTCATAGCTGTCCAGGGTGAGGACGACTTTTTCCTGTTTTTCCATGGGTCTACTCCTCCTTTACCGTTCCTGTTCCTTCTGCTTGCTGTCGCGGGTGAGGCCCATGGCCCTGGCCATACGGTCATTGAGGGATTTGAACGTATCCCGCATATCGGTGAGGGCAGCAGGAATATCCTCCCTGGGGACCTGCCCCTGAAACACGCCGTCCAGTTTGGAAATCTCATACTCTTTGACGTCCACGCCATACCGCTTGCAGAGCATATAGCTGACAGCATAGGCTTTGTAGCCATCTGTCTCTCTGGAATAGCCGTCCATGCTTTGGGCAAGCTGCACGTTGGCAACCTCCAGAGAAACACAGCGGAAGATGTCCGGCGCGTCCATGCCCTTTTTCACCAGGATGGCGTTCTGCTCTGCAGAAAACATGGCCCCACGGCCCTGTGGCAGTTCCTCCACGGCCCGGATGGGCACCGGGGAACTGGCAATCAGGCCCTTTAAGAGCAGACGGTCATCGTAGCGCACCTGGGGCTGAACCTGATCCCGCGCCGTAGTCTGGGAAATATCATAGACTTCCTTGGCGTAAAAGTTCTGGCCCACGCTGCCATCCTCACGCCGGTATGCCTTGCCCGGCTCCAGAATGATGATGGGCAAACGCTTCTCATCCTCCAAAATCTCGATCCCCTGGGCGTGCCACTCCTTGTAGCCGCCTACACGCACCGCGTCGGGGCATTTATCCCCAATCAGAAGTGCATTGCGAGCAGAGTGGAAGGGAAAACGGCTCTGCACATCCAGATATGCCTCCATACTGCCCGTACCCTCGGAGAACTCTCCAAAAATCCGGTCCAAGGTGGCATAGGCTTCTTTTCGCTGTTTTTCCTCCCGGATCTGCCACCACTGGCGCTTGGGGCGCTCTTTCTGGCTTTCCTGCTTTTGCGGCGCGGCCTCCGCCTGGGGCTGCTGTTCAAACAGATCGTCAAAATTATTCATCACAGATTACCTCTCTTTCGATTTGGGCTTCTTTTTGGGTTTGGGCGGCTGGTGCCGGGTTGTTTTCTGAGCCGCCTTCTTCTGGGGTGCAGCCGGCTCCTCGGCCCTGGCAGCCTCCGCCTCCTTCTTCCGCTGGGCCTGGATGTCCCGCAGCTCCTGCCGGACGGAAGGCTTCTCGGCTCCATCAGAAGTACCCCTTGCGGACTTGCTGCTGCTCTCGGAGATAGGCTCGGACGGAGGGGATTTTTCCGCCGCTGGGGCAAAAGGGGCGTTCTTCTCCGCTGCCGGATTTTCCGGCTGGGCTTTTTCTTTCTGGGTGGGCTTTTCCATCAGCTCATCCAAAAGCTGGTCGTCCACACTCTTTTCCGGCATGGCCTGCTCCGGCGCGGCGGGTTCGCTGCCGCGCTGTTCGCGGGATTTCTCAATATCCTCCTTGATCGAAGCCGTATCCACAACGGTGAGCTTGAACTTCTCCACGATCCGGTTGGCTCTGGCAGCGTCATCCTCGAACACCAGAATGTCGATGGTGTCGTCGCCTTTCTTCACCGGGATGGGCGCATAAAGAATCCCGTACCCCTTGGCTTGCTTGGCAAACTCCGGGCAATCCTCCTTCTTGATGGTGTAAACCTTTAAGGGGCGCTTCTCCCGCAGCATGGCTTCAATGCGGGCTTTGCCCTTGGTCTTTTTCTGGTCTTTCAGAACCGTGTAAAGGGCGGCGGCCAGATTTTTAGCAGCAGAACCGGTGATTTTGAGGGCAAATTCAGCGCCCTCCAGGCTCATCCGTACCACTTGCTCCGCCGCGTCGCCTGAGTTATACATCAAAAATCATCTCCTTCCTGGGGGAGCCGCCCGGCCCTGCTCCGGCTCCTGGCGGGCTTTCTCATCCTTGCCGGAGACTTCCTCACGGGCGGCCTGTATCTTATCCTTGATGGAAATGGAGCGCAGGGCAATATCCTCGCACAGCTTCACCTCCCGGCGCAGCTCTTTGATCTGCGCAGAAAGTTCGGAGATCTCAGCCCGGATGTGCTCCTGCTGGGCGGGGTCGGCCACCACGGCCTTGGTGCGAAGTTTCCGGTACAGGCTTTTCCGCTGTTCCGTTATGCTTAAAAGCCGAGATTTCAAATCGGATTGATAGGCATTGAGCTGCTCCATGGTGTCAATGCGGTGGCGTGAAAGAAGGCGGGCTTCATCGGTAAGCTCCTGCGCCCGGATCAAATCTTCCCGCAGTGTATGAGGCACCCGCCTGGGCGGGCGGTTCTGCTTTTGGGGGAATACCCCCAGCAGATAGCAGTAGTGGAAGTAGAGGGCGCGGAACCCCGTCACCTTTTTGGCCTGTTTCAAATCCCCGTGGAGCCTGCACCGAAACGGCTCCGGCCTGTGTTCCCGCTGGGGGCGGCGCTGGGCTAAAATCCGCCTGCGGATGTTCTCCATCGAGTAGTCCTCGCCAAAGTTACGCATGAGCTTGCGTCCACGGGGGTAATTCGGCGGGCGGACCGTAATATCCTTGCCCACCTTGACGTCATAGCCCATCTGCCGCAGATGATAAAAAAACTGCCGTTCCGTCATAGACTGGCGGATGGCAGTATCCACATCGGCTTTGATGAGGGAGAGATAGGTGGGGCGGCCTTCCTGCTCGGCCCGCCATTCCCCGTAGTGCTTGGATTTTCCCCGCTGGGGGTTCTCAATGACAGAAAGCCCATACTCGCGGCACAGCCGGTCGGATTCCCGCTGCATATCGAAATAATCCTGCTCGGTACGATGGTACTTGATGCCGTCCACGAAGGAAACCGTGTTCACTACAAAATGATTGTGCAGATGATTTTCCCTGTCCAGATGGGTAGCCACCAGCACCTGGTATTTTTCACCCCACAGCTTTTTTGCCAGGGCAAGGCCGATCTCATGGGCCAGCTCCGGCGTGGCCTCGCCGGGGGCAAAGCTCTGATAGCCGTGGTAGGCCACAGTCCCGTCCTCCTTTCCGAAACGCTTTTTTACCGCTATCATCTCATCGCGGGCAGTAGAGGGGCTGCAATTCACCCCGGAAACAAACTGCCGCATGACCGTTTCGCCTTCGCTTTCCACCGCCTTGCCTGTTTTTTGCTGCTGGACGGCATACTCGATCACATCGGATAGGCCCTGGGCCTCCTTGCCATCCATATCCTGCTTTTCAAAGAAATCAGGATTTTCGGTCTTATCTGGATTCTCGATATAGATGAGGACCTTGCCCAGCCAGCCGTTCACCCGCCAGATGGACGTAGTAGCCACGTCACACCGCGCTCCGCTTGTCGCTTTTGTCGCAAGCGTCAAAAGGCTCACCGCTGCGCGGGTGCTCCTTCTCCCCACGAAGCAGGCTTCGCGGGGACCCCTTCGTGTCCATAGCGCGGGGAAGAATCACCGCTTTGGTGATGTCCCGGACGAGCTGGTCGAATTTTCGCATTTCCTCATCATAGCGGCGCTCATCAATGACGCCCAGCACATGGGCTTTCTGGGCGATCTGGTTGAGGTTGCCGCCAATCCGGTGAAGTTCCCGCATAAAGTCGTAGTAGGCGGGCGGCGGCGCGTCCTGGGGAACCAGGCCGTTCACCAGATGGCGCAGGTACGCCTCGCGGGAAAGGCCGCTGCGTTTTACTTTCTTGTTAAAGGCTTCCGCCTCTTTTTTGTCCAGCCAGAACTGGACGTGTACGTTGCGTTTTCTCATTCTTCTGAATCCTCCTTTCTGCCTATGCGGTTGATTTGAAGCAGGCACATAATCAGCACGCCGACCACACCGCCCAGCAGAAATCCAATGGCAAAAAACAATCCTTCCATGAAAACCTCCATCCTTTCAAAAGGGGTATTAGGGGGCGTTCCCCCTAACAAGCGGCCTTTGTGGTATCACAAAGGCGATGCTTGCTGGTACAGCTACATTCCATTCCCCTGCGGGGAATCTGGGACAGGCGAAAAAAGAACTCATCGCTCGCCCCGGTCACGGGAATACCGCTTGGCATGGAACTCCACGCCGGTAAAATGGCCGGCGTCCAAAACGACCTCGCCGCGTTTCCATTGGTCCCTGGCAAACTGCTCGGCCTCCTCCCGGCTGTTTGCCGCCACCTTCATTTTCACCTCCAGCGTTTCCCGGATGGTAACATCATAATGGTTCATCGCTCACGCTCCTCTCCAAAAATGGGCAGCAAAAAAGAGCGTCCATTTTCAGAACGCTCTCCAAAAAAGATATTCGTTTTTACCGCGCCTTCTCCTGTTTCAGATGACGGGTGGGGATTGCCAGCAGCTTACGCACCCGGCCCTCCAAATGCTTCTCAATGGCCTGCAAATGTTCTTCCGGCAGGCCCAGGCTTTCGTGGCGCTTGAACCGGAACCCGATCATGCGGCGGAGCTGCTCTTTCTGCTTTGGCCCCATGACCTCTGCACACACTTCCTCATAGGAGATGTTGTAGGGGTTAGAACGGGTTTTTGCATACTCGTCCAGATTCGCATAATCTTCCTTACCGGCATAGCAGAACAGGGACAGCCCGTTGTCAAAAATGGGGGCGGGCGCAATGATGCTGCCGCTGTGGTTATCCCGCAGGACGCCAAAGTTTCCAAAGTGGCGGTCCTCGTTGTAGATCAGGGCGTCAAACACCAGCATACTGCGGATTTGCTCGGAAAACACCGGCCCCAGCTTGTCGTAGTAGGCAAGGCAGGCGGCAATGCCCCCGGTTCGGACAATGCGCCCGATGGGGATATAGGCCGTGTCGATGTTGGTAAACAGGGCGCACTTAGAGGCAGTAATGCCTTTCCAATTCTCCAGGTCATAATGCACGGCGTTCAGACGCATGGTTTCCGCAATCTGCGAAGCATAATACTCGCAGTACGGCTCCCGGCCCGCATTGGACGCGCCGGTCGTGCCGCCCTTATAGAGATAAATCCCATCGTGCTCCACATAACGCCACGCCTTGGGCAGCATACCGCCTGTGGTCAGCTCCGGGGATGTGGTAAACGCCTGCCGGCTCCCGCCTGCGCCGGTATAGGCCACCAGCGCCAGTATCTCGGAAAAGCGATTTTCGTAAAGATTGTATTGGGAGAATTTCCCCTCAAATTCTTCCGGCACCACCCAATAGCTGTCGTTCAGCGACAGCCCCTTGCACACGTCGATGATTCCCTTCGTGTCGTTATGGCTGAGGCCAAGGGTTTTCAAAATCTCGTCCACAAAGGCGCGGTTTTTGGGGATAACCCGCCGCTCCAGCCAATGGATGACGCCCTCGCCGGTGCGCTCCATATCCAAAGGCAGCAAATGGGCCTGCTCCTCGTTGGTGTATAAGATTTCGGCCACAAGGCCGGACAAGCCCTGCTTTTCCATGGAAAAGCGCATTAGCTCCGTATCATAAATGCGGAGACTGTAAACATTGCTCATAGGCTCCTCCTTGTCGTTCAGTTCCAGTGAAACATCCTTCCCCAGCGCCGAGGCGATTTTTAAGATCATATCAAGCGTGGGGTTCTGTGTCCCACTTTCCAGGCGGTTGATGCCGGAACGCTGGATTCCCAACCGTCTGGCCAGCTCTGCCTGGGAAATGCCCTGTTCCAGACGGGCCTCCACAAGCTGGGATATGATTTTCTGCCGTTTGCGCAGTTCCTCCATACTCTCACCTCACTGCTTTAATGTTAACATATATGATAACAATTTGCAAGAGGGAGAATCTGTCGAAGCTGCAAAACTGGCAACTCACCGCTCCGGCTCTTTGCTGTGGCTGCCCCGAATGGGAATCCCCAGCCGGTGGCACAGAAAATCATTCACATCCTTTCCACGGGGCGGGGGTTTGTTCTCCACCCGGTAGCCTTCCGGCATGACAGCCATGATTGCCTTGGCCGCCAGCCTGCCGGCGGTATCATTGTCCAGATGGAGATAGATGGTTTTCACATGGGGGTGGTCCTCCAAAAACCGGGTGAGGGCCACCGGCAGCTTGCTTTCCTCGATCTTTTTCTTCGGCTGATACACCCCGGCCAGGGACAGCAGGTTGTGCCGCCGCCAGTCAATCCCGTCCAGCTTGCAGAGCGTGGCGTAGGACATGACATCAATGGCGCACTCGCATAGATGGACCGCCGGATTATCCACGCAGGCGGGCAGGGCAAAGGAAAAGTGCTTATCACTGCCGCTTAAATCCCCGTGGAACCGGGCTTCGCTAATTCCCCGCAGGCAGCCGAACCGCGCCTTGCCATCCTTGTCGAAACCTACGAAAACCACGTTGCTGTGGCCTTTGTTCCGGCTTTCATAGATTCGTCCAGTCTGCACACAGTAGTCCAAAATCTCCTGGTCGATGCCCCGGCCTTTGAGATAGGCCATCATCGCCCGGTTATCCGGGGCGGCCTGGGGCAGAAGCAGGTGCTTGGGCTTTTCCTCCTTCGGCGCTGGCACAAAGGAAGGCGGGGGGATGGCCGTCCTGCCGGAGATGGTTTCCATGGCCTCCAAAAAGGAATAGCCGTTGACCTTGATGAGATAGTCCAGTGCGCTGTAACCGCCGATCCCGTGGGAAAACCAGCACCATTTGCCGTTGGAGATCCGCAGGCTGTCATGAGTCTTGGTACAGTAGACATTGCCGGACACATGAACCAGCTCCTGGGGTTCGCAGGTTTGCAGGTAGGTGAGCAGGTCCACCTGCCTTGCCCGTTCGATGGCTTCTGAATCGTAAAAAGGCATAAAAAATACAGCCCCCTTCACATAGCCGTAGATTAGCCGCCCCATGTGGGGTAGCTGGCTATGTAAAGGGGGCTGTACTCTTTTCAGATATGGAAAAAGCCGACCGGATTGCTCCAATCGGCTCTTTCTGCATATACTTTTGCGATTTATATGCAGATATGAATGGGGAATGTGCAGTTTTAGGCGGCAGTTTTAAGCCATAGCCGGTTTCCTGGCCTCAATATAGAGGTCGATGTCCTCCACAATATAATTGGCCCCGGTGGTGTGCAGGGCTTCATAGCAGGAATACACATAGTCCCATACATCGTAGCGGGTAAAGAGTTCCGCCACCTGCCTGCCAGTCAAGTGCTTGGCGTTTTTGTAGGTTTCTACGCAATAAATGAGGAAATCGCCCTGTTTGGTCATATCCACCCTTCTTTCGGCACTGTATCACACTCTTAGATCAGTATGTGTCACTCAGCAGGAAGTCCGCCAAATGCACGATCTTCACGCCATTGATATTTCCTGCCGCCAGCTCATCCAGCGTTACCACATATTTCGGATAGTGGTCTTTGATTTCGAGGAGATTGGCAACCTCCCGATCCGATTCCTCCGGCAGCCTGCGGCACACCTGAACGTAGATACGCTCGTCGCGCTGCACCGCCACAAAATCAATTTCTTTCGTTTCATTCTTCCCGATATAAACTTCATAGCCCCGCCGCCGCAGTTCAAAATACACGATGTTTTCCAGCATAGCGGCAATGGACTTCGGATTAAAACCCATGATGCAGTATTTCAGAGAAGCGTCTGCCAGATAGAATTTTTCCTGGGTTTTCAGCACGGATTTTCCCTGCAAATCATACCGCTGGCAGCGATAGATCACAAACGCCTTTTCCAGCCAGTTCAGATAGTTGTAAACCGCCTCCACGGATAGGGAACGCCCCTCGCTTTTGAGGAACTTCGCAATGGCGTTGGCGGAAAAGGTCTTGCCCACATTTTCCACGATATACTTGACAACACGGTTGAATAAATCAAAGTTCATGATATTGTGCCGCTTTGTAATATCGTTGGTAATAACGGAGTTATAAATGCCCTCCACAATCTGATAGGCGGAGCGTTCGTCAAAGCTGCCCAGCGCCACAATGGGAAAACCGCCCAGCCGCAGGTATTCGTTTAGCAGCTCCTTGGGGGAACGGGAATCCGGTTTTTTGAAATCCAGATATTCCGCAAAGGACAGGGTATAGACTGGGATAGAGATATACCGTCCCGTCAAATAGGTGGAGATTTCGCTGGACATCAGCTTGGAATTGGAGCCGGTCACATAAATATCGGTATTGGCATTTTCCAGCAGGCTGTTGACCGCTTTTTCCCAGCCGGTAATTTCCTGTACTTCGTCCAGCAGCAGATAGTAGCGCCCATTGCCGGTCATTTGCTCCTTGATACCGTGATACATATCCTTGTCGGTCATACCGTCGTCAAAGTCCTCCGACGTATAGCGCATACTGATAATGTGGTCTGCGGCAATCCCGCTTTTCAGCAGATCATCCCGCAGCATATCCAAAATCGTGGATTTGCCGCAGCGCCGGATTCCCGCCAGTATCTTCACCAGTGGAACATCCCGGTAGGTTTTCAGCGTGTTCAAATAGTGTGGTCGGATAATCATATCGTTCGCCTCCTTGTTCCTTACTAATAGTATAGCGAAAAACTCCAAGAATATCAATAGTTTTTACTCCTAATCCGTAAAAACTTATTTTCTACAAAACCTTTTTTGGGTGCGAATGAATTTGGATATGTAAAAGCGGCATGGATTTTTCCATGCCGCCCAAAAAACTATTCAGTTTTGAAAGCGCCGATTTTCTTCAGATAGGCAAATCCATCTGCATGGCCCCGAAAGTAGATGTGTTCCCGTTCCATATTATCGGCCCGCATATACAGCCGGATAAATTCCTTCAAGGCTTCATGCTCATCAGCAGTAAAGGAAAGTTCTCCCTTGCCCTCCAGCAGAGCGCCGATCACAGGATTTCGGCGTTTCAGTTCTTCCTTCTGGGCCTTCAACTCGGTATATTCCGGGCTGGCAGCCGCCAAATCCATCACGATGTCGCTGTCGATTTCAGAAAACTGCTCGGAAATGCGCTCCGGGAGCAGGCAGTAGCTATCGTCCATCTATCATCACCCCTTGTTACGATTTTTATTATACTATACCTGCCCCGCAGCGCAATGGCAAATGTGCGATCACCGTTCTTTCTGCGCTTTGGCTTTCTGTTTGGCTTCAGCGGCTCTGGCCTGTTCCTGGACGGTATCCCAAATATTTTCCATGTGGGATGTTTCTTTATCTTCCCACCGCTCAAAAATCTGCTTCAGGGGCTTGCCGGATTTCAGCAGCGCCCTGGCCTGGCTGTCCTCCAAATCGTTGTACTCTAACGACATCAGAATGTCCTCCCGCACCGTGTACTCGTAGGCGTGGTTCAGAATCTCAGCCGGCGGCTGGGAAAGCAGCCAGTCCCGGAACTGCTCCTGTTCCGCAAACATTTTCTCATAGAGCCTGGTATTCAATTCTTCGTTGGTCATCGTATCCTCCTTTACCGTGCCAGCTCCGCAACCCTCCGGGCAGGCACATCCTCGCCCTCGTCTGGGGTATCGTCCATCAACGTCTTGTCTTTCTCATCCATGTTGAGCAGAATATTCAGCTCTTTCAAACGGGCTGTTTTCTCCGCCAGCTCCTCCTCGCGGGCAAAAGGTGTAGCCAATTCCGTGCGGGCGTTTTCAAGCTGGGCCTTGGTTTCCTCCAGGCTGTTCTGCTCGGCCTGCAGGCTGCCCGCCAGGTTCTCCAGCGCGTTGTCCAGGCGGGTGATATTGCCGAACACATCTGCGCCCAGCG
>ENA-ORUB01003187-ORUB01003187.1-human-gut-metagenome-genome-assembly--contig:-NODE-3187-length-14267-cov-4.210808_pt1 | contig 14267 bp, 10 predicted proteins | sample MGYA00241918_ERZ509200 | MGnify/ENA primary metagenome ERZ509200 (study PRJEB26280, sample SAMEA2338853) | human gut metagenome | biome: human gut; feature: human-associated habitat; material: faeces... | reverse complement strand
CGGCGTCAAGGAATTCGAAATCCAGGACCTGCCCACTCCTGAAATCCAGCCCAACGAAGTACTGATCAACACCGCCTACGCCGGCGTGTGTGGCACCGATCACGACCTGTACGCCGGCCGCCCCGGTTCGGCCGCCGCCGTGCCGCCGATCGTGCTCGGCCATGAGAACTCCGGCGTCGTGGCCGCCATCGGTTCCGAGGTCACTGGTGTCAAGGTGGGCGACCGCGTGGCCGTCGATCCGAACATCTACTGCGGTCAGTGCGAGTACTGCCTGACCCAGCGCCCCGAACTGTGCGACCATCTTTCCGCCGTGGGCGTCACGCGTGACGGCGGTCTGGCCGAACAGTTCACCGCACCGGCCACCGTAGTCTACAAACTGCCGGACAACGTCTCGCTGAAGGACGCCGCCGCCATCGAACCTATCTCCTGCGCCGTGCACGGCGTGGACCTGCTGAAGCTGCGCCCCTACCAGAAAGCGCTGGTCATCGGAGACGGCTTCATGGGCCAGCTCTTCGCCCAGATCGTGCAGGCCTACGGCGTGCATCAGGTGGACCTGGCCGGCATCTTCGATGAGAAGCTCAAGCGCAACCAGGAGCTGTTCGGCGTCACGAACGTCTACAACACCACGCGCGAGGCCATTCCTGCCGAATCCTATGACGTGATCATCGAGGCCGTGGGTTTGCCGGCCACCCAGGCGCAGGCCGTGGCCGCCGCCAAGAAGGGCGCGCAGGTGCTCATGTTCGGCGTGGGCCCGCAGGAGGCGCACTTCGAGATGAACACCTACGATATCTATAAGAAGCAGCTGACCATTCAGGGCTCCTTCATCAACCCGCTCACCTTCAAAGACGCCATCAGCCTGCTCGAATCCGGCAAGATGAACGTCGCACCGCTCATCAGCCACGAACTGGGACTCGAAGAAGTCCAGGACTTCCTCGACGGCAAGATCCAGGGCGTCTCCAAGGCCGTCGTCAAGGTCGGCGAGTAGTTTCGGCACTTTGCCGGCTCCTCTCCCTGAGGGGAGCTGGCGGCGGAGCCGACTGAGGGGAGGCACCCGGCGGCGTGTATTACCACCCTCCGGTGCTGCGCACCACCTCCCGCCAGCGGAAGGAAGAGGTTTCGTCTCACGGTTTTCGCCGCCAATATAGCTTGGCCGCCGGCTTTCCCTTTTTCTTCCGGCGGCCGCATTTTTCCCTGCACCACCTCTACTGACAACGATGTTAATGGAGTCAACCCATGATTCGCTTTTTTGAAAAATTCGGTATTCCCCGTGTGTTGCTGCTTGGCTTCCTCGCCGTTGCCATCTTCATGACGGGCGATGGATTCGAGCTCACCTTCCTCTCCAAATTCATGGTCGACCAAGGCTTCTCGTCCTCGCAGGCCTCCCTGCTGGTCACTGTGTACGGCCTGTTCGCGGCCCTCGGCGGCTGGTGCGCCGGCGTGCTCGCCGAAATGTTCGGTGCCCGCCGCATCATGATGTTCGGTGCCTGCTGGTGGATCGGCATCCACCTGCTGTTTCTCGGGGTCGCCATCCCGAGTGGTCTGTATTCGCTGATTCTGGGCCTGTACGCCTTGCGCGGCATCGGCTACCCGCTGTTCATCTACAGCTTCGTGGTCCTGATGGCGCAATACATCAGCCCCGCCCGCCTGGCCTCCGCCACCGGCTTCTTCTGGACCTGCTTCTCTCTGGGCATTGGCGTGTTTGGCGCTTACCTGCCGAGCTTCATCATGCCGGTGTTCGGCGAATACAAGACCTTCTGGTTCGCACTGCCGTTCTCCATCGTCGGCACCGTCATGTGCTTCTTCTTCGTACCAAAGAACAAAATCGTCAAATCGCAAGGACTGAGCCGCAAGGAACAGCTCGCCGAGCTGGCCGAGGGTGCCACCATCCTGGTCACCAATCGCAAGGTGCTCATCTGCGCGATCATCCGCATCATCAATAACCTGCTGCTCTACGGGTTCCCGGTCATCATGCCGTTGTACCTGTGCACCACCCACAATGGCGGCATCAACATCTTCAAAACCGAGGAATGGATGCGTATCTGGGGCTTCGTGTTCGTGATCACGCTGATTTTCAACACGTTCTGGGGCTGGTTCATGGACCGCTTCGGCTGGGTATGGCCGATGCGCTGGTTCGGCTGCGCGGTGCTCGCGGTCGGCTCGGTGGCGTTCTACTACATTCCGCAGTGGTTCGGCGCGAATGCCATTATGATGATCGTCGCTTCGGTCATCGTCGGCATCGGCACCTGCGCGTTCTCGTCGCTGCCCACCATCATGACCCTGTACGCGGGCGGCAAGCAGGGCGCGGCGCTGTCCGCATACAACCTCGCCGCCGGTCTGACCACGTTCGCCGGCCCTGGCATCGCCACCATTTTGCTGCCAATTGTGGGCTATGAAGGTGTGTGCTGGACATACGCCGGCCTATACGTGCTCGCCTTCGTGCTTACCTTGTTCATCCGCCCGCAGCAGCCCGGCTTCGACGCCAAAGGCCACCGCATCAAAGGCGCAAAGGTTGCATCCGCAGAGTCCTCCGAGTCCTCGGAACCTACCGACAGCGCATCCGTGCACGTTTAGCTGCCCGAAGTAACCGTGGCCGCCGAAATGGTTGCCACTGCGAACTGATCGCAACATCATGTTGCGTCAGCAAGAAAGTATCGAGAATTGACTAGGAGTGCGGCATGGTTCTGCCGCGCCGCATACCTTGTCCGACTATCCTTAACCTTTATCCAACCACCACATTCAAAGGAGAATCACATGGCTAAGCCAATGACCGCGTTCACTACCGACCTCCAGCATTCCGGCATGATTGCCAAAGACCTGGATGAGACCATCAAGTTCTACCGCGAGGTTATGGGCTTTGAGCTCGCCGGACTGTTCATGAATGGCGAGAACCGTTGCGCCTTCCTGCGCTACGGCCACCTGACCATTGAAACCTGGGAAGGCGACCCCGCCCCGATGACCACCGGCGCCATCAACCACTGGGCTTTCGATACCCCGGACATCGAAGCCGCCTTCGAGAACGCCAAGGCGCTCGGCGTGGACTTCAAGGACACCGAGATCCAGTCCATCCCGAGTTTCTGGAAGCATGGCATCCGCTACTTCAACATCTACGGCCCCAACGGCGAGACCATCGAATTCTGCCAGATTGTGGAGGAGTAGCGGCTCCGATGCGCCCGATTCGCGCGCAATATGCGTGTCGATAGTGGCCGCAATATAATACTCAGCCTTTATTACGGGCTGGCCTGATAACTAACATTCAACGACCGGTGCACATGCGCCGGTCGTTTTTTTAGTGCCTGATGATTGTGCTGGGTTACAACAATGAGCGGCACGCTGGGCATAACAACATCCATGCAAGAAAGTATCAATTCTTGACTGTTTTCGCGCCAAAACACTGCTATTTTCGCAGCGAAACTTGTATTAACGCTCCAAAGTTGGGCGGATGAAAACAACGAAGTTTGCGTAGTAAAAGGAGACGGTCATGGCACAAGGACTGGCGCGAAAACTACTGCCGGGATTCTTGGCGATCGCAGTGTTCATGACAGGCGATGGGTTTGAACTGACCTTTTTGTCCAAGTATGTCGTCGATCAGGGATTCAGCTCGTCGCAGGCATCACTGCTGTTTACGATGTACGGATTGGTCGCGGCGCTCGCCGGCTGGTCCTCGGGCGTGCTGGCCGAACTGTTCGGAGCCAAGCGCATCATGCTTATTGGCGCGGGTTCTTGGATCGTGCTGCATCTGGTATTCATCGGTGTGGCATTGCCTAGCCACAGTTATCCGCTGATGCTGGCGTCGTATATGTTGCGAGGCATGGGCTATCCGCTATTTATCTACAGCTTCGTAGTGTTGCTTGCGCAAACTGTGGATCCCGGCAAACTGGCATCGGCCATGGGCTGGTTCTGGACTTCCTATTCCTTTGGCATCGGTGTGTTTGGCGCCTATCTGCCGGCGTTCATCACGCCGGTGATTGGTGAATACTATTCGCTGTGGGTGTCACTGCCGTTCTCGATTGTCGGCATGATTATCTGTCTGTGTTTTGTGCCGAAAACCCGTAACGCCAATCTTGACACGATGAGCTCTTCGGATAAGCTTCGTGAACTCTCTCGCGGCGTGACCATTCTCAAAGACAACCACCAGATTGCGCTTGCTGCCGTATTGCGTGTGATTTGCAATCTCACTTTGTACGGTTTTCCGGTCATTATGCCGCTGTATCTCGCCACGCATACAAACGGCGGCGGAGCTTGGTACCAGGTCACCGAATGGTCCACCATCTGGGGTCTGCTGTTCGTCGTCACCGTATTCGGCAATGTGTTCTGGGGCCGTATGGGCGATTGCTTCGGCTGGATGAGCCAGATGCGCTGGTGGGGCTGCTGGCTCTCCGCGCTCGGTACTCTCGCCATGTACTATGTGCCGCAGCTGTTTGGGCACAACCTGCCATTTATGTATGTGTGCGCCGTGGTGCTCGGCATGGGTATTTCCGCTTTCGTACCGATGGGCGCAGTATTCCCTGCTCTGGAACCTGAGCACAAGGGCGCTGCGGTTTCCGCACATAACCTCGCTTCAGGCCTGACCACATTCTGTGGTCCGTTCATCGCCACGGTACTGCTCAATACCGTAGGTTTTGCCGGAGTGTGCTGGGCATATGCCATTTGCTACATCTCTGGCTCGGTCATCTCATTCTGGATTCGCCCCGAGCAGCCGGGCATCACCCGCAAAGTGGCGGCGAACTGAGCGGTGCTCGCTGACTGTTCTCGTCAAAAACCAACAATACAAGACCCTCAAAAAAATAAATTCAACCAATATAAGGAGAAATACCATGAAAGCAGTTGTTCTCGAAGAGCAGGGCGTCATCAATGTGCGTGAGGTCCCGGACGTCAAGGATCCCGGCCCCGGTGAGCTGCGTATCGCACCCCACACCGTGGGCGTATGCGGTTCTGATTTGCATTACTACACGCACGGTCGTGTTGGCAAGTATGTTGTTGAGCAGCCAATGATTCTCGGCCATGAGGCAGCGGGCACCGTGTTGGAGGTCGGCCCCGGCGTCACTGATTTCAAGCCCGGTGACCGAGTCGCCCTCGAGCCAGGCATTCCGGATATGACTTCGCGGGCCAGCCGACTGGGCATGTACAACGTCGATCCGGCTGTGCGTTTCTTCGCTACTCCGCCGATTGACGGTTGCCTGTGTGAGGAGGTCATTCACCCGGCCGCATTCACCTACCATCTGCCTGATTCCATGAGCTTTGGCGAAGGTGCGTTGCTTGAGCCGACCGCCGTGGGCATGTGGGCTGCCACCAAGGCACGCATCAAGCCCGGCGATGTGTGCGTGGTGACCGGCTCGGGCACAGTGGGTATGCTCACTGCCTCTGCTGCGCTCGCCGGTGGCGCTTCCAAGGTGCTTGTTTCGGATGTGTCTTCCATCAAGCTGGGTATTATCGGCCAGATTCCGGGCGTTATCCCCGTGGATTTGACGACGGAGGACTTGGTTGAACGTGTACGCGAAGAGACCGCTGGGTGGGGTGCTGATGTGGCATTCGAGTGTTCCGGCGCGCCGAAAGCTTATGAGACGTTCTGGAAGCTGATTGCCCCGGGCGGTTGCGCGGTGCTCGTCGGTATTCCGGTCAACCCGGTACCGATTGACGTGACCGAGCTGCAGGCCACCGAAGTGCGTATTGAGAACATCTTCCGTTACGCCAATGTGTACCAGAAAGCCATCGATTTGGTCGATAGCGGCCGACTTAACCTGAAGCCGTTCATCACTGACACGTTTGCCATGAAGGACGCCAAGGCTGCCTTCGACCGTATGGATGAGGGTCGTCCGGGCGATATCAAGTTGCAGATTACGGTCAATCGAGACTAATCCGTGACGTGTTGATGACGAGATGATTGCCCGATGAAATCCTGCGGCATATGTTGGCGTTTCCCTTTTTCCGCCCGCACTTATGTGCCATATCCGTAGGATTCCGGCGGGCAATCATCTCGCCGTAGTTGTTCCACCGGTAAAGTACGAAATATGGCGAGCTGTACTGCGCAACGTTGACAAGGAGGTCTGCGATGGATGCGCGAAACTTGACTGCGATTCCTCATTCGGATGCGGGCTCGCTGGAAGTGATTGTGCCCGATGGGGATGCGGCCATACGTTGGTCAAGCCACGGGTATCCGAGCTCTCTGGCCAAATGGCATTATCATCCACAAATCGAAATTCATCTTATCCGTGAGGGAAGTGGACAACTCATGGCGGGGGATGGACTCATGCCATTCGTGCCGGGGCATGTGGCGATGATCGGATCCAATCTGCCTCATAATTGGTTGTCGGATATCATTCCTGGAGAACGGCTCTCTCATCGTGATGTGTTATGCCATATACGTCCGCAGACTATGCGACTATTGACCGCCGCTTTTCCCGAGACTTCCGGTTTCGAAACGGTATTGCGCCGTTCGCAGCATGCACTTGTACTGTTCGGTGATTCGGCACGTGAGGCCGGCGAGCTATTAGTGGCCATGGGAGAACATAGTCCAGTTAGACGGGTTGCCGACCTTATTGCTATTCTGACGGTATTCGAGCAGGCATCAGCGCAGGAAAGCCAGACCGTGGTAACGCCGGAATACAATCCAGAGATTGCGGTTGGCGCGGAGGATGGGATCAACGCCGCCATCACCTATATTTCCACACATCTGGATGAGGTCAGCTTGCAAGGTGCCGCTGATGCGGCGGCGATGAGCGTATCCACCTTTTCTCGCTTCTTCAAGCGAGTTGCCGGCATCGGTTTTGCTGATTTTGTTCGACGGCTTCGAGTGGGGCGTGCTTGTCGTTTGCTGACTTGCACAAACATGCCCATTGCCAAGATTCAACAGTTGAGCGGATATACGAATGCCTCGAATTTCAATCGTCGGTTTCTGGAAGAAACCGGTATGACTCCATCTCAATATCGCCGAGAACATTGATTGCCGCCCCGGTCTGGGCGGTGTCACGGATCCGTGCAAGAAAGTACCATAAGTGGGTTTCTTGGTATCAGATAGGGCCAATGCTGCCGTTTAGGCTTGAAAATACAACGAAGTGGTTAGATGCGCATAAAGTGCATCGGCTCCAAGGAGGCAGCAATGAATGATAATTCGGTATGGCCGGTAGTGATTGCGGTAATGGTCGTGCTTGCGGTGGCCGTATGCCTGGCCATGGCTGGTGACATCCGGTTTGCCGTGATTGGTGTTCTATGACTGTCTCCATGAGTCCCGAAACCGCTGCCGCCTAGGCGGAAATCAGCCGCGTACCGCAGCACCACAGATATCGTCGAGATAATTCTCGGCGAATCGCAATGCGGCACCGATGATGTTCTGGTCTTCGGCGCAGTAGCTCTTGCGCAGATTGAAATGGTCGGTGCCGAACGGGCTGCGTGCGATGACGCGCGTCTTCAGATCCTCGATGTCGCTGTCTTCAAGATGCTGGGCTGCTTCACCGCCGACAATCACGTCGCCCGCGATGATGGATCGCGCGTTGACGATGGCCTGCGCCACGTAATCCAGCCACTCATCCATGCGCTCGCGATGATGCCGTTCGCCCTGCTCAAGCACGCTGAAGAAGCCGGGAATGCTTTCGTAATCCTCGGGCAAGGTCTCCGGCGAGCAGTAGGTGTCCATGCAACCGCGCTGGCCGCAGTAGCATTCGCGGCCGCCCGGCACCAGCGTCATGTGTTCGATGGCGCCGTTGCACTGGTTCGGGCCTTGATACAGTTTGCCCCCCGCGATCACCGCGCCGCCCGGGCGTCGCTCCAGATAGACGCACACCGCATCGGTGAGCGTGGAGTCGAACCAGAGTTCGGCCATGGCTGAGGCATCGGAATCGTGGATCATCATGCACGGGTAATGGACCGATTGGCTGATGGTTTCGAGCGTGAGCCCAGTGTTGCCCATAATGGTGCCGAAGATGATGGTGGTGGCGTCGGGGGAGAGGATGCCTTGGATGGCGAACGAGACGCCGAGCACCTTGCCGTGCTTCTTTTCGACGTCGGCGGCGAAGTTGTTGATGATGCCGCCGATACGCTGGTAGTAAACGTTGGTGTTGCGGTAAGGCAGGGCATCGTTGCGTTTTTCGATGACGTTGCCGTACAGGTTAATCGCGCACAGGCGCAGTTCGTTGGACCGCATCACTACCCCGATGGCAGTGCGATGATCGGGATTGAACTCATAATTTTGCGCCTTGCGCCCGCCGGTGGAATCCTGCAGTTCGCCTTTGCGGATGAGTCCGTCATCTTCTAGTGCGTGCAGATTTTGGGTGATGGTGGGCAGGCTGAGGCCGAGTTCGCGTTCCAGTTCCTGCTTGGTGACATGGCTATGGCCATACAGATACTGGGCCATGGCACTGCGGTTGTGCGCTTTCACTGCGGTCGATGGCATTGCCCTCATGTTTGCCCCTTTGTGCGATGAGATATATGCAAGTATACTTTATGAAAGTGGCTTTCATGTGCCTCGACGCGGAGATTGTGAGACAAAAATCGTATATTTGTAGGCGATTTGGGTACTTTTTTAAACCAATTTTCTAGAAATGTGGAGAAAATGAGTACTTTTGGAAACTTGATTTAAAAAAGTTGTCGGATTGCGTTGTTTGCAGGCATGTGATTTTCGGTAAAAAGTGAACAAAAAGTACCAAATCGCCGAATAAAGTGAGAATTTGTTCGATATCTCGCACAACTCTTAACAAAAACTGTTCAATATCGCACGTGAAACGCCGTCGATTTTGTGCGTGTGCATCGTGCCGAACCGTTCGGTATATTGTGGCTCAGGTCACATGTGCAATGTGACAACGCATCACCGGTCATTTTCGGTTACTGAGGCGGTATCCCGCTGGTGCAACTGAGGTGACGAGGCGATGGCCCAGAACTTTGCCATATACCCCAAGAAGATCGAGGAGGACCCCAAGTGGCAGAAGCAAAGAAGAAGGTCGAAGCTACCAAGCCGACCCCAGAAGAGAAGCAGGCCGCAGCTGAGGCCGAGGTTGACGCGCTGGTTGCCCGCGCCAAGAAGGCTCTCGACGAATTCGAGAACCTCGACCAGAAGCAAGTTGATCGTATCGTCGCCAAGGCATCCATCGCCGCTCTGAACAAGCACCTCGTTCTCGCCAAGATGGCCGTCGACGAGACCGGCCGTGGTCTCGTGGAAGACAAGGCCACCAAGAACATCTTCGCCTGCGAGCACGTCACCAACTATCTGGCCGGCCAGAAGACCGTGGGCATCATCCGCGAAGACGATGTGATGGGCATCGATGAGGTCGCCGAGCCCGTCGGCGTGGTCGCCGGCGTCACCCCGGTCACCAACCCGACCTCCACCGCCATCTTCAAGTCCCTCATCGCCCTGAAGACCCGTTGCCCGATCGTCTTCGGCTTCCACCCCGGTGCGCAGAAGTGCTCCGTTGAAGCCGCTAAGATCGTGCGCGACGCCGCCATCGAAGCCGGTGCTCCTGAGAACTGTATCCAGTGGATTGAGCATCCGTCCATCGAGGCCACAGGCGCCCTGATGAAGCATCCGGGCGTGGCCACGATCCTCGCCACTGGTGGTCCGGGCATGGTCAAGGCCGCTTACTCCTCCGGCAAGCCCGCCCTCGGCGTGGGTGCCGGCAACGCCCCGGCCTACGTTGACACCGATGTTGACATCGTGCGCGCCGCCAACGATCTGGTGCTCTCCAAGCACTTCGATTACGGCATGATCTGCGCCACCGAGCAGGCCATCATCGCCCACAAGGACGTCTACGACCAGCTCGTCAAGGAGCTCAAGGTCCGTAAGGCCTACTTCGTCAACGCCGAAGAGAAGGCCAAGCTGGAACAGTACATGTTCGGCTGCACTGCCGGTTCCGGCGTCAAGCCCGTGCTGAACTCCGCGGTGCCGGGCAAGTCCCCTCAGTTCATCGCCAAGGCTGCTGGCTTCGAGATTCCGGCCGACGCCACCATTCTGGCCGCCGAGTGCAAGGAAGTCTCCGACGACGAGCCGCTGACCCACGAGAAGCTCGCTCCGGTGCAGGCCGTGCTCAAGGCCGACAACAAGGAGCAGGCCTTCGAGATGTGCGAGAAGATGCTCAAGCTGGGTGCCGGCCACACCGCCGCCATCCACACGAACAACGAGGCGCTGGTGCGCGAGTACGGCCTGCGCATGCACGCCTGCCGCATCATCTGGAACCAGCCGAGCTCGCTCGGCGGCATCGGCGACATCTACAACGCGATTGCCCCGTCGCTGACCCTGGGCTGCGGCTCCTACGGCGGCAACTCGGTGTCCGGCAACGTGCAGGCCGTGAATCTCGTTAATATCAAGCGCATTGCTCGGAGGAACAACAACATGCAGTGGTTCAAGATCCCGGCCAAGACCTACTTCGAGCCGAACGCCATCAAGTACCTGCGCGACATGTACGGCATCGAGAAGGCCGTCATCGTGTGCGATAAGGTCATGGAGCAGCTCGGCATTGTCGACAAGATCATCGACCAGCTGCGCGCCCGCTCCAACCGTGTGACCTTCCGCATCATCGACTACGTCGAGCCGGAGCCCTCCGTCGAGACCGTCGAAAAGGGCGCTGAGATGATGCGCGAGGAGTTCGAGCCGGACACGATCATCGCGGTTGGCGGCGGCTCCCCGATGGATGCCTCCAAGATCATGTGGCTGCTCTACGAGCACCCGGAAATCGCCTTCTCCGACGTGCGCGAGAAGTTCTTCGATATCCGTAAGCGCGCCTTCAAGATCCCGCCGCTGGGCAAGAAGGCCAAGCTGGTGTGCATCCCGACCTCCTCCGGCACCGGTTCCGAGGTCACCCCGTTCGCCGTGATCACCGATCACAAGACCGGCTACAAGTACCCGATCACCGACTACGCGCTGACTCCGTCCGTGGCCATCGTGGACCCGGTGCTGGCTCGCACCCAGCCGCGCAAGCTGGCCTCCGACGCCGGCTTCGACGCCCTGACCCACTCCATGGAAGCCTACGTGTCCGTGTACGCGAACGACTTCACCGACGGCATGGCCCTGCACGCGGCCAAGCTCATCTGGGACAACCTGGCTGAGTCCGTCAATGGCGAGCCCGGCCTGGCCAAGACCAACGCTCAGGAGAAGATGCACAACGCCGCCACCATGGCCGGCATGGCATTCGGCTCCGCGTTCCTCGGCATGTGCCACGGCATGGCCCACACCATCGGTGCCCTGTGCCACATCGCCCACGGCCGTACCAACTCCATCCTGCTGCCGTACGTGATTCGCTACAACGGCCAGATTCCTGAGGAGCCCACTTCTTGGCCGAAGTACAACAAGTACATCGCCCCGGAACGCTACCAGGATATCGCCCGCAACCTCGGCATCGACACCGGCAAGACCCCGGCCGAAGCCGTGGAGAACCTGGCGAAGGCCGTCGAGGACTACCGTGACAACAAGCTCGGCATGAACAAGAGCTTCCAGGATTGCGGTGTGGACGAGGACTACTTCTGGTCCGTGCTCGATCAGATCGGCATGCGCGCCTACGAAGACCAGTGCACCCCGGCCAACCCGCGCATCCCGCTGATCAACGACATGAAGGACATCGCCGTCGGTGCTTACTACGGTGTCTCCCAGGCGGAAGGCCACAAGCTGCGCATCGAGCGCGAGGGTGAGGCCGCCACTGAGGAAGCCTCCGAGCGTTGATTGCAGGCGGTTTGTGGTTGGTGGCACCATCAGTAGCCACCAACCGCGGTGTTGCAGCTTAGTGGCTGCATAGCGCGACACAAGGAGCCCGATCCCATTACAGGGGCCGGGCTCCTTTGCATATGTGGTGCTCCCTCAGCCAGCAGGTACCGCCCCATGGAATCGCTGAAGCGTCGCTAAATCGCCGCAATGATGCAGCCAAAAGCAATAAAGCTGGCAAACGCCTCGGTAATGCCGGTCACCACGGGCTTTAAGGTTGTGCGCCGTGTAACCACCGGCAACGCAACGGCGCGGGCCAACAGCAGCACAGTCATCGCAATCAGATACGGGCTGCGTCCAGCCGGCACGGCGGCTAGCAGCAATAGCGCCACATGCCATACCCACGAAGCCGCCACGTACGAACGCTTCCCGCGTTCCCGGATCATGGTTTTGACCACCAAAACCGACCCATACTGCGTCAGCGCAAACAGCACGGTGGCAATCAGCCCGCTCACGGGCAATGAACCCGCGGGCCACCAGGCGTGAAGGTCGAATATCTGGCTCAAATCTGGCATATTCCGAATCGCGGCGCGTGCGGCGGTGACATCAGCGGCTGCGAACGAGGCATGTGCTGCGTTGATGGGCATAACACACGCCGTCTCAACAGTGCTGCCAAACGACGCGATCACCGTGGCCATGGCCGACGCGGCAATCACCGACACGGCATTGCCCCACAGCGAGCGCTCCTTCCTCAGCCACGAGGACAGCATCGACAGCGCAACCAGCACTATATATAAGGGAGTCCAACGCAGTATGCCGGTATGCGTAATCAGGAATGGCAAGCCGATGACGATGAGCGCTACGGCATAAGTGAGCATCGGCGGCAGATAACGGCGTGAAAAGTGTGCTTTGAACCAGTGCGCGGCGCTGAACTGCACGCAATAGCACACGGCCCACGTCGCCAATAGCCAAAGCGTATCAAGATTAGGCTCGCCGATAAAGAAGCCAGCCACAGCGGGCAGCATAACCATTACCCATGCGCCAGGTTGGTTGTCGAACCAATCGCGTTTAAGAGTCTTGCGGCGGGAAGTCATATCTGTCATGATATCGCAGCGAATGGTTCTCAATAAGAAAGATGTGAGACCTGCATTGCGACAATCGAACAGACGCCGAGCGGCTATGCCGCGAGGTAATACGAACGGCATGAGCGCGACACGCGCGAACTCCACTGTCCCACCTCAATGCTTGAATAAACAAGTTGCCTGATTTGGGCTCGCAAATTGGAATTAAAAAAGCGAGCGCGGGCCGGGAGCCACTTCAAGTGAAGTGACAGCCGGAAACCGCGCACTGATGTCGGATGACCGCCAGAGGACGTATGTCCAAGGGAGGCCATGCGCGCCGGTGCCCTAGAAGCAGGTTGGTAAACAGTACAACGAACATCGCTAGAAAGGGCGGACGGCAATGGCGGGACAGAAAATCCGCATCAGGCTTAAGTCCTATGACCATGAGGTCATCGACCAATCGGCGAAGAAGATCGTCGAAACGGTGACGAACGCGGGCGCAACTGTTGTTGGCCCCGTTCCGCTGCCGACCGAGAAGAACGTCTTCTGTGTTATCCGTTCTCCTCACAAGTACAAGGATTCTCGCGAGCACTTCGAGATGCGCACTCACAAGCGCCTCATCGACATCGTGGACCCGACCCCCAAGGCCGTGGACTCCCTGATGCACATCGATCTGCCTGCGGACGTCAACATCGAAATCAAGCTGTAAGGGAGGAGGAAGCATTATGTCTAATCGCAAGGCTCTGCTGGGCAAGAAGCTCGGCATGTCCCAGGTGTGGGACGAGAACGGCTTCTTCGTGCCCGTCACTCTTGTCGACGTGTCCACCAACGTGGTGACCGCTGTGAAGACCGAGGAATCTGACGGCTACAAGGCTGTCCAGCTCGGCTACGGCGCCATCGATCCCACCAAGGTGACCAAGCCGCTGGCTGGCCACTTTGCCAAGGCCGGTGTCACCCCGCGTCGCCACCTCGTCGAGGTGCGCACCGACGACGTCGATCAGTTCGAGGCCGGCCAGGAACTGGCCGCTGACCTGTTCGAAGAGGGTGCTGAGGTCGACGTGACCGGCACCACCAAGGGTAAGGGCTTCGCCGGTACCATCAAGCGTTGGGGCTTCAAGTCCTACCGCCGTACTCACGGTTCTCACAAGAACGAGCGCCGTCCCGGTTCTGTGGGCGCATGCGCCACTCCGAGCCGTATCCTCAAGGGCAAGCGTATGGCCGGCCGCATGGGTCATGTGACCGCCACTACCCAGAACCTGACCGTCGTCTCCGCTGATGTCGAGAACGGCATCCTCGCCATCAAGGGCGCCATTCCTGGCCCCAAGGGCGGCATCGTTCTCGTCCGCTCGGCTGTGAAGGGAGCCTGATAAACCATGGCAAACGTTACTCTGAACGTCACCGACGCCAAGGGCCAGGCCACCGGCACCGTTGAAGCTCCTGAGGCTCTCTTCGGCGTTTCCGCCGAGGATGTCCAGGCTCACATCCCGCTGATCCACCAGGTTGTCACCGCTCAGCTCGCTGCTGCTCGTCAGGGCACCCACGCCACCAAGACTCGTGGCATGGTTTCCGGCGGCGGCAAGAAGCCGTGG
>ENA-ORUB01003182-ORUB01003182.1-human-gut-metagenome-genome-assembly--contig:-NODE-3182-length-14291-cov-11.206378_pt1 | contig 14291 bp, 5 predicted proteins | sample MGYA00241918_ERZ509200 | MGnify/ENA primary metagenome ERZ509200 (study PRJEB26280, sample SAMEA2338853) | human gut metagenome | biome: human gut; feature: human-associated habitat; material: faeces... | reverse complement strand
TAATAATCTTTTGATCATAGTCTATATCTTTATATTAATATCTTGCAAAGATAATAGATTTTTTTCATTTTATCTCATTATTCTATTTGTTTTTCATTTTTTTGTGTTATCTTTGTCCCCAAATAATATCAATGAAAGAATTATGAAACGATATAAATCCTGCACTCTCATTATATTGCTGCTGTTGGCATCGGCTCTTCAGGCATATGCGCATATTTCCAGAAATATGTTCATGCTTTCCAATCTCAATGCTGACAATGGTCTTTCCAGCCCTCGTGTTTATTCTATTGTCGAGGCAGAGGATGGTGCCATGTGGATAAGTACTAAGCGTGGAGTTGACCGATATAATGGGCAACAGGTAACCAATTATACTTTATACACAGAGATGCCGTATAGTGATGCTAGTGGTAGAAGTATTAAACTGACTAAGGATGCGCAACATCTGATTTACGCCTACGACAACAAGGGAAAGGTGTATATATATGATAAGAGGAAAGATGCATTTGTCTTGAAATGTAATCTTCAGAATATTTTAGGTGGAAGTATCGTGTTGAACGAACTGTTGGTAGACGGAAAGGGCAATTTCTGGTTAGCTATGGATAGAGGCATTTATTGCTTATCAGCAGCTACTGATGGAAAGGAGATAGTTCGGGAGACAGCTAAGGGTAGGTTTGTATTGAAAAACACCTATATTAATCATATCCAATTTATAGGAAAGAAACTCTTGATAGGAACATTTAAAGATGTTTATTGCTATTCGATGTCTGCCCGGAAGTTAGAAAAGAAGATTAGTGGCAGTTCTGTAGTATCCTCTTATCATGATATTGCGGGACATCGTATCTGGCTGGGTACTTTTCACGAAGGAGTTAAAGTGCTGGATGATCGTACTTGGAAGCTGATAAAATCTGCTGATTTCCAATCTTTGCAAAACATTCCTAAAATTCCCGTACGTTCAATCATTTTATATGATAAGCAGACTCTTCTGATGGCTGTAGATGGAGCAGGAATATATGCTTATGACAGTTCGAATAAACAAACCAAACTCTTGCTTGATACAGATGGACGTCCTGGTAACGTATTGAATGGTAATGGATTATATACCTTGTGCTGCGATCGTTTTGGCGATTTGTGGACAGGCTCTTACTCGGGAGGAGTAGATTTGGCAATACCGATGAAACATACTTTGGAATATATCACACATGAATATCTCAACAATCAATCACTGATAGATAATTGTGTGAACGATGTTTTCCAAAGCCGTGATGGGAAAATATGGTATGCCACAGATAAAGGAGTAAGTGTTTATGATGCGCAGACTCGTCTTTGGCATCATGGATTATATAATAAAGTGGCGCTTACGATTTGTCAGACTGTAGACGGCAGAATTCTGGTTGGTACCTATGGTAATGGCGTATATCAGGTTCATGCTGATGGCACTAGTATGCCTGCTTATTCAGTGGAAACAGGAATGTTGAAGAGTGATTACGTATTCAGTCTTTTAACTGATAGCGATGGTAATATTTGGGTGGGATGTTTGGATGGAGATATGGCTTGTTTCCCTTCAGATAAATATAATTTGAATGGAACGGGAAAGTCGGTATTCTATCTGCCTGTCAACGAAGTGCAATGCATCACGGAATCACCGGATAAGCGTTTTATTGCTGTAGGAACTTCGCATGGAGGCTATTTGATTGATAAGCGCGAACCTTTGCATCCTCGTCGTTTCTTTTATCCTGAACAGTATCCCGAAAAAGACATTAATTTGTTTGTCAACAGTATGGCTTTTCAGGATTCCCGTCATATCTGGATTGGAACGGATGGAGGAGGACTCTATGATTATGATTTCCTGACAAAGAAGTTTAAGCGTTATACTAATCAGGACGCTTTGCCTTCTAATACTGTTTATGGACTTATAAAAGGTATTGATGGCAATTTGTGGATAAGTACGGATAAAGGTTTGGCGTTCATGAAACAGGGGAAGATAGTAAACCTCAACATCTTTAAGGGAATGGAACGTGAGTATAACCGAATGTCTGTTGCGTGTACTTCAGATGGCAGGGTGCTTTTTGGCAGCAACGATGGAGTTGTCGCTTTGGCTCCTATGTTTGCCAAAGGTTTGAATTATGCCGCTCCACTTCGTATTCATAGTGTTGAGGTTGAAGGTGTCGAACGTTCCGATTACTGGAATGAATGTCTCTTTGAAATGTTGAAGGAAGGCAAATTGAAACTTAGCCATAATGAGAATACGCTGGTTGTTTCTTTCGAGAGTATCAATTATCAATACCAGTATGATATTCAATATCAATATTATTTGGAAGGATACGACCGTAATTGGAGTAAACCATCTTCTAATCAGTTGGCACGATTTGTAAATTTGCCTTCGGGCAGCTATGTGCTTCATGTAAAGGCTATCTGCAGAAGTAATGGTAGAGAATTGGGAGAAACAACTTTGGAAATTCATATAGCCCAACCTTGGTGGAATACCTGGTGGGCATGGATTATCTATCTCTGTATTTTTGCTGCCATCTTATATTTTGTCTGGCAGTATTACAAAGAGCGCTTACAGCGAAAGTATTATGATGAGAAAATCAATTTCTTCATTAATACAGCCCATAACATACGTACTCCTTTGAGTCTCGTGTTGGCTCCTCTTGATAATCTGGCCAATGATTCCAGCTTGAGTGAGAAAAGTCGTGGATTCTTGGATATGGCGCATCGCAACGGCAACAAACTATTGAAGATGGTTACAGAATTGCTTGACTTCCAAAAGGTAGAGCAGTCTGCCGAACAGGTTCGCCTGCAAGATATAGAATTGCCGATGCTTTTACGTGTGCAGTTGGAAAAGTTTGTATTGGCAGCTCAGGAGAAGCATATTCAACTGTGTATTGAAACGTGTCCGCAGCAACAGATTCATTCAGATGTCAAAATGATGGATCTGATATTGGAAAATCTTCTCTCGAATGCTATCAAATATACACCTCAAGGTGGAAAGGTTACGTTGTCGGCTTCTGTTGAAGGTAAGATGGCTATGATTCATGTCAGTGATACAGGTATAGGTATTCCAAAGGCCGAAATTAAGAGTATCTTCAAAACCTTCTTCAGGGCTTCTAATGCGATAAATTCTCAGGAAATGGGAAGTGGATTAGGACTGATGCTTACACGGAAGCTTGTAGAGAAATTAGGAGGAAAGCTTAGTTTCGTAAGTGAGGAAGGAAAGGGTACTACTTTCTGTGTGAAGATGCCATTAGGTAATGTAACAGATTCTTCTGTCCGGCTTGTTGGAGAAAAGAAAAATGTTGTAACTGAATCTTCTTTAGCTGAAGATAAGCATGATGAGACTTGCCAGACTGTGTCTTCTGCGGTTCTGCAGGATGCTGATGTTTCAACGGATACACTTCTTTTTGTCGATGACAATGAAGATCTTCGCAAATATATCAGAATGACTTTTGGTGATTCTTATCAAGTAGTTGATGTGGAGAGTGCAGAGGCTGCCTTGAAATATTTGAAAGAGGGCGGGGTATGTGATATCGTTGTTTCAGATGTCATGATGCCGGGAATGCACGGAGATGAGTTCTGTCGCAGCATCAAGGAAAATAAGGAAACATCATGGCTGCCTGTTATCCTGCTGACTGCCAAGGCTGGTCGTGACTTTATGATAGAGGGACTCGGACTGGGTGCTGATGACTATATAGCCAAGCCATTCGATACTGCTATTCTTGCGAGTAAGGTTGCCAGTATTTTGAAGAATCGTCGCCGGTTGAGTCAGTATTATATGGACAGAAGCCTTGCTCTTGTTAGAGGAGAAGTTGCTTCTGAGTCTGCTTCTTCCGGGCAGATTGTGGGTTCTGATTCTTCCTATGAACTCTTGGAACCTACTGGAGCTTCTGAAGAGAAAAAGGATGATACAGTCTTGAATAAGCAAGGCCAGACATTCGAAAATGTGGCAGAAGCTGTTCTGAATCCGCAAGACCAGGCTTTTGTAGATAAAGCTACCCGTTTGGTGTTGGCTCATCTGAGCGACACAAACTTTAATATCGACCGACTCTGTAGAGAGATGGCGATGAGCAGAACGCTTTTCTATGGTAGGCTGAAGACTCTTACGGGTCAAAGTCCGCAGGATTTTATGCGTTTGATACGTCTGGAGCAGGCTGCAATCTTCCTGAAACAGGGGGATAGTGTGCTGGAGGTTTCTGTGAAAGCCGGTTTTGTAAATGTGAAGTACTTTAGTACTGTATTTAAAAAGCACTTTGGAGTCTCTCCAAGTAAGTATCTGTAAATTAGAGTTTTAAATTCAAAGGAAAGGTTTCTGTTTAGACGATATGTCTAAATTGAAACCTTTTTTGTTTGTTATCTAACCCTCTGAAAGTTCCTTTTCTTTATCTTTGCAGCCAGATTCTGTTACGTAAGTTAAACAGTTATTTAAAAAACGAAACAATAACAATATAAACATAAAAATGAAAAGGAACTTTTTGAAAATTAGCCTCTTTTTAATAGGCGTCTTCACATGTTTCTCATGCGAAGCAAGTACAACGTACTCATCCGGCAATTCTGATGGCGTGGGCGAATCCATGCCTACAGCCCAGCAATGGAATAAAGACGTTGTGGGGTGGAATCTTGGCAACGAATTCGAGTGCTCAGCTCCTGGACAGGATGGTGAGTCGATGCAGATTGGCAACCCTGATGGTTCTATCCATGCAGAGACAGCCTGGGGCAATCCCGTTGTTACCAAGAAGATGATACAAGCCGTGAAGAAGGCAGGTTTCAATGCCATCCGTATTCCAATCCGTTGGCAGTGCCACATTACCAACGCTCAGGCGATGAGCATCGACAAGGCTTGGATTGCCCGTATCAAGGAGGTGGTGGGCTGGTGCCTTGACAACGGTTTGAAGGTTATCATCAATGTGCATCATGAAAAATGGCTCGAAGGTCGTCCTACCTATCAATATAAGGAAGAAAACTGCCAGAAGCTTGCGCTCCTCTGGATGAATATCGCCTCTGAGTTTGCCAATTATGATTATCGTCTTGCTTTCGCAGGAACTAACGAAGTGCATATCAAAGATAACTGGGGCAAACCTACTGCCGAGAACCTCGAAGTGCAGAATGCTTACAATCAGATATTCGTGGATATGGTTCGTGCCACAGGCGGCAACAATGCCAAACGCCACCTCATCTTACAGACTTACGTTTGTAACCCATGGTTTGGTATAGAGAATGGAGATTTCATCATTCCGAAGGATGCCGAAGGCAATGGCAACAACTATATGAGTGTGGAATTTCACTACTATCAGCCATGGAGCTACGCCGGCGATTGCACCTACGATTACTGGGGTGATGCTTACAAGGATGCTGGCAAGATACCTGCTGAAAACGAGAAGACGATGACGGATTTCTTCGACAAGGCGGTGAATACCTGGAGCAACAAAGGACTGGGTATCGTAATAGGAGAGTGGGGAGTAACCGATCACTATAAGTCAAACTCAGAGAAAGTGCATGAAAACATGACCTACTACTGTAAGTTCTTGACTACGGAGGCTCGCAAACGAGGCTTCTCTACTTTCGTTTGGGACAACAACCACTTTGGCAACGGCTCTGAGAAGTATGGCATCTTCGACCGTTTCAAGAGTATGAAGGTGAATGCTCCTTGGATTCTCGAAGGAATCTTTGGGAAAGAATAATGTTAAATTAAAAACAAGATATCAATTATGAGAAAGAAAACGATGTTTCTCGGCCTGCTCGGTGCAGGTTTGATGTGGATGCCTACTTCTGCCATTCTCGCTGCCCAGATGAACAATGCAGCGATGAGCGTTCAGCAGAACCAAGGCATCAAGGGTACAGTGGTGGATGCCACTGGCGAAACCTTGATTGGCGCTAGCGTGAAGGTGGCTGGTACAACCAATGGTGCCGTTACCGATATAGATGGTAACTTTACGTTGAACTGCAAGCCTGGAGCAACGCTCGAAGTGAGCTACATCGGTTACAAGACGATGACCGTGAAAGCTGCTAATGGCATGAAAATACAGATGCAGGAAGATGGTAAGGCCTTGAATGAGGTCGTTGTTACCGCCCTTGGTATCAAGCGCGACCGCAAGGCTCTCGGCTATGGCTTGGAGGAGGTTAAAGGTGAGGAACTTACCAAGGCGAAGGAAACCAACGTCATCAACTCTCTTTCAGGTAAGGTGGCTGGTCTCGTTGTACAGAACACCGCTGGCGGTGCTTCTGGTTCTACCCGCGTGCTTCTTCGTGGTAATACAGAAATGGCAGGCAATAACCAGCCTCTTTACGTGGTGGATGGTGTGCCTTTGGATAATACCAACTTTGGCAGTGCTGGTGAAGCTGGTGGTTATGACCTCGGTGATGGTATCTCTGCCATCAATCCTGACGACATCGAGACGATGACCGTATTGAAAGGTCCTGCTGCCTCTGCCCTCTATGGTAGCCGTGCTTCCCATGGCGTTATCTTGATTACGACCAAGAAGGCGGAGAAGGATAAGATTTCCGTGGAGTACAATGGTTCTTATACTATCGATACTCAGTTGGCTAAATGGGACGACATCCAGGAGATATATGGTGCTGGCTACAATGGTGAACTTCCTAATTCGAGCACTTCTGGTACCAATGCCAGTTGGGGACCTAAGGCCGATGACTTCATGTTCAAATATTTCGATGGCGAGGAACGTCCATTCATGATGCATCCTAACAATGCTTCTGGTTTCTTCCGTACAGGTTTCACTACCCAGAACTCTGCCATCCTCTCAGTAAATTCCGGTAAGACGGGTATGCGTTTCTCTGTTACCGATATGCGCAACAAGGATATCTTGCCAAATACCAATATGAGTCGTGACAACTTCAACCTCCGTGTGAATACCTCTGCCGGTCCTGTTGACTTCGACTTCACCGCCAACTATACTCGTGAGAAGGTAAAGAACCGTCCTGCCCTTGGTGACTCCCAGAGCAACGTGGGTAAGAACCTCATGACCTTGGTGGGTACCTACGACCAGGCTTGGTTGAAGCACTATGAGGATGCCGACGGCAACTACTCCAACTGGAATGGTAACGATCAGTATAACAAGAACCCATACTGGGATCTCTATAAGAACAGCAATACATCCGACAAGGACGTGTTCCGTTTTACGGGTAAGGCAATCTGGAACATCAACAAGCACCTCAAGTTGCAGGGTACTATTGGTACCGACATCAACAGCATGAACTTCGAGGACTTCATCGCCAAGACAACTCCAGGAACTCCTGCCGGAAAGCTTACCGACCAAATCTTCAACAACCGCACACTCAACGCCGAGATACTCGCCCTCTACAACAACTCATGGGGCGACTTCGATGTCAACGCTACCGCTGGTGGTAACATCTTCAAGGTGAACAACAAGACCACTACAAACATCGGTCTCAACCAGCAGATGAATGGCATCCAGAACATCATGAACTATCAGGAACAGAATACTCGTGAGAGCATGTACAAGAAACAGATCAGCTCTCTCTATGCCAGCGCAAGTCTCGGCTACAAGCATACTTACTATTTGGAGGGAACCCTCCGTGGCGATAAGTCGTCTACGCTCCCTACAAATAACAATACATACGTATATCCTTCTGTATCTGGTAGCTTGGTTTTCTCTGAGTTTATCAAGAACAAGAAGTTCATCAATTATGGTAAGATTCGCGCATCTTGGGCAAAGGTAGGTAGCGATACCGATCCATACCTGTTGGCACTCAACTATACCACGGGCAAGTACAGCTACTCGGGTTATACCATCGGTATGATAGCCAACTCAACACAGCCAAACAAGGATTTGAAGCCTACAATGACAGGTTCTTACGAGGTAGGTTTGGAGATGAAGTTCCTTAACGGACGCTTGGGCTTGGATGCCACCTATTACAACCAGAACTCCAAGAACCAGATTTTGAGTTTGGCTTCAACCACCACCTCTGGCTATGCTTACCGCCTCATCAATGCCGGTGAGATTCAGAACCAGGGTGTCGAGATTGCCCTCAATGCCCGTGCCTTGCAGATCAAGGACTTCGCTTGGGACTTGGGTGTCAACTTCTCGAAGAATACCAACAAGGTGAAGTCGCTCACCGATGGCATGGACTATTTTGAGCTTGCCAAGGCCACATGGTGCGGTGTATCAGTAGGTGCTCAGGTTGGCGAGAACTATGGAGCTATCCGTGGACACGACTTCCTCTACAACGACAAGGGTCAGGTGGTTGTCGATGCAGCTACTGGTCTTCCAAAGATTGATCAGAAGGTCAAGACCATCGGCAACTCTACTTGGGACTGGACAGGTGGTTTCTACTCAACCTTCAGCTACAAGAACTTCCGCCTCTCAGCAGCATTCGATGTGAAGGTAGGTGCCGACATCTACTCTATGTCCATGCGTTCAGCATATCAGACAGGTAAGGCAAAGGGAACATTGGCAGGCCGTGAGGAGTGGTACTCTTCTGAGGAGGCTCGCAAGGCTTCGGGTATGGACCTTGCCGCATGGCGTGCAGCAGGTAACTGCAAGGGATTTGTCGTAGATGGTGTCATCGACAATGGCGACGGTACTTATCGCAAGAACGACATCGCCGTGAACCCTGAAGATTACTGGAAGCATGTGGCAAATGGCGTGCAGAGTGCCTTCGTTTACGACAACTCTTACGTGAAGTGTCGTGAGATTACTTTCGGCTATACCTTCCCAGAGAGCATCCTGGGCAAGTATGTCAAGGGCTTGACCGTATCCTTCGTGGCTCGTAACCCATTCATTGTTTGGAAGAACATTCCTAACATCGACCCAGACTCCAGCTACAACACCTCAGGTCTCGGTCTGGAATATGGTTCCCTGCCATCTCGCAAGAGTTATGGTTTGAACGTGAACGTGAAGTTCTAGTCTCGAAAAAATGAATCAATTTCTTTAGAAGAGTTCTAATATATAATAAGGTAAGAAAATGAACAATATAATCAAGAAATATATAGGTAAGAGCAGCCTGATGATGGCTTTCGCCCTGATGGCAACCGGCACTGCGATGACTTCTTGCTCTGATGATACCTTGAGCAACATCAATACCGACAAGACCAAGGTGAGCGAGCTCGACCCTAACGCACAGTTGACAACAGCTTTGTTGCAGACTTACGGTGACTTCAGTCTGATGGATACCTACCGTAACTATATAACAGGTTTTCCACAGTATTTCGCTGGTGGTTGGAATGTAACCAATTACGCTGGTTCTAATTTCAGAGAAGATGATATGACCCGTCGAGTTTGGGACCGCTATTATGAAATCGGTATCAAGAACCTTGTGGATGCCATCCACAATTCTGCTGACAAGGCAAACTTGAATGCGGCACTTCGTATCCATCGTGTCTATATCACGGCAGTTTTGGCAGATACCTACGGTGACGTGCCTTGTTCGGAGGCAGGTCTGGGTTATATCTCAGGTATCTCCAACCCTAAGTATGATACCGTAGAGGAACTCTACAGCTGGTTCTTCGATGAACTTGACGCTTGCGAGAAGCAGCTTGGCACAGGTTCCGACCACATTTCTGGTGATGTCACCAGCATGGGGGGTGATGTAGCTCAGTGGAAGAAGTATGCCAATGCACTCCGTATGCGCTATGCCATGCGCATTTCCGATGTTAATCCACAGAAGGCAAAGGAAGAGTTTGAGAAGGCTGTGGCTGCCGGTGCAATCGCCAGTGCAGCCGATGATGCTTATATCAAGTATGCTGATGCACCATTTACCTATTATGATGGAGCCAACGACTACGATTTCCGTGCCAATGCATTGAGCGAGACTCTCTATGGTCAGGATGCCACATCGCCTACCATGGTATGCTCTACCTTGTTCTATCAGTTGCAGAATACCAACGACCCTCGTCTCTATCGCATCTGCCGTCACTACTACAATATCAAGCGTAGTCAGGTGAAGCCAGATAAGGAGCAGAACATCGACTTGACCGATGATTTCCTGGCTTACTTCCAGAGCAAGAACCTCGGTGAGGAGCCTTGCAACCCTGGTGCAGCCTGGTACACAGACTGGATGAATCCAGCTACGTTGGATGACCTTCCTACTTTGAAGAAGTATGCAGAGATTGACGAGAACACTTATGCCAACTCTGATTATATAGCCCGAGCTAGTCGTCCTTGCCTGAACATCGACTTCGAGATGCCTTCTTGTCCTGGCGACTTGATGAGCTATGCTGAGGTAGAGTTCCTCAAGGCTGAGGCTGCAACCAAGGGTTGGAATGTAGGTGGTGGTGATGCAGAGAGTCACTACGAGGCTGGTGTTCGTGCCAGCATGGAGTTGCTCAACAACTATTATCTCACGTCCAACAAGATTTCTGAGGATGAAATCAATGAGTTCATTGCCAACAACAAGTTGGGTGACAATCCTAAGGAGACCATCAATACCCAGGCTTGGATTCTCCACATGATGAACCCTTCTGAGGGTTGGGCTAACATGCGCCGCTCAGACTATCCTGCCATCTTGAATCGTGATCTCTTGACCAAGGATGGTTTCACTTATACGGATTCTAACTGGTCAATGCCTGTCCGCTTGCAGTATCCTGAGTTGGAAGCTCAGTACAACAATGCCAACTACAAGGCTGCCATCGACCGCATGGGTGGTACAGACGATTGGCACAAGCGCCTCTGGTGGGACAAGGCTGATGTAAACCTTCAGCCAGACTTCAATCCTCCATTCGGAAAGGGATATAGCAAGTAGTGTTTAATGTTAAGTGTTAAATGTTAAGTCTTATAGGACAATAGAATAGAATAATTAATTATGAATAAGACAATGAAACAATATAAGGGAAAAGTCTTGAAGGCTATGATGATGCTCTTAGCCGTGGGTTTCGCACTGGCTGGTACATCTACCTTGTCTTCTTGCTCTTCTGACGATGATCCATACTTCACCGTCAGCGAAGATGACAATCCACGTATCTTGAACACCGACTTGGCTGATTCCAAGATAGACCGCAAGACTAATTATAAGTTGGAAATCAAGGTGACTCCTGTTCACTACACCACTGTGACATGGTTGCTCGACGGCAATCAGATTGCCGAAGGTAATACTATCGACCAAACTTTGCCTATAGGTAATCATGAACTGAAGATTGTGGCAACTACCACCAAGGGCAAGAGCACATCCCGCACCTTAAACGTTACCGTGACTCCTGCTGCCGATGATCCAGCCTTGGGTACCAATGCCGTCGAGCTTTGGGTAGCTCCGGGTGCTGAGACCACTATCCATAATTGCAAGAATCTCGGTACAGTTACTAAAGTAATGGTAGGTGGCAAGGAAGTGGCCTTCGAAATCTTGGAAGAGGGCACAGCCATGAAGCTCACCGCTCCTGCCGATTTGGAGAATGGCGACTATGATATCATGCTCGTGGATGGCGATGGAGTGGAGTTCCCTGGCGGCACCATCAAGGTAACCTCCGAGCCTAAGCCATCTATGGAGAATACCCTCTGGGAAGGTCATCACTATGTATCTTGGGACTTGGGAGATGGTGACCCTAACAAGAGCTTCAACCTCATCACCAAGGACCAGGTAGCTAAGTGGAAGAAGGGGCAGACCCTCCGAGTTTACTGCTCGATGAAGGATGACGATACTTACCATCAGATCAAGCTTGCCACCACCTGGTGGACCGACTTGACTTCTCCATACGAGTTTGGTGAGGGCAATGTCGTGAAGTTTGAGTTGACCCAGGATGCACTCGACAAGATGGCTGCCGAGGATGGGTTCATCTGTGTGGGACATGGCTATTATGTAGATAAAGTAACTATTGAATAATATATTAGAAAGATTTCCGTTTTTATCATAAAACGTCAAACCTTTACGAATTATGAAGAAAATATTATTATCTATTTCAATGTTGGCATTGGCTTATACAGCCAGTGCCAATGTTCCGGTTATCAAGAGCGACCCTAAGATTGAGGCTCAGGTAGAACAAACCTTGAAGAAACTCACCTTGGAGGAAAAGATAGGTCAGATGATGGAATTGGTGACCGACCTCTTTGGTGCCAACGACAAGAACGGTGTGTTCTATATCGACGAGCACAAGACCGATTCTATCCTTTCCCGCTATAAGATTGGCTCTATCCTCAACGCTCCAAATACCTGCGCACCAACCGCCAAGCAGTGGGAGAAGTACATCGCGCAAATCCAGAAGATCTCGATGAAGCGCATCGGCATCCCTTGTGTCTTCGGTCTCGACCAGAACCACGGTTCTACTTATACACAGGGCGGAACCCTCTTCCCGCAGAACATCAATGTGGCTGCCACCTTCAATCGTGAGATAGCTCGCCGTTCGGCTGAGGCTACCGCTTATGAGACTCGTGCAGTGAGCATACCTTGGACTTACAGTCCTACCGTTGACCTCGGTCGTGATGCCCGTTGGCCTCGCATCTGGGAGAACTTTGGCGAGGATTGCTACCTCAGTTCTGAGATGGGCAAGGCGATGGTCTATGGTTTCCAGGGCGAGGATCCAAACAACATCGACCAGTATCACATTGCCACTTCAATGAAGCACTTCATGGGCTATGGTGTGCCTTGGACCGGTAAAGACCGTACGCCAGCCTATATCTCTCCTGCCGACTTGCGAGAGAAGCACTTCGCTCCTTTCCTGGCGGGTCTGCAGGCTGGAGCCTTGACCGTGATGGTGAATTCCGCTTCCGTCAATGGTATGCCGATGCATGCCAACAAGGACATCCTGACAGGATGGCTGAAGGAAGAGACAGGATGGGATGGTGTGCTCATCACCGACTGGGCAGACATCAACAATCTCTATACTCGTGAGATGGTGGCAAAGGACAAGAAGGATGCGCTCCGCATCGCCATCAATGCCGGTATCGACATGATTATGGAACCTTATTCTTGCGATGCTTGTGGCTACCTTGTAGAACTGGTGAAGGAAGGTAAGATTCCGATGAGTCGCATCGACGATGCCTGTCGCCGTGTGCTTCGCATGAAGTACCGTCTCGACCTCTTCAAGAACCCAACCCAGAAACTGAAGAATTATCCTAAGTTTGGTGGTGAGGAGTTTGCCAAGCTCGCCTTGGAGGGAGCTACCGAGAGTATGGTGCTCCTGAAGAACGAGGGTAATATCCTTCCTTTGCAGCATGGCAAGAAGATTCTCCTTACAGGTCCTAATGCCAATCAGATGCGTTGTCTGGACGGTGGATGGAGCTATACCTGGCAGGGACATCGTGCCGATGAGTTTGCCGGCAAGTACAATACCATCTATGAGGCATTCTGTAATGAGTATGGCAAGGAGAATGTCATCTTGAACCAGGGTGTTACCTATAATGAGAAGGGAAAATACTGGGAGGAGAACGAACCTCAGATTCAGGGCGCAGTTGATGCAGCAAAGAATGTTGATGTCATCGTTGCCTGCATCGGTGAGAACTCTTACACAGAGACTCCGGGCAATCTGACCGACCTTTGGCTTTCAGAGAACCAACGCAATCTCGTGAAGGAACTCGCCAAGACCGGTAAGCCTGTCGTTCTGGTATTGAATGAAGGTCGCCCTCGTCTCATCGCTGACATCGAACCATTGGCACAGGGTATCATCAACATCCTTATCCCTGGCAACATGGGCGGCGATGCCTTGGCAAACCTGGTATCGGGCAAGTCAAACTTCAGTGGCAAGATGCCTTACACCTATCCTAAGGAAATCAATTCGCTCGCCAACTATGACTTCAAGAAGAGTGAGGAGGTGGGTACGATGGAAGGAGCTTACGACTACAATGCGAAGATTACCCAGCAGTGGGGCTTCGGATATGGTTTGAGTTATACCTCTTACAAATATAGCAACCTGAAGGTTTCTCAGTCTGATTTCCGCCACGGCGACATCATCAAGGTGAGCGTGGATGTGAAGAATACGGGAAAGGTGGCAGGCAAGGAGAGTGTCCTCCTGTTCAGTAGCGATCTCATCGCTAGTATGGTGCCTGATGGCCGTCGTCTCCGTGCCTTCGACAAGGTGGAACTTCAGCCTGGTGAGACCAAGACCATGATATTTGAATTGAAGGCAGACGATTTGGCCTTCGTAGGTTGGAATGGCAAATGGAGATTGGAGGAAGGCGACTTCAAGTTGATGATAGCCGACCAGAGTGCCGATATCCATTGCACTGATACTTATCAGTGGTCTACTGCCAACCGATAATGTATATTTAAAAGATGATTTAAAGAAAAGAGCGTGCCAAGAGTGGTGCGCTCTTTTTGTTTGCATAGTAAAATGCAGAAGAGTTAAATATCTACAAGAATCCCCCATGATGTTTGGTGTTATGTCTTGAAATGAT
>ENA-ORUB01003178-ORUB01003178.1-human-gut-metagenome-genome-assembly--contig:-NODE-3178-length-14317-cov-2.602861_pt1 | contig 14317 bp, 23 predicted proteins | sample MGYA00241918_ERZ509200 | MGnify/ENA primary metagenome ERZ509200 (study PRJEB26280, sample SAMEA2338853) | human gut metagenome | biome: human gut; feature: human-associated habitat; material: faeces... | reverse complement strand
ATGCAAATATCTTGTTGAGAATGCAATTTATACTATCAAAGGCAGCATCAGTCCGTTGTCTTGCAAAAAGAACGGTGTAATGGAAGAAGATATTGAAATGCTGAAAAGAGCACTGATTACACTTTTTGAGAATGACGAGTCAAGTGCAAGACCTTCTGGAAGCATGGAGGTTGTTCAGGTTTACTGGTTCGAACAGGACGAAAAAGACTATAAGCCGACAGCAAAAATCTTCAATCTTGTTGAAGTAAACGATGATGGAACGAGTACAGTCGCAGCACTTCCTGATGGTGTTGTGATGAAAGAACTTGTTTCATAAAATTTGCTTCCTTGCTTGATATAAGAACAGGAAGTGTGTTATAATCTTTAATGTCACATTATATTATGTGTGGATTAAAGATATTGATTATTATTTTTGAGCAAGACATTTCAATTTAAAATCAGATTGAAAAAATGAGGAAAGCGGGAGTGTTTTATCTCCCGCTTTTTTCAAAAGAAAGAAGAGATATATATGAGTGACTATAAATATCACGATAAACAGGAAAACGAAGACCGGAAGAAACTAAGAGAACTAAAAAAAGAACTCCCCTCATTTATGAAAGATTATTTTCGCTCAATAGATACCAATGCAACATTGAAAACACAAGTAGCTTACGCATACGATGCGAGAATGTTTTTTAATTATATAAAAACACATAATCCGGCATTCAAGAATATAGAGGTTCATAATTTCCCTGTTCAAATGCTGGAGCAACTGACAATCCAAGATTTGGAAGAATATGTGGAATTTCTTACCTATGAGGATGAAGAATTGACCATTAAGAGAAATCATGAACAGGGATTGTACCGTAGAGTGTCTTCTCTTCGGAGCATTTATAAATACTTTCATAAAAACAGGATGATATCAAATAATCCATCAGAGCAGATAGCAATACCGAAAATCAGGGAAAAAAGTATTATCCATTTAGAACCCAATGAGATTGCAGAACTGTTGGACCTGGTGGAAGCCGGAACTGGAGGTTCAGAGCATCAAACCCAGTATAGGCAGAAATTGAAGGTCCGTGACCTGGCTATTCTTTCCTTGATGCTTGGAACTGGAATCCGAGTTTCAGAATGTGTTGGACTTGATATAGAACATGTGGATTTCCAAAATGATGCAATTCGCATTATCCGGAAGGGAGATAAAGAAGCAATCATTTATTTTGGGGACGAAGTCGAAGAAGCCTTAAAAAACTATATGGAGGAAAGAAAAAAAATCATTCCTTTAGAGGGACATGAACATGCACTCTTTTTATCAACGAGAAGACAGAGACTATCTGTTCGGAGTATGGAAACACTGGTGTCTTCTTATGCGAAGCTGGCAGTGCCTTTAAAGCGGATTACTCCGCACAAATTGCGTAGTAGTTATGGAACAACTTTGTAAACAGGAGACATAAGGCTTGTGGCAGATGTGTTGGGACATTCTGATGTGAATACTACGAAAAAGCATTATGCAGCGCAGTCGGACCATGCAAGACGCATGGCTGGGAAAGTTGTAAAGCTGAGAGAGTAAAAGGAAAGAAATGAAAAGTAAAAAAATAAATGAAAGAAAAAATAATATCGGGACATCTTTACAAATAATGTGTCATGGTATATAATATCGGTACATGTATTTTTAGTTAAGTTAAGGGAAAAAGCGTTTATTCTTTGTTTGAGTACAGAGAATGACGCTTTTTTTGTTATGAAAATACATGAGACAATAAAGAAAGGAGGATAGAAGATAGTATTTCTATCAACAAATCCGGAAAAACAATTATCAGAAAAGGAGAAAATTTATGAACAAGTTTATGCATGTAGACGTATGTGAGTTTTTGAAGTGTATGGTAGCAGTGAATACTGAACATTATCGCAGTGATTTTACTTATGATATGAAGCGTTTTTACAATGCTTTAAGAGATAAGGATGAAACACAGCGTTATTTCATTTGGTATTCCAGAAGCAGCGGAGTGGAATGCGAATGCATTTATGACATTCTTGATACTGAATGGAGCGCAAAATGCTTTTACTACAATGAATATGAAAGAGATGAAAGCAAAGGATTCCTTGCATTTGTAGTCAGATTGGAAGAACTGAAAGAGGGTTCCGTCATTGGCTCATTGGTTCGGATTGATTTTCGCTCTTTCTGTAATGAACTGAAAAAGCACTGTTTTTCACCAGATTATTACGAAGTGAAATATATTCAGGATGGGATGTTGAAAGACGATTGCTTTGTACCAAGCAGACTTAAAGAATTCATCCGCTACAATCCAGATGTGAAAATTGCTTACAAAGCTAAAACACATGATGAAAAGGCTGAGTACAGCGTAAACTGGATGAAACATGAAATGCACTCTTATTTTTCTATAAATCCCAATGACAATATCGTGGATTTTAAGTATTCCGCAGAAGAACATACAGGATATGTAAAAACCTTATGTTTAACAGTCATGGATACAGACAGAAAAAGCAAGAAGTTCGTTTATGCATATCATTCTGATTATTGCGTAAATGAAGATATGGCGTTGAACAACATCAAACAGGCTGTAAAAGAATATCTGTACTCTGAGAAAGGACAGGAAAGATACGGAATGATTCCGGAACTTCATGAAAAATGGGAACTTCCGAAGAAAATGGATTGGGTAGATGTACTTCGCTCCATGCCGAAAAAATTCCTCTTGAAGTATGGCATTCAGACTTCTGTTGAACATTTTGAAACGAAATGGAGGGCTTGATATGTACGAAAGAATTTGTTACGAGCATGGAAATGAGAAGACAGGAAAAAAACTGCTTGAAATTCACAAATCATGTAATTGCTTTGGGTGCAAGAACAAGTTTGGAAGAAGAAGAGCAAATGATGCAACAGCTACAGTGGCAGCAGACGATATGGAAGCCATCAAAAAAGCATATGCATTTCTTGAAAAATGGAAGTGTAAAGACCCAGAAAAGGACCTTCCTGTAGAATATGTAAGGTTTTAAAAAAGAAAGTTGAGAAAAAAGAATGGGACAATTTAGTTGGATATATTCAGATACTGGAGAACCAGTATATAACGATGAACGAGCAGATACTTATTTGCTGGTTCCAAAAGAATTCCAGAAAAAATATGGACACGCAATTTATGAACCTTGTTATGATGGATATGGAAGATTCGGAGGATACGATATTTACGAATTGATTCCTGAATGGAACAAGGAAATGATTCCTGAAATTATTGAAAAAGCAAAGAAAAATGAATGGTTTTATAAGTATGTTCCTTCTGAGAAGGAACTGAAAGAGCTGGAAAACTATTATCTTGGAAAGCCAATTCATTGTGAACTTCGCTTCCTTGGAATTACCCTGGCGTGTTATGATGAGGATAACGAGAAATTAAAGTATCCTATCAAAATCACATCCGTAGAAATGGATTACGAAGCTGCTGAAATCAGTAAAAATGACCCGAATCAAGGATGGAGATATTTGTATGAACCATGGAGACGAGGATAACTAGGACGAAGATGACGAAAGTGAATATTAAGGAGAAAGTTTATGAATTCAAAATTGAAAAAATGGTGCGGATATGAATTTAGTACAGGAATATCTACGGGTGAAGATTATCTTCGATTTCAAAAAGAAGCAAAGACAGAATTGAAAAAAATGCTTTCAGCGTCTGGCTTTGAGATTTTTAAATTTTTACCCAATCATTATGAATTTTCTTGTATTGTAAGAAAATTAGAGGAAGAGCGTTATTACTACATTTCTATTTCAGATGTTCGCATGTTTGGAGATAAATGGTGGAATAATGTTCTCTACCGAGCCATGAAAGATGAGAAAGATTACGGAGGTGAGCAGAATCACTACTGTAAATGGGAAGAAATTGGAGAAAGTCTTATTGCATTGGATGTAAGAAGACGATAACAGAAAATACGTTGTTAAAACAAGGGGCTGCATTCAAATTGAGTGCAGCTTCCTTTTGCAAAGGAGAAAAGTATGAAAGATTTAAACAAATTATTTGATGAATGTAAAGCAGAACTGGACTCCATTGGCATTCAATATGGCAATGTTGTTTCGATTGAAGTGAATTACAGGGCAAAGAAACAATGTGGATTGTGCAGAGAAGTCCATATAGGACGAACCTGGGAAGATAACCGTTATTCTATTAATATTTCTTCCTTTCTTTTAGCGGATGATGTTCCAGATGAGGGGACAAAGAATACTATCATCCATGAGTTGTTGCATACCTGTAAAGACTGCATGAATCATGGGGGAAATTGGAAGAGATTGGCAGAAAAGGTTCATAGAAAACTTGGCTACAACATCAAACGAACATCTTCCTGTGAGGAAAAAGGGCTTGAAGGGGTCATCATAAAACCACAGGAATATAAGTATGTATTTCGTTGTCAACAATGTGGACAAGAAGTAAAGAGAAAGAAGAAAAGTAAATTCACAGAATATTACACAAATTATAGTTGTGGTCTCTGTGGAGGGAAATTCAAAAAAGTTACTCATATCAAAATGATGTAAAGGAGGGATGAGTTATGGTAGATATTAGTATGACAGACACCACGATTTTTATAAAATTGGATAAGGCTCCAATTCCTCCAGCTAGAAAAGCACTGAAAGACAATGGATTTAGATGTTCTAAAACCGTCTGGAGAGCCAAACGGACCCCGGAACGTGAATTTTTTGTAAGTCTGATATCAAGTAGAATGAGATAATGTGATGGGAATGGGGATATTCATAGCTGTTTAGTGCGTATCCCCATTTTTAAAGAGTTTTGCAGAGTGGTTGACAAGAAAGGAAAAAATGGTATAATAGTGCTATAAGTTTTTCAGATAAGTTTCATGGAATATAAAGTCAGAAACAGGAAATTACCTGTCTCTGGCTTTTTTTGCGTCTGAAAATAAAACGAGAAAGGAGAGTTCGCAAATGAATGAAAATAATTTAATAAAAAATTTTAAATTTGAAAGGAGAAAAAATATGATGAGAAACATTAAAAAATTCTGTAATGATGTTGTGTGTAAGGTTCAGGCTGCTAATAGTGCAGTTTGCAATTTCTTCAAGGAAAAGAAAAGGGTTGTAGTCAGAACAATGAAAAAGCAAAGTGTCAAGACTTTAGTTATGGTCATTCTGTTGGCGGTAATTATGGGTGTAATTGTTATCACACCAACTTTTCCAGCAGCGTACCTATATGTACATTTGTTTAAAGACAGAGTGAATATGGGAGAAAAGTTCTGGCTGGATTCTGTTGTTGCAGTTTCTGTGATGGGTGTGATGTTTGCGGTTTTCGGAAGAGTGCTTGCTAGAATTGGCAAGGTGGATTTATCGAATGAAAGCCTTAAAAAATCCCTGAAAGAAAGTGTTTCTGTGTTTAGTCTTGCAATGTATAAGTGTATTATGCTGATTGCAATAGCAATAGAAATTCTGAGACATGGATGTTTATTGGTGCAGAGAGATGGAAGAACAGTCGCAGTATCAGGAACCGTTGTTAGACTTCTGAAAAAACCTTATGGTGACTTGATTGACGAAAATGTAAAAAAAGAAATTGATAAAAATTTCTTTAAGAATATTTTCAAATCAGAAAGAGAAATCAAAAACACAATTAAGTGATATTACAAAAAAGAAAAAAGGGTATCAGTTAATAAGGCTGCTACCCTTTTTCTTGTTGCAATAAAAATAAAAAAGGAGACAGGGGAAAATTATATGAAATTTGAGAAAAAAGAACAGGAAGAAATACAGGAAATTACAGGCTATTCTGTAGATTTAGGATTTAGCATCATGTGTAATGAAAAGCGAGTAGGACATATTTTTTTGAATGAATTATTAACTGGAGATTATTTCATAGAGTGGATAGAAATTTTTCCGGAATATCGAAAAAAAGGATATTGTAAACAGACCCTGATGAATATAATGGATTATTTAGAGATTGATGAAATACAGTTAGAAACAAATGAGGATTTTGTTTCTATGTATTTGCATCTAGGGGCAGAAAAACTGGACTATGACGATATTCGAGAGATGTACTTGTTGAGATTGAGAAAAATGAGTTGATGTAGCTTGTATAATATGTTATTATTGTGATATATAATTTTTTACTTTTTGGTAATAGGAATTAGAGGTTCGTCTTATTTGCAAAGATGAGATGGACCTTTTTTTGTTATCCAATGTATTGTAAAAAAACCTTGCTCTAGCTGCGGGGGGTGTCAATAAAAAGGAACTATAAAGAAAACGAAAAAGAAGGAGAAACAAAATATGACAATCAGCGTAAAGATGAGTTTGATGGATTTTATTGAGGAAAACGACCCGAAAGAGTTTCCTAAACATTCTGGACTTTTGGTGGACCTTTATAAGAGAGTGGCATTTGTAAAAGGATTTAGTGTATCTGACTTAATTGATTTATTGAAGATTGCAGAGTATATTTTGGGTAAGTCAGAACTTCGGGAAAGTGAGACGGAATGGATTAATTCAAACCGTTACTATTTTCGTGAAAGAGCAAGCTCTACTTATATTGCACGAATGAAGTTGGCTCCAGAAGGGATGGAAGGGATTGCAGAACATCTACATGATTTTTATGATGGAAAATTCTCATTTCAAACAGTATATTACTTCCTCGAATCAATCGTTTTGTATGTAGATAGGCATTCCGAAGAAGAAACAAAGAAGCTGTTGAATATCCTGGGTGAAAGTATGAGTATTATTGTATCCACTTTTTCTGACATCCGGTATAAGTCCTTTTTGAATGAGGGATATGAGAGGAAAATGAAGGAGTTATTCAACGCCCATATTATGACAATGTAAGTGAAATTGCATTGTGTGGGTAAGAAAAACTGAAAAAGAAACTGGAAGAAGATTAAACACATGTGGAGGGGCTGTCATTGGCAGCTCTTCTTTTTGTGTGTTATCATAATCACAATGGTTTTGAGATAATGATTAGACGTATGAAAAATAGTGGACAAATTGAAGAGAACACAGTATAATATATATATCAGTTTTTATAACAAGTTTGAAGGAAGACAAAGTCAGAAGCAGAAGTATCTCTGTGTCTGGCTTTTTTTGTGTTTGAAAACTGAAATTGAACAAAAAAGGAGGGTAGCACTTATCCAACCGGAAAGAACAAATTAAAAAATCAAAAAGGAGAAAAAATGAAGGTAAAACAGTATAAGACAATACTGGGAGAAGAAAACATCCCAATGTTGGTAAAGGAAAAAGAGGTCCCGTATCAGGAAGGGAAAATAGAGAGTCCTGAAAATGTTGTAAAAATGATGAGAGAAGTTTTCTCAATTCATAAACAGACAGAAGAATATCTCTATGAAATTTGTCTGAATACTAAAAATCATTTGATTGGAATATTTGAGATTTCTCATGGCTGTATTAGCTGTACTGTATCAAGTCCAAGAGAGATTTTCCAAAAAGCTCTCTTGTGTGGAGCGTCTGCTGCCATTCTGGTCCATAATCACCCTTCCGGAGATGTTTCTCCAAGTAGTGAGGATATGAAAACCTATGAGACCATGAAAAGGCTGGGTGATATGATGAATGTCTCTGTTTTGGATAGTCTCATTATAGGAGAGCATGACTGGTATAGTATGGCGAGCAATGCTTAGTGAGAAGGGAAACTAAAATATGGAAAAATCATTGTATTACAAAGTAGAGCCGAAGTTTGACAACGATTATAAAATTGTCAAAAAGGAATTGTATAGCGAAGGAATCAATTGTTTTCCAACAAAAGAGGAAGCAATAAGACATTACAAGAAAGCGTTTCAGGTTGCAGCAGATAAACACAGCCAGATAATGAATGCTATTGAGAAAATCAAAGAGGAAATCATTGATTTTCGTTTCGACTACTATATGAAAGGTGATACCTATGGCATTTATGAGGAAGGCTCGTATATCGGGATTATCGTAGAGAGGTACGAGTTTAAGTTTCTGTTGTAAGTAGAAAAGAAAGGAATGGAGGAATTGAATCATGAAAAAATTAGAAAGTTTTGATACAATAGATGTTTACACAATGAAAGAGCCAGCAAAGATTGATAACGGACTTTTTACTATGTATTTAGCTCCGAATCAGAACTGGGACAAAAAGAGTCAGGCAGAACTTGAAAAAGAAAACGTCTATGTAGGAGAAACGGTTGCTTTAATGGTCAGGGAAAACAGTTTTGTAATTACCGGAACCGCAGAAGGAGTTGTTACTTTTGAAAAAAACAAATCGAACATCAGTCCTATATATCGGGGTGAATTTCCTATAAATCAGGTGTATAATAGTGCAGAAGACCTTTGCAGACTCTTTAAAAAAGCAGGTCTGCTTTAAATTAAGGGGGTGGAGTTGCACATGAAGATTTGCCCGAATATGGGGAATATCACACCTATGGATATGGAACTGGTTAAGAAAAAAATAGCAACAGTTTTTGATGTTTCTTCTATCGTTATTAAGAGCAGAAGCTCATATTTCGATAAGGAAACAATACAAAATGAGTTGACAGAAGTAACGCAGCTTATATCAGAGCATGTTACGGTACGGATGATTTCGCAGTCTCTTTTTGCATGGGAAACCAGAAAAAAGGCATGGGATGTGCAACTTCTGTTACATGAGGAAACTCTGGAGTTACAGATTATCCTGAATACCGGAATGGAGACAAAAGAAAAGTTCCAAAAGTGTAAAAAAATCTGTAAGTTACTTTCGGAATTTTCCTCTATTCGCCTAGCAGCAGAGGTGTACTACCGTGCATTGATTGTTTCTGGTGAAGAGGAGCGAAAACAGGCAATTCGAAGCTGGAAAGGTTTTGATAAAGAACTGGTTGCTTTGTCTCATAAACAAGAGACAGCGTAGAAAGAAAGGAACGGCATGGAAATCAAACGCTACAAATTGACGGAAAGAGCGGAGCAACAGTATCGCAAAGGAGCAAAACAGGCGAAGGATATTCCTCTTCCTGTTTTGGAGTGTAAATTAAGTTCTTTGATTTATGCTTCCAAAGATAGATACTACTATTCGGATGAGGATGCCACGATAGCATTCGGGTCATGCCTGATTACTTTTTCCGTTGACGAAATTACGGATATTCGTTGGTGCAAAGAATACCACGGAAGCGGAATCTGTAGACAGGAAAAGGCGCAGTTGCTTCAAGCCCATCATTATTTTGGACTGAATAAGGACGGCGTAGCTTTTCTTGAGGACGAGAAAGAATAATTTAGAAGTAAGCTGTATTTCCTTTGCTGGAAGTACAGCTTTTTTAAAGAAAGGAATCTAAAAATGATAAAATACAGTGATTGCAGCAATGGATACAAATATGGAACAGACGGGAAACAGTTAGCAAACTGGAATCCGGATAAAGACTATGGAGAGGAATATGCCAAGGTATACTTTCGTATTGATACTCCTATCTATCAGTATCCATTCAATAACTATTCCAAAGAAGATATGGAAGCATTCTATCAGGAAGTAAATGGAATCCTGGATACATTTGGTTTCCATAAGCCGGAAGAAAAATATGTGGTTGGTCTGGTATGCGGAAAAGAACGTCTTCATGTACATCCACAGGAAGTATCCGGGGAGGTAAAGAAAAACCGCATTAAGCAGATTGTAGAAGCACTGGATGAAAAAGGCACTCTTTTTTCTATTCGTTGGGTGGATGTTTACGCTACTTATTATGATATGACAGATGCGGAATATCGTAATAAACTGGATGAAAAACGCCCGGAAATGGAAGAAAAGATAAAGGAGCTGGCAATGACAAAACGAAGAGATTATTTCAAGAGTGCAGAAAGTATTGCAAGCCTTCTTGGAAAGGAATTTTTTGTGCATCGTGTCGGAGAAAGAAATAATGATACGCAAAAAGACAAACAGGCAGCAGAACAGTATGTTCTTGGAGTCATTCAGCGAATGATTCAGGACGAAGTTCTGGACAGTTCGACAGCAAAAGATGGAACGTTTGTCATTCGCACTATAAAAGAAAAAGAAAGGAAAAAAAGGACTGCTGCCAAAGCCAATTCTCTGGCTATGCAGGCTTAATGGTTAGGAATTTTGTTTATTCAGCAGTTCAAATGTAGAGAATACAGGAGGAAAAGAAATGAAAGCAGTAAATATTAAATGGGACACAGATGGAGACAGACAGTTAGCAAAGGAACTTCCGTCCGAAATTGAAATTCCGGATTCTCTTATTGAGGATATGGAGGATTTTGATTTGGAAGAAGAAAATGAGGAAATATCCGAATATCTTTCAGATGTTACCGGATTCTGTCACTTTGGGTTTGATTTAGTAAAGTAAGGAGAAAAACATGTCACAAACTAAAATTTATGATTCAAAGGATTACGAAAAGACGATAAAAGACATCTATGGTTTGGATGTAGAAACAGTTCAGAGTGGCACAATAAGCAAAAGTAGTTTAATCCAATTTTGTGTTGCGCTTGACAGTGAAGAAATGTAATAGTATACTTACTATATAAGTTTTTAAACACAAGTCAATTGGCATTTAAAGTCAGAAACAGGGTAACACCTGTCTCTGGCTTTTTTTGTGTTTGAAAAGGAACCAGAAAGGAGGGTAGACCTTTAGAAAGTAACTAAAAAGGAACAACAAATTCAAGAAAAAGGAGAAACCAAATGAAGGAAAAGGTAAAGTACTATGAAGTAGAATTTGACCACGACATTCGTTCCAGAGAACATGGAAATGAAACGATTGGATTTTACAGTATCTGCATTCGTGCAATGCGGGAACCTTCTTATGAGGAAGCAGAAGAATTCTGTAAAAACGATATGATGGCTATGAAAATGGAGCATGTGGTTGCAATCCGGGAAATTGATGATTATGAAGCGCATCAGTTTTTCGATATGGACGAAGAAGAAAGATATCCGATTTTCAGATAAAGAGGATAACAAAAAGGAAACAGAGAAGGTGCAAAACACACCTTCTCTTTGTTTGAAAAGAAAGGATGTAAAGTATGCTTTATTATTATAATGAAAAAGAAATAGATAAGTTTTACAAAGAAGATGTAGTGTTTTTCTGCAACGGTGCGGGAGATATTTGCATTGATGGAAAAGATAAAAAAGAGGAAGACCTTCCGGAAGACCTGAGACGAGCCTACCAGGAGCTGTGGTCTGAAAATACCGGGTCTTACTGCTATCTTTGCCAGTTCAAAGGAAAGGATTCTATTACATTGTGTAATGAATTCTCTTATGACGCTGATTCTGAATGGGGAAAAATGTCAAAAAAAGAATTCGAAAGCAATGTTTTTAGAAATGCCCGTAAAATAGCAGACCTTCTGGGAACACAGGCAGATGTGGTTGTAACAAAAGAAAAAACTCCGTTTGCAGACTTGGAAGTATACGTTGTCATGGGTGCTGATGTGTCTGTAGAGTATTTTAACAGAGTAGCGAACACTCTGTATGAATTCATCTATGAAGTAGCAGATGTTCCGTTTCATTTGGTAGAACGCAAAAAAGACCTGGTTTCTATGATATGTGAATTAGAAAAAGGAGAAACACTGGAACTTTCTGTAGGGGATTCAGACTATAAGACTTCCTATTGCGTGGAAAAAATGGAATGGAAGGATTCCTGTCTGGTGCTGATGGGAGGATACGGAGGAGAAACAAAAAGCTGTTTTCTTCCTGTGGCTTCTGTAACAACGGACAAATCCTATAATGAAACAGACCATGAAGCAGTAAAGCGGCTGGTTCGAGAATTCTGCGACCTGGTTCATGTAAAAGCAGATGATTTTACAATAGAAAAAGCAGCTGAGTAAAACTAGCCTTCTATGGTTGACAATGAAATACCAAAATAGTATAATAACTATATCAGTTTTTATAACATAGTTGATTGGCATACAAAGTCAGAAACAGGGTAATATCTGTCTCTGGCTTTTTTTGTGTTTGAAAACTGAAAGTGAACAAAAAGGAGGGTAGACCTTAGAAAACTAGGAACAAAAAACAAGAAAAAAGAAAGGAGAAAGCCATGATTCGTGCTTTTGGAAATCCAAGAAACCAGTTTGAAGAAGAGATGAACCGCATATATGAATATGCGGATAAATGCATTGAAAGAAGAACCTATGCGGGACTTGACCCGATTGTGGTACATCTGGCTTGTATTTACGAAAGTTTGACTGACGAACAGAAAGAAGAGTGTGCAGACCACTTTTATCAGATTCTGGCTCTTACAGATGATGAAGCAGAAGAGGACTGCGAATGTGAAGAAGAGTAGAAAGGAGACAAGGTTATGCATATGGCAGATGCTATGTTCATCCTTTCCTATGAAGAAGAGGAAGAAAAAAAGAGAAAGAGAAGACAAGAAGAATTGGAGGGTTTATACTCTATGGAAAAAAAGTATGTGTTTGTTCTAACTTACAATTTTGATTCCGACATTTTTGCGGAATCATTTGATGGCAGAGAAGAAGCAGAGGAAAGATTGAATGCTGTTCTTGAGGAAGAACTGGATACTGTCCGCAGAGAATGTGGATTTGAGCCAGTGGTTATTACTCAGGATTCCGGTGATGTGGAGCTTATTTATACATCAAAGGAAAAGTGGGAGCAAGCAGTGCAAGAAGGGAACGGGCAGCAGAGAGTGTTTGATGCAGCCAGATACCTTATTGTAGAAATTTAAAAAGTCAGGGCATGAAGTGAGGGGAGTTATTCCTCTCACTTTTTTGAAAGGAGTTTATTTATGGAATTTGCAGTGAAAATTAAAGAAACTTTAGAGAGAACCGTAATCATTGAAGCCGAAGATAAATACCAGGCATTGGAAATCGTAGAGGATAAGGCAAATGATGAAATCAATCTTGATGCAAAAGACTTTTCAGGGAGAGAAGTGTTGATATCAGATGAGTTTCCGGATGGTGTTGTTCCGGATGATGCTGATGTAAGTCATTACATGCATGTGACAAATATCGTGAATACCAAAATCAGTTATCTCTACAGAGATGCCAGTAACTATAAGGCATACAATGAGGTAATCATCAAAGGAAAAATAAGTCCAGAACAGATAAATCAGATTATGGAGTGCCTTGATGATGGGGAATACTTTATTCCGTGTCAGATTGGTTTTCCGGAAATCAGAATTGGAAAAGTGGACCCAGAAGTGGACCACTGTTGGTTTGAACTTGAAAGGAGTTCCTTTGAGTGTACTTCTGAACCGGAAACGGTTGATATGGCAGCAGAGGAACTGGTTCAGGCATTTAAAGAAGCCCGTGGCAACTGGAATGAATTTTTATGGATGGAAGATGTAGAATGGGAAGAGGAAGAAGAGTAAAGTAAATTAAAAAAGTTGTTCAAACAGGAGGGTGGGGCAGCCGTTGGCAGTACTACCCTCTTTCTTGATTAAGGAAAGGAAAAAATATGAATACAATGATGCAAAACGCAAAGGAAGAAAATCTGGAGTACATCCAGAAAAGAGTGGATGAAGTTATAAAAAAACATTGTGATGCAAATGATGAAGGAGATATAAAAATCTACACGGATTATGAAAGTTCTTACCTTTCAGATAGAGGACTTTCTGCGATTTCTGGTTCAGATAATCCGAGAGAGCACTTTCGTGAAATGTTAGCGGAATGGGAGACGGAAACAGACTGTTCCTATAGTGAATGCTTCGATGCAATCAAACAGGAATTTAATAATGAAGAACTTTCCTTGTATTATGCATGGAAGGATGAGGTAGATGAGTACATATTCGAAAAATATCATTTTTACTATGATGAGGAGGACTTCACAAGCCAGGAAGTTAATGTCAATATCACGATAGATGTTGGGAATGCCAATTATGACTTTGTTTGTGATAATGTTCTGAATTATTATAGCAATATGTATGGGACAGGTGAAGAGAATGAGGTGTTTTGCAAAGAGTCTTCCATCCTATGGCTTGCAAAGCAGCAAGGACAGGAGCAGATACTCGAAAATGCGATTCGCTACTTGTTACAAGATGATAATGAAGAGAGCGAAAAAGAGCCGAACAGCACTCCATTTGTGGATTCTTGCATTTCAGAACTTCGCAACCTGACTTCTCATATGGGAACTTTGGTTTTTCTTGTAAAAATGAAACTTTCAGATTTCTTTGACTTACGAGATGCTATGAATGAAGAAAAAGAGAAGAATAAATCCTATGTTTTCGAAGAACGAACAGGAACCGGATATTTAATTCTGGACAAGAGCGTTATGTGCGGTCTTTTTGATTCCTGGAATGGTGCTGGAAGCATCATGGAGATAACGCCTGGAAAGGATGTAGAAATCCCATTTAGATGTATTCACAGAGCAGAAATAGACACAGGAAAGGCTTCTTATGGTTACAGCATTAAAGATGTCTATGGCTTGATGAATTCAGCATGGGAAGGATGTATGAAGAAAATTGTTGCAG
>ENA-ORUB01003156-ORUB01003156.1-human-gut-metagenome-genome-assembly--contig:-NODE-3156-length-14413-cov-13.418303_pt1 | contig 14413 bp, 10 predicted proteins | sample MGYA00241918_ERZ509200 | MGnify/ENA primary metagenome ERZ509200 (study PRJEB26280, sample SAMEA2338853) | human gut metagenome | biome: human gut; feature: human-associated habitat; material: faeces... | reverse complement strand
TTACTTGTTTCTGCGCATCATAGAACCTTACTTCCAAGGTTCTCCTTAAATCATCGCGACGGTCCATATTCAACTTTTTGCGAATATGGCAACGCTGGCTGGTGATATTTGATTCACTCTTATTGAGTTTTGCACAAATTTCCTTTAAAGACCGCCCCTAGAGAATCAGCTTGCATATTTCCTTTTCGCTGAACGTAAGACCATCACAAACCTGATCCCACGCCACTCTATTCAATTCTTCATTATACAGATGTTCAGAAGCATGGGTAATAATCTTCTGCCGGACATCAGGAGTCAGACGCTTCATCAGGCTTTCTGCAGCTTCCGGTTCATTATCCTTCAAATCGGCAAGCATATTCAACGCCTTGTTTTCAACCCGAGCCATCCGTTTCGGCTGGCGCAATCCCTTGGTTACAATACTCATATTATATACTGCCACATAAACCAGCATCATGAAACCCAGGAAAACAGTCTTCAGACTGAACAGAGCTGGCATAAGCGGAGTGCTGAACAGGTATATCAGCAACATCGGTATCATACCTACCGTGATGATGGCGCAAGTCTTATACAAAGTTTGGCTCAACGCTGTAATAGCCAGGATAAAGACGACAAACAGGTTGCAGATAACACTCAAGTTATCATTGGGCAAACCAAAATTGATACAAAATACGCTATCAAGAGCCAGTTTGGCGAACATCAGAAGATAAAGAGAAGAGATACCCTTCACGAAAGCTATCTTCCGTTTCCAAATCAGAAACTGCAGGATGCAGAACACGAATGTATGCAAGCCACAGAGGCTTAAACCATAAGGTTCTTTCACCAGCAGAAAGAGCATAATATGATAAGGTATGATAATCAGCTCGCTTATCGTCAGAAGTAGAAAGGCGATAATGCGTCGGCGGTCTACCACACCACAATATTGAGGGCATAAATGATGCTCAACCCTCACAATCAGGTTTACAATGTCATTCTTCAGTTTCATTTCGTTTTGGTTATTTTCTTAAATCTTACTTATATTTTCGTAAGTCAAACGGCTCTTTTTCTAGGAAATTGCCATTTTTTAGGGAATTATTCATTTCTGCTGCAAAATTACAAATTATATCAGAAATTCTTGTTCAATAATCAGAAAATCGTGCAGTTTTAACGATTTTAAGCATAAATCAGCGTACTATTTTGTTAAAAACAGCATTTTTCAGTATTTTTCAGTGCTAAAAAGTTTGGTCGTCTTAAATATTCACTATATTTTTGCAGCCGTAATCCAAAAATTTGAGATACAGATGAACTAAAAAGTAAGTTGAAAGTAAACTGATAGTAAAAAGAAACAGTTGAAACTAAACTTCAGGAAACAAGAGTTCTCAGTAACTTCAGGTATTGGTGATCATTATAATAAAGAGTATAAGTAAGTAAAAGGTGATTCTAAATCATTCAATGTATTTTTTCAATAAAAATTAATTGAGGTATGAAGAAAAGGATTTTAATTGCGTTAGTGGCACTCGGCAGTTTTATCTGTCCTGCTCTAGCGCAGAAAGCAGCGGTAAAGACCAACTTGCTGTATGATGCAACGACAACCATGAACTTGGGTGTTGAGTTCGGTCTTTCCCCAAAATGGACACTTGACGTATCCGGAAACTACAATCCTTGGACGTTTTCAAAGAACAAGAAATGGAAACACTGGCTCGTTCAGCCAGAGGCCAGATACTGGTTCTGTAACAAAATGATGGGTTCATTCATCGGCTTCCATGCCTTGGGTGGATCTCACAACATCGGTGGCATGGATCTTGACTTCAAGTTCCTGGGCACTGATTTCTCTAAACTGAAAGACTATCGGTATGAAGGATGGTTTATCGGTGCAGGTGTAGCTTACGGCTACGCTTGGGCTCTCTCGAAACATTGGAATTTGGAAGCAGAACTTGGCGTAGGCTATATCTACTCTAAGGCAGATAAGTTTAACTGTGCACAATGCGGAGATAAACTTGAAGATGACAAGGCACACAACTATGTGGGCCCGACGAAAGCTGCCCTCAACTTAGTGTATGTTTTTTAAAAAGAATCTGTCATGAATACATATAATATAATAGGTAGTATGTTCGGAGCCTTGCTTATCGCTCTTCCTATATCAGCCGATAATACCCAGCAGGCTTACAAGAATCTGAAAATCCAGAATAAGGCAATCAGAAAGGTTGGCAACCAGGTGAAAGTGGCTATGGACTTGAATCTCGACCAAATTAAGCTTGCCAGCAACAATGGTCTCATCTATACCCCAATGATCCTCAACGAAAAGGATACACTTTTCATGCCGAGCGTTGAGGTGATGGGTAAAAAGAGATATATTTACTATCAGCGTAACCAGAAAACGGCTACGGCAAACCCTCTCATCGTGGCACTCCGTAAGAACAAGACTGCACAGACGCTTCATTATGAATATGAAGCTCCGTTCTGCGACTGGATGAAGAACTCAAACTTCGCCATCAGCAATGATGCCTGTGGCTGCAACCAGCAACTTCTCGACGAAGGTATTCTGAATCCGGAAGGACGTGCATTCGCTACTCCGAAGAATCTCTTCAACGCTTATGTACAGCCTAAGGCAGAAGCCGTAAAGGCAAGAAAGGAGAATGGTTCTGCCCGTTTGAACTTCAAGGTGAACAAATGGGATATCCTGTACGATTTGGGTAACAATGCCAGAGAATTGGATAATATCCGCAAGACGCTCGACCTTGTAAAGAACGATTCGGATGTTACCATCACCAAGATAACCCTCCACGGCTATGCATCACCAGATGGCGGATATGCCAACAACAACAAGTTGTCGCTTAACCGTACACAGGCGCTTTTGCAGCATATTCTGAAGACCTATCCAATTTCTTCAAAACTGTTTGCGACCACAGCTACAGCGGAAGACTGGGCGGGAACCATTAAGTATGTAAAAGAGAATGATATTCCTCAGAAGGAAGCTGCACTTGAGATCATCAACAGCAACATGAAGCCAGATGCCAAAGAGAAAGCATTGCTCAAGAAGGCTCCTCAGGCTTATCACCATCTCCTGCAGAATGTATGGCCATCACTTCGCCGTACCGATTATACGATAGAATATGATGTTCAGGCATTCAATGTAGAAAAGGCTAAAGAGGTTATCAAGACCCGTCCTCAGAAGCTCTCTCTCCAGGAGATGTATCTGGTAGCCCAGACTTATCCTAAGGGTAGCGACGAATTCAACAATGTATTCGACATCGCTGTAAGAATGTTCCCTGAAGATAAACTTGCCAATCTCAATGCAGCCTCAGCAGCCATCGAACGTGGCGACAAGGTGAGTGCAGAGAAATATCTCTTGAAAGCAGGCGACAGCGCCGAGGCAAACAATGCCCGCGGTTGTCTGGCTGCCATGAAGGAAGACTATCAGACAGCCAAGCAATACTTTGAGAAAGCTGTTGCTGGCGGTTTGAAGGAGGCGCAGGAAAACCTGGATAAGGTAAACCAGTCGCTTTAAAGTAAGTATTTACTTTCTATTTATATAAGTATAAGTTAAAAGATGATGTTAAATACAATCTGTTTTCAGCGGATTGTGCCAATATGTGCGAAACCTAATTTTGAGAATAAGAATTAATTAAATATATTGTATAACTTTTTTTGTATTAAGTAAAAAGATTATGAAAAAAATGAATTTGCTCGTAATGAGCTTGGTTTCAGCCGCAGCTTTGTCTTTCACTAGCTGCAGCAGTAATGATGATTTGGCTGGCAACGCTGGTCAGGAGAATGTAGATGGTTTCTACATCACATTGAATGTACTAACTCCAAAGGCTAATGGCACAAGAACTAGCCAGACTGATCGTACAACAGAGAATGCAACAGACGATGAGGCAAAGGTAACAACAGGTACATTCTACCTTTATGATGGTAACACCTGTGTTTTCCAGAAGAAGATTACAAAGGATGATTGGGAGAAGGCTACTTCAAAGGACAATAACGAAGGTACCACAAAGGCTATCAAGGTTTCAGTAAATGGTGTTACTGAAGGCAAGAAATATCAGGTATATTTCCTCGCAGGTAACGAGACTAGCAGCGACCCTATTTCAGATACATTTACAGCAACATATACTGGCACAAACTCTAGTTTGGCAACAGCGGGTTCATTCGTAATGTTTAACCAGAATGACAAACAGCGCGAGTTGGGTGGTGATAAGGCTACAGTAACATTCACAAGTGCCAACAAGACTGCCACAAATCCAGCAAAGTGCGAGAACATCTACTTGGATCGTATTGTTGCTCGTATCGATGCTCCTTCTGCAGCTGATGCAACCAAGATTACAGTAGGCACAGGTGAGAATGCTCCAGCAACAGAGGAAATTGCTGATTGGGTTGAGGGTATCGAATACCAGAGCTATGCAGTATCAAACTTGAACACTCAGACTAACGTAATGCAGAAGTGGGAGAGCGAGTACGCTAAGTTCTTGGCTCCAGTTGGTACCTATACTCTTGATTATGACACTTATGGAGATAAGTTCAACAACAACGGTAGCTTGGGTAACTTCGGTAAAGCTGCTTCAAACTATGTTTTGGAGAACACAACAGGCGATCTTAAGAAGGCTACAGCAGTGTACCTCTGTTACAAGGCAAACCTCAAGACTACAGCAGATAAGGACTTCGAAGATGGTACATTCTATCGTTATGATGGCAAGATCTATACATCACTCCAGCAGATTTTCGATGATTCTTCTGTTGAGTATCCGTTTGTTAACGCAACAACAGACGCTAAGGTTGCTCCAGCAGAAGCTGTAAAGGAAATCAAGAACGAGGATGGTACTTTGAAGGACCAGACTACATTGGCAGCATTCCGCGAGAAGTACAACATCGACGTTTATGAGCAGGGTTTGATGTATTATCGCATCGCTTTGGATGACCAGTCTCTCAAGTTCGCAACAACTAATTTCTACTCTATCCTCCGTAACAGCATCTACAAGTTGAAAGTAGATAACGTTTACGACCTCGGTAGAGACGTTCCAAACGGTCCTACACCAGACGACAAGAAGCCAAACTACTACCTGCAGTGCACTGTTACTGTTAATCAGTGGGTAGTAAGCGAGCAGTCAGTTAGCTTGAAGTAAAATTCCGTCATACCAGACAGATAAAATATAAATACTTATATATATACTAACACTCTCGGGGGAGCAATCCTCCTCCGAGAGTTTATCAATCAAACGTTCGTTCTGAAAAGAACGAAAACATTCTTAAAAGATAACTAACATTGCCGCCCATGTATAAAAGGCGGGAGACACAAAGACGTGCCGTCATACCCCAACCCGAAAGACTGGCACTTTTCATCCTTAGAAAATAACGATGCCGAAGGCAACGAAACAGAGAGCTGATAAAGCAAAGATATTCGCTACCTACGGCACTCTCTATATAAAATAAGTAAAAGTAAAAGATTATAAAAGATAAAGAATATGGCACATTTCCTCAAAAACAAATGTTGCAAGCTGGTTTGCATCTCAGCCATCGCACTCACTTCTCTTTCATCATGCATGAAAGATGATATCACGGGCTGCCCTACTGCTAAGTTGTCGCTCAAATTCGACTATACTTACAATGTGAAAGAGGCAGATGCTTTCTCTGCTGAGGTGAAGAACCTCAACGTTTATGTATTCGACAAGAACGGTAAGTTCGTAGATAACTATACCGAGTCGGCTGACAAGTTTGAAACAGGTCACAAGATGGAAATCACAGACCTGCAAGCAGGCAAGTATACCTTCGTCTGCCTGGCTCGTGACAAGCAGCCTGCCGCAATGGGAACAAGAGCCGAAGGTGATGATGAGACCGAGTTTAGCTTTACTAAACTTACCCCAGGTATCTCTACCATCAACGACCTGCAAGAGGAAATGGGCAAAAAAAACGAAGAAGAATCCGTAAACGACAAGCACTTCACCGCCCTCTATACCGCACAGGACTCCCTCAACTTTGATGGAGAAAACGATGTGCAGGGAAAATTGAGTCTGATGAAGTGTACCAAGACATACCGAGTGGTGATGCTTCCATTCGAACCCGACCAGGAAGGATTCACAGCCGAAAACTTCGATGTAGAAATCAAAGGTTCCGCTGCCCTACTCGACTATAAGGGCGACAAGGTAAAGCCAAAGGCAATCACCTATCTTCCTTATGAGAAGAAACTGGTAGAAAACCACAGCGGCAAGACCGAGGTAGAAGGCGAAGACGTAGAAAAAGCGCTGGTTTACGACCTGTCATCATCACGTATGTTCGAAACCAAAGATGACAACAAGAGTCGCGCTGCCGACGGATCCAGCCAATATGATGACAAGCGCATCGTCATCACCGACAAGCGCATCAACAAAGTCATCTTCAACCACTCCCTGCCTTGGTTCCTCTCACTCTGTGCCAGCGACCGCTACGGCAAAGACTGGAGCGACCAGCAGTATCTGGACCGTCAGGACCATTACACTCTGGTATTCTACGTGCCAGCTCCAAGTTCTACCTACAGCATGGATGCAAGAATCAAGGTAAACAACTGGGTTCTGAATCTTCAGAATGCCGACCTGGGAAAATAAGAAAAGAAAGAAGTATAAGTAAAAGAAAGAAAACATGAAACGCTATCAATCTACTCTGACCAAGATGAAACGCCCAGTGTGTATGGCACTCGCTGCCTTGCTCATGGTAGGCGCAATGGCATCCTGTTCAGAGAACGAAAATACAGAAACTGCTCTAGGCGACAATGCCTATCTGAGCCTCAGTTTCTCTACCGGCACCGGAAACAGTACCAGAGCCGGAGAAACTAGCGGAAAGGTTCTTGCCGACAATGAGACTGATGCGAATCCTACTCAGGAGAGCGACATCCACAACATCAAGGTGTGGGTGTTCAAATCAAATACCGGCGATGAAGCCACTCCTATCTCCTATAAAGCAGAAACGCTGAGCGAAGTGAAGAACGGTAACTATACCCTGAACCTCCGATTTCTGAGAAAGATTGGCGGCGAAGAAGTAAAGGAAATCGACCTTTACATCCTGGCAAACTCTGAGAGCATCAACATGCTGGACCAGATGAAAGGCAAAGACCTCAGTTCTGTTACCCGCAAAGATCTGAAAGAAGTCAGCTTTACCTCACCTTTCGGTATCAATAGCGATGGAACTGCAGAAAACCAAAAAGTGCCAGCCGGAAAGGGACTCCCTATCTCCCGTGCCATCACTCAAATCTCTGTAGATAGTCATGTGGCTGATACAGAAGAAGGAGCCAAAGCCAAAGGCATCAAGATTCCTCTGGTTCGCGCCGTTTCGAAACTCCATTTTTACTTTGCCCGCAAATCGGGTTCTGATGCCAATACCAGTCAGGTAAAGGTAACAAGAATAGAGGTAGAAGGAAACACCATTCCTACCGCCAGCTATGTTTTCCCAGACGAAGCGACATATAACGAGGATGGTTACAACCAGAACGTAACCAGCCAGAAATACAACAACGCAGGTACGACTTATGTACCAACCACTCTGAAACTGGCAGGTGTAGAGAGCAAGGGTATCAAGGAAGTGGAGGATCCTAAGAGTTTCATCAAAAAGAATCAGTCTGCCCAGCAATATCTGGATGCTTTTAAACAGGCAGGCATTGGTTCTCACAATCTCTGTTATCTCCGTGAGACCAATAAAGCCATCCGAGGCACCATCTACTATTCATTAGATGGTGGAACAACCGAGAAGCACGAGACCTTCAATATTCCTTCTGAAGGAAATGCCATCAGAAACAGAGAACTGGTAGTTTATGGTTATTTCCTCAACGGACAGATGGGCAAGTTCACCGTTACTCCTACCATTCAGGAATGGCAGGATGGAGGAACATTCGATTTCATCGATGCCTCAACCAACGTGGTTATCCCTGGCGGAAATCAGACAGACTGGGGCTACAAGGTATATTATGGTTTCCCAAAACTCGGACCGATGATTACGCTCAAGGATATCGATACAAAAGGTAAGCCTTGGATTCTCCAGACAGACAACCCGATGTTCGGATTCGTAGAATGCGACGAAAATGGCAAATATCCGGAAAAAGAACCGGTTTACGATACAAACATTTCAGACAAAAACGATGGAAACAATATAATTGGATATACTTATCATATAGATGATTTCATCATCAATCAAAGTGGTGAGAAGAAGACGCTCTACTTCTATGTCGTGCCAAAGAACAGACTGGATCTGGCAAAGCCACACAATGTAAAGGCGCAGGTGTTCCTGACGAAATATCCAAACGATAAGTTTGTCCTGAATCCAGGTTTCAAATATAAAGGATGTACTGAGGGCAAATTCGCCGGTAAGGATATTCACTTTGAACAAGTATTATAAAGACAACAGAAAATAACATTCATCATGAAGAAGTTATATATAGACATAAGATTCGCAAAATGCATCTTGGCTCTTACGGCAGGATGGCTCATGGCAGGATGCTCAGCTGAAGACGAACTGGGAAACGGTTCGGCTACACAACAGCTGAGCATGACTCCCATGATCAACGACCTGCAGACCACAAGAGTGAAGGAAGAAGAGAATCTTAACGAGAAAAATCTGTTATCTCTCGACTTCAAGATGTTCGAACCAACATCCAACGAACGCAGAATAGACAGTCTGTTCGACGCCCCTGCAGAGAACAAAGCAGAGGAACTGGGTTCGGGCAACTGGAAGGAGAGCCTGAACCTCCAATCAGGTCAAAGTTATGCATTCTATGCAGCAGCCAACGCCAGTCAGAGCCTGCAAGGCAAAAGCCTGGATGAACTTCAGAAAGCTACCCAGAAGGATGATGATATCTGGATGCCTTACTCTACAGACAACAGCAAGAAGCTGTTTCTGATGAGCAGTCATGGTTCATACAAGATTACAGAAAAGGCAGAACAGAATATCCCGGTAGAACTGGTAAGAGCTGCTGCCAAAATCAAGCTGAACATCTCTTCTACGGTGAAGGATTACCATATTTCTGACGTTCAGTGGAAACTCATCAATTACAATACCAATACTACCATCTTTGCTGGTGCTGATCAAACCGCAACTCCATCTATCATATCAGACAACAATACCTGGAGCCCGGCAGCATCTGCAGAAGATGAGAAGGGGAATAATGTCTTCACGGTAACCACCTACAGTTATTCCACCCAATGGGAAACTCAGGAAAAAATGCCACAGATTGTAGCAAAGGTCAACTTTAAATATAAGGACAAATCTAAACCTGATATTCCGAAGGAATTGAAGATACCGGTTCGTGACCCTCAGGGTGACAAGAGGTTAGACCGCAACTATATCTATACCGTCAATGCAGTCATCAAGTATCTGGATACCAATACAGATATTGATTACGATGACGACCTTGGTTATCTCAAGTGGCAAATTACGAAATGGACGCAAGGAGAAGAAACTAAGGTAAAAGGCGACAAGGCTGACTATCTGATAGTTTATCCTACCACAATCAGTATGAAAGGAATGGACGCCAACGACAGCCAGATAGATGAAAGTATAAGATGGATGGCATCAGCAGAATGTAATATACAAGATTACGCATACTATTCGTTCGACTCAAACGGAACAATACACAAAAATGAGAACAATATCAACCAACCAGGAGGTGCAGAATCACAACCAAACACTGCGACTGGTGACGGATATTGCGGCTACATAAAAATCAGCGCTGGGCATCCAGCGCACAACACCGTTGTATACTGCACTTTCAATCTCTGTGTAAAAGGATCAGACAAGAAACAAAAAATCATTGTAAAAAAATACCCTAGTATCTACTCACTCAATGTAGAAAGTACGGGTACTTTGAATCCATGGCAAAATAAACACCTATACACGATTCAACACTCAGTGACAAAGAGTAGTAACACCTATAGCGTGGCAAAGCCATCAGATAAAAATGACAATACGGTATCACCTGCTTTCATCATTGCCTCAACCATCAATAGTAAGTTGCAATCAATAGGCAGCAACAACGAAGCCAAGAAATACTGTGAACAGTACAAAGAAAAGGCTAAGACAAAGAAAGGCGAGGATCTTGATCTAAGCGGTTGGCGTTTGCCTACAAAAGAAGAGGTTAAAAAAATTATTAGTTTACAATCAGGCAATAACGCTATTCCTAACGATCTGTTACAAGGTGAATCCTACTGGACATTCGATGCCGATAAGTCTGAAAAACAAAGCAACGCTAAATACAAGGGAGCTTATGTTCGTTGCGTACATGACTTGACACCAGATGAAATCGAGAAAATAGAGGATCAAGGTATAGAATAAAGAAGGTTAATGATATGAAACAAATAAGATTACATATTGGTATGATAGCAGTGCTGTTAACATTTATGTTGACAGCCTGCACTGATTGTATAGTAGACAACGAGACTTCAAGCAACGAGGCTGAAGATGGTTACTATACCGCTCACTTCAATATAGCCATACCTAGCTTCGAGAAGCAAACAGCTACAAGAAGTACAGTTTACATGAACGAAGGTATTAGAAGTAAAGATGATTTAAAACTATTCTGCTTCGACAACGAAGGCCAATTTGTTGGTTTTGGAAATATTAAAGATCAGTTCAAATCCATCGAAGGGTTTGATAGAGACAATGATGGTAATTACTGGACCACAAGTAAGAATAAAATTGAGCAAGACAGTACCGCTGTATCAGGAGGTGACATAAATGGGGACGGAAGTTCAGAACTTAGAGAATTCAATGCAGAAATCCCAAACAAGACTTCTCGTATCCACTTAGTAGCTAACGCTACTGAACAATATAATTCCCTTAACGATATAGATGAAAACGGGCATAACGTTCAATGGAAATGGGTAGGAATGCATGAAAACATGCTTATGACAACTTTCGAGACAAATCATACAGAAAAGCAAGAAGTGATGACTCGCTATTGGGGATACATCAAAAGAGACACCCCTAATCAACTGAAGGAGTATCTTACCAATACAGACAAACAAAAAGACTACATCATCCATCTTATAAGAGACAGAGCGAAGATTTCTGCAGTTTGGAGCGACGCGGCTAAAAAAGCAAACGCGAACCTTAAAAGCAGCGATTTCGGAATATCTGTTTTCAATGGTGTACAATACGGAACTATAGCACCATTCAATCGAGACAGCTTGAAGTTCGATGATACTACAGGAGGCAAAGATTGGACATGGAAACCTACATATATAACACCATCCGTAAGCACTAAGAGGCTGAAAGGTAGCAATGGGCAAATGTACAATCCGACAGCAGCCTTTGAAGAAAGTAACTTGCCAACTGACCCTGCTAAGGTCACTATAAAGTATAATGGTAAATTCTATTTCATATACCTTCAGGATAAAAACAACAAGCCATACTCCATCAAGCGTAACTATGAATACAGAATCATCATAGACAAACTGGACGAAAGCTATGGCAAAGGAAGTTCTGAGGAAGCGATAAAAGGTGCACCGGTCAATAACCCTTGGATTAGAGTAGAACAGATTGTACCGGGAGTTTCTGATGGAAATTACGAACTGGCTATCGTCGGAGGTACTTATAAGACTGTAAATACAGGTGAAAAGAAAGAACAGACTGTACAGTTCACTTATAAGGGTAGCGATGCCGCTACAAAACTTCCTACCGATTTTGAGGCTATATGGACCCAGAATCTGGCATACGCAACTGCAGCTGCACCAGAGGTTACCAGCTATACTTATGACAAAGCAACAAAGACCGGTACCGGTACCATTCAGTACAAGCTGGACAAGGTAGACAAGACCTGGCGAGAAGGCATCATCTACCTCACCGACAAAGTGCATGGACTCAATAGAAACATCCATCTCTATAGTGTGAGTGAGGCTAATTATGACTTCAAAAATGCCAATAATATAAGTGCAACATTGAACAGCGAAGGAGATTTCACCATCACCATTCCTAAGGATTATCCTGACGGACTGATGCCTGTGAATTTCAAAATCGCATCCAATGATATCAATCCAAAGGACTGGAAGGTAGAAATAGGTGATACTGGAGCCGAAACGGAAGGCAAATGCAAAACAGGCAGCTGGTTTACCTATAAGGCTGAAGTAATCCAGAGGAATTCAGGAACTCTTCTGGAGGAGAAGGGAAAAAGAACCTATACATATACCTTTAAGTTGAGGAATGTACGCAAGAATGCCCAAAAAGGTGACAAGGGATACTTCTGGCTGAAGGCAGATAACTTCAACCAAGGAAAGGCCAAGAAGTTTGAATTCACCTATCAATAAGTAAGTCTTAGAAGAGTTTAGTTCATATATCTGTATCGGGGCGCATATCGTTTCAAAATATAAATGCCCCCTAAATATCAATGAAATAGGTAATAAAATAATTATCATTTACTATACAAATAGTATGCGGGAACCAATAAATTAAACTAGACTGGTCGTTGGAACTGTAGTTGCCGAGGTGATCTCACCTTCTATAGTTCCGCGGCTTTTTTTTATATAAAAAACCTTGCCACTTTCAATTTTATTTTGTAATTTTGCACCCGTTAGTAATATCATTAATTCCAATATAAAGATGATGGCAAGATTCATATTCCTCAGTTTCTTCATGCTGGTTGGAGCCTTAGCCCCAACCAAGGCTCAGAACAATTTCCCATACCCTGCTCTGCCAGACAGTTTGCGCAGCGTAGAGCAACGTGCTGCATACCTGAGTGAGCACTATTGGGACAACTTCAACTTCGCCGACACCCTGGAACTGGCGAACAAGGAGATGGCAGAACAGGGCTTTGTCAACTTCATCGATATTCTGGCACGTTTCGACCAGGAAATAGCCCAGAAGGGTATTGCAGCCTTTACAGCCAAAGCTTATCAGCAGAAGCCATCCAAAGAGAAGTTTGAAAGCCTCATCGAGCATTATTATGAGAACCCTGAGTCGCCCATGCGCAACGACAGGGTATATGCCCTGTTTCTGAAAGACATGGCTAAATCGCCTTACTTCGATGAAACCGAGAAAGAAAGAATAGGATTTAAACTGAAACAGGCTAGAAAGAACTTGCCTGGAACACAGGCTACCAACATCAGTTTTATGCTGGAAGACGGTAAGACGCACCAGTTGAGCGATTACCGGGAAAAGAAGGTTATCTTATATTTCTACGATCCAGACTGCGAGAACTGCCACAAGATATCTGCATGGCTCGACAAGCAGACAATACCAGCCGGCATCAGTCTGCTCCGCATCGTAGCAGATAACCGATTGAGCACGATTTACGGGCTCAAAGCCATGCCAACCATTTACCTGTTGGATAAAGAGAATAAGGTGATATTGAAAGACTGTACACCGGAACAGCTCATGGAAACGTTACGGGGAAATGAAAACAGAAAGTAAAAACTAGACTGGTCGAAAGAAGCGACATCTGTTATTGAATAAACATATCATTTACTATTAATTGTCTAACTTCGTATATTATATATCAACATACCATTCATTATAATTGTAACTTCATATCATTTATTATATATCTGAATTGCATTTTACTATTTATATGTATCTTAATTAGCTCGGGAAGAGTCATACTTCAACTTGAACTCCTCACGAACGTGATCATTGCGCTTTACAACAACCACATAGTCACCATCCTTAACTGTTCCTACCTTGGCAACAAGCGTATAATAACCATACAGACCAGACTTTCCATAATCACCTGTTTCGGTAATGATTAACTTCTTGCCAACCAACTGAGTTGCAAACTTGATATTTGTACCTTGGTCGAAGATTACATTCTTATGAGTCAGCATCAGCTGACCACCCGGAAGAACCTTGCAAACCAACTTCTCATCATTCTCAGCCTTACTGTTAGACTCCTCGCTTACGGCAGAGCCCGCAGTCATGGAATAGCTGAGCAAAGAGAAACCTGACTCATCGGTGGTAACGCGACTAACTGTTTCACCCATTTCATCGTCAGATGCACTGCAACTAACAAATCCTATTGTCATCATAGTCATAGCGATGACCATCATAAAATACTTCTTCATAGTTATACCATTTACTAATTGTTTTCATTATCATTTAAACCAGTCATCTTCAGATTCCAGCCTTTCGGCCATTACCATCCGATGCTTTTAAAAACAAACACCTTTCGGTTTAAATCATCTTTTACAATTACACAAATGATATGTTGGGAGGAGTGATATCATTTACTATTGGTTATCATTTACTATTGCTTATCATTTACTATAGGGCTTGTACCCCTCTTACATGTCCTTTTCTTTCGTTTGAACATTGCAAATATAGGAAAAAAGTCAATAAGATGCAAGTTTTCATAGTTAAATAATGTAAAGATTTTCATGTTATCGTGCACAATGTGCCTTGTCTGCTGACAGTTTGAATGACTACGAGAAAAAAGGGGATAAAACAAAAGCGGGAACCCTTTCGGATTCCCGCTCATATCTTGTGTTGTAAA
>ENA-ORUB01003142-ORUB01003142.1-human-gut-metagenome-genome-assembly--contig:-NODE-3142-length-14455-cov-2.496597_pt1 | contig 14455 bp, 11 predicted proteins | sample MGYA00241918_ERZ509200 | MGnify/ENA primary metagenome ERZ509200 (study PRJEB26280, sample SAMEA2338853) | human gut metagenome | biome: human gut; feature: human-associated habitat; material: faeces... | reverse complement strand
ATAGAAAACAGCTTGCCCATATAGGATAAGTTTGGTAAAATAGTAAGTACTATGGGAAAAACGATATCTTCAAAATTTCACAGGATGCGTGCGGAAGATCTGAAGCGACAGGTGGAACTCAGTAAAAGAAAAGCCGAATTTAAAATTCCACCATTTGTTGTGAAGCAGTTTGACATTGACGAGTTGCACGAAGAGGGACGGTTATGCTATCGGCTCGTGCCCAAACAGGGATTTAATGGGACTTACATTATGTATCTGTATTCCAGTAAGCTGTGTTTCCGGATGAACCCTGCAGAATGGATGTTCCTTGCGAAGACAGCACTTGCGTGTCATGCGGGAATTTTCCTGCCGATGTATCCGCTTGCACCGGAGCATTGTTGCCGGGAAGTTTTTCAGATGCTGGAACCGGCGTATGCGAACTGTACGAAAGGACAGGACGTGGAACGCGTGGTGCTTATGGGCTGTGGCGCTGGCGGTGGTCTGGCATTGTCGCTTGCGATGGCGGCATGGCGGGAAGGCTTGCGCAAACCGGATCAGTTGTATCTGCTGTCGCCGATGATGGATACCGAGTTTTTTGATAAGAGCTTAGAGCAGGAACTGATCGAGAATTCCAAGCATGCAAAGTGGACATTTTATAATGAGCATGTCAAAGAGTTCCTGAACTCCTATTGGGTGCGTGATTATGCGGTAAAGACGGAGTATACCAGTCCATACTATGGAGACATGACCGATATCTGTGACGATGTTGTGCTGTTTTCCGGGGTGCAGGATTTGTATCACTGCTATGCGCGGGAGTTTTATAAGAAAGCGAAGAAGGCTGGCGTGAATATCCGGTTCTTTGAATTTGAAGATGAAGCGGAAGATTTCATGATCTACGATAAGACAAAGGAGTACAAGAAAGCACAGGGCTTTTTGATCGACTGTATCAACGGAACATTTGATACGTCGCTGCGTGCGATCTATCCTTTGAAAATGATGTCAGACTGGTCTAAGAAATATCCAGAATATTTCAAGGATGACTGGGCGTCTAGGTTTATATATGACCACAAATTTGATTTTACCAGACTGAATCCACATATCAGTGAATACCAGAATATCCGCATGGCAGCGGATGCGAGTGCCTGCGATACGCTGGTGCGCCGGTTTACGGAGGAATTCCCTTGTGGAACGGTTGTACATATGGCATGCCGGCTGGACAATATGTTTGGCAGAGTAGATAATGGAAGAATTCAGTGGTATAGCGTAGATTCTCATAATATCATGTCAGTCCGGCGGGCGATGTATGGCGTGCGCGAGCGGGAGAAGACGATTGGACGGCGCCTGATGGATTTTTCGTGGTTAGACGAGATCCGGTGTAAACAGAATCAGGGTGTCATGTTCGTGTGTGACGATGGATTTTCATACTTGAATAAGAATGAGGTGCGCGACCTGATTGCGAAGATACGGGCGTTGTTCCCAGGTTCCCATCTGGTATTCACTGCATCATCCACATTGGCGAATGCGACGGCGAACACATGGAAACATAGTCAGACCGTACAAAAACGGAAAAAACGGAGGTTTTCAGTAAACAATGCTGCGCAGATGTTTGGTGCATGGCGGCCAGATTACCGCATTATCGACGAACAGCCGATTTTTCGATATCTGGAGATACCAAAGAAGCTGGGCTGGGTTACAAAATTAATGTGCCGTTACAATCTGATTGGTTATAACCACAGAATCATACATGTCAAGCTTGGCAGTGAAGAATATAAGATCAATTACAAATATTAAGGCTGTCCGTGCAGAAACCGGACAGCCTTTTTCTTTTTGAAACGGAACATATAGTATGGATGAATTGGGAAAGGAGAAGGAATGTTAGAGGCAGAAAATCTGGTAAAACAGTTTGAAAAGAATGAGAAGAAGCATAAGAAGGTATTATTTTCAGCGGTCGATCATGTAAGTCTGCACATAAAGGAGGGCGAGATCGTCGGGGTATTAGGTCCAAATGGTGCAGGAAAGACGACGCTGCTGCGGATGCTTGGCTGTCTGATGCAGCCGACGGAGGGTGTAGTCCGATATACCGATGGCGACCGGATTATCACTGATCAGACAGAGATCAAACGGCAGATTGGCTATCTGTCGGGCAATACGAAGCTGTATGGCAGACTTTCCACGCGGGAGCTGCTGACGATTGCCGGGAACATCTACGGATTGCCGGAGAATGTGATTCAGGCGCGGATTGAAGAGATTGCACAGATTTTGTCGCTGGAGGATTTTATCGACAACCGGATCGAGAAGTTGTCTACCGGACAGACACAGCGGGCTTCTATTTCCCGGTGCCTGATCCACAGTCCGAAACTCTATATTTTTGATGAGCCAACTCTGGGACTCGATATTGTGAGCAGCAGTGCGATTGTTGATTTCATGCGGAGAAGGAGCGCGGAAAGGCAGTGCTTTATTCCACACATTACATGGAGGAAGCGGAACTTCTGTGTGACCGGATTTTGATGCTGGCGCATGGACGTGTAATTGCAGAGGGGACTCTGCCGGAGATCTATGCACAGACAGAAACAACGAATCTACGGGATGCATTTAAAAAGCTGATACCTGCAGGAAAGGAGGAAATGTCATGAATTTCAAGGTGATCAAACAACTGTATAAGAAAGAAATATTAGACGTCCTCCGGGATAAAAAGACGATCATTATGATGGTGATCGTGCCACTTTTGATCTATCCGCTGATGTTTGTTGGCGGTATGGTCATGATGTCAAAAGTGACAACACAGATGGATACACAGACATATGAAATTGCGGTTGATTTTATGGATACGAATCCGGAGCTCGTCGAGATGTTTCTGCATCCGGATGATGACACGCTGCATTTCAAGCTGTGCGATCTGAATGTTATGGATGCAGATATTTCGATGATCCTGCGGGGAGAAAAGATCAATGCGATCGTATATGAAAATGAAGATGGAACTGGATATAATATCGCGTATCTGTCCTCGGTTACGAATTCCAGCTATGCGGAACAGAAGGTGCGTCAGGTACTCTCAGCGTATTCGGATTCCCTGACGAATCAGAGTCTGGAGGCGGCAGGATTAGACCCGGATACGGTGTTACATCCATTTGAGGTAGAGGACGACGACCGCGCGAGTACTGAGGAGACGACCGGAAGTCTGCTCGGTGTGATCGTGCCATTTATGCTTGTTGTGAGTCTTCTGATGGGAACGATGTACCCGGCGATCGACACGACAGCCGGAGAGCGGGAGCGCGGAACGCTTGAGACGATATTGACGCTGCCGGTCACGAATCAGGAACTGATCTTCAGTAAGTTCCTGACCGTTGGAACGATTGGCGTGGCATCTGCTTTGTTAAATGTCCTTTCAATGGGTGGAATTGGTGTATATCTGTACAAACTGGCGGCACAGACGACCAGTATGGTTTCGAAAATACAGGTGTCAAAATTCGTTCCGGCAATCTTAGTCTGCTGCCTGTGTATTCTTGCTTTTGCAGTTTTGATCAGTGCGCTTTCCATGTGTTTCTGCGTATTTGCAAAGACCTACAAGGAGGCAAATAATTATATTACGCCGCTTATGCTGCTTGTGATGTTTGCATCATTTATTGGGTTTATGCCAAATGTCACACTTACCCGGAATATGGCACTTGTTCCGGTTGCCAATATCTGTCTGCTGATCCGGGATCTGCTGGCGTTTAAGTTCAGTTTTTCATCGATTACGATTGTGCTGTTCAGCAATGTAGCATACGGAATTATTGCAGTGCTTATGCTTGGAAAGCTCTACAACAGTGAAGCGATTTTGTTTGGCGATGGAACTGGAAATGTGCAGATCTTTGAACGCCGAAGCAATATGATCAAGGGTGGTGTCCCATCGGTTGGAGATGCCTGTCTGGTACTGCCGGTCGTGCTCGTGCTGATGATCTATGCCGGCGGTTTTGCCAGTGCGAAGAGTATGCTTGTTGGATTGCTTGTCACACAGGGCATTGTCGGTGGGGTTCCGCTTCTGACGGCGTGGTATACAAAGAAGGATATGCGAAAGACATTTCGCATCCGGCTTTGTCGTCCGGGATTTCTGTTTGGCGGACTTGTGCTGATGATGGGAACGATTCTGGTAGGTATGCTCCTGACAAGCATCACAAGCATGTTGTTCCCGGAGAGCGCGGAGAGTATGACAGGATCTATGGAAGCGATCTATTCATATGGATATGGAGTCTGTCTGCTGCTAATTGCTCTGCTTCCGGCGGTGTGCGAGGAGCTTTTGTTCCGGGGATTTCTGCTATCTTCGCTGGAGCATACGATGAAGAAACGGGCGGCAATCCTGACGGCTGCGATCGTGTTCGGACTGTATCATATGAATTTGGTGCAGACACCGACGACAGCACTGATTGGTATGGCACTCTGCTATGTGGCAGTACAGTCGGAGAGTTTGCTTCCAGGCATGCTCATGCATTTTTTCAACAATGCATTGTCCGTGACAGCTGGATTTTATCCGAAACAGATTGCGCGTATCCTGCCGATTTTTTCAGAGAATGGTGTGCCGGCTCTGGTGTTGATTGTCGGCGGAGTCGGGTTGTGTGTGCTCGGCGTATATATAATAAAACGCTCGAAAAATAAGGCGTTTCCGGTTGAGTCAGATGCCCGTTTGTGATATGATAGGAAGTAGGTTAAGAAAGGTTCACCAATGAGTATGGAACAGCAGAAAAAAAGAGATTATGAGATATACTGGCCACATGTGATACTGGTTGGCACCATTGCACTCGTGCTTGTCCTGATCGGTGTAGTCATAGGTGTCAATATCGGAAAAAACAAGAAATATAAGCCGGTTCCTGTGACGGGACAAGGGTATACATGGACATTGCAGCCGGGCGCAGAAGCGCAGATGATCTACACGAACTTTTGGCAGTTTGCGAAAGCCAGTTATGTGTTGGTTGGCGATATTCCGAATTGTGAATTTTATAAGATTGTAAAGGAAGTGCCGCGCAACGATTTCCAGACAGATAATTTCTACATGGAGGACGGCGACAACACGATCATGGCATACCATGCCGGAGATGGCAGCCGGCTGTCTGAACTTGCTGTGGATGTGTCTTCCTATCAGGCAGAACTGGATTGGGATGCGTTGAAGCAGGCAGGCGTTACAATCGCATTTATCCGGGTTGGATACCGGGGCTATGGCTCGGAAGGCAAACTGGTGGCAGATGAGATGTTTCAGACGCATATAGAGGACGCCAAAGCAGCCGGAATCAAGGTAGGAATTTATTTTTACAGCCAGGCGATCAGCTACGAGGAAGGTGTGGAGGAAGCACAGTTTGCGCTGAATCTGGCATCTGCATATACGCTCGATATGCCGGTTGTGATTGATACAGAGGAGGTCTATGCGGACGGAGCGAGAACCGCTGACCTCTCTAATGATGCACGGACGGATGGCGTTGTCGGATTCTGCGAGACCGTGAAGAGCGCAGGCCACACACCGATGATTTATTCGAACCGGAACTGGTTTGTACAGAAGCTGGATATGACAAGACTGGGAGATTATAAGCTGTGGCTGGCACATTATGCGAATCAGCCGGATTTCCCATATCTGTATTCTGGCTGGCAGTATACAGGAACTGGCACGATCGCAGGAATCGGACAGGAACTGGATTTGAATGTATGGATGGAAGGTAGTGTTTATTAGGAACGGGGAGTGCCTATGTTGAATTGGGATCTGGCATATGATTATGCGGCGATTTATCTGTTGCTTATTATAATCATATGGTATTTTCATGAAAAAAGAATACCGCTTGCGAGTCACCGGACATTTTTAGTGGCACTTGCCGCAGTCTTTGTCTCAACGGGACTGGAGATCGTCAGCACGAAGCTGGCACAAATGTCCGGCACGGAAGGAAATGCTGGATTCTGGGTGACAAGCACCTTGCAGCATCTGGCGCTGAATGCGATTCCACTGCTGTTTGCATACTACGTGCTGCAGATCGTACATATCAATGCAAAGCAGATGCTGCATGCCAAATGGATGCTGGCATTGTGTGGCGTGGTTGATGTGGCTGCACTGGTGACGAATCCATATACCCATTGGGTATACGAGGCGGAAGGCTGGCAGTATACCTATGACTATGGAGTGCTGGTGCTGATCACGGTTGCGATAGCTGCAATTGTGGCAAGCTCGGTCGTGGCATTGCGCCGGGTGAATCATACATTGTTTGCCAAGGCAATGGTTGTACTGTTTCATATGCTGCTTGTTGTGTTAGCGGTCTTTTTGCAGTTAAAAACACATGTATTGCTGTTGAATTTTGTGACAGCAACGGTCTGTCTGACGATTTATTATTATCTGCAGAATCCAAATGCGGTCATTGATACGGTGACAAAGCAGTTTAACCGGCGTTTTTTTGGCGAATATCTGCACACCTTTTTTATTAACGAAAAACCATTTGGAATCGTAGTCGTTGCGATGGATGATTTCAAGTTTATCAATAAGACCTATGGCGTTGAAAATGGAGATAATCTGCTTCGGCAGATCGGCGCTTTCATGGAGACGCTTCCATTTGCCAAGACGGTGTTCCGTCTGGGCGCAGACCAGTTCTGTATCGTGTTATACAAGGATCTGGATCAGATTGACGCGGTGGCACAGACGGTACATGAGCGGTTCCGCCATCCGTGGTACAGTGAGAATCAGGCAGGCATTATGATGTCTGCATCCATCTGTTGTGTGAATTGTCCGACAGATGCGTCTGCATATGGACAGCTGATCGAGGTTATGGATTATTCTATGTCAATGGCGAAGCGGTTGCAAAAGGGTAGAATCACGTATGCAAAGGATTACGATTTAGGCAAGATCAAACAGGACAAAGCGTTTGAAAAGGCGGTCAAGCAGGCACTCGACCGGGATGAGCTGATGGTATATTATCAGCCGATCTTCTCGGTGGAGAAGGGCGTTTATAACTCCGCCGAAGCACTGGTACGCTTGCATGATGAAGAACTTGGCTGGATATCACCGGAGGATTTCATCCCGATCGCGGAGCGAAACGGTATGATTATTGAGATGGGAGAAGTGATTCTGGATAAGGTGTGCCGGTTTATTCATGATTTCAAGCTGGCGCAGACGACGGTAGAGTACATCGAGGTCAATATCAGTCCGGTGCAGCTGATGCAGCAGCATTTTTCAGACCGGGTAAAACAGATCATGGAAAAATACGATGTGCGTCCGAATCAGATTAACATTGAGATTACGGAGACTGCGACCATCAGTATGGCGGATACGGTCAATGCAAATATCATGGATCTCGTACAGTATGGAATTAAATTCTCTCTGGATGATTACGGCTCTGGCTATGCGAATATTGATTATATCAACCATATGCCATTTTCAATCATCAAACTGGATAAGTATATTATCTGGGATGCATTTAAGAGCACGAAAGCTGGAATTACGTTGAAGCATACGATCGGTATGCTGAATGAATTAGAGTTACATATCGTGGCAGAGGGCGTGGAGACCGCGGAGATGCGCGATCACCTTGCCGACATTGGCTGCCATTTTATGCAGGGGTGGTATTACAGTAAGGCTGTATCCGATCAGGATTTCATCCGTTTGATCGAGATGCAGTAGCTTACATGTTCCACAGACCGTAAGCTGGGATATTCAAGGTGTCTCCATCGAGAGACACCTGATTGAAGCTTACTTTCACTGCAATGTTTGTATTTGAATTTTTACTTCGGAATGTCTTAATATTCTGTGCCTTTGAATTCGGGACGAAACGGATATCGACCGGAACCGGGGCATCTTCTCCTTCATAGACAAACGGAACGCGCGCGGTTGCGCCGGATACCCAATAGTACAGATAAGGAATCTTGGAGCTTAACTCCTGGAAGATAAACTGCTCTGCAATCGCACCACATTTTTCTGCCAGGATATCGTTCACATCAATCTCCTCGTTCATAGGAAGTCCATAAGCGGCACGGAGCAGACCGTGATCGATGAAGAACAGCTCAAAGGATTTGTAATCAACATGCTCTTCCAAAGGAAGATTTCCAGATGTCAGACGTGGCAGTTTCCGGGCGATTCCGAGGTTGCATAAAGCCTGTGCTGCTTCAGCGTATTCCCGGCTGCGTGCATTGGAATCGACGGATTTGTACATGAATTTCTTATTCTCACGGGCAAGCTGCTCTGGGATACTCCGGAAGATGCGCTTGCATCGCTGGTAGAGTGCGACCGGGTAAGTCTGTTTCATAAGCTGGACATAGTCTTCCAACAGTGCCTCCTGCATCGGACGGATGATGGACAGATCCCGGTTCTTCAGATACGCATGGACTACGCCCGGCATACCGCCAACTAACAGGTATTCCCGGAGCATAGAGGTGATTGCGCCGATTTCAAGATTGGTAAGCGGCGTGTCCTTATGCTTTGAAATTGCATCTATGAAAGGATGTGCCTTGCTTGCAATCATATATTCTTCAAAGGTCATCGGACGCATGCGGAAGATCTCAAAAACGTCCGGGTGACTGTATTCAAACTCTGTAAATTCCATCGAGGATGCGATCAGACAGATGGTGTAATCTGGATGATTCTTGCGGAAAGCATAGAAAAATTCCGCGCAGTCCGGCACTGCCTGTACCTCGTCAAAGATAAAAATACAATCTGATGCGTCTCCAAATGGAAAACGTTGAGACAGCAGCAGATCCAGATTGGAATCGCCGGCGATGGCATCCTGACAGGCAGAATCTTCTGCCAGATTGATATAGCATTGCTGCTTGAAAAAGGCTGTGGCAAAATCGCGAACCGCCCATGTTTTACCGACACCCTTTGCGCCCTTTACATATAAGATTTTGCGCTTTGTCTGGTCGTACCAGTTAGCAAAGTCGTTGATGATATTCCGATACATCTGTGCATACACCCCTTTGCGTATTATATGAAAATATTTTAGTCAATAATATAGGGAGTGTCAACAAGAATTAGGTTGTTTCTACCAATTAAAAATGCTATAATAAATCGTAATTATTGTATGAGTAGAAGGAGACAGATGCGTGAAAAATAAGTGGAATAAAAATATTCTTCAACTTGGGGTTATGCTTGCACTTGCTGGCTGTGCATGTATTTTGTTTGCAGAAGTCATAAAGCAGTGGAAGTCTATTTTCGGATTTCTCGGGAATGTTGTCTCTGCGATGACACCGATCATTATCGGACTTGTGATCGCATTTATGTTGAATCCAATCATGATCTATATCCGGCGTGGGCTTTCCTTTTTGATCTGTAAGATTAAGAAAGAAGCGGAATACGATAGGGTTTATAAGAAGGTGAAGGTTCCGGCTTTGATTCTGACGGTGCTTTTGTTCCTTGGATTGCTGGTTGGATTGTTGTGGCTGGTAATCCCACGTGTGTATGAGAGTCTGACAGATCTTGTGAACAGCACAGAGGATTATATCAATTCAGCTGAGGCGTGGATCAAAAAAGTATTTGCACAGAATCAGATGATTGAGGATAAGTTGTCACAGGTGCTTGATTATGCAGAAAATAATGTGTTTACGATTCTGAAGGATAAGATCATGCCGAACCTCGACACAATCGTGAAGACGCTTTCTTCCGGCGTGGTTGTCGGAATCAAGGCAGTCATGAATTTTCTGATCGGTCTGATCGTTATGATTTATCTGCTGATGAGCAAGGATGTGCTGCTGGCGCAGTGCAAGAAGGTGATCTATTGTCTGTTCTCCAAGAAGACAGGTAACAAGATCATGGAAGGCTGCTCGTATGCAAATGTCGTGTTCGGCGGATTTATCAATGGTAAGATCTTAGATTCCTGCATCATTGGAATCATATGTTTTATATTTACTTCAGCCGTACACATGCGGTATGCGGTGCTGATCAGTGTGGTTGTCGGTGTGACAAATATCATTCCATTCTTCGGACCGTTTATCGGAGCGGTACCGGGTGCGTTGTTAGCACTGATGGATGATCCAATCATGTTCGTGGTATTTATCATCTGGATCATTGTATTGCAGCAGTTTGATGGCAATATCTTAGGACCATTGATCTTAGGCGATGCAACCGGAATCTCCGGTATCTGGGTATTGCTTGCAATCTTAGTGGGTGGTGATCTGTTCGGCGTGGCAGGTATGATCTTAGGTGTTCCGGTATTTGCGTGTCTGTATGCATTTTTCGCAGTACAGCTCCGGGACAAGCTGCGTGCGAAAGATTTATCTTCAGCCACGGGCGATTATATCCGCTTGAAGAAATTCGACGAGGAGACTGGAGAGCCGATTTACCAGGAGCGCCACGATGAGCGAAAGACATTGAGGGAAAGCCGGATGAAGCAGGTGTTCCGCCGCTGGATGGAGAAGATGCATCTGAAAAAGCATGAAAATGCGACGAAGGAAGCAGAGAAAAAAGAAACAGAGAAAGACGAGAAATAAAGGGTTACAAACATAGAGAGACAAGGAGGAGCGAGTATGGCAAAAGGTAGTTATGCAACAAAGCAGATCTTAAACTGGATGGAGTATTTTTCAAAAGAGATGCAGGTAAGTCCGGAGAAGATCAAACTTCTGGATATTTGTGGAAAACAGAAAAATGTAATACCGACCGTGGAAGGACACAAACGTGTGCTGATTTTTGCAGATGAATCCCATGAGGATCTGTTCTATGATTTCTGGGAGGCAGGCTTTGGCGATTATGATATGTGGTATGCGGTTGGCATCGAGGAAGAAGGACAGGTAAAACATGTCAAGATCAAAGAGGTGATCAACCGAAAGATCACAGGTCCGACAGTAATCTTCATTCTGAATGAGAAGACAAGAGAATCGTACCGGATCGGTATGCGCAACGAGATGTTCTCGAAGGGACCGATCAAGTATGTTGGCAAGGAAATCCGTGCCGTCATCATGAGTCTGCTCGGTGTGGATTCGCAGGATACGATCTGTTTAGTTGATGCAGAGAGTATCGCAATCGAGGCAGCTTTTGTGGCAAGTGATGGCGCAATCATCTGTGTGGAGAATGATAAGGGCGCCAAGGATACGATGGAGGATAATGTGAAGCAGTTTGGCGTGCACAACGTCCAGATCATCCCAGACTTATCCGAGGGATCTATGGCGAAGATTCCAACACCAAGACTTTCCTTTATCGTTGCGAACAAGCATCTCGAAGAAGATATTCAGAGACTGCTGAAGAAGAATCCGAAGATGCAGTTTGTCATCTATACATTGGAGTTAAATATCCTGTCTGGCATCAAGCCACTCTTTGATAAGTACGGTATCTCAAATATGGAGGTATTGCAGATCAATGTGGCAAAGACAAACAAAGATAGTATGTTTGTAAATCAACCAGCCCCTTGGCTGATTACCGGAGAGGTGTTATAATGGCAATCGAAAATTTACCGAAGGATCCGATGATGCTCTTAAGCTTTGTGAATACGAGACTGCGTGATGACGGCATCAATCTGGACAGCTTTTGTTTACAATTCCGGACTGCAAGAGAAGATCTCGAGCAAAAACTTGCGGCTGTGGATTATAAATATGATGATAAATTAAACCGTTTCGTATAAGAGGCGGATTTAGTAAAAGGAGACATTATGAGACACAATTTCAAAGTAATCGAGAAAAAATGGCAGAAAAAATGGGAAGATGCCAAGGTGTTTGAAGCACAGGACTTCTCAGACAAGAAGAAATTCTACGGATTAGTAGAGTTCCCTTATCCAAGTGGAGCGGGTATGCATGTAGGACATATCAAGGCTTATTCCAGTGTAGAAGTCGTATCCAGAAAGCGTCGTATGGAGGGTTACAACGTATTGTTCCCAATCGGATTCGATGCATTTGGTCTGCCAACAGAGAACTATGCAATCAAGACAGGTACCCATCCGCGTCAGATCACAGATCAGAATATCGCGCGATTTACCGAGCAGTTGAAGCGGGTTGGATTCTCGTTTGACTGGAGCCGTGTGATCGATACAACCGATGAGAAGTTCTACAAGTGGACACAGTGGATTTTCCTGAAGATGTTCGAGAAGGGACTTGTATTCCGTGATACAGCACTCGTTAACTATTGTCCAAGCTGTAAGGTTGTTCTTTCCAACGAGGACAGTCAGGGAGGTAAGTGTGATATCTGCCACAGCGAGGTTGTACAGAAGTCGAAGACGGTTTGGTATCTGAAGATTACAGAATATGCAGATAAGCTTCTGCAGGGTCTGAAGGATGTCGACTATCCTGCAAATGTAAAGCAGCAGCAGGAAAACTGGATTGGTAAGTCTACTGGTGCATTTGTAAACTTCGATGTCGATGGAACAGATGAGAAGCTTCAGATTTATACAACAAGACCAGATACATTGTTCGGTGTAACTTTCATGGTTATCGCACCGGAGCATCCGCTGATCGATAAATATGCTGACAAGATTACAAATATGGATGCCATCAAGGCATACCGTACGGAATGCCAGAAGAAGACCGAGTTCGAGCGTACACAGCTTGTCAAGGATAAGACAGGTGTGAAGATCGAAGGTCTTATGGGTATCAACCCGATGAACGGCAAGAAGATTCCAATCTTCATTGCTGACTACGTTATGATGGGATATGGTACTGGTGCGATCATGGCAGTACCGGCTCATGACCAGCGTGACTATGATTTTGCAAAGGCATTTGGCATTGATATCATTCAGGTTATCAAGGGTGGCGATATCTCGAAGGAAGCTTATACGGGTGACGGTGAGATGATCAACTCAGAGTTCCTGAATGGATTTACAAATAAGAAGGATTCCATCGCCCGCATGGTTGAGGAAATCAAGAAGATGGGTGTTGGCGAAGCAGGCGTACAGTTCAAGATGAAGGACTGGGCATTCAACCGTCAGAGATATTGGGGTGAGCCAATTCCTCTGGTACATTGTCCATCCTGTGGTGTCGTAGCCGTGCCATATGAGGAGCTTCCTCTGGAGCTTCCAGATGTGAAGAACTTCGAGCCGGGTGAGGACGGTGAGTCTCCACTGGCAAAGATTGATTCCTATGTAAACTGCAAGTGTCCGAAGTGTGGCGGTGATGCAAAGCGTGAGACGGATACTATGCCACAGTGGGCAGGATCATCATGGTATTTCCTGCGTTATATTGATCCAAACAACGATAAGGCATTTGCAGATCGTAAGAAGATCGACTACTGGATGCCGGTTGACTGGTACAACGGTGGTATGGAGCATGTAACTAGACATATGATCTACTCCAGATTCTGGCATCGTTTCCTGTATGACCTCGGCGAGGTAAATACACCGGAGCCATATGCAAAGCGTACGATTCAGGGACTGATCTTAGGACCAGATGGTGATAAGATGAGTAAGTCCAAGGGAAATGTTATCGATCCACTTGACATCGTAGAAGATTACGGCGCAGATACGCTCCGGACATATGTATTGTTCATGGGTGATTATGCAGCCGCAGCTCCTTGGAGTGACAGCTCTGTAAAGGGATGTAAGCGTTTCTTGGAGCGTGTAGCAGGTATGACAGATATGGTATCTGATGATCCTTCCACAGATGCTTTGGAGGTAAGCTTCCACAAGGCAATCAAGAAGGTAAGCAGTGATATCGAGGAAACAAAGTTTAATACAGCAATCGCAACCTTGATGGCACTGACCAATACTGTTTACAGTGCTGGTAAGCTGAGCAAAGAACAGCTTGAGATCTTCATCAAGCTTCTCTGCCCGTTTGCACCACATTTGACAGAAGAAATCTGGGAGTCTCTCGGACATGAAGATTTCTTGTCTGTCAGTGCATGGCCACAGTACGAGGAAGAAAAGACCGTTGATGCAACGATCGAGATCGGTGTACAGGTCAACGGTAAGGTAAGAGGAACGGTTCTTGTCGCAAAGGATGAGGATAAGGATGCCGTACTTGCCCGTGCAAAGGAGATCGTCGCTGATAAGCTGACTGGCAACATCGTAAAAGAAATTTACGTACCGGGTAAGATCGTAAATATTGTATGTAAGTAATATTTGCTGAAGAAATAGAAAGAAAACGGTTGTCTGACAATGGTTTTGTACCGTGTCAGGCAGCCGTTTTTTGTTACAGGAAAAAAGATTTGATCATCTGGAATTTCTGACGCTCCGCCGGGGACATGCTTTCCTCCATTGCTTCGAGAAGCAACGCGGATTCTTCTTTCGTGAAGCTTAAGTTCCGGCGTTTTAATTCCTGATTGATCTGCAGAATCTGCGGCAGCAGCTCCTCGGCGGACTGGTATTTGCTCTGCTCCTTGATTTCGTTGATAATTCGTAATTTGGTTGGATGGATGTTTCGAAGTTTCGGGTTTTGTTCAAACATAGGAGAACCTTTCTATTTATTGGGAATTCAGGATATCCATGACGCTGGAATAAAGATCCTTGTGCCTGCCTGACTGGTTGTTGCAATTATGATCTGGATTTCTACCAATGTCCTGCCGCGGCGCATAGTCCGGTGGCGGAGGTGGTGCACCGCAGCCAGGTTGTGGCGGGAAATCACAGGG
>ENA-ORUB01003128-ORUB01003128.1-human-gut-metagenome-genome-assembly--contig:-NODE-3128-length-14487-cov-2.734340_pt1 | contig 14487 bp, 13 predicted proteins | sample MGYA00241918_ERZ509200 | MGnify/ENA primary metagenome ERZ509200 (study PRJEB26280, sample SAMEA2338853) | human gut metagenome | biome: human gut; feature: human-associated habitat; material: faeces... | reverse complement strand
TCTTGATCATACCGCCCTCCCGGATGGAAATCGGTGGTTCCTCTTCAATGGAAGCACAAATCAGTTCATAAATATCTTTCAAATCATCCAGTTGTTCATCCAGTTCCATCAGTAACGGGCTTTCAAAATCCTGTAACAATGTCTTAATGGCAGGAAGCATCTCCAACGAAGACCGAAAGGCAATCAGATCCCTTGGATTCGCAGTCTGATATACTACCCGGCTGATCAGGCGCTCCAGATCATAAATCGGATTCAGGTATTCGCGCAGCTCTTCCCTTCCAATCATATTGCCCTTCAGTTCTTCCACTGCATCCAGCCGTGCCTCGATCTGTTTTTTGTCAATCAGTGGCTGTTCCAGATAAGCACGCAGCAGACGGGCACCCATAGCTGTTTTTGTCTTGTCCAGCACCCATAGAAGGGAACCACGTTTTTGTTTTTCCCGCAGTGTCTCTACAAGCTCCAGATTCCTCCTGGTAGAACTGTCCAGTACCATGAATTTACCAGTGGAATACGGTTCAATGGCAGTCATATGATCCAGTGTTGTCTTCTGTGTCTCATACAAATACTTTAACAACGCACCCGCAGCGATCACACCACAGTTATAATCTGCCAGTCCCAATCCATCCAGCGATGCCACATGAAAATGCTCCTGCAATGTAGTTACCGCAAGTTCATCACCAAAATACCAGGCGTCCAGCGCATAAATGGTAATACCAAGCCCGGCAATCCGATATCACGGACTCTGCTTACGCACCCGGCCTTGCTCATCATTTCCTGCATATCTGTCACAGCTGGCAGTGCATCAATGATCTGCATGATCTCCGGCAGTGCATCACTAAGCTGTCTTGTGCTGATCTCATCCAGAAGTTTCCGTTCAGAATCCAGTTCCGTCACATAGTACGCACCTGTGGTGACATCTGCCACAGACACTCCATATTTATTGTCAACATACACCACACACATGATGTAATTATTTTTTGTTTCATATGTAGGTTTATGTGTTAAATTCAAGTCCAAAGTTATGAGCTAAATTAATATATGTTTAGTTTTGTAGCTGAAGAATTGTATAAGATTTGTATAATGGTAGTCAGAAGGAGGACAGAATTAAATGTAAGTCGATGGATAACTTTGGTGGCTATTACGTTGATTATTTTAATGATAGTTATTATTGTGATAAGTTCCTACCAAAAGCAATACCAAGTTTTTTCTGGTAAATTTGAATCTTCTTTTATTGAGTCTATACGGGAATCTAATGTCATTTGCCCTCAGTTAGGGAAAGAGCTTGTTTCTGCCAAAGATAAGTCGACCATAATTATTACGAGGGGTGGTATTATAAATTCCTGTAAAGTTGATACAATGATTGACATTGAGTCTAATGTAGTTCAGGCACTTTATGATATACGTGATCCTCAGCGTTGGAATTTGAAACGATTAGCTGGTATTTTACAACAAAAGTTTGAATACGAGAGGATGCCTTTTACGCTTGTATTGACTGACAGTACAGGTAAACGATTAGATTATTACGGGGTTGTGAATGGTGAAAATTTATTGGACGACAGCTATTCTGTTCCTATGGGCTTTTTGGACGGACACCGACTGACGGTATACTATACATTTCCATGGAAATATTTTTTTATATTGGAATGGAGATATATGATCATGGTTTGGGGAGGAATATTCCTTTTAGGAAGTTGTATTTTTATGTTATTCCGGATAATCCGTCAGAATAAAAAGCGAATGGAGAATTTAGAGCTTTTTGTGCAGGCACTTAATCATGATTTGAAATCTCCTATCAATGATTTGAAAATGAAACTTTATCTGATTCAGAAAGAATCAGTGGCTCCGTTTTCCCCTCAACAACAGGAATTATATACCTTAGCTCAGACAAAAACCGGAAAGTTGCTGGATTCTATCGACAAACTGTTACAAGATTCTATTGATTATAAAGGTTTACATGTAGAAATGAAAGAATTGGAGATCAGTACTTTTATACAACAGTTGACTGAAGATTGGCAAAGATCGGTGACAGGAGAGAAAGAGATAAAGCTTCAGGTGAGTATGCAGATGGAGAATACATTGATCCGGGCAGATGCATATCATTTGTCGAGAGCTATTTGGAATCTGTTGGAGAATGCATGGAAATATTCCGATGATCGGGTACAGATTGATATCACTTGCAGAAGGATAGGACGATATGTAGAGATTTCGGTCAAAGACAATGGACGAGGGATTGATAAGTCGGAACTGAAGAATGTGTTTAAAAGGAATTATCGAATTGTCAAAGGAGAAAACCGGAAAGTGAAAGGATATGGTTTGGGACTGAGTTATGTCATGATGATTGCCCGGGCACATGGAGGGAGAGTATGGGTGGAAAGCGATTGGGGTAAAGGGTGTAATTTTGTGATTCGTATTAAAGCATAGATGATGGAAGATATTATTCGACTTTTGTATGCCGAAGACGATCCGGATTGGGCAGTTTCTATCCGGATGTTATTGGAGGAAAACGGTTTCTCTGTCGTAATTGCAGAGGATGGATACCAGACCCGGGAGATATTTCAACAGATAAAACCGGATATGGTTTTGTTGGATATAGATATGCCGGGAAAAAATGGATGGGACTTGATCTGTGAATTGAAACGTATTGACGAATGGGTGCCCATTGTGTTCTATTCTTCATTGTATGAGTCTGAACGCCTGGAAGATGCTTTCAGTGTCGGAGCCGAAGATTTTATCAGTAAGAGTTGCCAGCCCGAAGAGTTGGTCAATCGATTGAAAGCACTTTATAAACGGGCATTGAAACAACAGCAAAGAAATGAGATTTGCAAACTTTCCGAACTTACGACTTTTCATATCACTTCTGGTGTTTTGATGATCGGAGACCATAAAGAAATTTTAAAATTGAACGAGGCTAAATTACTGGCAATTTTGTGCCGTTTTATAAATGAAAATGTGAGTTCGGTGGATTTGTGTGAAGGGGTTTGGGGAAAGGGAATGGCTAATGAAGGGAAACGGTGTGCACTGAAAAACCTGGTAACTAATCTTCGGAAAGTATTATCTGAGGACGGGTCATTACAAATTATAAACAGACGTTGGAGCGGATATGCCCTAACCAATATTTGGACTCTCTGATCACCATATTGTGTGAAAATAATTTAGGGACAGATTTGGCTGTCCCGGAATTTTAGAAAGTAACCTGAAAACCGACGGCCAGAGCTTCTTTGAATTGCAGACGGGGGCCTTTGGTTCCGTCTTTTTGTAAGATTTTGGTGTCGTTGTCGTAGATCATATTGGTGGTGATGTTGCAGGAGAACCATTGATTGATAGCCATGTTGAGTTGTACATCCCAGCTGATATCGACGTTCTGGGGGTCTTTCAGGTAGTTACTGTAAAGATTGAGCCGGGAGAACACGGTCATGTTTTTCAGGAATTCGTATTTGGCTTCCATGCGTAAGTTAGCACCGAATTCGGAAAAGAGGTGTTTACCCGGGGTAACTCCGAAATCTCCCTGGTCGGAAAGGATTTTACTGCTGACGAAAGTTCCTCTCCAGGTGGCTGGAGTGAAGGTCGCTGTAAACCAGCTTTTGGGGGTCCAGGTGAAACCGGCACCGATCAGGAGGTATCCCGGAGACATAAAACGCGAGATAAACACGTCCGGGTCGACGTTGTAGTCGTATCCTTTAGCAAATTGGGTCTGGAAGGTCATCAATCCACTGGCATACCAGTTTTTCGCTATTTCGTATCCATAGGTGGAAGACAGGTAGATTTTGTCGTTTGTTTTTTTGGTGCCGTCCGATTTGGTTTTATTCAGACCGTAGTCGAGTTCCAGACGATTGTTCCAGAGGTGTTTCGCCTTTTTATAGTTGGCAAAGTAGTTGAATTGCAGGTTGAATCCTACTGCGTTATCACCTCCGGCAGCCCATTGGCTCAGGCTGACTTGGCTTAAGTTTATCCCGATGTTTCCACCCCTTTTCCAGGTGGTGTCCGTCCCGGGTTGTGCGTATGCCGGTACTAAGATTCCGGTTAATACGATGATTCCTAATGTGTAAATTCCGCTACGTATCATTTTTTTGTTTTTTTGGAAGTTTACGGAAATCGGGTTGGTGAAGTTCTGATTCGCCGGGATTATAAGTCGGGCAAGTTCATAATGGTTTACGAGGGAAAAATTTTTAGCGGGGAAAGATGAACTATTTTTTCGGATTGGAGTATAACAAAGAAAATAATAGGATTATGTCATTTCTTTGGTTTATTATTATCGGAATTGTAGCCGGATATGTGGCCGGTAAGATTATGCGAGGCGGAGGTTTCGGATTGATCGTGAATCTGGTTGTCGGTATAATCGGAGGAGTATTGGGGGGCTGGTTGTTCAGTCTGCTGGGTATTTATTCGACCGGTGGGATTATCGGCAGTCTGGTTGTGGCTACGATCGGGGCGATCGTTTTGCTATGGATTGTGTCTCTTTTCAGCGGACGGAGGCATAGTGAGTGATCGGCCGGATTATCTTTCTATCGGTTTTCGGTAAAATTGTTTTTGTACGAAGTAGTTTTTTGTTGTATCCAATCGGTGACGTAAGGTGTAACCGATTGGATACCTTGCTCAAAATGGCAGTATGCGTTTTTATCCTATAATCCATTTACTGCCCGGTATGAGCGAGATTATCTTTGTCGTCACGAAACAACAGATAAATGTCGTTGCTGCAATACAGGGAATGGCGGCGACAGTAGGAAATGCCAGGTTATGCTTGAATACCGTTACCCATAGGCCGAGCCAAAATATGTGCATCAGGTACATGCCGTAGCTGAGTTTCGATATTTCGGTGATGAGCCGCGGGGACTTCGGCTGGTTTATACAGCTGAACATCAGGAAGGTACCTGTAGTAAGGAGCACACAGTTGATGGTACAGAAAGCCCATCCGATTTCTATAACAGGAGTGGACAGATTTTCTCCGGGTATCGCCTGGATATAAAACGAGTAGATCGTCCACACTGCTCCGATAATCATCAAAGCGATTCCTGTTCTGAGGCGTTTGGAGCGGCTCCAGGTGAGGTGGGTGTGCATATAATGTGCCATGACCAGGTAACCGAGGAAGCCGGAGAAATAGAACAGCATGTGGAATTCGTTCCAGAAACATTGTCCCCAAACTTCTCCCCACCAGCGGTTGAGATACGGCATGCAGGTCGATAACAGGAACAGGCCGATGAAGAAACGTTCTTCTTTGGCTGTAGCTTTTTTTAGCCAGGGAGATATGACGGGAATGAATAAATAAAGGCTGATCAGGGGATACATAAACTACAGGTGTCCGGCCTGTGTCGGGAAGTTGAGTAGTATTCGAGATAAATCCTTTACCGATGTTTCTGCATCTATTTGTCCCCACAGCAGGGGCAGGGTACTGTATAACACCATGAACAGAAGAAACGGGGGCAGGATACGGATGCAACGCTGGCGGTAGAACTGCCAGGAGGTCAACTCTTCTTTCATCGGTGTAAGAAGAAAGGCGGAGACGATGATGAATAACGGAACAGCCATACGTGAGAAACCATCGTAAATGGACACCCACAACCGATCGGACTCATTGGCCAGAAAAGATTGTGGTCCTGCCATGTCGGTGGAACCGGCGGCGCCATAGAAATTTTCACTGGCATGAACGACTATAACCAAAAAGCATGCGAATACGCGCACGTAATCCAAAAAAACTATACGTTTCATTTTTTTATATTATTGTTCGTGTGTAATCTAAAACAATTATAAAAAATCCTGCGGGAGTGGACCTGCAGGATTTTTGTATCTGGATAACGATGATCCGATTATTTGGTCAGTGCCTGTGCAACAGAAACGGCAACAGCTACAGTCGCTCCTACCATCGGGTTGTTACCCATACCGAGGAATCCCATCATTTCTACGTGGGCAGGTACGGAAGATGAACCGGCGAACTGTGCGTCCGAGTGCATCCGTCCGAGTGTATCGGTCATGCCGTAGGAAGCAGGGCCTGCAGCCATATTGTCGGGATGCAGGGTACGGCCCGTACCTCCGCCTGATGCTACTGAAAAATAGGGTTTACCGGCCAGTACACGTTCTTTTTTGTAAGTTCCGGCAACGGGGTGTTGGAAACGGGTAGGGTTGGTAGAGTTACCGGTGATGGAAACATCTACGTCTTCTTTCCACATGATAGCGACGCCTTCGCGTACATCGTCGGCTCCGTAGCAGTTTACTTTTGCCCGGGGGCCGTCGGAGTAAGCTTTGGTTTTAACAACTTTCAGTTCGCCGGTATAGTAATCAAATTCGGTTTGTACGTAAGTAAAACCGTTGATCCGGGAGATGATCATAGCAGCATCTTTTCCCAGGCCGTTCAGGATCACCCGCAACGGATTTTTCCGAACTTTGTTGGCCATTTCAGCGATTTTGATAGCACCTTCAGCAGCCGCGAAGGATTCGTGGCCTGCCAGAAAAGCGAAGCACTGTGTTTCTTCGCGTAGCAGACGGGCTGCGAGGTTACCGTGGCCCAGGCCTACTTTGCGGTCGTCGGCTACCGATCCGGGAATACAGAAAGCCTGCAGGCCTTCGCCGATAGCTTCGGCAGCATCGGCCGCATGGATACAATTTTTCTTGATTGCAATAGCAGCCCCGACTACGTAGGCCCATTTTGCATTTTCGAAACAGATATTCTGAGTCTGTTCACATTCCAGATAAGGATCGATTCCTTTTGCGTCGCAAATTGCTTCGGCTTCTTCGATAGAAGCGATGCCATAGGAGTTCAATACTTTGTTGATCTGAGCGATCCGACGATCCTGACTTTCAAATTTTACTTCTCTTTTTGCCATAGTGTGTTCCTCCTGTTTTATTCGTGACGTGGGTCAATATATTTAGCTGCATTGGCGAAACGTCCGTAGTTTGAAGTGGCTTTCTTCAATGCTTCGTTAGCGTCGGTGCCTTTTTTGATCAGGTCCATCATAACACCGAGGCGTACGAATTCGTATCCGCATACTTCGTCGTCTTCGTCGAGAGCCAAACGGGTTACATATCCTTCAGCCAGTTCCAGGTAACGAACGCCTTTTGCTTTGGTAGAGAACATGGTTCCCACCTGGCTGCGCAGACCTTTACCCAAATCTTCGAGGCCTGCACCGATCACCAGTCCGCCTTCAGAGAAAGCACTCTGTGAACGTCCATATACGATTTGCAGGAATAATTCACGCATAGCTGTGTTGATCGCATCGCAAACCAGGTCGGTATTCAATGCTTCGAGAATCGTTTTGCCCGGCAGGATTTCTGCAGCCATAGCTGCCGAGTGGGTCATTCCTGAACAACCGATAGTTTCCACCAAGGCTTCTTCGATTACCCCTTCTTTGATATTCAGGGTCAGTTTACAAGTCCCCTGCTGAGGAGCACACCAACCGATACCGTGGGTTAAACCTGAGATGTCTTTGATTTCTTTTGCTTTCACCCATTTGCCTTCTTCAGGAATTGGGGCCGGTCCATGGTTCGGACCTTTTTTGACAACACACATGTGTTGTACTTCCTGTGAATATACCATTTTTATCGCTTTTATAGATTAATATATTGCTAATCACCACTCGTTTAGCGCATAAACCGGACAAAGATAACCTTTTGCGGCAAATAAAAAAATAGATCAAAGGACATATAATTGTGCAGACGTTTGCAAAGAAAAGTGTCGAAATTGTATTTTTTTTAATTGAAATCCTGCGCTCGTTCCATAAATCGACACTTTTGGTCGATAATCTGTAAAATCCGGTAATAGTGGCTTCTTCAATTGAATGGTAAAACGGGTTAAAACGGAAAAATGGTATAAGAATCTGTAATTTAGATACGAAGACTTTTTTGCAACGCAGTATTTTTGTATGTAGAATTTTTATTGAATAATGCAGTGGTAAGCGCTGGAGTTGTTGTTACGAGCGATGTAGCTGTGAATACGGTTGTCGGCGGTGTACCGGTAAAATTTATCAGGATTACTATGGCTTCGGACGGTATCGTGCGCTTGTCGAAAATTGAAGTTCGGCCGGAATATCTCGATGCGTATCTGAAATATGCTGCCGAAGTCGGTGAAATATCCTTGCGTCGTGAACCCGGTGTATTGACTATGTATGCTGTCCGTGAAAAGGAAAATCCTTGTCGGATAACTATTCTTGAAACATAACTTTATCCAATAAATACCATTATGAACAAGATCTATTTATTTTTAGTATTCAGTATTTTAACAACAATCGGTATGGCACAGGAAAAAATCAAACAAACAGCGGGGCGTGACCAGTTGGGAACATTCGCTCCCAAATTCGCAGAACTCAATGACGACGTTCTTTTCGGCGAAGTTTGGAGTCGTACGGACAAACTCGGCTTGCGTGACCGTAGTTTGGTAACAATCACTTCACTCATCAGTCAGGGGATAACGGACAGTTCGCTGACGTTTCATTTGCAATCGGCCCGGAACAACGGCATTACCCGAACAGAGATTGCAGAGATTATCACGCACATCGGTTTTTATGCGGGTTGGCCGAAAGCTTGGGCTGCGTTCCGGCTTGCCAAGGAAGTGTGGGCCGAAGATACGAACGGTGAGGAGGCGAAAGCTGCTTTCCAACGTGAGATGATCTTTCCCATCGGAGAACCGAATGCGGCCTATGCCCGGTATTTCACCGGCAACAGTTATCTTGCACCTATATCGCGTGAACAGGTTTATATTTCCAATGTCACGTTCGAGCCGGGTTGCCGGAACAATTGGCATATCCACCGCGCGAAAAAGGGAGGCGGACAGATGCTTATCGGTGTTGCCGGACGAGGTTGGTATCAGGAAGAGGGTAAACCGGCCGTAGAAATTTTACCCGGCACAGTGATCCATATTCCCGCTAACGTGAAACATTGGCATGGGGCAGCAGCCGACAGTTGGTTCGCTCACCTGGCGTTCGAGATTCCGGGAGAAGGCTCTTCTAACGAGTGGCTCGAACCTGTAAACGATGAAGCATATAATAAAATTCAAAAATAAAAACCGGCTTTCTATGTATAAATTTATATTCGTATTATTGGTGGTCGTTGGAATGACGACTGCCTCGAATGCCCAAGAAAAACAAAATATGAAACAATCGAATAACAAGCCGCTTGTTGCCTATTTCTCGGTGACAGGAACTACGGCACGTGCAGCTGAGAAATTAGCCCGGGTTACGGGTGGAGAACTTTATGCGATAACCCCTGTCGAATCGTATACAAATGCCGATCTCGACTGGAATGACAAAAGGTCGCGTAGTTCGGTAGAGATGAACGATCCGAAGTCGCGTCCGGCCATTCAGGAAGCGAAAAAGAATATTGCCGATTATGATGTGATTTTTATCGGCTATCCGATCTGGTGGAATCTTGCTCCACGTATTATCGATACGTTCATTGAAACTCATCACCTGGCAGGTAAGACTCTTATTCCTTTCGCTACATCGGGTGGAAGCGGCATTACCAACAGTGTCGGCGCATTGAAAAAGGCTTATCCCGACCTGAACTGGAAAGAGGGAAAGCTATTGAACCGAATGGACGAGAACGGTATCCGTGAATGGATCGGTAAAACGTCGAAGGATTAGCGTAGCCCGGAAGGGACGCTGATCTTTTTCTGGCTTTGCCGGAAAGACCTGGCATTTTGTACTTGTTCGTGTTCGGTGACCCGGTCGCTTCTGTCGGTCAGTTGGCTTTTTCTTTCACTGACCGGCGGAACTCCTCACTTCGCAAAAAAACTTTACGTTACATTTCCGTCAGACACCAGGGCGTTCAGAAAAAAGTAAGATACCACTCGCCAGAGCTCCAATGGTCACCGAACACAAATACCTTCGACTGATGCTAGCACTTCATGGGAAACGAACGGCGACCTTAAAAATATGAACTCCTACAAAACAGATATTTTCTGAACCCCTCATATTAAGATTTTGCTTGTAAATCAGTGTTTTATAAAAATCCGGTTAGGTAACTCAGGTATTCCTGCTCCGATAGAGGCCTGTCTTTTTATTCAATAAAACTTTCCTTCTCCTTCCTTTGACTTGTAGTGCTGACGGCACAAAACCCGGAATCGGAATAGAAAGAAAAAATAAATCCTGGAATTTTTTAGTTACGACAGTTACAGAAATCAGATCTAACCGCTATAATAGTTGTAACAAAAAAAATAGACGATTATTTGGGTTAAATAAAATACAAAATGTGAGACAAATGTATGAAAAATTTATACAAACTAAACATCTAGCCGTCAATTTTATACAAAAATTTGCGCATAAATACGATTTGACAAGTTATTACGCTAATATAATCGTTCGTTTAATCTTGCAAAATCACAGACCATGAAGAAATTACTGTTTTTTATCATCTTGTGTTCTCTCTTTTCTTGTTCGACAGAGACACAGGAAGAGCAACCGGCCGTTACCGGAAAAAATTTTGCCTTATCCCTGTATAGCACAGATTCTATTTATCAATCGGGAATCGATTCCTTGTTCTTATTCTATTTCCCCGAGAGTTCGACTCCGGTCAAACCGATCTATTTTCAACAAGAGTTGGCTTGGGGAGATCCGGTTGCATTCCAGGATCTGGAGCCGGAACCTTACACCTTTATCACGGTAGCCTGTTCGGGTTCTCTTGAAGAATTAAAAGATCTTCACATGGAGCTTCATCGGAACTATATCAGAATCAACAGATACGACAATGTCTCTGAAAACCTGTTTGGAGGAGTATTGAAAGCAGATCCTGTCTCTGGAGAAAAGAAATTTGAGCTTCAAAGGTTAGTTGGTGGAGTAAAAATCAATATCACCAATTTTGACTCTTTAAATATACAAGGTTATCCTAGTTGCCATATTACAAATTCCCCTGCATGTATCTGTCTGGGAGATTATGAAGATGAACCTGTATACTATGACGAATATATACGGACAGACAATTCCTGGTACTATGTTTTTCCAACCTATGGAGTGGTAAAAGGAATGATTGAAATCGATTACCTCGATGAAAATGGAATTAACAAAATCAGAATGTTTGAGTTTACCGGTAAGCATGCAATCGAAGCCAACAAAAAACTCGAATTGAATTTCATGCTCCGGAAAAAAGCCATAACGAAAAGTGGAGCCGAAGATTGGCAGTTAACACTCGAAGAAGAAGTAAGCGTTTTATAATCCAAAAAGAATCAAGATATGAAAAAAATAACCTATAGCATCGTTCTGCTTTGGAGTGTTCTTTTTTGTTCCTGTCAAAAGGAAGATACGCTCACGACAGTCCCTGAAGGAGGAGTACAACTGAATTTCAGCGGAGCTCAGGCTAACCTCAGCGCAGAGGAATTAAGTAATATCGTCGAAACCTTTCATGTGCTTATCTACGACGAAACAGGAAATTTCGTCAGACATAGCGAATACGAAAATCTGAAAAGTGTCTCTCCGGTCAAACTTCCTATCGGACAGTATACTTTCGCTTATCTTTCCAACATCAAATCGGATTTAATCAGCGGTATTCAGGAAGATAAGAAATTAGAAGATATCACCCTCTCTCTGGAGGAATCGGAAGGCAATGTTTTAAGTGCCGGAAGTATTTTCAAAGGTATCGATACCCTCACTGTTGGGAAAGACAACAAGAGTAATGCCGCCCTGCAACGCCTTGTGGGACGCATGGATATCGAACTCAAAGGGATCGGCAACGATGTAACTGTGAAATCGGTCGCTTTAACCGGATCACCTGAAAAGATTCGTTTCAGCGGAGAAGCCGAAGGAGAAAGCATCAAACTGAATATCCCGATGGCTAAAAAGCAGGACGGTGTATATACCGGTCAGGCCATCACTTTCCCCACCACAGATTCTGTCGCTTCACTCGAATTTGTACTGGAAAGCAACGAAGGCGTTAAAACATTTGACATTCCTTTGAAGAATAAAGTTGAAGCCAATAAAATCCATACCATTCATGCCATTTCTAACCTGACCGGAGGAATTTGGAACATCACCTTCGACATGGAAACCACTCCATGGGGTGCGACTGTTTCAGAAGATGTGACTGCTGATGAAGCACCTTTACAGGATACCGTATGCCTCCATTTTACTTTTACCGACGAGATAAACATAGGTAGTATCCGGGATATCAGTCTATTACTTGAAAATAAAAAAAGCGGTTATCGGATTCCTTTCTATTTACCTGGATTATCATCGGATAAGGATACCCTGTTAATTACACAGTATTTCTCTGACGCAGCATATGTAAGTAGTGGAGAATACATCATAAACGAATTCATTTGTCTGGACAGCCTGGGTATGAGACTTTATGACATCAGAATGTGTAACCCGCAAACCCTGGTAATCGATGAAAACGGAACAGCCTGTCTTCATTTACCGGCGCTACCTACAGTATCGGAAACCGACCGTCAGGCTATGTTCGATTTACGGGATGCTTTACCTGCCGACAATGATTACGCTTTACAATGGAAACGGGCAGGCCAAAAGATCAGTTTATGGGAAGGGGTTACCCTGAACGAGGAAGGACGGGTTGTCGGAATCGGATACGACGAACTCAAGTACTTAGGTAACTACGCAACCAAAGCGATTGCCGGGACAATGAGCGACACAACTACTCCTGATGAAGAACTGGGTGTTTCATGGAGTCTGCCGGAATCTTTTAAACAATTGACAGCATTAAAGATTTTCAATTTCGATGATAATCCGCTGACAGAAATTCCGGTATTCCTGAAAGATATGACTACGCTGGAACAATTATCCATCAGCTGTACAGCTGAAAATACACTTCCGGTATTTCCGGCAAATTTACGTTATCTGCTTGTCTATTCGAATACAACAGTGTTTCCGGCCCATATCGCCGATCTCACCCAACTGGAATATATCGGTTTCGCGGGATTTAATAAAAAGGGCATCACCATAGAAACCGATTTCACGAAATTGAGCAATCTCAGAGTACTGGAACTCGAAGCCGAGATGAATATAAATAACAATACTTTCCCGGCCAGTTTATGGAACTGTTCACAATTGAACGAGCTGACGCTCATAGGATTCAACAATCTTCAGTTTCCGTCGTCTCTGAATCTGAGTTCACTCACAAAGTTGGGGATCTGTAATACCGATCTGCAACCTGTACAAATCGAACCGATCAGGAATTTATCCCTCACTTCACTGGGTATTTCCTCGCCGGTATTCAGTAAAAACGGGTTCCCGGATTGGATCGGTACAATGACCACGATCACCGATTTAAGTCTGGAAAATTGCGGGCTCACCACTGTTCCTGCTTCTCTGGACGGACTTATTAATCTGACTAGTCTGAATTTATGGGGGAATCCTGATTTAAACGGTAAACTTCCCGAAAAACTATTGGAAAAATACAACAACAACAGTTTACGGGTCGATATCGAATCAGATTCCGATTTTGTTCCGGACGGTATCCTTCTTAAAATCACTCCCGAATATATCTCTACATTCTCTGCTGCAGGGGATACTTGCCGGCTGACCGTCGAGAGTAATACCGATTGGGTTGTTGAAATTAGCGAAGGCGATAGTGAATACATCCATTTCTCCCGAACCACGGGAAATGGGAATGCTACTGTTATCCTTACCGTTGACGCAAATCAGGGAATTGAAGAATACAACAACAGCCGTTATTTCAATTTCTCCTTCATAGCCGGATCTCATCGCCGCGATTTCTATGTTTACCAACCTTACGAACAAGTAATTTTGAAACCGGTCTGGTGGAATCAACTCGGAGAACGTTACCTGGGCGAATACTCTGCCATAAAATACCGTTTGATCGTTGAACTTACCGGTCAAACCGAATTCGCAACGACAGAAGAGATGACCGAAGCGGCTAAAACATTGAAAAATTATCTGGCAGAAAATCCGGTATACGATGAGAACGGACAATTGATAACGGTTCCTTATGCCGGTTAAACGGATAAATGTTAACATTAAACTGAATCAAAGTGAAAAAGATATTTTATTTATTTCTGATTTTATCACTGGCATTCGGATTGCAGAGTTGCGGCGGATCGGGCGGTAGCGCAGACGATCCGGAACCCGGACCTGAACCCGGAGCACCCAAAGCCAAAGTGTCCTTTGCGCTGAAAAGTGATATAAACGGTGTTCAGGACAATGACCTGAAAACTGCATTAACTCATTTGCGCCTCTATTTGTACGACAAAGACCAGAAATTGGTATCCGTAAATAAATACACTTCCGCAGATGCTCTCAAAGCCATCGAATTGGAAAAAGGAAATTATACCGTTGTGCTGGTCGGGAATGTTCCGGAAGACGGGAATATTTCCTCCGAAACAATCGGTACGCCACTTTCCGGCATGTCTGTACAATTGACAAAAGCAGAAGGAGCCACCCATTACACTCCTTTGGGAGATGTGATGTTCGCTAAAAGTACTCTGACGGTCGACGACAAAGACCTGACGGTCGGCTTAAGCGTAAAACGGACTCTATCTGCCACGAAAGTGCAGCTAACCGATTATTCCGGTCAGATTTCCGATGCCGGGGTCCTCGT
>ENA-ORUB01003126-ORUB01003126.1-human-gut-metagenome-genome-assembly--contig:-NODE-3126-length-14495-cov-2.461842_pt1 | contig 14495 bp, 10 predicted proteins | sample MGYA00241918_ERZ509200 | MGnify/ENA primary metagenome ERZ509200 (study PRJEB26280, sample SAMEA2338853) | human gut metagenome | biome: human gut; feature: human-associated habitat; material: faeces... | reverse complement strand
GAGCATATCATCCGCAAGACCTTCGAGGCATTAAAGGGCTGCAAGAATGCCATCGTTCACGTTTACAATTCCACTTCCTATGCACAGCGTCAGCAGGTCTTCAAAAAATCGAAAGAAGACATCCTGAAAATCGCCGTTGAGGGAGCGAAGCTCTTAAAAGAGCTGACAGAAGAGGCCGGCGAGAAATACCGCTTCGAGTACAGCCCGGAGAGCTTTACCGGAACCGAGCCGGAATATGCGCTTGAGGTGTGCAACGCCGTTCTCGACGTATGGCAGCCGACTGCAGACCGCAAAGCCATCATCAACCTGCCGAGCACCGTGGAGCTTTCCATGCCGCACGTTTATGCAAGCCAGGTGGAATACATGAGCAAAAACCTGAAATACCGCGATAATGTCGTTCTTTCCCTTCATCCGCACAATGACCGCGGCTGCGGCGTTTCCGATGCAGAGATGGGTATCCTTGCCGGAGCAGACCGTATCGAGGGAACGCTGTTCGGAAACGGCGAGAGAACCGGAAACGTGGATATTATCACGGTCGGCATGAACATGTATATGCAGGGCGTCGATCCGGAGCTTGACTTCTCCGATATGCCGAAACTCTGCCATGCATTTGAATCCTTCACCGGTATGAGCATCAACCCGAGAAGCCCGTATTGCGGATCTCTCGTATTTGCAGCCTTCTCCGGTTCCCATCAGGATGCGATCGCAAAAGGCATGCACTGGATCGAGGAGAAAGCACCGGATACCTGGACCGTTCCGTATCTGCCGATCGATCCGACCGATATCGGAAGAAACTACGATGCAGACGTCATCCGCATCAACAGCCAGTCTGGAAAGGGCGGTGTCGGCTATATTCTGGAGACGAAATACGGCCTGAATCTGCCGGCGAAGATGCGCGAGGCTATGAGCTATACCGCAAAATCCGTTTCCGATCATCTGCATAAAGAGCTGCGTCCGGATGAGATCTTTGAACTCTTTAAAGATACCTTCGAGAACGTAACGACACCGTACAACATCAACGGCGTTCACTTTAAACAGCTCGATGAGGGCAGAATTGAAGCACAGGTTACCTCCAATTACGAGGGCGGTGAGTATGCAACTGTATATGCAGAAGGAAACGGCCGTCTGAATGCTGTCAGCAACGCGCTGAAACAGCAGTACAATCTGCAGTATGATCTGGTCAGCTATACGGAGCACGCGCTGGAGCAGAGCTCAAGTGCACAGGCAATTGCCTACGTCGGCATCAAAAAGCCGGACGGAATCCTTTCCTGGGGCGCAGGCGTAGATCCGGATATCATCCGCGCTTCCATCGACGCGCTGGTAACTGCAATCAACAACCGATAAGAAAAGAGAGAGCATATGCTGTTTAAAAACAAAATTGAATACACCAAAGGAATGTTTGTGGAGATTTACGGCACCGAGATAAAAAAAGTACATCTGGTACTGCGGATCATTACAGGGATTGCTGTTGTGGCTGCGATCGCTTTTATGATCTACGGTGCAGCAGCGCGGGGATTTATCATGCCGGGAGACTTCTTCAATCTTGGAATCTCCATTCTGATGGCACTTCTGTGTACGTTCCTGCCGAATCTGATGGCACGTTCACAGATGAAAAAATGCAAAAAGAGAGGACTCCTTGGAGAACGTACCCTTCGTTTTACTGAGCATGTGCTCACAATGACATACGAAAAAGAGGGCAGAAGCACTGATATTCCGCTCGAAGAGCTGACAAAGGTGACGGAGTTTGACAACTTTATCCGCATCACCATCGGAGGCAGAAGCACCTTTCTCGATAAGAAACGCTTTGAAATCGGAGACGCGGCAGCGTTTGTGACCTGGGCGGAAGATAAAATCGCAGAGAATGCGGAAAAAGAGGAAGAGGCACTCGCACTCGAGGAGACAGAAAGGGAAGCTTCGGCGTTAGAAGACGGCGAAGCAAAAACGGAGGAGTCCGACGAAAATTAAATCGTACATTCTGACAAAAAATATTTTGGCAGAATGGTGGAAAATGGCTGTGCATTTTTGTGCACAGTCATTTTTTGTATATTTTTGTTGTTTTTTCATACTTCATCCATTATAATAAGAGGAAGCGTACAGGTAAAACTAATCTGAAACGTATCCGGCCGGGAGTCAGAGAGGCTCTGCCGGGAGTCAAAGTGAAGGAGAGAAAGAGCATGGAAGTATTATACAAAAGTACCAGAGGCAATGGAGAAACCGTAACTGCATCCCAGGCAATCTTAAAGGGTCTGTCCGACGACGGCGGATTATTTGTACCGACCTCCATTCCAGCACTGGATGTTCCCATGGAAAAACTTGCGGCTATGAGCTATCAGGAAGTGGCATACGAGGTGATGAGCCGTTTTCTTACCGACTTTACAGAAGATGAACTGAAAAACTGTATTGCAAACGCATACGATGCGAAATTTGACACAGAGGAAATTGCACCGCTGACAAAAGCAGACGGTGTTTACTATCTGGAGCTGTTCCACGGCGCAACGATCGCGTTCAAGGACATGGCACTTTCCATTCTGCCGCATCTGATGACGACCGCCGCAAAGAAAAACGGCGTGAAAAATGAGATCGTTATCTTAACTGCTACATCGGGAGATACCGGAAAAGCAGCAATGGCAGGCTTTGCAGATGTGCCGGGCACCAGAATTATTGTATTTTACCCGAAGAACGGCGTAAGCCCGATTCAGGAAAAACAGATGGTAACACAGAAGGGCAAAAATACCCACGTTGTTGCCATCCACGGAAACTTCGACGACGCACAGACCGGCGTGAAGAAAATGTTTAACGACAAAGAGCTTGGAAAAGAGCTGGCAGATAAAGGCTTCCAGTTCAGCTCTGCAAACTCGATCAACATCGGAAGACTCGTTCCGCAGGTCGTCTACTACGTATATGCTTACGCAAACCTGGTGAAAAACGGAGAGATTGCAGACGGAGAAAAGATCAATGTAACCGTTCCGACCGGAAACTTCGGAAATATTCTCGCTGCATTCTATGCAAAACAGATGGGACTGCCGATCGCAAAACTGATCTGCGCTTCCAATGAGAACAAAGTTCTGTTTGACTTCTTCCGCACCGGCATTTACGACAGAAACAGAGACTTTATTCTGACAACATCACCGTCCATGGATATCCTGATCTCGAGCAATCTGGAGCGTCTGATCTACCGCATCGCCGGAAACAGCGAAGCAGCAGACCGCGAGCTGATGCAGAATCTTGCAAAGGACGGAAAATATGAGATCACCGATGCGATGAAAAAAGAGCTGGCAGACTTCTACGGCAATTATGCATCCGAACAGGAGACAGCAGACGCGATTGCAAAACTGTACAGCGATACCGGATATGTGATTGATCCCCATACCGCGGTTGCAGCGGCTGTATACGGAAAATACCGCGAGGAAACCTATGACGAAACCAAGACCGTCATCGCATCTACCGCAAGCCCGTATAAATTTACAAGCAGCGTTCTTGCAGCGATTGCACCGGAGTATGACACCCTTCCGGTACTGGAGCAGGTAGACAAGCTGTCTGCACTTGCCAATACCGAGATTCCGCGTGCGATCGAAGAAATCCGTACTGCACCGGTGCTTCATACGACAGAGTGTGATGTAGATCAGATGCCGGAGACTGTTCGGGCGTTTTTGAAATAAGATAAAGCAGGAGCAGAATTTTAAAACAGGCAGAGCACACAGCAGGCTTTGCCTGTTTTTGCAGGGAGAGAAGAATAAATAATGAAAAATAAAGTAATCAGGGGAGTACTGGCGGCAGCCTGCGTGACAACCGCTGTCAGTGCTGCAAACGTATTTGGAGCAGGCACAGAGCAGAGTCTGGTAAATGAGGCTTCTGCTGTTACACAGGAAGAAACAGAAGAAACATCGGAGGCGGAAACCACAGACGAAAATACGCCGGAGATGACAGAAACGGAGACGCCGGATTCGACAGCGGAAAATGCCGCCTCGGATCTTCCGGCGGCAGAAGTACAGAGCGGAAAGCCCGAAGAGACGGCGGTATCCGTGCAGGCTGGAAGCTATTACCCATGGGTGAATGAGAACGGGATCTGGTACTTTAAGGATCCGGATGGTACCATTGTCAAAGGAGCCTGGAGAGAGTACGACAAGAACCGTTACTACCTGAATAATGACGGAAAAATGGCGGTCGGCTGGAAAAAACTTGATGGAGCCTGGTATTATTTCCAAAGCTGGGGCGGTGTTTACCGGGATGCCTTTTACACCGTGAAAAATGTACCGTATTATTCTGATGCGGACGGAAAAATGGCGACCGGCTGGAAACTGATCGATGATGTGTATTATTATTTTGATGATCAGGGCGCGATGTACCGGAATCGTTTTTTTGAGTATGACAAGAATACGTATTATGTTGATGCGGATGGAAAAATGGCATCCGGGTTCGAACAGATTGACGGGATCTGGTATTACTTCCGAAGCTGGGGCGGCATGGCACAAAACACCTTTCTGACGCATAAAAATAATATTTATCATGTTGATACGGATGGAAAGATGACGACCGGCTGGCTGCTGCAGGACGGAACCTGGTATTATTTCCGAAGCTGGGGCGGCATGTACCGCAGCACCTTTTTCAAAGCACCGACAGGAAGTGCACTTTACTATGCCGATGAGAACGGAAAGATGGCTGTCGGAAAAAAACAGATCGACGGTGACTGGTACTATTTCAAGGACTGGGGCGGCATGTATCAGAATGCATTCATCAAAAACGGAACGAGTGTCTGCCATGCGGCTGCAGATGGAAAACTGACCATCGGCTGGCTGCAGCAGGGCAGTACATATTACTATTTTGATGAAACCGGAGAGCAGTATTTTGACCGCTTTTTTGAATATGACAACAATACATATCGTGTGAATGCAGATGGAAAGATGGTAACCGGCTGGCAGAAAATCAATGGTACGTATTATTATTTCCGGGGCTGGGGCGGCATGTACCGTGGTACCTTTTTCCAGCTTGGCGGTGAAACGTATTATGCCGATGCGGATGGAAAGATGGTGACGGGCTGGCTTTCGAAAGAGAACCAGTGGTATTACTTCCGGGAAAATGGTGCGATGTACCGCAATACCTTCTTTACGCATTTAAACAACAGTTACTATGCCGATGCCAACGGCGTGATGGTGACGGGAGAGCGGACTATCAACGGCGCTTCCTATTACTTTAAAGACTGGGGAGGCATGGCAAAGAACCAGTGGCTCAATGCACAGAAACGGATGGTAAGCGGTGATCCGCAGACAGGCTGGTATTACTTTGGAAGCGACGGAAAGATGGTAAAATCGTATTACGCTCTGCTGAAAAAGAACAGCAGCAACTGGTACTACAGCTTTGACGAAAACGGAGTGTGCATTCTCGGCTCGAGCCAGTATGTGCGTGCAAAGGACAGCGTAAGCGGAAAATATTATACGATGGAGCATCAGTATTACACGGATCCGTCTGTGAGTGACCGTGATTTCTTTGCGGCTATCTGCAGTGCGGAGGCGGGTGTCCAGAGAAAAACCGGTATGACGGCAGTTGCGATGGTCATCCGGAACCGGATGGCGGCACAGAATATTTCGCTCCGCACAGCGATTTATAAACAGCAGCAGTTTGAACCGGCGCGGAACGGAAGTCTGACAAACTATCTGACGGGAATTGCGGAGCAGAGCAGTTCGATTATCAATCAGCTGAAAAATAATGGAGCCTACGGTGCAGTGGATGAATCCCAGTCGATCATGGATGCATATCTGAAGAACGGCACAAAACGTGTGATCCCGGGCTTTGGCGATACGAGAGATGATTTTGATTATCTATATTTCATGACTCCGAAAGCATTTAAAAATCTGAATATGGATAAAGAAAAATGTGTGACATATACATACACCTATAAATGGACAACTTCCAGCGGAACAGCGCGGGAAGATTCCCATATTTTCTTTGTGAACTGGGTGAAAAAACAGAGCTGATCGGACGTCATATCGAAAGAAGGGGCGAACAAAAGATGACATTACAGGAAACAATCGAACAGATCCATCCGCTTTCGAAAGAGGCGATGGATCGTGCCAAGGCTCACTGGGACGGCATTGCAAAGCCGCTCCACAGCCTCGGAAAGCTGGAGGATGTGCTCATCCAGATTGCCGGAATCACCGGAAAAGAGGAGATTTCGATTGAAAAAAGAGCACTTCTGACGTTCTGTGCGGACAATGGCGTTGTGGAAGAAAACGTGACGCAGAGCGGTCAGGAAGTGACAGCGACAGTTGCGGAAAATTTTCTGCAGGAGAAGGCGACAGCAGCCATTCTCTGCCGCGGTGCGCATGCGGATCTGTTTCCGATTGATATCGGAATGGCGCGCGATACGAAGGTTCCGCGGTATAAAGTTGCGTATGGAACAAAAAATATGGCAAAAGGTCCGGCGATGACAAGGGAAGAGGCCGTTCGTGCGCTTGAAACAGGAATCGCCGTGGCGGAAGAAAAAATTGCGGCGGGCTATCAGCTGATGGCAACCGGTGAGATGGGCATTGGAAATACGACGACGAGCAGTGCAATGGCAGCCGTTTTCCTGAATCAGCCGGTTCCGAAACTGACGGGACGGGGCGCCGGGCTTTCGAGTGAAGGTCTTGCGCGGAAAATTGCAGCGATTGAAAAAGCAATTGCCATCAATCAGCCGGATCCGTCCGATCCCATCGATGTGCTGGCAAAGGTCGGCGGTTTTGACATTGCCGGCATGGCGGGTGTCTTTCTTGCAGGGGCTGCACATGGCGTTCCGGTTGTGATGGACGGCTTTATTTCCTGTGTGGCAGCGCTTCTTGCTGCACGGATTGCACCGTTTGCAAAGGACTATATGATCGCTTCGCACGTATCGAAGGAGCCGGCGGCGCATCTGCTGCTTGCAGAGCTTGGAAAAGAAGCCTTCCTGCACTGCGATATGTGTCTGGGCGAGGGAACGGGCGCCATCATGCTTTTCCCGATTCTGGATCAGGCAAATGCCGTATACCGCGGCATGGCGACATTTGACGAGGCACAGATCGAAACGTATGTGCCGCTGACTTAAAAAAGGCAGGTGAAACGATGATACATCTGGTTACAGGCGGCAGCGGCAGCGGAAAATCGGCGTATGCGGAGCAGTGTATTCTGGATTTTGGCGGAACACGGAGGGTTTATATCGCAACGATGCAGCCGTTCGGTGCGGAAGGGCAGGCGCGTATTGCACGCCACCGGAAGATGCGCGCGGCAAAGCAGTTTTCGACGATTGAGTGTTATACGAATTTAAAAGAAGTGGAGCTGGAACCGGGAAGCGATGTGCTGCTCGAATGTATGTCGAATCTCACGGCAAATGAAATATTTGATCCATCCGGGGCGGGAAAAGCGCGGGCGGAGGAGGAAATTCTTGCGGGCGTTTCCCGTCTGGCCCATCAGGCGCGGAATCTGGTTCTGGTGACGAATGAAATTTTTTCGGATGGATACCGATATGAGGAGGAGACGATGGAATACCAGCGGATCCTGGGAAACATTAATGTACGTCTGGCAGAGATGGCGGACTGTGTGACCGAGGTTGTGTATGGGATTCCCGTCAGAATAAAAAAAGAATAAGATGAAAACGATATGGAATAACTTTAAAGTGGCGTTTGCCATGTACTCGAAAATCCCGATGCCGCCGGCAGACTGGGAAAAAGAGAACATGAAATATGCGTTGTGTTTCTTTCCGTGGGTCGGACTGGCTGTCGGTGCAGTTTCGGCGGTGCTTTTCTGGCTGCTGCAGCAGATTGGCGCGGGAAGCATGCTGCGGGCTGCAGTGCTGACGGCAGTTCCGGTTCTGGTGACGGGCGGCATTCACCTCGACGGCTATCTGGATACGATGGATGCGTTAAGTTCCTGGAGAGAAAAACAGCGCCGACTGGAAATCTTAAAAGACCCGCACGCCGGAGCATTTGCGATTATTATGGGATGTCTGTATTTTGTACTGTACGCGGGCGCAGCCGGAGAACTTGTCTGGAAGATTTTTCCGGCGTATGCATTTGGCTTCGCAGTTTCGAGATCGTTCAGCGGTCTTTCGATCGCGTTTTTTCCAAATGCCAATCCGAAAGGAACAGCGGCAGCGTTTGGCATGAGCGCAGAGAAAAAAAGAACGGCGGCGGTGCTTGTTGTGACGATTTTTGCCGTGACGGCGCTCTCAGCTTCATTTTGCGTCTGGGCGGCACTGGATGTACTGGTTGTATCGGCACTGGTATTCTGTTATTATAAATGGAAAAGCAGTAAGTATTTTGGAGGAATTACAGGAGATCTCGCAGGCTATTTCCTTTCGCTCTGTGAGCTGGCACAGCTCCTGTCTCTTGTGGTACTTTCTCTTGGAATGGAGAACTGGAAATGAAATTAGTAATTGGAGGGGCTTTTCAGGGAAAGCTTGACTTTGCAAAAAAGATGACCGGAAAAGAAACAGGATGGGCCGATGGGGCAGCAGTTTCGAAAGAGGAGCTGTCGGCATGTTCCGGCGTATATGATTTTCAGGAACTAGTCCGCAGATGGCTCCTTCTGGAAGAGGAGACCGGGACTGCACCGGAAGCGGAACTGGAAGAACTGCTGCAGAAAAATCCGGAAATCTGCATTGTTACGAATGAACTCGGTTACGGAGTGGTTCCGATCGAACCCTTCGACCGGAAATGGCGGGAAAAGACGGGGCGCATCTGTACGGAGCTGGCAGCAAAGGCTGATTCGGTAACCCGTGTGGTGTGCGGAATCGGAATCCTGCTGAAAGGTGAGGAAAAACATGATTAAAATTGCAATGATCCGCCATGGAAAAACCTATGGCAATACATTAGGACGGTATATCGGCGTGACGGATGAACCACTGTGTGAGGAAGGGAAAAAAGAGCTGGAACAGCGGACGATGGATACCGTTGAGCTTCTGTTCGTCAGCCCGTTGAAACGGTGTCTGGAAACGGCAGACATTCTGTATCCGTACGCCAAACAGGTCAAAATCCCGGAATTTGCAGAGTGCAATTTTGGTGAGTTTGAGAACAAAAATTATCAGGAATTAAAAGATAATCCGAAATACCAGGAGTGGATTGATTCCATGGCGACGCTTGCCTTTCCGGGCGGTGAGAGCCCGCAGCAGTTCAAGGACCGCTGCATCGCCGGCTTTGACAAGATGGTGGATACGTGTATCCGCCGCCATTACCGCAACGTGGCGATGGTGGTGCACGGAGGCACGATCATGAGTATCCTTGAGCAGTACGGCGTGCCACAGAAGAGTTACTATGACTGGCGAGTAGAAAACGGCTGTGGATATCATCTGTATCTCTCGGAGCAGAACTGGAAAATGGGCCGTAGAGAAGCTGTGGTGGAATCGGAGATAAGGCGGTAAACAAAAATGGTGACAGCAGAATGCCATGCCCATATTTTTATGGACGGTGTGGATTACAAAAAGGCGGCGGCAGCGCATGAAAACGGCCCGCGGGAGGATCTGATCCGGGAACATCTGGCGGCGTATCAGAAGGCAGGGATTTCCTATGTGCGTGACGGCGGAGATCAGTACGGGGCGGGTGTTCTTGCACGGAGCCTTGCGCCGGAGTACGGGATCACATACCGCACACCGGTTTTTGCGATTCACAGGGCGGGCCGTTATGGAAAAATTGTCGGACGCGCATTTTCAGACTGGAAAGAGTATTGTACGCTTGTGCGTGAAGTACGCCGTGCGGGCGGAGATTTTATCAAGATCATGACGACGGGAATCCTGGATTTCGCGACAAAGGGGCATGTGACCAGTGAGCCGCTTTCCAGGGAAGAGGTTTTTGCAATGACAGCTGCGGCGCATGATGCGGGGCTTTCTGTGATGGCGCATGTGAACGGCGCACAGGCTGTGATGGATGCGGCAGAGGCAGGCGTGGACTCGGTTGAACACGGGAACTTTCAGAATGAAGAGAGCATCTGCTGTATGGCAGAGCATGCAACAATCTGGGTGCCGACAATTGTGACGGTTTCGAATCTTCTGGAGAACGGCAGATATCCGGCTGAAACGCTGGCGTGGATTTTTGAGACGCAGAAAAAAGGTCTGCAGCTCGCATTTGAAAAGGACGTTGTGCTTGCGGCGGGAAGTGATGCCGGCGCATACGGCGTACTTCACGGAAAAGGAATCCGGGAAGAAGAGAGTGTAATGCGAAAAATCCTTGGGGCAGAAAATGGGCAGGAGCTGGAAAAGCGGCTTGCGTTTGGAGAAAAAAAGCTCCGGGAAAAGTTCTGAAAATTTTCTGCGTTTCAGGCTTTAGAAAAAATTTAGAATTAAACGGGCAGACAATGCTTGCGTTTTCGCCCGGACTGTGGTAAGTTTAAATCACTTTTACAAGAACTTTAGAGAAAATGAAACAGGGATATTCTGAGACAGAGGGTAAATGCTATCCTCTGTTTTTTGCGTGCAAAAATGACTGTCTGGATATCCGCATCGACGGAAGGGAGAAAATGAAAGCAAAAGGAAAACTGGGGCTGCAGGGCTTTTTTTCCTTCCTTTTTCTGGCGGCGGGATGGTATCTGATGCAGTATTTCTGCGCCTATGTCGTACTGTCCGGGTCCATGGAACCGGAGATCCCGACGGGATCTGTTGTAGTTGTGGATGGACGGAAGAAGGAATGGAATCCGGGGGATGTGATTACCTACCGGAGAGGAAATATGGTGGTGACACACCGGATCGTGGAAAAGAGCGAGGAAGGATACTATACTAAGGGGGATGCCAACGCGGAGGAAGATGCAGGCATCGTTTTGGAAAAACAGGTGATCGGGAATGTGATCGTAGCTCTTCCCTGGCTTGGCTTTGGTATCATCTGGCTCCGGCAGAGAGGAACACTCTTTTTTCTGGCCGTGGGAGCGGTGATGCTTTTTACAATCCGGCAGCTTTGGCACGGTAGAAAAATCATGCAGGAAAACAAGTTATAAAAAGAATTAGCAAAATTATTTAGGAAAGCAGGAGGAATTGATCTATGAAAAAACAGCGGAAAATCGTATTCTGGGCAGCATCACTGCTTCTGACAGGAGCCCTGGCAGCGGGCGGAACACTGGCGTATCTGACGGATAAGGATTCTGTGACGAACCAGTTTGTTGTGGGAAAAGTAGATATCGAAGGAAATGAACCATCGTACGCACCGGATCCGGACGGAAAGACCAATCATATCGTGCCGACCCAGGTGATTCCGAAGGACCCGCGTATCAAAAATAAAGGTAAAAATGATTCTTACGTCTATATGGATGTTTCCATACCAATCGCAAAAGTGATTGTTGCAGATACATCCGGAAACCGTTTAAACGGCGGGGCAGCCGTCGATACGGAACTGTTTTCGATGAATCAGCTTTCGAAAAAATGGGTGCTGATGTACAAGAAAAAACAGAACAATTCGATGGTATATACATATCTCTACAATGAAGTGCTCGCAGCTGGCAAAACGACGGATCCTTTATTTACGAGCGTGACAGCAGCTAATATCGTGGAAGGGCAGCTGGATGAAAAAGAGGTCGATATTCCGATCAATTATTATGCAATCCAGGCGCTGAATACCGGTGAGGGAAGTACGGTTGCCGAGCGGGCAGCAAAGGCCTGGGAGAAGTATGTAAATCAGAATAATGGGCAGAAGGGGCAGGTAACGGCACCGCAGTCGGAGCCGGAACAGACAGAAGCACCTGGAATTTAAGCAGTTTTCTGGGGGACAAAAGATGAAGAAAAAGACGAAACGGCTGTTTTTCCTTGCGGGTGCGGCCGGGTGTACGATGGCGGCAGCCATTTGGCTGCTGCCGGGAACTTCGGCGTATTTTACAGATCACGAGAGTGTCTGGAATCGTATGGTGTTCGGACATAATACAAGTACTATCGATGAAGAATTTCTGACACCGACGCCCGTACCGCCAGGGAAAAGTGTGGTAAAGAGAGTAAAAATCAGAAATGAAGGCTCCGTTGCCTGCTATATTCGTGCGGCACTTATATTCAGTGAACCAATTGAAGCGATTGAGGGACTTGATACGGAAAACTGGGTAAAAGGAGAAGATGACTACTATTATTACAAAAAACCGGTTTCAGAAGGCGAAAGCACGACGGAATTGTTTACCGGAATCCGCGTTGCAAAAGAAATGGAACAGAAAGAACTTGAGGTTTCGGTCTATGAGGAATCGGTGCAGATCCAGAAGGGGAATATGGTATTTCACGGCTATCGGGAGGCATGGGATGCTTATGAGAGAGGTGGTCAGACATGAAAGGAAAACGCGTCAGGATCGGATGTGCGGCGGCAAGTATTCTGATGGGAATCAGCGGAACGTATGCATATTACCGGAGCAGTGTTGAGACCATTAACAAAATAGCTGTCGGAGATGTAAATATTGGAATCTGGGAATATGAGGAAGACGGGGATGGAGAAAAGAAGTATGAGGGACCGGAAAACGGCATTGTACTGCCTTCCCAGGTGATTTCAAAAATTCCGCGGATCACCAATTATGCTGAACCATGCTATGTCCGGGTAAAGCCTGTGTTTGATGAGGAAGAAACGCAGGATTACCGTCTGGGGGAAGAGGACCTTGGGGGAATCGAGGACGTCTGGCTGAAAGTAGGAGAGTATTATTATTATCCCAAAGTGCTGGGAAAGCAGGAATCTGTCGATTTTTTCCGTACAATCACCATTCCATCTGCGTGGACCAGTGAGGCGGAGGGACAGGTGCTGTCCGTTGAAATCCAGGCGGAGGCCGTACAGGCAGCGAATGTGACGCCGGATTTTACGGCAGAAGCTCCGTGGGGAGAAGAACTGGAAATTGAACAGTGTGTCCACGAGGCGGATAATACCGTTTCGGAGGTTTCGCAGCAGAGCTTCCTCACCGTTTCGTACGAAGGAGCAGCGCGGAATCTGATCTTGGCACCCGACAATTTCTTTCGGAACTTTCCAGTGCTGATGCCGGGAGATGAATGGGAAGATACGTTCACACTGGTGAACACGACAGCAAGCCGTGCAGAATTTTTTCTGCGGACGGAACTTCCGGAAGAACTCAGTGAAACAGAAAAAGAACTGCTTTCCAAGGTGAAACTGGAAATACGAGAGGGAGACAGCGTGATTTATGAAGGTGATTTAGAGAGTGAGGGACTATGGGCAGCAAAAAGTCTTGGAATATGCAGTCCAGATGAACGGAAAGAAATCTGTTTTTCAATCCGTGTGCCGTCAGAACTTGGAAATGAATGGGCACTTCGGAAAAGCGGGGTAAAATGGATTTTTTCTGTCGAAGGAGAAGATCTGCCGCAGGAAGAAGGCCCTTCTATCTGGCACAGCGCGCCAAAAACAGGTCTGCGCGATCCGTCAGCAGCGGTCCCCATTGGAATTGCCGTGACAGGAGCCTTCCTGTTTCTTACCGCGGGCCGGTCTGAAAGGAGGAAAGAATGAAAAGAGCAAAGAAAAGCTTCTGGTTTCTCGCAGGAATTCTGCTGTTGTTGGGATTTTGTTTTCGGGAAGATGTTCTGGCTTCGAGTCTTACGAGTCTTCCTTCTCTTTCGAAAGCCGGAATCGGAGAAGTTGTATCATCGGACTCTGTTATTGACGGCCGATATGATTTTACCCCGCTGATCGGAAGTGAGACAGAAATCCGTTTTGGAAGTACAGATGGAAGTACCTGGGACAATCTGTTCTGCAAAAACGGAGAGAGCCATTCGGAATGCTGTTCCACATGGTGGCCGGCGGCCGATGTGAAGGGATGGAGTAATCTCCGTTCCTTCACGCCGCTGGAGTCGAAAAAAGGAAAAATGTATGCGGAATATACGAATGTTGGAGAGTGCCACGGGGAAAATGTAACGATGCGGATCTGGCTGGAAGACTGGCAGAACACGGTTGTACCATCAGGGTATGAGGACGTGGATGCGGTAGTCGTGGCGATTGACCACAATAAGCCGGTCATTGATATTAAAGGTCTGCTCTGGATCAAGGTACGGTTTGCTTATTACGACAGTAAAGGAAATCCTCTGAATGTGAAAGGATATTTTACACTTTCAGATCTGGACTTTAAGCAGGGCTTTTATCTGGCTGATGAGACAGAACATATCTATCTGACGAAGGAGGCAGATGCCAGAATCGTCTACGATGCCAGAACAGAAGCGATCTGGTCGGCAAGACGCGGCTCTGAGCCGGACGGTGGAACAACTCCGGAAAATTCGGAAGGCTGGGTTACATTTACCTTTGAAGGAAATTCCCAGACGATGATTTTCTATGATGGAGGCACTAACGACGCGGTAACTGGTCCCGGCGGCGGAGTGAAAGCACCGAAAAAATGGCCGGATAATTTTGTAAACGATACTTCCAGTACGTACAACAACTGGCATGGAGCATCCCGGGAAACGGGAATAACTGTTGTGCCGTGGAATACTTCGGAATTTGGTTACACAGCGAACGTTCCCTGTCATCTGTCGAAAGTAGGAGATCTTGTAGTGAAAAAAATGGATGCAGAGACAAAAGAAGCTCTTTCGGGTGCAGAATTTACCGTGT
>ENA-ORUB01003107-ORUB01003107.1-human-gut-metagenome-genome-assembly--contig:-NODE-3107-length-14562-cov-2.604811_pt1 | contig 14562 bp, 12 predicted proteins | sample MGYA00241918_ERZ509200 | MGnify/ENA primary metagenome ERZ509200 (study PRJEB26280, sample SAMEA2338853) | human gut metagenome | biome: human gut; feature: human-associated habitat; material: faeces... | reverse complement strand
TTAAATATAAAGAATGATATCTTTTCTGTTAATACACTTAACGGACGTATAAAGGTCAATTTCTATAAAAATGGTTATGAAAAATATTTTGCAGATACCTGTAAATTTGGCACTGCCAAGATTGTCTTTAAACATGATAGGTTCTTTCTGCATATACCTGTTACTTACGAGATTGAAAAACTTAATATGTCTGATGTTTCAAATGTAGTTGGCATTGACAGAGGCATTCGTTTTATCGCGACTGCTTATAACAGCAAAGGTAAAACAAAATTTTATAGCGGAAAAACCATCAAACAAAAGCGGGGACATTACAAAGCACTTCGCAAGGAATTACAACAGGTTGGCACGCCATCTTCCCGTAGAAGAATAAAAGCTATCGGTCAACGAGAAAACCGTTGGATGCAGGACGTTAATCACTGCATTAGTAAGGCACTCGTTGAGTCAAATCCTGCTGGAACTTTATTTGTGCTTGAAGACTTAACCGGTATTAGGTCAGCCACTGAAAAAATATTGGTAAAAAACCGTTATGTAAGTGTGTCATGGTCTTATTATGACCTAGAACAAAAACTAACCTACAAAGCACTTAAAAATCATCAGTTAGTCGAAAAAGTTAATCCAGCCTACACAAGCCAGACCTGTCCTAAATGCGATCATACCGAAAAGGCAAATCGTGATAAACATAAGCATGTTTTCTGCTGTAAAAACTGCGGCTACAAGTCCAATGATGACAGAATAGGTGCGATGAATCTGTATCGCATGGGAATCGAATTATTAGTACCGGATACAGTTGCTGCGGAATAAATTTCCTTAGCACAGGTATATGTCAATATGCCTATGATGTAACGCCACTTTTGGCAAATTGGCCAACCGACTAAATGTAGGAGGATAATATATCCATTACACTACAGGGCAGTTACAAGCTCCCACCTCTAAGGCGTTAGCCGTAGGTGGTGAGTAATTGACAGCCTAAAACAAAAGGAGTTTCTGCATCTATGAAAAGCAAAAAAAAGAAAACCGCACTTGTGCTGGGCGGCGGCGGCTCCCGCGGTGCATATGAGGCCGGCGTCTGGCAGGCGCTGACGGAACTTGGGATTGAAATTGATATCGTAACCGGTACCTCGGTCGGCGCCATCAACGCCGCCATGGTCGTACAGGGTGACGTCGATTTGACCGCGCAGCTATGGCGGGAAATCGAAACGCACATGGTCTTTGATGTGCCGGAAGGCAGCCAGCCCATCGAATACGCCCGCGAGATCGTCTTCCACCATGGTGCGGGCACTTCTCGTCTCAAAGAGCTGCTCGACACCTATATTGATGAAAACAAGATTCGCAGCGCTGCAATGGACTACGGCATCCCGGTCGTTTCCCTGCCTGCTTTTGAAGCGCATTACCTGTTCAAAGAGGATATTCCCGCCGGACGCCTGACCGACTACATCGTTGCCAGCGCCTCGGCCTTTCCTGCCATCCACAGCTATGAAATCGATGGTGTGGACTATATCGACGGCGGCTATGCCGATGAAATTCCGGTCAATATGGCGATGCAAAAAGGCGCGACGCATGTCATCGCGGTCAACCTCAAGGGCATGGGACTCGTCAAATATGACAGCATCAAAAAAGCGCCGAATCTGGTCTACATTGAGCCGAAATGGGATCTTGGCAACATTCTGATCTTTGACCGTGCCAACGCGAAGCGCATCATGCGTCTTGGATATCTGGACACCATGAAAGCCCTCGGACTGCTCGACGGCGATTCCTTTGCTTTTGCCAAAGGCACGTTCGACAAAGCGACACTCAAATCTGCTGACGCCTGCGCCCGCGTCTTCGGTCTCGACCCGCTCATTCTCTATACACGAGAGATTTTCCTCGAAAAGATCTCATCGTCCGTACAGGCTGCGCATGCCGAGGCGAAAGAAGCGCTCGACCGTTACAGAAGTTTTTCGGGACTTGCCGGATTGCCGAACCCCAAAGAACTGCTCGCGGATTTCAAAGCCATCACCGGGCAGCATATTCCGGTCTTCCTGATTGCCTACAGCCTCAAGGAAAAAGGCGCAAGCAGCCTCTTTCTCAGCCGCGCCGCCCTGCGCCTGCTCCCCGAGCAGATACATGCCGCCAGATTTTTGGTAAAATACGAGCTGTTGTAAGCTGTAGGCGTAGGGCGTGCAGCCGCGCGTGTTAAGCCGCACGATCAGTGTCCGTATCCTGTCCGCGCAGGAAAGATGATAGAGATTATCAGGAAATCGAAGAATAACTCCAGCGCCGGATTAATTCTTCCACCAGCCCATCGATCTCACCGAGCGGCAGCTGGCTGTAATAGAAGCTCAAGGCGCTGGTTTCCTGGTCGGTGATCTCCGACAGCGGAATCATCTGTAAGCCGATGGATTTTGCCTCCGCGCAGAGTCTGTCGGCGTTTTTTTTCGAACGGACGTTGACCGTCAAGTTGATGCCCGAATCGGTGCTGCGCGGCGTCACGATTTGTCTGCCATGTGCCGCGAATGCCTGCAGCACCGCGTTCAGCTTCTGCGCGTACAGACTGCGCAGCTTGCGGATTCCGGTATAATAATATCCGTCCTCCATGAAAAACGCCAGTGTCAGCTGTTCGGCCTTCGAACAGGTCTGCGTGTATTCATTCTTGATTTCCCGGAAGATCTGCGCCATTTTTTCGGGCAGCACCATGTACGAAATCTTGATCGCCGGAAACAGGGTGGACGAGAAGGTGCCGAGGTAAACGACGCACTCGTGATGATCCAGCCCCTGCAGCGCCGGGACCGGTTTGCCGAAATAGCGCAGCTCGCTGTCATAGTCGTCCTCGATGATCAGGCTTTGATTTCTAACCGCCCAGTCGATCAGCTCGTACCGTCTGCCGACCGGCATCACCGCGCCCGTCGGGAACTGATTCGACGGACTGACGTAAACCGCTGACGGAATATTGGTCGGCAGCTTGTCGATTTCGATGCCGTCTTTGGCGACCGGAATGTGCGAAATCGTAAAGCCGCCGTCGCGGAACATGCTCTGTACCGGCAGATATCCCGGCGCCTCCAGTGCGACCAGGCGGATATCCATCTTGCGCAGAATCCGGCAGAGATGCCCTGTGATCTGCTGTGTGCCGGCACCGATGACAATGCGCTCCGGGCTCGTCGTCACGCCGCGCGAGTGATACAGATATTTGGAAATTTCAAAGCGCAGCGCCGCCTCGCCCTGCGGGTCGCTCTCATACAGCAGCAGCTCTGAATACTCGTTAAAGACGCGCGCCGCGCACTTTTTCCATTTGACAAAATCAAAGCAGCTCGGATCGGTGCGGTACGGGGAAGACTTGGCGGTAAAATCGCGGATATCATAGGCTGCGGCAGATTCGGCTTTCATGCCGCCGGGTCCCGCTGTCGATGCCCCTGCCGCCGTCCCATCCGGCGCGGTCCGCACACCGCGTCGATTGCTGCGCACCTCGGCGCTATCGGTCTGCCCGGCTTCAGCTTTCCCTTTGCTCCGCATGACCGCATTGCCTGCCTCCACATGGATGGCGTGCTTATCTCCCTGTGTGCCCATGCCGTCCGGCACCGGTCTGCCCGGCATGTTCCGCGCATCTCCGCCTCCCGCGGACATCGCAAGCGGCGCGATCTGTGCCACAAAGTAGCCCGCTTTGGGCTTGCTGACGATATAGCCCTCGACAAGCAGCTGATTATACGCCAGCTCCGCAGTCGTGATACTGATGCCCAGATCTGCCGCCGCACTGCGCAGCGACGGCAGCTTTTCACCGTAGAGCATTTCCCCCTGCAAAATGCGTGCTTTGATGGTATCATACAGCTGTAGGTATAAAAATCTTCTCAATGTGTTATCTTCCTGTAAATATATCGGCTTCATTTTCACCTCTTTTCCAATCTGTATCTATAAAAATAATTCCGGTTGAATATTTTAATCATAACACATCTGCGGTATAATAACAAGATGAGAACAATGCAGTATCGCAAAATATCAATCGTAATCGAGGTGACAAAGATGAGAACTTCCGACAAAACAAATACTATCGTTATGACAGCTATGATGATGTGTCTGGTCTTAGTAACGACCTATACATTCAAGATCCCGACTCCGTTCCAGGGCTATGTACACCTGGGTGACGCGATGATTTTTTTAAGCGTCCTCATCGTCGGCAAAAAATACGGTGCAGTTGCCGCAGCTTTCGGTTCTGCCCTTGCAGACCTGCTCGGCGGCTATGTCGCTTTCGCACCATGGACCTTTGTGATCAAGGGTCTGATGGCTATCGTCATGGGCTTATTCATCGATGCCATGGTCCATCGTAATAAAGCATCGCTCAGAATTGCAGGCGTGCCGCTGATCGAAATCATCGGTATGATCATCGCAGGGCTTGTGATGGTGCTCGGCTACGGCGTTGCCGATGCAGTCCTTGCAGGCAACATCATGACAGGCATTTTGAGCATGCCTGCAAACTGTGGTCAGTTCACAGCCGGCGTGGTCATCGCCAGCATCCTTGCCGCCGCACTATACAAGACCCCTGCCAGGAAATACTTCACCTACAGATTAGACGAGGTCAAGTAATCCATCCACGCAAAAAGCCCCGCGCGCAGCAAACGCCGGGGCTTTTTACGACATCGCCAATTACGGCTCGACGGTCACAAATTTGATCGGCAGCGCGATCTGGGTCAGGTAAGCGTCCTTATTCGCGCCATGGGTCGGCGGACCCTCCATATAGATGTTGCGAAAGAAACCGTGTGGTGTCATCCGATGCTGCTTTGCATAGGCGAGTAATTGCGCATGCACCTTCGGAAAATTTTCATATGCACCGCGGTAGTAGATGCAAAGCGCAGATGCAATCGCCGGAAACTGTTTGATCTCGCAGCCTTCACTCTCTGCTGTGACCGGAATGACATACATACCGCTGTCCGGCTCGTCAATCGGCATTTGAACACACATTTTGTTTTCGATATCCAGGCTGTAGTCTGTGATCGCTTCGATATAGCACTGCCGCAGCTCTGCGGTTTTTTGTGCAAGCGTTTTCCCATGAAACGGTCTGCAAAACGCGCGAAATTCGGGGAGTGATACCTGCAGCACCTCCTGCTCTGCCAGATTTGCCTGGCGCAGGCGCAAGTGCGCGATGTACCGGTCGATTCGGCTACGCAGTTGGGTCAATCTGTCAATCTGCGCATCAAGCTCTCCCGAATCATCGAAATATTCTCTAATTTCTTCCAGTGAAAGTCCCAGATTCTGCAGGGTGCGGATCAGACGGATATGCACGATATTGTCTGCCGTATAGTAGCGAAAGCCATGTTCGTTGCGGGCAGTGGCAGGCTCTACCAATCCATGCTCCTCATAGTTGATCAGGATGCGGCGCGTGATGCCGACCGCTTTGATCACCTCATTCATCCGAAAAAGCTGTTTGTTGTCTTTTTCTATCATAAGCGCTCACTTTCCCGGTCTGGTTCGACCGATTTCGAAAAAAATTTATGCTTTTTTTGCAATAATACTTGACTTGAACATCGGTGTCTAAGGTATACTTATACTATATCGAATGCTACAATTCATGTCAAGGGAAATTGAGGCTGGACTTTTACCGAAAAAGGAAATACAATCATAATAGGAACAACGCATCGGCAAAAATCGTTTCCCTGTACGCACAACGAATACAAAGGAGGCTACAAATGAAAAAGAAACTGACATTACTTTTGGTTTTCGCTCTGGTTTTGACCATGATCCCTGCACCGGCGTCCGCCGCGCTCAAGAGCGCAGGCTCGCCGACCGAGGTGCAGACTCTGGTTTCCAGCGAAAACCTCGAACACAATTTTGTAAAAGTCACCGCAAACGGCAGTACCCTGCATATCGAAGCGGAAACGCCTGTCGTGAACCCAATATACGGAATCAACGTAATCAAAGTCGGGAACACGAAAGGCACCTTTGTTGATTACGCTAATCCGAGCGATATGGGGAGTTATAGCCAGTTTACTTTCAACCTTAGCAGTGCATCTCTCAGAGATGGGGATTATATTCTGCAAATTACGAAAGCAGCCCGCGGGAGCAAGAGCAACCCGGTCCTCTACAAGAACTGCGCGTTCCGCGTCACAAACGGCCAGTTCTCTATCCTGCAGTATGATAAGATCATCAAGGAAAACTCCCGCATCGACAAGAACGCTAACAAGAAGAAAAAGGCTTCCGCTTTCAAAAAGACCAATCTCAGCGATGTCAAGAGCATTTGCTTCCGCGATCCGGTGAGCAAAAAAGTCGCCTCTGTCACCAAGAAGAAGGTCAAATACTTCAAGACCGTTTCTGATCAGATCGTCAAGGGCGCAAGCACAGACTACGAAAAACTGCTGAAGATCTACGAATACGTCGCAGAAAACTTCTACTATGACAATATCGCTTTCTCTTCGGGCACAAGGCAATATATCGACCCTTACCTCAATCTTTACAATCTGAGAAACAACAAAAAGAGCGCGAACAGCGAAAACGGTAAGGTCGCAACAACCTGCGTCGGCTATGCGGCAGCAGTCTGCGCCCTAGCGAGAGCGCAGGGCATCCCGACGAGAATCGTCAACGGACACCATATCAGTCTCAGTGTCACAGATGGCTTTCATACTTGGTCGACAGAATCTGATATCACCGAGCTTGACCACTGGTGGAACGAGTGCTATGTAGACGGTCGCTGGATTACCGTTGATGCCACCCCGGGTAACAGCAATAAGTGGAACAGAACTTCCAACACCTGGACCTACACCGGTCTGACCAACTATATCTATTTCGACCCGACACCGGAGCAGCTCGCAACCTCGCATATGCTGCTGGAGGTCAAGGGACTGAAATAGCCACCTGCAGCGCAGCCCGCGCAGATTATCATCGATGCCGATCACCGATCAATGCCGCATCGCTGCGCGCGCAAACGCAAATAAAAACGAAAGAAAGCATACAAATGAAAAAGAATCGCAAATTCCTATCTATCCTTTTGATGCTCACCGTCGTACTGAGCATGAGCTTCGCAGCTATGCCTGCCTATGCAGCAAGCGGCACTGCGATCTCAACGGCGGACGATCTCAAGGCGATGGTAAGCAACCCGGGCGGCAGCTATTATCTGGCGAACGATATCGAAGTCCCTGCCAATCTGATCCTGTTCACAAGCTATGATGCGCCGTTCACCGGCACCTTGGACGGCAACGGTCACACGATCAAAGGCTATACCTACACCGCAAGCGCAGACTGGACTGAGCAGGCCGCATTGTTTGGCTACGCGAAAAACGCGACCTTCAAAAACCTGAAGATGACGGAGGTCAACATCAGTCTCAATCAAGCAGGCACCGTAGCTGCGCTGGTTGCAGCTTCCGAGAACTGTAAATTCACCGATATCCGTGTTTCCGGCAAAATTGTCGGCAAGTCTTTGAGCACAGCTGCAGGCATCGTTGCCTACAGCTATGAAGGCGGCACACTGACAAACTGCAAAAACAGCGCGGACATTACAATTACCAACGCTGACGAAGGAAGCAGCGCAGCGGGCGTTGCCGGCTTCATCGGCTCGGCAGGTTCCATGAAAAACTGCTCCAACAGCGGTAAAATCAGCATCAGCGGCAGCATCGAGGCAGCGTCGATCAGCGCAGCAGGCGTTGTGCTCGGCGTTGGAAAGGCAACCTCCTGTAAAAACTCCGGCGCGATCAGCGTGTCGGCGATCGGAAACGGAAGCATGAACGACGAGTGTATTGCTGCAGGGGTTGCAGTTGAAGTCGATACCGCAGTTTCCTGCAGCAATACCGGTAAGGTCAGCATGAACGCGACCGTCGAAGCCGTAGACCCGCACCGGGTAGGCGGTGTCTTTGGCTCGGTAACCAAATCGGCAAGCAAATGCTACAACAAGGGCGCAGTCAGCTTCAGCGGCAAATCCCACCGGGGTCTTTATGTCGGCGGGCTCGGTGCATATCTCCCGAAAGTCAGCCAGTCCTACAACAAAGGCGCTGTCACTGTGAAATTGTCCGATGCAAGGAAAGCAGAGGAAAATAAGATCGGCGGCGTCTGCGGCGACACTGTAGATATGCGTAACTGCTACAACACAGGCAGCGTAACGGTAACAGGCAAAGCTTTCGTCGGCGGTATTTCCGGCTACGCACACCCTTGGGGCGAGAAGGTCGTAAACAATTACAACACCGGCAAGGTCAAAGCCTCCACAAAGGGCGCGTTTAAAGGACAGGTCATCGGTGGTTACGAGGGCGCAGAGATGGTGCAAAAACGCAACATCTATGATAACTACTACACCGGCTCCGGCAAGGCTTACGGCTGGGGATTTGTTACCTGGAAGGATTGGGTCGCTAAGGCAAGCAAGGTTTCCTCCATCAAAGCAGCAAGCTGCCCGAAGCTGAGCTCCAAATACTGGACCTACTCCTCCAAATACGGCAGAATGATCTTAAAGAACAACAAAGAAAAATAACGTAATCATACAGGCGCAGGCTAAGCGATCATGGCCTGCGCCTTCTCTCTGGCAGCGAGCCAAAAATGAAATGTAATGAAAGGAAACACCATGCAAACAAAAAAACACCGCCTTTTCGCGATTTTCCTAATGCTCACAGTCGTTTTGACGATGAGCTTCGCAGCGATTCCTGTCTATGCGGCGGAGGGCACAGCTATCTCGACGGCCGATGACCTCAAGGCTATGGAAAACAACCCGAGCGGCAACTATTATCTGGCAAACGATATCGAAGTGCCTGCCAACCTGTCACTCTTCACCGATTCCCGCACACCGTTCACCGGCACACTGGACGGCAACGGGTATAGCATCAAGGGCTACAGTTACACTGCGGCAAGCGATGATCTGATGCACGCGGCACTGTTCTGCCGCACCAAAAACGCAAGCTTCAAGGACCTGAACATGACGGACGTCCATATTTCCGTCAAGTCCGGCGGAAACTTCGCTGCGCTGGCTGCATACGGTCAGGGAACCACATTTGAAAACATCACAGTCTCCGGCAAGCTCAGTGCAAGCGGCATTATCAACACCTTAGGCGCTATCGTCGGCAGCTTGGATGACGGCAGCATCACAAACTGCACGAACAAGGCGGATATCACCGTCACAGGTGCTGCAGGTGCTGCCGCAGCAGGTGTCGCCGGTACGGCGAGCGCCACGACCGTCAAAAATTGCACCAACTCTGGCGCAATCAGCATCAGCGGTCCGATTGACGGAGGCAGAAGCTACTGCGCGGCAGGCGTGACCAATACCGCAGGCAAAGTGATCTCCTGTAAGAACACAGGCGCTGTTTCTGTAACGACCAGCGGCAGCGCGGAGGGCGCCGTAAGCCTCTCTGCTGCGGGTGTTGTCGGAGCCTGCAGCAAGCAGCTCTCTTCCTCTTCTAACACCGGAAAGATTACCATGAAATCCACCGTTGAAGTGTCACGCAGCATCCTCATGGGCGGCGTTGCGGCAAACGCAGAGAACGCTAAAATTACGAAATCCTGGAACAAAGGTGCAGTTACATTCAATGGAGTCGCAGAATACGGCGCTGTTGTCGGTGGTCTCAGCGCAATCACGAGCAATGTCAGCCAATCCTGGAATAAGGGCGCAGTCAGCGCAAAAGCCTCCAAAAATGAACTGGATGTTGTCACCGGTGGTCTCGCAGGTACGGCAGTGGATATGCGGAATTCCTACAACACAGGCTCCGTTACCTTAAGCGGTGGCGGTTATGTCGGTGGCCTTGCAGGAAACGCAGGTGGCTTTGACCACCGTATCACAAACAACTACTCTACCGGAACCGTAAAAGGCTCCAAAGGCGCGACCAAGGGTCAGCTCATCGGTATCTACAGCGAAGGAGACGATAAGGCAAGCAACAAGATTTACAACAACTACTACACGAAGTCCGGCAAAGCTTACGGCTTCGGTTCTGTAGCGAAAAAAAGCTGGGCTGCAAAGGCCCAGAAAGTTGCTTCCATCAAAGCAGCAAGCTGCCCGAAGCTGAGCTCCAAATACTGGACCTATTCCTCCAAGTACGGCAGAATGATCCTCAAAAATAACAAAGAAAAATAGACAGGAAACGCCCGCGTTGAATCTCTTGGGGCTTTGTGCCAAGGTGCTTACCACCTCCTGCGCAAAGCCCCTGCGAAACCAAGTGCGGGCGTTTTATCGTATGTTGATTCGTTGGTGCGTTGGATTCCTCGCCGTTCATTTTCTCTGCCGCTCATCTGCGCGGCAGGCGCTGTTTAGCGCGGGCTGTATGCCGCAGCTACGCTTTTGCGAAGTTGAGCGCCTCGCTGGTCTGATGCACCTTCCCGTCCTTATCGACCAGAATCGCTTCCACGCCCTCGATGCTGTTTACCAGCGCGAGGGCATTTTCGATACCCATTGCCAGGCAAGTTGTCGAAAGCCCGTCACAATCGACAGAGCGCCCCTTCGCGGCGATGATGGTCGCGGACAAGACATCGGTATCGGTCGGATAGCCCGTCTCGCTGTCCAAAATGTGGTGATACTTCTTGCCGTCCGCGATAAAATATCGTTCATACGTTCCCGAAGTTACCACCGTCAGATTCGATGCAGGCAGTGTGCCGAGCAGCGCACCGCCCTCGGACTGCGGGTCTTTGATGCCGATGCGGAAGTCTGTTTCCCCCGCCTCGGTATCGAGCATTGACCGCGCCTTGCCGCCGAGTGCGACGATGTTGCCGCCTAAATCAACAATCGCACTCCGCACGCCTTTCTCTTCCAGAAATGCCGTCACCCGGTCGGCGATATAGCCCTTGGCGATGCCGCCCAGATCCAGCTCCATCTTTGGGTCCACAAGCCGCACTGTATTCCCGTCGATCTCAACCTTGCTGTAATCCACATGCCGCATAGCCTCAGCCAATACCTGCGCGTTTGGAATCTCGCCCGGCGCGGCTTCGGCTGCTGCCGCTTCGCCTGCCGCACGCTCTCCGCTGTCCTCTGCCGCAAGCGCCGCATCCTCCGCATCGTGGAAGTTCCAGAGATCCGTCGCTTTCCCGATCGTGATGTCAAAGGCACCGTCCGACAGGCGTCCGTATTCCAAACCTTTTTGAATCACTTCGATCGCCGTATCGCTGACCGTCACCGCCTTGCCGCCTGCCGCATTGATGCGGGCAATATCGGAAGTCTCAATCGTCTTGCTGAGAATCTTCTCGTAAGCATCGCACAGCTTGAACGCGTCCGTAATCAGCTGATACAGCTGTCGCTGCTGCTCTGCTTCCTCTGCCGCCGCGAAACTGCCGTCCGCGTCCTCGATACCAAAAATCGTAATCGTGCAGATCGTGTCTAAATAGAAGCCTGTTTTGCTGATTCCCGGATTCTCCTCCGTTTTCCCATTGGCTGCACAGCCCGTTTGTGCTATAATAAGAGTAATTACAAGCAAGACACCGAGCAGATGCCGCAAATGCCGCTTTGGCAGCCGCTGCGCTCGCGTCCGGCAGGTCGTTTTGCGTTTCATAAACCATTCCTTTCCATGCGGCAGAAGCCGGACGGCACATATCCTCCTCCGCGCGTTTCTCTGCGAAGCACCGCGTATTTTGATATCGCAAGCCGCTTTTGCCGATATAGCCTGAACATACAGCGCACTGACCTTCGCAGCCCGGCATACTGCCAACAGCAAGCGACAATCTGCGCGCAGGAGTTTTCCATGATTAAAAAAGCTGATATCCTTCTTTTTGTGTGCCTGCTGCTTTTCGGCATCGCCGTTTCGTGGCTGTCGCTTTCCGGCAGCATCACCGGAGAAAATGTGCGCGTCACCGTCGACGGCAAGCTGTACGGCGTCTATCCGCTCAGCGAGAACCGGGAGGTCGAAATCGACCATGCAGGCCACACAAATCATATTACCATAAAAGACGGCACCGTTGCAATGACTTCTTCTTCCTGCAAGAATCAGGTCTGCGTGCAGACAGGCGCCATTTCGCAGACTAAGGATGTCATCGTCTGCCTGCCAAACAAGATTTTGGTTGAGATCATCGGTGGCAAGCACAAAGGAGGTGGGGTCGATGTCATCTCCGGATAAGACGCGCGCGGAACGTTCCCTGCGCGAAAAAGGCTCGCGCAAAACCGATGATTGCGGCGGGCTTTATGGGCGTTCTCGCGCCGGCCGCACACGCAGGCTCGCCTTTGCCGCGATGTTCGCTGCGCTCGCGCTGATCTTTTCGTATGTGGAGATGCTTGTGCCGATTCCTGTACCGATTCCCGGTGTGAAGCTCGGTCTTGCGAATCTGGTCATTCTCATCGCCCTTTACCGCTTGGGGTTCCGCTATGCATTCACCATCAACTGTGTGCGCATCGTGATCGCGGGACTTCTCTTCAGCGGTGTGTTCGGCATGCTCTACTCCTTTGGCGGCGGCATACTCAGCATCCTCGTCATGTACCTGCTGTATCGCACGAAGCTGTTCAGCATGGTCGGCATCAGCATGGCCGGCGGCGTCATGCACAATCTGGGGCAGCTTTTGACCGCCTGCGCGATCATGTCCAATATCAGTCTGCTGAGCTACTTCGCCGTCCTGTTTTTCAGCGGTCTCATCAGCGGTATCCTGATCGGCATCCTGGCGTATAGCATCGAACAGCGCCTGCCCGCAGACTTCCGCTAAGTGCAGGGGGCAAATTATTGCAACACGATTGTGAGGTAACAGTATGGAAATCAAACGCATTTGTCAGATCTATTTCAGTCCTACCGGCACCACCGAAAAGGTCGTGCAGGCGGTCTCTGCGGCCCTTGCGGACGACCTAGACATAAAATCGTTTATTTACGATTTCACACTGCCGCAAGCCCGCACATCCTTCCCGCAGCTCGCGCCGACCGACCTTGTGCTGTTCGGCTGTCCGACCTATGCAGGACGGCTGCCGAACCTCCTGCTCAAGTATCTGGATACCATCGACGGCAGCGGCGCAATTGCCGTTCCCATCGTGACCTTCGGCAACCGCGCCTTCGACAATTCCCTCATCGAGCTGCGCAATATCCTTGAAACGCATGGCTTCCATACGATTGCGGCGGCGGCGTTTGCGTGCGAGCACTCCTTCTCGACCACGCTGGGGGCGAGACGGCCGGACGCAGACGACCTCGCAGAAGCAGCAATCTTTGCACATGCTGTCACCGGCAAGCTTGCCGCCCTTGCGGCACTTGACACCCTGCCCGCGCCGATTGCAGTTGACGGAGATGCGGAAGCAGGCTACTATCAGCCGCGCGACCGCCATGGCGTCTTTATCGACATCCGCAAGGTCAAACCGCTGACGAGCGACGCCTGTGATCAGTGCGGTCTCTGCGCTGCAGTCTGTCCGATGGGCGCCATCGACCCAAGCGATGTCACGAAGGTACCCGGCATCTGCATCAAGTGCGGCGCCTGCATCAAAAAATGCCCGCAGAGCGCCAAATACTATGACGATACGGGCTATCTCTATCATAAAGAAGAGCTCGAAGCCATGTACGGCGTGCGCCGCGCCGCAAACAGCTTCTATCTTTCGTTTTAGCTAGCTTAACTTAGCTTAGCTTAATTTCAATTTACTTTGTCTCGCTTCGTTTTGTTTCGCTTTGCTTAGCGCTGTGAGCTATTCTTTGCCTCCTCCGGGATGGTAATGCTGTCGACATTGTCCGTCCCGGTAATGGTCATGCGCATATACACTTTTTCAACAGTTACATTCGCCATCGCATCACCGCCGAGTTTTTTGATAATGCTCTGCATCATCGATGTCATATCAAAAGCATACTGCACCGGCATCACAGTCTCTGCCTCCGTATCGACCCAGATCGTGATCGGCACGCTGCCGATATCCGTAAAAAGCTCCTTGCGCGTATCTTCGTCAATTTCACTGTCGATACCTACCTGAGCCAGCACGCCGGATTCATCCAGTACTTGCTGAAAATATTCCTCCGAAAGCACGCCCTCGTACCGGGTCGTTTCTACACCGTTGATCGTCTCTGTACCGGCAGCTGCAAAATCCTGCATGGCGGAAACATAAAGCTCCATCACCTTCGCGATATCGAACTGCTGTGCCAGGGAGGTCGTGCTGCCATCTTCGGCGTTGTACCAATTCCCGCCGAACTGCGTGTAGACCTGCAGCTTCTCGTCTACAGTCTCGCAGTACAGCTTGTTGGTCATGTCCATCGTTTCACCGCCGGTCTCGATCGTACCGACTACGTTCATTTCACACTGCAGCGGCTCATGGATGTTTTTTTGGTCGTATGTCAGATGCATCCCGATCGTCGTGTCTCCGACAGCCATATCCATCTCCATTTCGGACTCTGCAGTCATGCTCTGCGCCGCATTTAAATTCTCTACGGCTTCCTTCAAAACTTTCTCATCCTGATTACAGCCTGTCATCGCAAGCAGCAGACAAAACAGCAGACAGATCACAAATATCCTTTTCCCGTTTTGCATTAAATTCTGATTCATGCACATCTCTTCTTTCTCTCCATTTTCACAGATCGTTCATTTCTTATCATTCATTTCATGCCATTTATTTCAAAGTCATACATTTCTTGTTATTTATTTTATATCATACACTTTGGCGCCACGCACTCCGAAGTTCATTATAGGCTCTGCCGCCTCCGTTGTCAACACACAAAAAGCCCCGACGAGGCGCGGCCGATGCGCACACAGCTATGCACGCAT
>ENA-ORUB01003071-ORUB01003071.1-human-gut-metagenome-genome-assembly--contig:-NODE-3071-length-14705-cov-3.444505_pt1 | contig 14705 bp, 10 predicted proteins | sample MGYA00241918_ERZ509200 | MGnify/ENA primary metagenome ERZ509200 (study PRJEB26280, sample SAMEA2338853) | human gut metagenome | biome: human gut; feature: human-associated habitat; material: faeces... | reverse complement strand
GCGGATTTATTCCACCAGTTCGAAGGCTTTGTCGGGATTGCCCGTCCATTTATAAAGCTGTACGGTACTGCTCTGATTGCCCGTCTGCTTGTCCTTGGCGTTGTGCGAGATGTAGAAATAACCGTCGCCGATGGGGCAGAGTCCCGTCGTACCCCATTTGAAATTCCAACCCCACGTATCGCTTTGCGCATCATGCAGTCCTTCGGGCAGCAGCGAGAGTACCTCTGCCTCGACGGCGGGATCGAACCCTTGCAGCTGCTTGCGCTCGGGAGCCTTGCTGCCGTCGATGACGAAGTAGGAGTAGTTGGGATAGTGCGACTTCTTGCCCTTGTAGACAGCGGCGTGCATGTTGCCCGAGGCCTTGTCGTAGGCGAGGTTCTGGATGCCCCACGAGGTGTTGCCCGTGTAGAGGAAATATTTGTGGAGCGGTTTCTCGGGACCGCTCTTGTGCAGGTTCTCCTGCGTGAGCGGCTGCTCGTACTGCTTCCAGTCCCGGGTGTCGTAGGCCAGAATCACCTGATAGTCGTTGTCGGTGCGCAGCGTGTCGCCGTAGATGCCGTAAGCGACGTAGAGGTACTTCTTGCCGTCGCGGCTCTGGCCGAATGCGGGTGCGAATGTCACGCCGTCGATGCCCGAGCAGCCGAAACGGTGTTCCAGTTCCTGTCCGTTGTTGGAGACTTTGGCGTAGTAGTCGTCGACGGCCTCCTTGATGTAGACGGTCTTCATCACGTCGTCCTTCTCGGCATTCATCCCGATGCGGTCGATGCGGTCGACGTCGAAGACTGCGACGTAGAAGCCCGTCTGCTCGTCGTTCCGGACGCCTTCCAGTTTGTTGAGAATGCCCTTTCCGATCGCGTCGTGCTTGTACTCGATCGAAGCGTAGAGCCGTCCGTCGTCGGGATTGAGCGTCATGCAGCCCAAGTGCCCGGTCATGCCTTCGACGCTGCCGAGCAGGTTGCCCTGCATGTCGGTTTTCAGGAGCGTGGTGGTGAACGAGAAGTACATGTAGCCGCGGTCGAGATCGACGGCGATGCCTTGTACGTGGAACGGGCCCTGTTCGCCCGAATAGATCTGGCGGGGCAGTTTGGAAACATCGACCGGCATCTTGCCGTTCGGATTTCCCGACGGGCAGGGCACGACCAGCAGAATGGGAATCAGTCTTTTGAGAATCATGTGGTTAACGGGTTAATAGTTATGAATTTGAATTGTGTTTCCTTTGTTTTTCGGATTTTCTTTCTTTTGTTTTCGTGACCGATCGAACAAAAATACGAAATTGCAGGTGATAATCCAACGGTCGGTGTGAAAATCGGAAAATTTTGTCGTTCCCGCCGATGCAGGATACGAAAAAACCGGAAAACCCTGTTCGGATTTTCCGGTCGTAAATATCGGTCGGAGGAAAAACGCTACTGCGCCGTTTCCGTTTCGCGTCCGCCGCCGAGGGCGTGGTAGAGCGTGACCACGCTCTGCAATTCGGTGAAACGGTTGGCGACCTGCTGCAACTGCGCCGAGAGGAGCGACTGCCGTGCGGTCAGCACTTCGAGGTAGGTCGTCGAGCCGTGCTGCATCAGCAGCTCGGTGCTCTCGACGGCACGACGGAGCGATGCGACCTGCTGGTCGTAGAGCGTTGCCGACTCGCGTGCCGTCTGGCAGGCGGTCAGCGCATCGTTGACCTCTTGTCCGGCATTGAGAATCGTCTGCTCGTAGGCGAGCATCGCCTCCTGCTGCTGCGCTTTGGCGATCTTCACGCGCGCACGGTTGGCGCCGGCCTGGAAGATCGGCTGCAACAATTGTCCTGCGGCCGACAGAAGCAGCTTGCCGGGGTTGACGATCTGCGACCCTGCGCTGTTCGTCCAACCGGCCGTACCGCTGAGCGTAATCTGCGGATAGAGCGCCGATCGTGCTTCGGCCGTAGCGTAGTAGGCCGACATGAGCGAGTACTCGGCGCTGCGTACGTCGGGACGGCGCGAGAGCAGTTGCACGGGGACGCCGATGAGCAGGTCGGCGGGCATCCGCTGGCTTTCGAGCGAGCCGCGCTCGATCTTGTGCGGAGTCTGCGCCAACAGCGAACATAGGCTGTTTTCGGTCTCGCTGATCGACTGCGCGAGCTGCTTGACCGACGTCTCGACACTGTAATAGGCCGCTTCGTTCTGTGCGACGGCTGCTTCGGTCGCCATGCCCGCGTCCTTCATCGCACGGATGGCGTCGACTGCTTCACGCCATGCCGAGGCGGTCTCGTTGGCGATGGCGTATTGTTCGTCGAGCATGCAGAGCGTGAAGTAGAGGTTGGCCGTCGTGGCGATCAACTGCGTGCGAACGGCCTGGCGATACTCGATGCTCTGGTAGTAGAGCGCCTTGTTGCGGAGTTTGCCGTTGCGCAGCCGCGAGAAAATATCGATCTCCCAGCTGGCCGTCACGGGAAGGTTGTAAGTCCAAGTCCCCTTCGAATTGTCGAAACTGCTTACGCCGCCCTGGGGTGCGAGCGTGAAGGAGGGGAGCAGCGAGAGCCGTGCAGTGCGGAGCGTCGCTTCGGCCTCCTCGACCTGCAACTGTGCCGTGCGCAGATCGGTGTTGCGTACCAGCACCGTATCGATGAGCTGCTGCAACCGCTCGTCGGGGAAGAGCGCCCGCCAGTCGAGGTCGGCCAGCGAGGCCGTGTCGGTCGGAGTTACGGGCTCGCGGTAGATGCCGTCGGTCGTGACTTCGGGACGCGTGTAGGGTTTGTAGATGCCGCAGCCCGTCATAAGCAGGGCGACGGCTGCGAATAAACTATTTCGTATCATCATCGGTTTTTGCTTCTTCGTCAATAGGTTCTTTTTGATTCTCTTCGATCTCGGCCTGGATGCACCAATCGGGAGAGGTGAACTCCACCGGCTTGATCTTCTCCTGCAAGGTCTGGAAGACGATGAAGAGCGTAGGTACCAGGAACAGCAGCGCCAGCGTACCGACGATCATGCCGCCCACGACGCCCGAACCGAGCGTGGAGTTGCCGTTGGCGCCGACACCGTGCGAGAGCATCAGCGGGATCATACCGAACACGCACGTAAGGACGGTCATCAGAATCGGGCGCAGACGGGCTTTGGCGGCCGACACGGCGGCTTGCGTGAGGCTCATGCCTCCGGCGCGGCGGTCGGCGGCGTACTCGGTGATCAGAATGGCCGTTTTCGACAGCAGACCGATCAGCATGATGATACCCGTTTGGAGATAGATGTTGTTTTCCAGACCCATCATCTTGGCCAGCAGGAACGAACCCATCAGACCGCACGGAACCGACAGAATGACGGCGAACGGAATGAGGAAACTCTCGTACAGCGCGCTCAGAATGAGGTAGATCAGCAGGATACAGATACCGAAGATGATGACCGTGTTGCTGCCCGTCTGGGCCTCCTCGCGCGTGATGCCGTCGAACTCGTAACCGTAGCCCTTCGGAAGCACCTGCGCGGCCGTTTCCTGAATGGCCCGGATGGCGTCGCCCGACGAATAACCGTCGGCGGCCGTACCGTTCACGGCGATCGAACTGTACATGTTGAAGCGGTTCAGCACCTCGGAGCTGTAAACCCTCGTCAGATTTACGAACTGGCCCAGGGGAGCCATCTCGCCGCTGCTCGAACGCACGTAGACGTTGTTGAGCGACTCGGTGTCGAGACGGTATTTCGGATCGGCCTGCATCGTCACATAGTACATTTTCGAGAACCGGTTGATGTTCGAAACATACTGGCCGCCGTAGTAGCCTGCCAGCGTCGAGAGGATCGAGGTCGGCGATATGCCGGCACGCTTGGCCTTCGCCGCGTCGATGTCCACCATGTACTGCGGGAAGTTGATGTTGAAGGTCGAGTATGCGCGGGCGATCTCCGGACGCTGGTTCAGCGCGCCGATGAATTGCAGGTAAATATTGTAGAATTCGGTCAGGTCGCCGCCGGTCTTGTCCTGCAGGTGCATGGAGAAACCGGTCGAGGTTCCGTAACCCGAGATCATCGGCGGAGCCACGGCGAAGATCTGTGCGTCCTTGATGTCGGCGGTGCGGCCGTAAATCTGGCCGATGACGGCGTTCACGTCATCCTCCTTGTTCGGACGCTCGTCCCAGTCCTTGAGTTTGATGATGGCCATACCGTACGACGAACCCTGTCCGGCGATCATGCCGTAACCTGCCACCTGCATGTAGTCGCGAATCTGCGGAATGCCGTTGATGCGCTGCGAAACCTGCTCCATGACCTTGTGGGTCTCGGCGAGCGAGGAACCCGGGGCCGTGGTGACGTTGACCATGATCGTACCCTGGTCCTCGTCGGGAACCAGACCCGTCTTGGTGGTGTTCATCAGCAGAACCAGCGCCGCGATGGTCAGGCCGAGCGTCGACCACATCAGCCACTTGTGCTTGATGAAGAGCATCACGCCGTGCTTGTACTTGTTGACCAAGGCTCCGAATGCCGTGTTGAAGGCCTTGCGGAAACGCGCCGCGAAGTTGTCGCGCATCTCGCCGTTCTCGTCGAGGTACGGCTTCAGGATCATGGCGCAGAGCGCCGGCGACAGCGTAAGGGCGTTGACGGCCGAAAGACCCACGGCCACGGCCATCGTGATACCGAACTGCGTGTAGAAGACGCCCGACGTTCCGCCCATCATGGCGACGGGGATGAACACGGCCATGAAGACCAGCGTCGAGGTCACGATGGCCGATGTGATACCCGACATGGCGTCGATGGTCGCCATGTAGGAGGATTTGTAGCCCGCGTCGAAGCGTGCCTGCACGGCTTCGACGACGATGATGGCGTCGTCGACGACCGTACCGATCGCAAGAACCAGCGCGAAGAGGGTCAGCAGGTTGATCGAGAATCCGGCGAATGCGAGGAAGCCGAAGGTTCCGACCAGCGCCACGAGAATCGACACCGTGGGGATGAGCGTCGAGCGGATGTCCTGCAGGAAGACGTACACGACCAGGATCACGAGGAGAATGGCCTCGAACAGGGTCTTGACCACCTCTTTCATCGAGGCGTAGAGGAAGTCGTTCACGCTCTGGAGATGTGCGATGGCGATGCCTTTCGGCAGTTCGGCCTGCAATTCGTCGAGCAGGGCGTTGACGTCGTTCACGACCTGCGTGGCGTTCGAACCGGCCGTCTGGAAGATCATCGTGCTGACGCCCGGATGGCCGTTGGTGTAACCTTTGTAAGCGTAGGATTCGCTGCCCAGTTCGATGTCGGCGATGTCCTTCAGACGCAGGAGCGTGCCGTCGGGCTTCGAGAGCAGCACGATTTCACCGAACTCTTCGGGCGTCTGGTGGCGTCCGCGGTATTTCATCGTGTACTGGAACGTGTTCTGGGAGTTCTCGCCCAGCGTACCGGTCGCCGATTCGATGTTCTGCTCGGCCAGCGCCGCCGTCACGTCCGACGGGATGAGCTTGTACTGGGCCATTACGTCGGGCTTCAGCCAGACGCGCATCGAGTATTCTGCGCCGAGGGTGAACACCTCGCCGACGCCGCGGATACGCTGGATGCGCGGCTCGACGTTGATCTTCAGGTAGTTCGACAGGAAGGTCTCGTCGTAGGAGTCATCGGGGCTGTAGAGCGAGAAAATCTTGACCATCGAGGTCTGGCGCTTCATGGTCGTCACACCGATCTGCGTGACCTCGGGAGGAAGCTGGCCGGTGGCGCGTGACACTTTGTTCTGCACGTTGACGGCCGCCATGTCGGCGTTGGTTCCCTGGCGGAAATAGATCGTCACGGAGGCGCTGCCGACGGCTGCGCTGGAGGTCATGTAGGTCATGTCCTCCACACCGTTGATGGCCTGTTCGAGCGGTACGATGACCGACTTCTGAATCGTTTCGGCGCTGGCTCCCGGATAGGAGGCGCGCACCATGACCGTCGGGGGCGCGATGTCGGGATACTGCTCGACGGGCAGTGTCGCCAGACCGATCAGACCGGCGATTACGATTACGATTGATATGACCGACGCCAATACGGGTCGTTCTATGAAATGCTTGAGTGTCATAGGTTATTCCTCCTTCTCGGTTTGGGTTTGAGCGGCGGACTCGTCGGTTGCGGGAGCTGCGGCAGCGGCTGCTGCGGCCTGGCCCTTCGGAACGATGGGCGTGCCTTCGCGCAGCAGACCCACGCCTTCGGCAACGATCACATCGCCCGGCACGAGTCCCGCGCGTGCTATATACTCGCGGCCGTTCGAGATCTTCTCGACGTCGATCATCGCCGAAGAGGCCTTGCCGTCCATCACTTTATATACATATACTTTGTTCTGGAGTTCGAACGTCGCGGCCTGCGGAACGGCGATGCAATCCTTGTAGATGCTCGGCAGGATGATGTTGCCCGCGCCGCCGCTGTGCAGCAGTCCGTTCGGGTTGGGGAACGCCGCGCGCAGCGACACGCTGCCCGTCGAGGTGTCGATGACGCCGCTGATCGACTCCACGCGGCCCGTCTGGTCGTAGGTCGAACCGTCGCTGAGCTGCAACTGTACGCCCGGCATGCTCTTGAGCGTTTCGGCGATCGAGCCGTACTGGCGTGTCAGGGCCAGGAGCTGGTTTTCGGTCATCGAGAAGTAGACGTACATCTCCGAGTTGTCCGATACGGTGGTCAGCGGCTGCGGGATCGAAGCGCTCACCAGCGCGCCGACGCGGTACGGCAGCGTTCCCACCACGCCGTCGGTCGGAGCCTTCACGACCGTGTAGGAGAGGTTGTTGGCGGCGTTCACGCGCTGTGCCTCGGCCTGTGCGAGCTGGGCCTTGGCTGTCAGCAGGTTGTTGTTGGCCGTCGAGAGGTCGAACTGCGAAACGACGTTGCGGGCGAAAAGCTCCTTCTTGCTGTCGTAGGTGAGCTGTGCGGTGGCCACGCCGGCTTTGGCGGCCTCGACGTTGGCTTCGGCGGTCTGCAAGGCGGCTTTGTAGGGAACCTGGTCGATGATGAAAAGGGTCTGTCCCTTGGCGACTTTCTGACCTTCGTTGACGCAGAGCTGTGAGATCGTTCCCGAAACCTGCGGATAGATTGCGATGTCCTGACGGCCGCGGATCGTCGCCGAGTAGTTGCTCGGGATTTCCCGGTCGGTGGTGGCGATGGTCATTACAGCGTATTCGCCGGGGCCCATTGTCATCGGAGCCTGTTTGCATCCGACGGCCGCCATGCAGCATGCCAAAACGGCAGCTTTCACAAATGTTTGCTTCATAACAATTCCTTTAACTAATTGGACTAAAAAACTTTTTCAGGTGCAAAAGTATTTTAAAAACGGTATCAATGTACCCTTTATTGCGAACAGAATTGGTACTTTTCGGAATAAAAATGGAACATTTATCGAAAATTTCATTATTTTTGTTCGAAAAAAGAATTGTATGCCACAGGTCAATCCGCTAATCACCACTCCCGAGGAGCAATTTGTTGTGGGCGAATCCGATTTCGCCTTTTTCGGCAATTACGCCTGCCGTGTGGAAGGAGGTGCGATTCTCTTCTGTCGCAGCGGCAGCGCCGACGCCACCGTCAACCAGTACCAGGGGCAGGTGCGCCGCAATACGATGGTGCTGCTGCTGCCCGGATCTATCTTCATGCTCACCGACCGCACGGAGGATTTCAGGGCGGCCTACTGCTCGTTTTCGCTGGATCTCTTTTCCGAGGCGGCCTTCCGGATGGACCCTTCGTTTTTCCACGCCCTGCGCGAGCGTCCGATCTCCCATCCGCCCCAGCGGATCGTCGAGGGGGCTTCGATCTGGCTCCAGATGGCGGCCTACACCTACCGCGACCGCGGCAACGTGTTCCGCAATACGATCATCAAGAACCGTTTGCAGAATCTGCTGCTGGAGAGTTACGACAAGATGCAGCGTTTCGCAGCCCGGCAGCACCGCGTGCCGGAGACGACCACGCGGCAGTCGGAGCTGTTCCACCGTTTCGTCGCTCTCGTGCACGAGCATTGCGCCCAGGAGCGCGAAGTGTCGTTTTACGCCGACAAACTCTGCATTTCGACCCGTTACCTGTCGACCATCGTGCGCAGCGTGGCGCACAGTTCGGCCAAGGAGTTCATCGACCGTTCGGTGATGCTGGAGATCAAGATGATGCTCCAGTCGACCGACCTTTCGGTGCAGGAGATCGCCTACCGGCTCCGGTTTCCCGACCAGTCCTACCTCGGGCGTTTTTTCAAGAAGCACGCGGGGGAATCGCCCACCGAGTACCGCAACAACAAAAAATAGGTATCCGGATTTCGGACTTTTGTCCGCTCCGGGTGGTAAATTCTGCGTCCGGGACGGTTTGTGTCCCTGCGTAGTCCGGCCCGCAGCAGCCGGAACGCTTTGAACGGGCCTCGCCGCATGCCCTGAACGGGCGCGCCCGCTTCGCATTTCTGTCCTACCTCTGTACCATTCGGTCCGAATCCGCGCTCCGCCTTCCGCGTCGGGAACAACCTCCCGGATTTTTCGGTAACTTTTAGGCCGTAAACGGGACCTGATTGGACCCGGAATTGCACGGGATTCGTAAAATGACCAAAACACAGCGATTATGAGCAAGACAGTTGAAATTTTAGGGGAGCAGGCCGGCTACTACCTCTCCCACGTATGCCGCACCATCGACAAAAAGTCGTTGTACCTGCCGGGACCCGACACCGTGGACCGCATCTGGGCCGAATCCGACCGCAGCGTCCGTACGCTGGGCAGCCTGCAATGGATTCTCTCCAACGGACGGCTGGGCGGCACGGGCTATGTCTCGATCCTGCCCGTGGATCAGGGCATCGAGCACTCCGCGGGGGCTTCGTTCGCCCCGAACCCCGCCTATTTCGATCCGGAAAACATCGTCAGACTCGCCGTCGAGGGCGGTTGCAATGCCGTCGCCTCGACTTTCGGCGTGCTGGGCGCCGTGGCGCGCAAATACGCGCACAAAATCCCCTTCATCGTCAAAATCAACCACAACGAGCTGCTGTCCTACCCCAACACCTACGACCAGGTGTTGTTCGGCACGGTGCGCGATGCCTGGAACATGGGCGCCGCAGCCGTCGGGGCCACGATTTACTTCGGTTCGCCGGAGAGCCGCCGGCAGCTGGTCGAGATCGCCCGCGCGTTCGACCTGGCGCACGAACTGGGCATGGCGACGATCCTGTGGTGCTACCTGCGCAACGAGGGTTTCAGGAAGGAGGGTGCCGACTACCACGCTTCGGCCGATCTCACGGGGCAGGCCGACCACCTCGGTGTGACGATCAAGGCCGACATCGTGAAACAGAAACTCCCGTCGAACAACGGCGGTTTCCGGGCCGTCGGCTTCGGCAAGACCAGCGACAAGGTCTACACGGAGCTGACTTCGGACCACCCCATCGACCTCTGCCGCTATCAGGTGGCCAACGGCTATATGGGCCGCGTGGGCCTGATCAACTCGGGCGGCGAGTCGCGCGGGGCCTCGGACTTGCAGGAGGCCGTCACGACGGCCGTGATCAACAAGCGCGCCGGGGGCATGGGGCTTATCAGCGGCCGCAAGGCCTTCCAGCGTCCGATGAAGGACGGCATCGCCCTGCTGCACGCCATTCAGGACGTTTACCTCGACGATGAAGTGACCATCGCATAATATCCGGGTCTCCGAAGACGTTTTTATATTAAAAAAGTGCAACTATGAAAATAACGCTATTCGGCACGCAGCCCTACGACCGGGAGTCGTTCGACCGCATCCGCGACACCTACGGGTTCGACATCTGCTACCACCGCAGCCTCCTGAACGCCAATAACGTGGCCCTTGCGCAGGGTTCCGATGCGGTCTGCATCTTCGTCAACGACACGGCCGACGCCGGGACCATCCGCCAGTTGGCCGGGATGGGCGTGAAGCTGATCGCGCTGCGCTGTGCGGGCTTCAACAACGTCGACCTGAACGCCGCGGCCCGTTACGGGATTCCCGTGGTGCGGGTTCCGGCCTATTCGCCGCACGCCGTGGCGGAACACGCCGTGGCGCTGATGCTGGCGCTCAACCGCAAGATACACCGCGCCTACTGGCGCACGCGCGACGGCAACTTCTCGCTCCACGGGCTGATGGGCTTCGACATGTACGGCAAGACCGCGGGGATCGTCGGCACGGGCAGGATCGCCCGCGAGCTGATCCGCATTCTCAAGGGGTTCGGCATGGAGGTCGTGGCCAACGATCTGTTTCCCGATCCGCAGTACGCCGCGGAGGCGGGCATCGCCTACGTGCCGCTCGACGAGCTTTACGCCCGTGCGGACATCGTTTCGCTCCACTGTCCGCTGACCGACCGGACGCGCTACATGATCGGCGACGCGGCCATTTCGCGCATGAAACCGGGCGTGATCCTCATCAACACGGGCCGCGGTCAGCTGATCCATACCGAGGCGCTGATCGACGGACTGAAAGAGAAGAAGATCGGCGCCGCCGGACTGGACGTATACGAGGAGGAGGCCGGGTACTTCTACGAGGACACTTCCGACCGCATCATGGACGACGACGTGCTGGCGCGCCTGCTGTCGTTCAACAACGTGATCGTCACCTCGCATCAGGGCTTCTTCACACGTGAAGCAGTGGATAATATAGCACGCACCACGATGCAGAACATCAAGGACTTCAGCGAATGCCGGCGTCTGGAGAACGAGGTGCGCGCCGAACCGGAAAACGCAGTCGGACAGTTATGAAAAAGATCGTTTTGCTCCGCCACGGCGAGAGCGTCTGGAACAGGGAAAACCGGTTCACGGGGTGGACCGATGTGGATTTGAGCGAGAAGGGCGTCGCCGAGGCCGTCAAAGCCGGGGAGACGCTCCGCAAGGAGGGTTTTCATTTCGGCCGCGCCTATACCTCCTATCTGAAACGGGCCGTGAAGACCCTCGACGTCGTGCTCGACAGGATGGACCGGGACTGGATTCCGGTGACGAAGACCTGGCGGCTCAACGAGAAGCACTACGGCATGCTTCAGGGATTGAACAAGCGCGAGACGGCCGAAAAATACGGCGACGAGCAGGTGTACGTCTGGCGCCGCAGCTACGACGTGGCCCCCGCGCCGCTTCCGGAGGACGATCCCCGCAATCCGCGCTTCGATCCCCGCTACGCCGGGATTCCCGACGCCGCGCTGCCCCGCACCGAGTCGTTGAAAGACACCGTGGCCCGCACGATGCCCTACTGGGAGTGCGAGATACTCCCGGCGCTGGCCCGCCACGACGAACTGCTGGTGGTGGCTCACGGCAACAGCCTGCGGGGCATCATCAAGAACCTGAAAGGGATTTCGGACGAGGCCATTTCGGAGTTCAACCTTCCGACTGCCGTGCCCTACGTCTTCGAATTCGACGAGGGGTTGGGCTGTGTGAAGGACTATTTCCTGGGCGACCCGGCCGAGATCGCCTCCCTGATGGAGGCCGTCGCCAATCAGGGCCGGCGGGGCTGACCCCCCCCCTCACTTCCGGTGTGCGAGACGCCGGTTTCGGAGGCAGTCGTCTGCCGATCCGTTTTTGATCCGGTTCTGTGTCTGGGGCGCAGAACCGGTTTTGCGTGCAGACGGTCTTCACCCGACCGAAAATGACGCCGCTCCGTAATAATGGTATGCCGAACCGTAATCGGGGTACGGAACCGTTGCGCGAAATACCCTATTTTTGCATCGTGAAACCATTCTTTTGAACCGATGAAACGAATCCTCTTCGCGGCCCTGACCGCCGCAGCCCTTTTTTCGGACGGAATCCTGCAATCCTTAAATGCTCAAAATATGGAAATACCGAAAAAAGTCAGCCCGTTTCCCGTGGGCGACAAACTGCCGGAACAGTTTTCGAAGTACTTTGTCGGGCAGGCCTGGCTCGCTCCGCTGACGGACGACAAGCGGCTGAACGCGCCCGTGTCGAACGTCACCTTTTCGCCCGGATGCCGCAACAACTGGCACAGCCATACGGGCGGCCAGCTCCTGATCGCCGTCGGGGGCCGGGGCTATTATCAGGAGAAGGGCCGTCCGGCCCGGGCGTTGCTTCCGGGCGACATCGTGGAGATCGCGCCCGACGTGGTCCACTGGCACGGCGCGGCTCCCGACAGCTGGTTCTCGCATCTGGCCGTCGCGTGCAATCCCGCGACCAACGAGAACACATGGCTCGAACCGGTCGACGACGCGCAATATGCGGCAGCGACGGCTTCCGTCCCGGCCCCGGTGTCCCGCCTGGGTGAAGACGCCCGACGCCGCCTGGCCGAATTGTTTCCGGGCGGAATACCGGAACTTGGGGATGCGGACCCCGAATTATTTGAAATTTTTGGTAACTTTGCGCTCGGCGAAGTGACCGCCTACGGCCAGCTCGACACGCGGACGCGCATGCTGTGCATCCTGGCCTCGAACATCGCCTCGCAGGGCCGGACCGCCTACCGGACGACGCTCGAAGGCGCGCTGAACGCCGGAGTGACGCCCGTCGAGGTGAAGGAGACGCTTTATCAGGCCGTTCCCTACGTCGGCATGGCGAAGGTCGCCGACTTCGTAGGGATTACGAACGAGGTGCTGGAGGCGCGCGGCGTGACGCTGCCGCTTGCGGGGCAGTCGACGACCTCGTCCGCGGACCGCTTCGAAAAGGGGCTGGCGGTGCAGCGGTCGATTTTCGGCGCGGAGCGTATCGACGGGATGCGCGAGGCGGCCCCCGCGAACCAGAAGCACATCCAGCGTTACCTGTCGGACAACTGCTTCGGCGATTTCCTGACCCGCGGAGGCCTGGACGTGAAGATGCGCGAGCTGCTGACCTTCTCGATGCTCGTCTCGCTCGGGGGCTGCGAATCGCAGGTGAAGGGCCACATCGCCGGAAATGCGAACATAGGCAACGACAAGGCCACCCTGCTGGCCGTCGTGACCCAGTTGCTGCCCTATATCGGTTATCCCCGCACGCTGAACGGCATTGCGTGCCTGAACGAAGTTTTGCCGGAAAAATAAAAAAGTAGTGAGGTATGGAATACGTAAAATTGAACAACGGCGTCGAAATGCCGGTCCTCGGCTTCGGCGTTTATCAGATTTCGGACCCGGAGGTTTGCGAACGGGCGGTCGGCGACGCCCTGAAGATCGGTTACCGTTCGATCGACACCGCCGCGGCCTATGGTAACGAGGAGGCCGTGGGACGTGCCGTCCGTCGCAGCGGCGTTCCCCGCGAAGAGCTGTTCATCACCACGAAACTGTGGATCAGCGACGCGGGTTATGAGCCTGCCAGAAAGGCGTTCGAGGAGTCGATGTCGAAGCTGGGGCTGGACTATCTGGACCTCTATCTGATCCACCAGCCTTACGGCGACGTCTACGGTTCGTGGCGCGCCATGGAGGAGCTTTACCGCGAGGGCCGCATCCGCGCCATCGGTGTGTCTAACTTCTACCCCGACCGCCTTCAGGACCTGATTCTGCACAACGAGGTCGCGCCGGCGGTCAATCAGGTCGAAACCCATCCGTTCCACCAGCAGACCGCCGCCGCGGAGTTCATGCGCACGAAGGGCGTGCAGATCGAGTCGTGGGCGCCTTTCGCCGAGGGCAAGAACGGGCTGTTCTCGAACGAAGTCCTGCTGGCGGTCGCCGCCCGGTACAAAAAGACGGTGGCGCAGGTGGTGCTGCGCTGGCTGATTCAGCGCGGTGTGGTCTGCATTCCCAAGTCGGTGCACGCGGAGCGTATCGCGGAGAATTTCGACGTGTTCGGCTTCGCGCTCGATGCCGAGGACATGGCCGTGATCGCCTCGCTGGACCGTCCGGAGAGCAGTTTTCTGGATCACCGCGATCCCGAAACGGTTGAATGGTTGAGTAATTTGCATTGAAATCAATCCGCTGGCCCTGTTCGCCGCCGGTGGCGTCGCTCCCGAATCCGGTCCACCTCCAAAACCCCGTCTCGGGCGGCCCGGCGGCCACGGCGACGGCCCGAGACGACATGAGTTCCGAAATAAATTCACTAGATTCAGACTTGAATCTATGTTACGAAAAATCAGAATTGCGGCCGCGGCCTTTTTCTTCGTGCTGACGACGCTGCTGTTCCTCGATTTTACCGGAACGCTTCACGCGTGGTTCGGCTGGATGGCGAAAATCCAGTTCCTGCCCGCCCTGCTGGCCCTGAATGTCGGCGTCGTGGCGTTCCTGGTGATCCTGACGCTTCTTTTCGGCCGCGTGTACTGTTCGGTCATCTGCCCGCTGGGGGTGATGCAGGACATCGTTTCGTGGGCCTCCGGGAAGCGCAGAAAGCACCGGAACCGCTTCGCGTACTCCCCCGCCCTCACCTGGCTGCGCCGGGGGATGCTCGTCGTGTTCGTCGCCGCGATGCTGGCGGGTGTCGGTTCGCTGCTCGCGCCTTACAGCGCCTACGGCCGCATCGCCTCGAACCTGCTGGCCCCGGTCTACGCGTGGGGCAACAACCTGCTGGCATACATCGCCGGGCGCATGGACAGCTACGCCTTCTATTCGGTCGACGTCTGGATGAAGAGCCTCTCCACGCTGCTTGTTGCCGTCGTGACGTTCGCCGTGCTGTTTGTTCTTGCGTGGCGCAGCGGCCGCACCTATTGTAATACGATCTGTCCGGTGGGCACGGTGCTGGGATTCCTCGCCCGCTACTCGCTGTTCAAACCGCGTTTCGACACCTCGAAGTGCAACGGATGCAAGCTCTGCGCCCGCAACTGCAAGGCGTCGTGTATCGACCCTGCGGCGCATAAAATTGATTACAGCCGTTGCGTGGCCTGTATGGACTGCCTCGAAAACTGCCGCCAAGGGGCCATCACCTATACGCTGCGGCGGCGGAAACCGGACCCGGCTCCCGCGCCGCAGAGACCGGCGAGATC
>ENA-ORUB01003066-ORUB01003066.1-human-gut-metagenome-genome-assembly--contig:-NODE-3066-length-14732-cov-2.770253_pt1 | contig 14732 bp, 17 predicted proteins | sample MGYA00241918_ERZ509200 | MGnify/ENA primary metagenome ERZ509200 (study PRJEB26280, sample SAMEA2338853) | human gut metagenome | biome: human gut; feature: human-associated habitat; material: faeces... | reverse complement strand
AGGCAGCGCATCGGGATATTCCAGTTGATGGTGCTTTGGCACTCGGACATCACCAGATGGCGTTTCTGGATGACAAAGCCGAGGTCATTGTTGCGGTCGATATAGAGGGCATTGGCGAGGGTGGTGTAGGTCAGCTCGGTATCCGGCGGCAGATTCTCGCCTGTGACTGCGTTATACAGTTCGATGGCACGCGCCGGCTCGGAAAAGAGCAGGCAAAAGGTGGAGTCTTTGTGATTGCGGCGCGGCATTTCGCCGATGCGCGGCTCTGCGGTGTGTTCTTCTTGCGTTGCGGTATCTGTGTTTTGATTTTTCTGCGTTGTGTCTTTGCTTTTTTCGTTTGTATCGGTCATGCGATTTCCTCCTGCTGTGATTTTGAATACTATTTCTTTCATAAATTCTATATTTTTACTATATCACAAGAGGAATTACATTTCAAGTATGAAATTATATTATCTTACAGTTCATGTTTTCCATCAAAAAACAAAAGCACCGGGTAGTGATGATTTACTTGGCGGGATGCTGCTGACAGGCTTGTGGTGCTTGCTGTCTCTAAACGAAAAACAGGCAAGGCTGCGGTCGGATTTCTCCGATTCGCAGCCTCGCCTTTCACACACTTTCACTTTATTACACGTTTGGGACGTACAAAAGCTGATAGCGTGTTTCGTTTTTTAGCATTTCCTTAGCGCAATAACAATGGGACAACATTGTTTGTGCGTTTGTTTCTTTGACAGCTCGCTTCATATGTATGTGCGTGCAGGTGAGATGCACCGAAGCGCAGTCTGCTCGCGCGAAGCATCGAAGCCCGGTTTCCGGCAAATGGGGTACGCGAAAGCACGTCTGCTGCATCAGCAAACGAATCGCGGGCGTTTAACCTTCTTCTTTCGCCTTTTCTTCGAGAATGATCAGCTCCAGACGTTTGCGTGCGCGGCTGGCGCGTTGCTCGATACTGGTCTTGCTGCGATGAAGGACTTTCGCGATGTCTTTGTATTTCATATGTCTGCCGTAATGCAGATAGATGATCTGTCTGTCCAGTGCATCCAGCTTATCGAGGTAGCTGTGTATCTCCTCTGAAAATCCGTCGCCGCGGATAAAGTATCGATCCTCTACGCTCTGCTTCGCGATCTCCGCGTCCGGCTCTTCGTTCTGCGGGTTCCCCATTGCCCGCTGATGTGCCCGCCGCATGTCTATGGCTGTATTCCTTGCGATGGCGTTGATATAGCCTTTTGCCTCCGGCGAGCCATATGCACCGATCCGGTCGAGCACTGTCGACAAGCGCAGCATGACCTCCTGCAGGCAGTCCTCCGCTAAATCCTCATCTTTCAGGTATTGATAAGCGATCGCCCGAATGGTTTTGCCGTATATGCGATATAAAATTTCCGTCTCTTTCCGCATACCCACTGTGAACTTTTCAAAAATCATGTTCTCATCCGTCCATAATTCCGATATATTTGCACAGTCACAGCGTGTCTCCATTAATCAATCAGTTCTACACCATGTATGATAAATTGTGCGACTTTTTCGGGCTTGCCCGCCTGCTCTGCCATTCTGAATGCGCGCTCCAGCTGCATATTGCGTGCAGGCTTCGCCCCGAACAGCAGGTAATTCGCGTCCACGCCAAGCGCTGTTGCAAGCTTCGCCAGCAGCTCTGCTTTGGTATCATACACACCGCGTTCCAATGCTGATACGTGGTTGGTAGAAATATCTGCAAGCTCTGCCAGACCGCTTTGGGTGAGTCCTGCGCTTTCGCGCGCTGTCTTGATTCGTTGTCCCAGTTGTATTGTAAACTCGTTTGTCATGTGATTACCTGCCTTTCCTTGTAAAAAGTTTACTCAATTCCTTTTTACATTACCACGCTTCTCACATGTATTTCAGATAATTGAATTCAATTAGTTTCAATGCCGCTTCAAAAAATGACAAGACCGCAGCTCGCCCTCGCTGCAGTCCTGCCCTGTTTCCAATCTTTGTCTGTGGATTTTCCGATGCATCTCTGCCCGCTAAAACATCCGCCCGACATTTATATTTTTCGCGTAAGACGCGAGAAATATCTAGTTGATTTTGACGTATTCGCGGTTAGTTGACTTGCTGATTTCATCAACAATGACACCATCTTTATAACATTTTAGAGTGTACTTTAAAAAATACATCCCATTGTGATCCGGCACCATGCTTCTGTCGTAATCAAACTCCCCCGCCCTATATGCTAAACGCTTATTATAGTTCCCAATAACTTCGCCAGCTATAGTTCTTAACTCTGCATTGACGATAACATAATCCAAAGTATCACGATTAGCTACCAAAACACTTACTCCAAAATAGAGGGTCCCACCAGAATAGTTAATATAGTCTTCTACGGCGGTCACCTCATTGTACAGCAAATTCAAATCCGAAGCAAAAGCTGTTGCCTGCGAGGTCAAGAGAACTACGATCAATACAAATACGAGTGCTAACTTTCTTTTTTTCATACTTTGTCTCCTTTTTCTGTGAATACTTATCAGAAGCTGCCTTTCACACGCTTCTACATATATACACGAATTTCGGAGCAAAAAGCTGACATCTTTTTTAACATTTTTTTAAATTTTCGATAAATTCTTTGCCGATAGCATTTCCGGCATCCGTATGCACACGGCAGAGCGCGCGGTCAGTCGTAAATTCATATACAATATCATCTTCTCGATAGGTAGTCATTACTTGAAAAGCGCCTATCATTTCCTGTTGCGTTGATGTTTTTTCATTATCTACATAAGTCGACACTTTGTCTTTCTTTTGTTGTCTAAAAAAAATGAAGTTACCTTTCCCATTTTGATAAATCACATCATGTTTATTTCCTTCTGTGTAGCTGTCTTCTAAAAGCTCGAACCCATCCGGTATTTTCGTTGCATAGTACTCAGCAAAATCATATTCATTCTCTGCATCCACCTGCATATCCACATTGCTTTGTCCGGTAATCAAATCCAGCCACCAGATGCGCCATGCGCTTGCCTGTGGTACGGGTACGATCACGCTGGCTGCAAAGATCGCCACTAACAGAATGGCGGCATAACGCAAGATTCGTTTTTGGGGTTTGACGTAGCGGCGTTTACCATATCGCTCTATATTCTTTTGGTAATCGGGATCTTCTGCCAGAATCGCGTCAAATGCATCGGCATACTGTGCATCCAGCTCGTCCGCATAAGCACGCAGGATATCTTCTGCCTGCTGCTCTACCTTTTTATTCTCTTTCACCTGCGCCCGCCTTTCTCTATATTCTATATCCCTGCGCCATTCGCCTCATTGCTGCCAAAGCCGCGCCGTTCCGTTTCCCGCACATCTGCCCCATCCGGCTTGCTACTGCCAAAACCGCGCTGTTCGCTTCTCGTTTCGTGCTTCTTTGGCTACTGCATGTCGTCACGCGGTTTATCCGCATCATACCACAAACTGGTTGTGAAGTCCACAGAAAAAACAAAAACTATGCAGACCGTCCGCGGCGCGCATAGTTTTTGGCTGCTTTATGATTCTATCAGTTCTACCCCATGCAGGATATATCGTGCCATCTTCTCGGTATCGTCCACGCGCTCTGCCAGACGAAAGGCTCTGGCGAGCTGCGTATTTGGCTGCAGTGCAGCACCCATCAGCAGATAATCTCCACTCACGCCAAGCACCGTCGCGATGCGATAGAGCATTTCCACTCTGGTATCATACACGCCGCGTTCGATCGCCGAAATATGATTCGTCGATACATCTGCACGCTCTGCCAGCTCGCTCTGCGTCAAGCCTGCCTTTATACGCGCAGCTCTAATTCTTTTGCCTAATTCTACCGTATACTCACTTGCCATGCTGTGTCTACCTCTCTGCTAAAAGTTTACCTAATAACCTTTTGCTTTACCACGCATAGTTCATGTGTTTATAGTAATTGAATTCATCGTTTTGAGAGACCCGCGGCATGACCGTCATATCACAAAAGGCGCTTTTGGGCAGCATCCAATAAGACAGTATGAGAAGATTTCCTGACATAGGTCGCTGCCGTACAGGGTGCGACAGGAAAATAGGCGATACTTGGTTTTCATAACATATTTTGTGTCGCAAATTCTATTTACCATTTTTGAAAATATGTTGATTTTGGTAATTACTTTGTTTCATTGTAAAGTGACGTGGTAACGCAGGAGGCATCAGCTGCGATCACATCGGCAGCCTTCGTCAATTTACGCTATAGCATGCCTGTCATACACGAAAAAGCGGCATGATCACTCATGCCGCTCTCTGAAAGCAATATGCTGTTTTATTGGACCGCGCGATTACGCGCGCCTTTTTTCTACATTATATATACGATCTATATATATACGATCTATGCAGTTATGCCTTTGCTCGTTCTGCAAACCGGACAGCGATGCTGTTTACATCATGCCCATGCCGCCCATGCCCGGAGCGCCTGCGCCGCCCATGGCTACCGGAGGCATCGGTTCTTTGATGTCAACGATGCCTGCTTCTGTGGTCAGGAGCATCGCGGAAGCGGAAGCTGCGTTCTGCAGTGCGCTTCTGGTTACCTTCGCCGGGTCAACGATACCTGCTTCGATCATGTTGACATATTCTTCGGTTGCTGCGTTGAGACCAACGCCGACACCGCTCTTCTTGACTTCAGCAACAACAACGCTGCCTTCCAGACCTGCGTTCTCAGCGATCTGGCGTACCGGTTCTTCCAGTGCTCTTGCGATGATCGCCGCACCGGTCTTGACATCGCCTGCCAGCGTATCGACATAAGCCTTGACTGCCGGGATGGTGTTGACTAATGCCACGCCGCCGCCGGATACGATACCCTCTTCAACCGCAGCCTTGGTTGCGTTGAGCGCGTCCTCGATTCTCAGCTTTCTTTCCTTTAATTCGGTTTCGGTTGCAGCGCCGACCTTGATGACAGCAACGCCGCCGGAAAGTTTCGCAAGTCTTTCCTGTAATTTTTCCTTGTCGAATTCGGAAGTCGTCTCTTCGATCTGTGTCTTGAGGCTGGCGATTCTCGCCTGTACGTCCTCTTTCGCGCCTGCGCCTGCGACGATGACGGTGTTCTCCTTGTCGACCTTGACGGTTGCTGCTGTGCCGAGCATATCCAGGGTTACTTCCTTGAGCTCGTAGCCGAGGTCGCTTGCGATGACCGTACCGCCGGTCAGGATAGCGATATCCTCGAGCATCGCTTTTCTTCTTTCGCCGTAGCCCGGAGCCTTGACTGCAACAACGTCCAGCACGCCTCTCAGCTTATTGACAACCAGCGTAGCCAATGCTTCGCCCTCTACGTCCTCTGCAATGATGAGGAGTTTGCGACCCTGTTTCATGACCTGTTCGAGCAGCGGAACCAAATCCTGAATGTTGGTAACTTTTTTATCTGTAATCAGAATCAGCGGATTTTCCATGACAGCTTCCATCTTTTCGGTGTCGGAAACCATGTAAGCGGATAAGTATCCTCTGTCAAACTGCATACCTTCGACCACCTCGAGGGTCGTGCCGAGGCTCTTGGACTCTTCGACTGTGATGACGCCGTCCTTGCCGACTTTCTCCATCGCCTCTGCAATCAGATCGCCGATCTGCGGGTCTGCTGCGGATACAGCTGCAACCTGTGCGATAGAGTCCTTGGTTTCTACCGGTTTCGCGATCTTGCCGATCTCTTCGACTGCGACGTCAACTGCGCCCTGAATACCTTTTTTGAGCTCCATCGGGTTTGCGCCTGCTGCGACGTTCTTGAAGCCCTCCTTGACGATGATCTGCGCCAGCAGCGTTGCGGTCGTCGTGCCGTCACCGGCTACATCGTTGGTCTTGGAAGCAACCTCCTTAACGACCTGTGCGCCCATGTTCTCGGTCGCGTCCTCTAGCTCGATCTCCTTGGCGATGGTCACACCGTCGTTGGTGATCAGCGGAGAGCCAAAGGTCTTGCTGATCAGTACGTTGCGGCCTTTCGGTCCGAGTGTGATCTTAACGGTATCTGCTAATTTATCCACGCCTGCCTGTAATTTGCGTCTTGCGTCTTCTCCGTAAAAAATATCTTTTGCCATTTTTTATATCCCCTTTCGTCCGTCTTATTCAATGACTGCCAGAATTTCACTCTGGTGCATAATCGTGTATTCTTCGCCCTGATATTTGATCTCAGCGCCGCCGTACTTGCTGAATACGACCTTGTCGCCGACTTTCAGCTCCATCGGTTCGTCCTTGGTGCCCGGTCCGACTGCTACGACCTCTGCCATCTGCGGTTTCTCTTTCGCCGCGCTGGTCAAAATCAGTCCGCCCTGTGTCTTCTCTTCCATCTCTGCCTTCTTGATGACGACTCTGTCGCCTAATGGTCTGATACCTGTCATTGTCATTACCTCCGTTTTGTAATTTTATGTTTTGTGATGAGCAGCTATGCTCATATTCTCTCGATGTTCTTAGCACTCTTTGCTATTGAGTGCTAACATAATTTTATTATAGCAGGCTTTGTTTCGTTGTCAATACGTTTTTTGCCGTTTTTCCTGCGAAAATCTGTGAAGTTTCTGTGAAGTGTTCCTGCGAGGCGTGTCGACACGCCAAGCACAGTCGGCAAAGGCGTTTCGACACACCGAGCATAGACTGTCAAGGCGTTTCGACACGCCAAGCATAGACTGCCGAGGCGTTTCGACACGCAAAGCACAGGCGGCAAAGGCGTTTCGACACGCCAAGCGTAGTCCAGCAGCACAGTCCGGCAGCGCAGAGCGCCTTGCAGGACGCGGCGCGCCTGCGCCCTAGCTCTCCAGATCGCGTACCTCAACATCCACATGTACCACGTTGAAGGCTGTCATTGTCTCGACAGCGTCCTTGACTGCAGTCTGGAAGATGCCCGCCGTTTCCCAGAGCGGATACCCCCTGCGCAGGCGAATCACCACTAAGAGATCATAAGCCTCCGGCTGGGCGCCGTGACTGACGTAGACCACCCTGCCGACCGCCGGCATCGCCGCGGCGACGCAGTTCACAATATCGTCCATCACACGTTCCGCTACATAGTATTCGCCCATGTAGCTGTAGGTCGGGCGCACGACCGTCCGCTCGGCGGCCGCCCCCTGATCCTTGCCGCGGAACAGGCGCAGCGGGTCCATGAAATACCCCGCGAAATTATGCTTGAGCTGCAGCGCCGGAGCCGGGATCACGTGCTTGCCGAGTTTGTCCCGCTGCTGGCGGGCGACCTTGCGCTCCTCCTCTGTCGTAATGTCTTCGATGCGGATGCGGCGCGGGCTGTCCGCCTCCGGCATCGGCAGACCCAGCCTGCGAATGATCTTGTCGACCATCTCCACACTGGTGCCGAGCACAAGGATGCTGCCTGGCTGTTTTTCCTCGATCGCTGCTTTGACCTCCTTGCAGCTCGCACTGTCCAGAAACAGCGCGACCTTGACCGCGCCGATCTTGGTCTGCGAACGCTTGGCGGAAACACCCGCGACGATGGTATTCTGATAGATGAACAGTCCGTCGTCGATGATGCCGTCAATCTGCTTCTTCTTGCATAATTCCATGGCATGGAAGCTCTTGCCGCTCCCGCTCTTTCCTACTAATGTATAGACTTGCATCTCTGTTTTCTTTCCTTTTCCCTAAAATTTTCACCGGAATTTCACTCGATTGGTACTTTACTATTATAACGCATTCTGCTATAATTGTCCTCGTAAAGATATATCTTTTTAATAGGAGGACAAGAACATGGCTTATAAAATTACAGATGCTTGCATCGCTTGCGGTGCATGTGCAGCTGAATGTCCAGTAGAAGCTATCGCTGAAGGCGACAACATCTATGTGGTTGACGCTGACAAGTGCATCGACTGCGGTTCCTGCGCAGATGCATGTCCAGTAGACGCACCGGTAGAAGCTTAATCTACATACGCACTACAGAAGACAAAAACAACCGGCCAACAGGTCGGTTGCTTTTTTTGCTTTTTGTCTTATGCCTCGTCCTCGTGCTGCATGTCCTGCATATAATAGGTCAGTGCGTGCAGGCTGTCGCTCACATGCACGTTCTCAACGGCAACATCCTCCGGCAACTCCAGATCCACCGCGGTAAAATTCCAGATTGCCTTAATCCCGGCATCGGAAACCGTGTCGGCAACAATCTGCGCTTTCTCTGCGGGTACTGTGATGACTGCGATGTCGATGTGCTGCTCCTTGACGAAGCTTGCCAGCGAGCGGCAGGTCAGGATCTCCGCATCCTTAAACTCTACGTCGCGAATGATCTCCTTGACATCAAAGATGCCTCTGATGTGGAAGTTCTTTTCATTCTTATAGATGTAGCTTGCCATCGCCTGACCAAGTCTGCCGTAACCGACGACCACAAGCTGATATTCCTTGTTCAGACCCAGGATATTGCCGATCTCTTCGTACAGATAGTTGACACTGTAGCCGTATCCCTGCTGTCCGAACCCACCGAAGTTGTTTAAGTCCTGTCTGATCTGCGAAGCCGTATATCCGATCAGATTGCTCAGATCCTTGGAGGAAATCTTCTCGATGCCCTTTTTCTGCAGCTCGCGCAGATATCTCCGGTATCTCGGCAGTCTTTTGATGACGGCTTTTGATATCTGTTTCTCTCTCATACCCCGTACTCCTACGTTTTTTTATTTATTCTCTTCTACATATTTTACGAGATCGCCGACGGTCTGGAACGTTTCCGCATCTTCATCCGGAATCTCAATACCGTACTCCTCCTCGATAGCCATGATGATCTCAACCGCATCCAGAGAGTCTGCAGAGAGATCTTTCATCAGGTTGGTGTCCATCGTCACTTCGGACTCCTCCACCTGCAACTGGTCTATAATAATATCCTTAATCTCATCAAAAATCATACTAAGCCTCCATGTTTTTTCAGTTATAAATTTAACTATATCATAAGCTACGTTTCATTATATAAAGTTTTTTCTGTCATTGCAAGGGTAAATTACCCCATTTTTTTGTTATTTTTGTGAAATTTACGACTCCTGCAGTGCCGACCACTGTTCAAATGCCGTTTCTAAGGCTTCGGAAAGCGTTTCGTGCGCACTGCTCAGCTCCTGCATCGCATTGTAGTCCGCCGCGTTCTTCTCATCGCTCATTTGCGATTCGACCTCCGCAATCTTCGTTTCCAGGCGCTCGATCTCTGCCTCCAGCTTCTCGCTCTGCCGCTGCCGCCGCCGCTCCTCGGCTTCCTTCTGCTTGTTGAGAAGCCGCTGCTGCGACGCATCCAGCGGTGCTGTGCTCTGTGCATCGCCCCCGCCGCCGCGCGCGGCGTTTTCATTGCCCAGGTCTGCCAGATACTGTTTGCCGGAGCCGAGCGACTCTTTCTTTTCGAGATAGTAGTCGTATTTGCCCAGATATTCGTTGAAGCCGTCATGCGTCAGCTCCAAAATCCGGGTCGGGATTTTCTGCAGAAAATAACGGTCGTGCGATACGATGATCGCCGTCCCCGGAAATTCCAGCAGCGCGTCCTCAAAGACCTCCTTGGAGTCGATATCCAGATGGTTGGTCGGTTCATCGAGAATCAGCGTGTTGGCGCCGCTGAGCATCAGCTTGAGCAGAGAAAGGCGGGCTTTCTCGCCGCCGGACAGACTGCCGACCCGCAGGAACACGTCATCGCCGCGGAACAGAAAGCGTCCCAGGATCGAGCGCATTTCCGTATCCGTATACAGGCGATAGGATTCCTTCAGTTCTTCCAAGACCGTATGGGACGCGTTGAGTAAAAGCTGCCCCTGATCGTAGTAGCCAAAGGCTACGTTGTGCCCGAGCTTGAGATAGCCGCTCGTCGGCTGCTGCTCCTCCAGCAAAATCCGCAAAAGCGTCGTCTTGCCGACACCGTTCGGACCGACGATACAGATCCGCTCGCCGCGCTTGATGTCCAGATCGACATGCCGGAACAGCTCGCGTTTGTTTTCGCCAAATCCAAAGGACTTGGAAAGCTCCTTTGCCAGAATCACATCTTCGCCGGAAGGGAAATTCTGCTTGAAACTGATTTTCATCCGTCCCTGCAGCGCCTCCGGACGTTCGACCCGCTCGATCATGTCCAGACGCTTTTCGCGGGAAGCCGCGCGCTTGGCCAGATGCTCTGTACCATGCTGCTTCATCTTGCGAATCATCTCTTCCTGTCTGGCGATCTCCCGCTGCTGGTTGTCGTAGGCACGCTGCTGTGTCTCGCGGCGCAGCGCCTTCTGTGCAAGCGACTTCGTATAGTTTCCCTCATAGGTGTAAACTTTATGATGCTCGACTTCAAAAATGCGGTTCGCGATTCGATCCAAAAAATACCGGTCGTGGGAAACGACCATGATGGTGCCCTTATAGCTCGCCAGATATTGCTCGAGCCATTTGAGTGTACCGATATCCAGATGGTTGGTCGGCTCGTCGAGGAGTAGGAGCTCCGGCTTTTCGAGCAGCAGCGCCGCCAGCGCCAATCTGGTCCGTTCGCCGCCGGACAGGGAACCGATCTTTTTGCTGTAAAATTCCGAGGTGAACGCCATAGAGTGCAAAATGCCTGTGATCTCGGATTTGTAGGTATAGCCGCCCTTTTGCTCATAGGTAAGGTGCAGACGGTCGAGTTTTTCGATCTGAGCCGCATCGCTTTTACCGGCTTCGATCTCCGCGGTCACCTGTTCGATCTGTGCTTCAAGCGCGTGGATTTCGGTAAAAATTTTGTCGATCTCACCGATCACCGTACCCTCACTGTCAAAGTTGTCGCGCTGCTTGAGGTAGCCGACACGCGTATCCTGGGACACGAAAAATTCCCCCTCGTCTGCCGTCAGTTCTCCGGTCAGTAATTTGAGGAGGGTTGTCTTGCCCGCACCGTTTCGTCCGACGATGCCGACGCGGTCACCGGCATTGACATGGAAGCTGACATCCTGCAGGATCACGTCGGTGCCGTATACCTTACTTAAACGATTTGCTGATAAAATGATCATGGTTTTCGCGTCTCCTATGCAAGCGGCAGATTCGCGTAGGCTTCCAGCTCCAGATCGTCGGTCTGTCCGCTCTGATATTGGTAATAGGCGGCAGCCGCGATCATCGCGCCGTTGTCCGTACAGAGAATCGGATCGGGCCGGTACAGACGAATGCCTGCTTTGTCACAGGCTGCGCCGAGCATTTCTCTGAGCTTGGAGTTTGCCGCCACACCGCCTGCCAGCACGAGCTTTTTCTCGCCTTTGAGAACCGCTGCGTCCACCGTCTTGCGCACAAGCACGTCCATCACCGCCTGCTGGAAGCTCGCTGCCACATCCGCGCGGTTGATCTCTCTGCCTGCCTGCTTCTCCTGATTGATATAGTTCAGCACTGCAGTCTTAAGCCCGCTGAAGCTGAAGTCAAAGCTGTCTTTTTCTAAATAAACACGTTTGAAATTGATCGCCTGCGGATTGCCCTCTTTGGCGATTTTGTCGATCTTCGGACCGCCCGGATAGCCGAGCCCCAGTACGCGGGCGACCTTGTCGTACGCTTCGCCGACCGCATCATCTCTGGTGCCGCCGAGGAGCTCACAGTGCGTATAGCTCTGCACATCGACGATCTCGGTATGCCCACCGCTGGTGATGAGTGCCATGAATGGCGGTTTCAGTGCGGGGTCTTGGATATAGTTCGCGCTGATATGTCCCAGCAAGTGATGCACGCCGACCAGCGGAATATCTTTGGCGAAAGCCACCGCCTTGGCGGTCGCCACGCCGACCAGCAGCGCGCCGATCAGTCCCGGTCCGTAGGTGACGCCGATCAGATCGATCTCTGCAAGGCTCACGCCCGCCTCGTCCAGCGCCTGCTGCAGCACACCGTTGATGTTTTCGAGATGGTGTCTGGAGGCGATCTCCGGCACCACACCGCCGTATTGCTTAAAAATATCGATCTGTGATGAAATGACATTCGACAGCACTGTTCTGCCGTCTGCCACGACCGCGATCGCGGTTTCGTCACAGCTGCTTTCGATTGCCATTGTCAGGAATTTTCCGTCTTTCATGGTTTCACAGTTTCCCTTTCCACATGATGAGGGCGTCCTCGCCGTTATCCTCGTAATAGCCCTTGCGCACGCCTGCGTCCGCAAAGCCGAGCCCTTCATACAGCTTCCGCGCAGCCGCGTTGCCGACGCGCACCTCCAGCGTATAGCTTGTAATCCCGCTCTGTCCGCAGGTCTCGATCAAGACCTCCAGCATCGCGCGCGCGATATGCCTGCGCCGATAGTCCGGCGCCACCGCCACATTGGTGATGTGCCCTTCATCGACGATCTTCCAGATACCGACATAGCCGCAGAGCACGCCGTCCGCTTCGGCAACGATGTAAAACGCCAGCTTGTTATGCATCACATCGTGATAAAGCGATTCGTAGGTCCATGGCACTGCAAAGCACTGCTGCTCCAGGGTTTCTATCGCCGCAATATCCCGTTCTTCCGCTTGTCTGATCACAAGTTCCGCCATCTGTTGTTCTCCTGCTGTTCCCGCTCTGTCTGCTTGCGGCTCTCTAAGCTGCAGAGCGCGCATCCTACTCCTGTTTCGGTCCTCTGCAGATCGGAAGCTGCCCTGCTGCCAGCTTCACTTCTGCTTCCGCGCGGCGCATGTAGTCCGGCAAAAGTCCTGCAAAGTCCGTCACTTCGCCGCCGAGAAACCTTGGCAGCGCCGCAAGGGCGACCGCCGCCGCGCGTTGATGGCGCTCGCTCTGCGGCGCAAAAAAATAATCTCTGTCTTTTTTCATATTAAAATCGTCTAATGACGATTTGATATCTGTCTCGTAAGCATCCATGCCGTCACCATAAAACAGGACTGGTCTCCCGTCCGGGCGTACCTGCTGCGTGATCACATCGAGCACATCGGTGAGCATATACGGACCGCCCGGCAGATAGCCGTCGACGATGCCGTAGACCTGTCCGCGTCTGGCATTGATGATGCCGCAGACGACCTGTGCGCCGTTTTCTGCCGCCCGCACAGCTTCGTCCTGTGCGCCCTGCGCTCTCGTATGCGCATGCTTTGCTGCCTGCGCATGGCAAAAGACCTCCAAGGTCGGTACCGCGATGCAGGGCAGCTGCAGCGCCTGCGCCAGCGCCCGCGCTGTCGACACGCCGATGCGGATTCCGGTAAAAGAGCCCGGACCGACAGAGACTGCGATATGCGTGAGCTGCGATTTTTCAACGCCGCATGTCGTCAGTAGTTTTTGGATCAGCGGCATCAGATTTTTGAGATGGTTCTTCGCCTCGTACGAGGTCTGCTGTCCTAAAAGGACGGCGCGCTCTATGATCTCCGGTTCCGGTGCGCTGCCCGGCTCCGCTACCCGCAGCAGCGCTGCCGAGGCATTTGGCCCGGTCGTTTCCATCGCTAAAATGTACATTGATATATCCTCTCCTCCGGATTTTCTCCGTATTGCAGATAGATGTATTTCGTGTTTTCCGGCAAGAGCTCTGCGATCAGATCGGCCCATTCCACCACGCAGACTCCCTCACCGAAAAAGTATTCATCCGCGCCGATGTTGAACATCTCGTCCGGGTCGGTGATGCGGTAAACATCGAAATGATAGAGCGGCAGTCTGCCGTCCGTATATTCCTTGACGATCGTAAAGGTCGGGCTGCTGATTCTTTGGTGAATCCCCAATCCCTCTCCGATATAACGCGTGAGCGCGGTTTTGCCTGTCCCTAATTCTCCAATCAGCGCCAGCACATCGCCCGCCTGCAGCTTGTCCGCCAAGGCGAGTGCAAAGGCACGTGTTTCCGCTTCATTTTTTATCCGGTATGCTCTCACCGTTTGCTGCTGCATAAACCCACTCCATTTCCTCTTACAAGGACGCGGCGCGTCACCATGTGCAAACCGCCCCTTTTCTGATCTGATCATGCAGGAAATACCGTTACGCGACATTTCCAAACGCACAACACCTATGCCTTGCATAGCGACAGGCAGGGCTGCGCACTATGTGCGCATAAAAATCTCTGCTTTCGTTACGTGCGCCTTTGTTATTGCTGTTTGATCGGCTTTTCCGCGTGTTTGAGGTGCAAGCCCTCCTGGTGCAGAAAGCCGGAAATTCTCTTATATACCACAAAGGTGATCACTGCGTTCAGCACGCCCTTGATGAGGTTGAACGCGAGAATCAACGGCATCATGCCGACAACCGTCTGCCGCATCGCCTCGCCGCCCAGATAAAAGGTGGTAATATAGTAATTTGCCACACCCATGGACAGCGTCATCGCGATGGTCGCGATCAGCATGCTGAGAATCGCGACCTTTTTGGTCTTATGCTTCCTGTACATCAGTCCCGCGACCATCAGGAAAACGCCGGATGCAATGATGTGCATGATAAAGCCATAAAATCCATCGCCGCCCATCAGGAACGCCTGAATGAAGCTGACGACACCCAGCACCAACATGCCGGAGGCAGGTCCGAATGCGAAGGTCGTGATCAGAATCGGAATATCCGCGAAGTCATAGGTCAGAAACGATACCGCCGGGATCAGCGGGAAGCGGATCAAGCCGACGACGCATGCCAGCGCCGCCATCATCGCCATTTTTACAAGCTGTTGTGATTTTACTTTTGAGTTCATATTGTTCATTTTTTGCAGTTCCTTTCTTTGAAGTGTCGTGCGGCAGCTTGCAGCGCGGTTTGCCGCTGCGCTGGTGCGCCGCCTAAGGTGACTCGGAATCTGTCAGGTTTCTTGAAACAGTCGGTTTCTGCGCGCGAATCAAACCGGGTTAGGTCAATAAAAGCCTTGATTGTTTGAATCAAGGCTTGATGCACGCAAAATTCCGCGTGTCTTGTTTCTCCCATCCGGACTATACCGTCGGTTCAGGAATCACACCTGATCAGCCGCCCCG
>ENA-ORUB01003042-ORUB01003042.1-human-gut-metagenome-genome-assembly--contig:-NODE-3042-length-14803-cov-2.518375_pt1 | contig 14803 bp, 14 predicted proteins | sample MGYA00241918_ERZ509200 | MGnify/ENA primary metagenome ERZ509200 (study PRJEB26280, sample SAMEA2338853) | human gut metagenome | biome: human gut; feature: human-associated habitat; material: faeces... | reverse complement strand
GTTTGACTCAAATGTCTCAGATACGGCACGGATTGCATATGGGAACTCTTCCTCTGATGGAAGAACAGGAACAAGTGCCTTCTCAGCTAATGCTCCATGTCCGATTTCACGACGTCCTGGTCCTCTTGATGGCTTAGTCTCACCTACAGAGTATGAAGGGAAATTATAGTGATGTATGTATCTCTTAGTAGTTACATTTTCATCAAGACCATCAACCTTCTGTGCCTCTGATAAAGGTGCAAGAGTAACAACATCACAGATCTGTGTCTGTCCTCTTGTAAACATTGCAGAACCATGAACTCTAGGAATGATATCAACCTCAGCTGCAAGTGGTCTGATCTGGTTAATAGCTCTTCCGTCCGGTCTCTTGTGATCCTTTAAGATCATCTTACGAACAGTCTTCTTCTGGTACTGGTAAACAGCTTCACCAAGAACTGCAAGCCATTCCTCATTATCTGCAAATGCTTCCTTCATCTTCTCTGTTACAGCATCAATATTCTTCTCTCTTGTCTGCTTGTCATCTGTGAATACAGCAACTTCCATCTCTTCTGGAGATACAACCTGCTTCATAGCCTCAAACATCTCTGCAGGAACAGCACAGCTTACATAAGAATGCTTTTCCTTGCCAACCTCAGCAACAATCTTATCAATAAATGCAATGATTGTCTGGTTGATATCATGAGCCTTATATATAGCCTCAATCATCTTATCTTCTGGAATCTCATTAGCTCCTGCTTCAATCATAATAACCTTCTGCTTAGTTGAAGCAACTGTAAGCTGAAGATCCCCATCCTGCCACTGTGCCTGAGATGGGTTAACGATGAATTCTCCATCAATCATACCAATCTGTGTTGTAGCACATGGACCGTCAAATGGAATATCAGAAATAGATGTTGCAATAGCAGAACCAATCATAGCAAGTAATTCTGGTCTGCAATTCTCATCAACTGACATAACCATGTTATTAAGAGTAACATCGTTACGATAGTCCTTAGGGAATAATGGTCTCATAGGTCTGTCGATAACTCTTGATGTAAGGATAGCATTCTCAGATGCCTTACCTTCTCTCTTGTTAAATCCACCAGGAATCTTTCCTGCTGCATACATCTTCTCTTCATATTCAACGCTTAATGGGAAGAAATCAATTCCTTCTCTTGGTTCTTTAGATGCTGTTGCTGTTGAAAGAACAACAGTATCACCATAATGCATTAATGCAGCACCGTTAGCCTGTGCACACACTCTGCCGATATCAACTCTTAAAGTTCTTCCGGCGAGTTCCATTTCATACTGTTTAAACATATGAACTCCTTCCATAAAAAATATATATTTAACAGAAGGTCCGAAACAACTGAAAAACACACCATAAACTACCGCCATGATATACATTTCAGTGGTCTCGGGGTATCCCTTCTGCCATTAACAACGCAATAGGGCGGAGTTATACACTCCGCCCTGATTAATTACTTTCTTAAGCCTAAACGCTCAATAAGATTTCTGTAAGATTCAATATCTGTATCCTTAAGATATGCAAGTAAAGCTCTTCTCTTACCAACCATCTTAAGAAGACCTCTTCTTGAGTGGTGATCCTTCTGGTTAACCTTAAGATGTTCTGTTAACTCAGCGATTCTTTCTGTTAAGATAGCTACCTGAACTTCTGGAGAACCTGTGTCTCCTGGCTTTCTTCCATAAGTAGCAATGATTTCTGCTTTCTTTTCCTTAGATATCATGTCTAAATCCTCCTAAATATTAATCTCCTGCCACTAAGCTTCAGGTCGGAGTGTCCTACAGCTGGGTGACGGCTCATACTCAATTATTGTAACACAGGCATTAAACCTTTGCAAGTATTAATTATCCAATAAGAAACATATTTCTTGCAAAATCCGAATCTGCCGCAATCTGTCTCTTCAACCCTTCTACATCTTCAAACTTCATCTCTGGTCTTATAAAATGTATGAATTCAACATCAACCTTCTTGCCATACACATCCTTGTCAAAATCAAAAAGAAATGTCTCAACACTTATCTCCGGTGCATCACTTACTGTAGGCTTAGTTCCTAAGTTAGTAACCCCGTAGAATTTTTCACCATCAATAGTCGTCTGGGTAGCATATACTCCATTAGGTGGCAGGAGCTTATACTCCGTCGGATATATGTTAATAGTAGGGAAATCAAGCTTCCGTCCAAGCTGGTTTCCTATCGAAACCACACCTGTAACATTAAACGGTCTGTTAAGAAGAACATTTACCGTTTCCATATGGCCAACCTTTAATTCTTCTCTTATATATGTACTGCTGATTTCCTTATCCTGATATTTTTCCTTTTCAACAATAATAGTTGTAAATCCAAGTTCTTCTCCTGCTTCCACAAGCATTGCTGCATCACCTGCCCTGTCTTTTCCAAAACGGTAATCAGTACCTACAACAACATACTTTGCATGCAGTTTATCAATAAGAATCCTGCATATAAAATCTTCAGGCTCCATATTCATGAATTCTTCCGTAAACGGATATTCAATCTCAACATCTATGCCAAAATTCTCACACAGTCTGCGTCTTTCACTGCTTGTAGATATAAAATGCTGATACTTCTGTGGACATATTGAAAGCGGCAGACTGTCAAATGTAAACAAAACCGCAAGCAGATTCTCCTCATCTGCTTTCTGCCTTACAATCTCAATAAGCTTCTGATGTCCTGTGTGAATTCCATCGAATTTTCCTAATGTAACTGCACTTTCCTTATTTAATTGAAAATCATCTGTTCCATGAATATATTCCAAAGATGATCACGCCCCTTTACTTGTTGTCTTCGTAAAATATCTTAACCGGATAAAGCACTTCATCTCGAAATTCATATACACCGATAAAGCATTTATCAGAATCGTATACTCTGTATTTCTCATTATCATTGATTGCAACATCTGCAGGTATCTGTTCTCTTGACAGCTTATTGCCATTGTGAAGATACCGGCTGTATTCTTCTGCAAATTTTATCTCCTGATAATCACTGAATATCTTATCTATGCCAGTTATCCTGTCTTCTATTTCACCCTTTAACACAAGAGCCGATATCTGGTTAAGTGTAAGTGTATCATCAAGCATGAATTCACCTACCCGCGTTCTTGTAAGCTTCATCATACATGCTCCACACCCAAGCTTCTTACCTATATCATCACATAATGACCTGATATAAGTCCCCTTCGAGCAGTCAACAGTAATAGTAACTGTTTTCTGTTTATCCGAAAGATTGATATCATTCACCCTTAATGTATTAATATGGACAGTTCTTGGTTTTCTTTCAATCTCAATACCTTTTCTTGCAAGCTCATAAAGCTTCTGTCCATTATACTTTAAAGCTGAATACATAGGCGGTATCTGCTCATACTCACCTATGAATTCATTACATACTTTAAGGACATCCACTTCACTCACATTAACCTCTGACTGGGCAACAATTTTCCCTGATATATCAAGAGTATCTGTCGTTGTGCCAAGAAGCATTACAGCCTCATAAGTCTTTCCCCAATCAGTTATAAGGTCACACAGCTTTGTAGCCTTACCGATGCACACAGGAAGCACCCCGACCGCATCCGGGTCAAGTGTGCCTGTGTGACCAATTTTTTTAGTTTTAAGTATTCCCCGAAGCTTTGCAACTACATCATGAGATGTAAATCCCTGCTCCTTATATACATTTAAAACACCATTCATGCATTATCCTCATTATACTGCTGCTCAATCATTTCGCCAATCTTATTAACGATACTGTGGACATTGCCCTTAGCAGAGAATCCTGCTGCCCTCACATGTCCTCCACCGCCAAATGCTGTGGCGATTCTTGCAACATCAATCATTTTCTTTGAACGAAGACTTACTTTGTATTCGTCCTTATCTGTTTCATAAAGGAATATAGCCACTTCAACTCCGTCTGTTAAGCGTAACTGCTCAATAATTCCACCAAGTTCTTTGCCAGTGACACCATAGAAATTCATTTCTTCAATAGATACACTTGAAAATATACATCTGCCATCATAAAACAACACACTTTCAAGCAAAGCTCTTCCAAGAATCTGGTTCTGGATATAACTCTTCTTATAAAAGCTGTTATCGATAATGTCAGAATAATCAATTCCCATCTCCATCATCTTTCCAGCTATATCCATTGTCCTTCTTGATGTACAGCTGTACTTAAACACACCTGTATCATGGATTATTCCTGTGTATATGCACTCTGCAACATTTTTATCGACCTTATCCTCGTCAAATGTTGTATAGAGAACTTCACATGCCGAACTTGACTGTGGCTCTACATAATTAACATCAGCAAATGAATTATTGCTTATATGATGATCTATGCAGATAGTCTTATCAGCATTTTCAAAGCAGCTCATAAATGGTTCAATTCTATCCATTGAACTGCAGTCAAGTACTACGAATAAATCAAAATGCTTATCCTCAGCCTCATGCTTAATATCATTAATACCAGATAAATAATTAAATTCATCTGACGGCTTTTCAAGATAAACAGTAACCTCGCACTCAGGAAGATTCTTCCTGATATAATTATATAAACCTAATGTTGAACCAACACAGTCACCATCAGGACGGATATGTCCTGTGATACCTATAACCTTTGCATGTCCGATTTCTTCAATAATATTCATGACTAACCTCTTTATTCTGTCTCGTCTTCAACCTCAACGTGCATCTTATTATCATGTTCTGTAACTTCATCAATAAGCTTAGACATATTAATACCATACTCAATTGACTGATCAAGAATGAATCTTATTTCAGGAGTATTTCTTAAATTGACAGTTCTTGCAAGCTGTCTTCTTATATATCCTTCTGCACTCTTAAGACCTGTAATCGTATCCTTCTGTGACTTTTCATCACCAAGAACACTTATATATGCCTTACATGTCTTAAGGTCAGGAGCGACCTCAACCGCTACAACCGAAGTCATAGGGTTGATTCTAGGGTCTTTAATCTCACTTCTGATTATATTACTTAATTCTTTCAATACCTCTCCGTTAATACGGGTATTCTTTACACTATTTTTACGCATATATTCTCCAAATAAAAACTAAATCCTATCTTGGCACTTCAACCATGATATGTGCTTCAATCATATCCTCTGGCTGGATATCATTGAACTTTTCAAATACCATACCACACTCAGTACCTGCCTTGATTTCCTTAACCTCATCCTTGAAGTGCTTAAGAGATGCGATAGGTCCTTCATAAACCTTCTCACTTCCTCTTGTTATACGGACAACAGAATCTCTTGTAATTCTTCCCTCTTCAACGATACAGCCGGCAATATTACCAACTCCTGAAGCCTTGAATATCTGCATGATTCTTGCATGACCGATAATCTTTTCTTCATAGATAGGCTCAAGCATACCCTTAAGGGCTGCCTCAACATCTTCAATAGCATTGTAGATAACGCTGTAAAGTCTTAAATCTACCTTTTCTCTCTCTGCAACAATTCTTGCCTGATTATCAGGCTTAACGTTAAATGCAATGATGATAGCATTAGAAGCAGATGCAAGTACTACATCGGATTCATTAACATTACCAACACCACCATGAATTACCTTAACAACAACCTCTTCATTAGAAAGTCTTACAAGACTTGACTTAACAGCCTCAACAGAACCCTGTACATCAGCTTTGATGATAATATTAAGTTCCTTCATATTACCAGCCTGAATCTGCTCAAAGAGTGCATCAAGAGATACCTTATGCTTAGTATCATCAAGAAGCTTCTTTCTTCCCTCGCTGATAAATGTCTCTGCTATACTTCTTGCTTCCTTCTCAGAATCTGCAGCCATAATGATTTCACCTGCATTAGGAACATCATTAAGACCAAGAATCTCAACCGGAGTAGATGGTCCGGCAACCTTTACTCTGTTACCCTTATCATCAATCATGGCTCTTATCTTACCATAGCAAGAACCTGCTGATACAGCATCTCCCACATGAAGAGTACCCTTCTGTACAAGGATAGATGCTACAGGACCACGTCCCTTATCAAGCTCAGCCTCAATAACAATACCTCTTGCCTTTCTGTCAGGGTTAGCCTTAAGTTCATTAACCTCTGCTGTAAGAAGAATCATATCAAGAAGCTCATCAATACCCTGCTTAGTATGTGCTGATACTGGAACAAATGTAGTAGAACCGCCCCAGTCTTCTGCAATAAGTCCATACTCAGTAAGCTCCTGCTTAACCTTCTCAATATTAGCATTAGGCTTATCAATCTTATTGACAGCAACAATAATCTCAACACCTGCTGCCTTTGCATGGTTAATAGCCTCAATTGTCTGTGGCATTACACCATCATCTGCAGCTACAACAAGAATAGCAATATCTGTAGCCTGAGCACCACGCATTCTCATAGCTGTAAATGCTTCATGACCCGGAGTATCAAGGAATGTAATAAGATTACCATTTACATTTACCTGGTAAGCACCTATCTTCTGTGTGATTCCGCCTGACTCCTTAGCTGTCACATGAGTTTCTCTGATTGCATCAAGTAATGAAGTCTTACCGTGATCAACGTGTCCCATAACGCAGACAACTGGTGGTCTTGGAACAAGCTTATCCTCTGGTTCTTCATCTTCCTTAAGAAGTTCTGCAATAACATCAACCTTCTCTTCATGCTCACATATGCAGTTGAACTCAAGAGCAATCTCTTCTGCTGCATCGTAATCTATCTCTTCGTTAATAGTAACAACCTTACCCTGTAAGAACAGCTTCTTAACAAGTGCTGCAGGAGCTACCTTCATCTTATCTGCAAGTTCCTTGATAGTAAGAGTATCTGGAAGAACAAGCTGCTTGATTGTCTCTTCTTCCTTTTCCTTCTTCTCAGGCTTTGTCATAGGCTTCTTATCAAATCTGCTGTTAGCGAACTTAAGATTTTCCTTAGCCTCATTATCTCTCTTTCTGTCATTCTTCTTGCTGTCTATTCTTGAATCATGTCTTCTTGAATCTGGCTTAGCTGAAAAATCAAACTCTTCCTTAGGTGCAGAATCTCTTCTGTCATTATTTCTTCTCTGACCTCCGTTAAATCCTCCACGGTTCTGGTCATTATCCTTTCTGAAGCCGCCATTTCCAGACTGTCCGTTTCTGTCATTTCTGAAACCGCCGTTATTGTTGCGGTCATTGTTTCTATAACCGCCATTATTATCACGATTACCATAACCACCATTGTTGTTACGGTCATTATTTCTGTAACCGCCATTATTATCACGGTTGCCATAACCGCCATTGTTGTTGCGGTCATTGTTTCTATAGCCGCCATTGTTACGGTCATTATTTCTGTAACCATTATTATCACGGTTACCGTAGCCGCCATTGTTATTATGGTCGTTATTCCTGTAGCCACCGTTGTTATCACGGTTACCATAACCACCGTTATTATTACGGTCATTATTTCTGTAACCGTTATTGCCTCGGTCGTTGTTTCTATACCCGCCATTATTACGGTCATTATTTCTGTAGCCGCCGTTGTTATCGCGCTGTCCGTCTCTGTTATTATTATCTCTTCTGGAATTCTTATCCCTTGAACTGTTCTGTGGGAAATATACCTGTGAGATATGCTTCTTATCATCAGCATTGCCAGACTTATTCTGTGTTCCCTGCTGTGGCTGCTTTGGAGCCTGATTCTGCTGTCTGTTATCCCTGTTATCATTCTTTACAGGCTGTGACTGCTTTGCTGGCTGTGCTGCCGGCTTATTCTCAACCTTAGGTGCAGGAGCAAACTTCTTTCTCACACTTGAAATTTCTGCATCTGTAAGTCCGCTTACAGGCTTATAAGTCTTCTCGCTGTTGCTAAGCATATCAGTAATATCCTTAGATGTTATATTTAATTCTTTTGCCAATTCATGTACTCTCATATTTGCCATTTAACCTCTTTTCCAAATAACAGCACTGCTGTTATTCTAAACCCTGTTCAAAATATTTTTCTATGGTCTTTGCAAATCCTTCATCAAGGACTGCCAGTGATGCGCGGAATTCCTTTCCTATCGCGTGGCCAACACTCACCTTGTCACTAAAAAAATGTATCGGAACCTTGTAATAAGTACACATATTTGTAAACATTTTCTTAGTATTATCTGAAGAATCATCTGCAACAATAACTGTGTATGCCTTTCCGGTTTTAACAGCCTTCTCTGTTGAAAACTCTCCGCTTGCAACCTTTCCGGCTTTCTGCGCAAGTCCAATCATATTAAGGATTTTCTGTTTATTTTCCAATATTATTCAGCTCCTTTGCTAACTCATCATAGACAGCAGAATCTACTGCCATCTTAAATGACCTTTCAAGTCCCTTATTCTTAAATGCTTTAGACAGGCAGTCTTCATTCGCACATATATAAGCCCCTCTGCCATTCTTCCTGCCTGTAGCATCTATAACAATTGATTCATCCTGTGTCTTCAGAATACGGATTAAGTCCTTCTTATCCTTCATCTGACCGCAGCCAATACACTGTCTTTGTGGAATCTTCTTTACTGTAGCCACTATGCATCACTCCTAATAATTATTCTTCATCAAGGCTTAATTCAGATGGTTCAACATACTCTTCTTCTAAGTTCTCTTCTTCTGTATGTTCTTCAGGTTCAGCCTCGCTCTTAATATCAATTCCATATCCTGTAAGCTTTGCAGCAAGTCTTACATTCTGTCCCTGCTTACCAATTGCTAAAGAAAGCTGCTGCTCAGAAACAACAATCTTAGCCTTCTTCTCTTCATCATCAGCTACTGCTGAAACAACCTTTGCAGGGCTTAATGCGTTAACGATAAGCTGTGCTGAATTGCTGTCCCACTCAATGATATCTATCTGCTCATTGCCAAGTTCATTAACAATAGCTTTAACTCTTGCACCGTTAATACCGACACATGCACCTACAGGATCTACATTTGCAACATTAGCTCTTACTGCCATCTTAGTTCTTGAGCCGGCTTCTCTTGCAATACCCATGATTTCAACAACGCCATCTTTAATCTCTGTAACTTCTTCTTCAAAAAGTTTCTTAACAAGCTCCTGTGACTTTCTTGAAACTCTTACAACAGGACCACCCTTTTCTCTGTTAATTACATCAACAACATATAACTTAATTCTATCGCCTGGCACAAACTTCTTATCCTTGAACTTGTCATCAGCCTTAAGAACTGTCTGGAGTCTTCCAAGATCAATTGTAAGATCACCATTGTCAGCAACTCTCTGCACAATACCTGTAATAAGTTCCTTCTCCTTAGAATGATACTCATTATAAAGAGCATTCTTTTCCTGCTCTCTGATAGTCTGCACAATAGTATTCTTAGCATTCTTGGCAGCCTTTCTTGAGAACTCCTCAGACTTTACTTCAACAGTAATAACATCACCAAGCTGGCAGTCAGGCTTAATCTTTCTGGCATCTTCTAATGCAATATCAGTACCTGATACATATTTTTCTTTCTTATTCTCTCTGTTCTCTGGAACAATAACTTCCTCAACAACAGTTCTGTCAGAATAAATGTGGAAATCACCTGTTCTTCTGTCTAACTCAACACGACCGTTATCAGCCTTATCAAACTCAGCCTTGTACTCATCCATAAGAGATTTCTCGATAGCTGCAAACATAATCTCTTTATCGATTCCATTCTCCTTCTCAAGAGCATCAAGTGCCATAATTAATTCCTTATTCATTGCTTTTAATTTCCTCCAAAAATATATTATACTTCATCTACAAATGCCCATCTGATCATAGCCAGATTACTTCTGTCAAATGTTTTAGTTACATCATCAATACTGATTGTTACCGTATCTTTATCATATTCCTTAAGAACCCCGGAATATTCCTTAGATTTATCAACAGGACTGAATAATTTAATCTCAATCATTCTGCCAATACTCTTTTCATAATCCTTCTCTTTCTTAAGAGGTCTTGTAAGACCCGGAGAACTTACCTCAAATATATACTGGTCATCAATGTAATTCTCCCTGTCCAGTATCTCATTGAAAGCTCTGCTCACATTCTGGCAGTCATCAATAGTAACTCCGCCTTCTTTGTCAATGTAGACACGCAGATACCAGTCGCTGCCTTCTTTCACGTAGTCAACATCAAAAAGTTCCACGCCGTTAGCTTCAACAACCGGCTGTATAAGTTCTGTTGTCTTAGCTTCATAGCTTTCTCTTTTTCCCATGCAGTACTCACCCTTTCTAAAAGTATTCAGTTTTCTTATATATGAACGAAAGAGTGGACATCTCTGCCCACTCTTTCCGTATCACATATAGTAGCTTGTAGGGGAATCGAACCCCTGATTCCGCCGTGAGAGGGCGGCGTCTTAGCCTCTTGACCAACAAGCCATAGCTTTCGTTGTCTTGCAGTTGTGTACCGCAGCAACAATGATATCTTAACTCAATTATCGTAATCCGTCAAGCACTTTTTTGAATTTTTTTAATATTTTTTACAATAATCATTCAAAATCTTCAAAAAAGCGCTTAAATACTGGATTTCAAGCTAATTAATAATCTTATGCAAAACTAAAAATTGCTGTAAATACTCCCGCACTTGCGATTCCCATAATCACTCCTGCAAGTAAAACTCCTAACAAAACTGCTATTACACTCTTCTTAAATCCCATATCAAGAAAACTTGCTGCAAGTGTTCCCGTCCATGCACCTGTTCCCGGAAGCGGAATTCCAACAAAAAGTAATAATGCTACAAAAAGCCCTCTTCCAGCCTTCTCCTTAAGCTTCTCTCCACCCTTGTGTCCTTTTTCAATACAGAAAGTAAAGAACTTTCCAATATATTTCTTATCCTTTCCCCACTCAAGAACCTTTCTTGCAAAAAGGTAAATAACCGGTACAGGAAGCATATTACCTATTACGCACACAATATATGACTGTAACAATGGTAACTGGAATCCCTGTGATACAGGAATTGCACCTCTAAGCTCAATAAGTGGAACCATAGAAATAAGAAAAATATACAAATACTTTTTTAACATACTATCTCCTATTTAATTTAATAATAAACAGAATTGATAATACATAATATTTGTTAAAAAATCAAGTGTATTATATATTCTCAATCTGCCAGTCAATCGGTTCTACCCCATTAGCCTTTAAAAATTCATTGCACTGGCTGAAATGTCTGCAGCCAAAAAAGCCTCTGTACGCAGATAACGGACTCGGATGTGGTGCTTTAAGAATAAGATGTTTCGGATTATTAAGCATTGATGCCTTTCTCTGTGCAGGCGAACCCCACAGCATATACACAATAGGTCTGTCCTGCATATTGACAGCATTAATAACTGCATCCGTAAACTGCTCCCAGCCGTGTCCCTGATGTGAATTAGCCTGATGTGCTCTTACAGTGAGTACTGTGTTAAGCAGAAGCACTCCCTGGTCGGCCCATTTCTTAAGATATCCGTTATTAGGAATATAACATCCACAGTCATCATGCAGTTCTTTATATATATTCTTAAGTGAAGGCGGTGCTTCCTCTCCCGGAAGTACTGAAAAAGACAGTCCATGTGCCTGATGTACATTATGATAAGGATCCTGACCAAGTATCAGTACCTTAACCTTACTAAGCGGTGTAAAATGAAACGCATTAAATATATCATCTGCCGGAGGATATACAACATATTTGCTGTATTCATTCTTAACAAATGTAAATAATTCCTTGTAATATGGCTTGGAATATTCCTCCTTAATAGCAGGAAGCCAGTCATTATCTATCATTGACATATCCATATCCTCCTACATACGCATAGGAATACCATTATCTGCAAGGTATTTCTTAAGTTCCATAATATCAAGTTCCTTATAATGGAATAAAGAAGCAGCAAGTGCTGCATCTGCTTTTCCCTTAGTAAATGCATCAAGAAAATGTTCTTTACTGCCTGCACCGCCTGAAGCAATTACAGGTATTGATACATTTGACGCAATTGTATTAGTAAGCTCAATATCATATCCGGCTTTCGTTCCGTCACAGTCCATACTTGTAAGAAGAATCTCTCCTGCACCGAGCTTTTCTGCCTTCATAGCCCATTCTACAGCATCCATATGCATATCAACTCTTCCGCCATTCTTATATATGCTCCAATGACCATCACTATTCCTCTTTGCATCAATTGCAACTACAACACACTGGCTTCCAAACTTATCAGCCGCATCAGATATAAGCTGCGGATTCATAATAGCTGCCGAATTAATTGATATCTTATCAGCCCCTTCTCTTAAAAGTACCTTAAAATCATCTGTGCTTCGTATTCCACCGCCTACAGTAAACGGAATAAACACTCTTTCTGCCACTCTTCTTACAAGATCAACAGTTGTGTTTCTTCCATCACTTGAAGCTGTAATATCAAGAAATACAAGTTCGTCTGCACCTGATTTATCGTACATTGATGCAACCTCTACAGGATCCCCTGCATCTCTTAAATCAACAAAATTAGTTCCTTTGACAACTCTTCCATCCTTGCAGTCAAGGCATGGTATAATTCTTTTAGTAAACATCAGCAACTCCTTTTAGCAATTATAATGACGCAAAATTCTTTAATATCTTAAGTCCGACATCACTGCTCTTTTCAGGATGGAACTGGCATGCAAACACATTGCCGCTTTCAACCGAAGCATGAATATGTGTAGTATACTCCGTAGTTGCTGCCACAATCCCCTCATCTGCTGCCTTAAGATAATAAGAATGTACAAAATACACATACGGATTACCTTCAAGTCCCTTAAAAAGTCTCGCTTCAGGCTTAATATCAAGAGAATTCCATCCCATATGCGGAATCTTGAAACCATCCTTAGCAGGAATCTTTAATATCTTTCCCGGAAGAATATCAAGTCCCTCCGCCCCCGGAGTCTCATCACTTTCCTTAAATAAAAGCTGTAATCCCAAACATATTCCAAGGAATGGGGTTCCATTACCTGTCACCTTCTTAATAGTATCAACAAGTCCGAACTTATCAAGATTGTTCATTGCATCACCAAATGAACCAACTCCCGGAAGAATAACCTTATCAGCCTGTAAGATTTCACTTGAATCTCTTGAAACTAAAACTTCCTCTCCTAATGATACCAGAGCCTTTTCAACACTCTTTAAGTTACCTGCGTCATAGTCAATAATAGCTATCATTGTACTGCCTTTCCGTATTCCTTTATTTTTAAGTAATAGTTAGTAAAATCACTGTTTGACATATCTGCCAGTGATATTCCCTGTGCTTCAGATATCTTAAATGTATTCTGTAAAGCATCAATTACATTCTGATATTCTGCCTTAAACTTATCATCAATTCCAAGTTCCTGTGCTGATGAACGATATGTATTATATCTGTCTATTCCCTTAATCAATGCATTTAATGCTTCAGTTTTCATATTAAGACTCATATAATTATTATAAGAATCATACTGTCTTCTGACATACATTATAGTTGATGCCTGCTCATACAGCGTCTTATCATTAGAATTAAGTTTCATTCCATTAAGCTTGGAATAAGCTTTGGCATACTCACCATTATTATAATATGTCTTAGCCTGTGAAGAATTAGTATTATAATATAAAGCCGAATTCAACACACAGACAAGCACTACAACTCCAGCAACAAAAAAAGCAAGCATAATTAATGAGACTGGCTTAATTTTAAGAATATCCCCCGGTTTTGGAGGTTCTTTAGTTTTCTTCTCTTTCTTAGGCTTAGGCTGCTTTTCTTTTTTAGGCTTTGATGCTTTCTTCTGCTCTGCCGCATGCTTTTTCTTTTCTTTCTTTTCTATAGCTGCAGCCTTTTTTAACTCTTTATTTTTCTGTTTTTCTTCATCATCGAGTCTTTCAGCCTCTTCTTCTGCTTTTTCCTCTTCTATTCTTTTTGCCTTCATCTGGGCGAGCCTATACCTGAATCTTGCAAAAAAGCCTTTCTTAGGTGCTTCTGAATCATCGAGTGTATTCTTATTACCGAATACATCTTTTATTATCTGTTCATTCTCATCCTTAGGTTCTCCATCACCAGTTTCCTGCTTATCTGTAACCTTTTCCTGTTGTGAAATATTTCCATCATTGCCATTATCTGAATTATCATCATCAGAACTCTCATCCTCAAGACTATCAAAAAACACTTTCTTTATCTTCTTAAAAAAGTTATCTTTTTTGGGTTTTTCTGGCTTTATTTTACTCTCATCAACCTTAACAGTTTCTTTATTTTCTTTAAGATCTGTTTTTCCTTTTTCAGTCTGTGCTTCTTCCAACGCCTGAGCCTGTGCCTTTGCTTCCGCATTTTTAAGTTCCTCATCAGGATTTAACAAATCATCTATTGAAATGCTGTCAGTATCAGACTTGACATCTTCAATCAAATCATCAAGATTCATATTCATAAGTCTTTTCATGTCATTATCCGACAATTCCATATCATCATCAGATGTTATAGTTGCTCCAGCTGCTTCTTCAACCGGTGTATCCTCTAACATCTTATCTACCGCCTCTTCAGCCATAGCATCCTTTTTTTCCTCTGTATCTTCTTCACCAGCATTTTCTGATTCTATTTTCTCCCTTACCTGACGGGCTATCTCTTCCGGATCTTTCTCCTTAATCTCCTGCTGCCATTCACTTTTAGGTTTTTCCTGTTGAGAATCTGCCTGCTCCTTTTCATTAATCGAATCAAGCAATTTATCCAGATAATCTTCTTCCTTATCAGACAAAATTCTCACCTCCTGAAATCAAAATACATTAAAATATTAACATAAACATTGCTTATTAACAACATTTTACATACTTTTCCTTCTCTGTTCTCCATAGAAAGGAGGTGATCCAGCCGCACCTTCC
>ENA-ORUB01003011-ORUB01003011.1-human-gut-metagenome-genome-assembly--contig:-NODE-3011-length-14912-cov-3.086424_pt1 | contig 14912 bp, 13 predicted proteins | sample MGYA00241918_ERZ509200 | MGnify/ENA primary metagenome ERZ509200 (study PRJEB26280, sample SAMEA2338853) | human gut metagenome | biome: human gut; feature: human-associated habitat; material: faeces... | reverse complement strand
CCACAGCCCGAATTCCTTTTCAAATGCCGCACTGCCGCAAGGATGCCGACTGCAATTCCTGCAAGAATGAGGTAATCCAAAATTCCCATGCGCCTTCCTCCTCAGAACAACAGGCTTAAGCCCTGATATACCAAAAAGGCAGCTGCCCACGCAACCACGCACTGCAGCACCACGACGCAGCCTGCCAACACGCCACTGCCCAGCTCTCTCTTTACTGCCGCAATCGCCGCCATGCAGGGGGTATATAATAAGGTAAAAACAAGAAAGCTGATCGCAGAAAGCGGCGTAAACAATCCTGTCAATGCCGTTCCCAAGGTCTCCATAGAGGTTCCCGTCAGAACGCCCAAGGTGCTGACCACTGCCTCCTTTGCGGAAAAGCCTGTAATGAGTGCTGTGGGAATCCGCCAATCATCAAAACCAAGTGGTGCAAAAACGGGTGCCAGCCAATGCCCCATCATGGCAAGCAGGCTATCTGCACTATCCGCCACCACATTCAGACGGCTGTCAAAGCTTTGCAGGAACCAGATTAACACGGTTGCCACAAAGATAATCGTAAATGCCCTTTGCAGGAAATCCTTCGCCTTATCCCACATGAGAAGGAACACGCTTTTTGCGGAAGGGAAGCGATAATTCGGCAGCTCCATAACGAAGGGAACAGGATTCCCTCTGAAAACGGTTTTGCCAATCAGCAATGCCATCAGAATTCCGACAAGCATCCCTGCGGCATACAGTCCAATCATCACCAGTGCCGCACGCTGCGGGAAAAATGCCGCTGCAAAGACCGCATAAATGGGAATCTTTGCGGAGCAGCTCATAAACGGCGTAAGCAGAATCGTCATGCGTCTGTCTCTATCCGAGGAAAGGGTACGCGTTGCCATAACGGCAGGAACGGTACAGCCAAAGCCAACCAGAAGCGGCACAATGCTTCTGCCGGAAAGACCGATTTTTCGCAGCAGCTTGTCCATCACAAAGGCAATCCGTGCCATATAGCCGGTATCCTCCAGAATAGAAAGGAAGAAAAACAGCACCACAATAATCGGCAGAAAGCTTAGCACACTGCCCACACCTGCAAACACACCATCAATCAGCAGGCTATGTACCACAGGGTTAATGCCATAAGCCGTCAGCGCCTTATCCACCACTGCCGTTACCCAATCAATGCCTGCCGCCAGAAGGTCGCTCAAAAACGCCCCGAATACGTTAAAGGTCAGATAAAACACCAGAAACATCACAACAATAAAAATCGGAATCGCAAGGTATTTATTCGTCAGCACGCTGTCGATTTTTACACTCCGCAGATGCTCCTTGCTCTCCTGCGGCTTAATCACCGTTGCGGCACAGACCTTCTCGATGAAATCATACCGCATGTCTGCCAGAGCGGCATTTCTATCCATGCCATGCTCCTCCTCCATCTGAATGATGCTGTGTTCAATCAGCTCCAATTCATTTTGGTCAAGGCTCAGCTTTTCGGCAATCGAGGGATCTCCCTCAATCAGCTTTGTTGCGGCAAAGCGGACAGAAATACCTGCCTTTTCCGCATGATCCTCAATCTGATGGCAAACAGAATGGATACAACGATGCACAGGGCCAGAGGGGCAAAAATCATAAATCTGCGGATATTGCCTGTCCCTTGCAACATGGAGCGCCGTTTGCAGCAGCTCCTCAATCCCTTCATTTTTAATCGCACTGATGGGAACAACGGGAATCCCCAGCTCCTCACTCATGCGGTTGATATCCACTGTGCCGCCATTATTACGCATTTCATCCATCATATTCAGCGCTAAAACCATGGGAATATTCATCTCAATCAGCTGCAGGGTCAGATAAAGATTTCTCTCGATATTGGTTGCATCTACGATATTGATAATGCCATCAGGCTTTTCATTCAGAATAAAATCTCTGGTAACGATTTCCTCACTGGTATAGGGACGGATGGAATAGATTCCCGGCAAATCCACCACCGAGCAATCCTTCTGCCCGCGGATTTCACCGATTTTCTGATCTACCGTTACTCCGGGGAAATTGCCGACATGCTGATTGGAGCCTGTCAGCTGGTTAAATAGGGTCGTTTTGCCGCAGTTCTGATTGCCTGCCAATGCAAAAATCATGCGGGTTCTCCCTCCTTCACTTCAATATTCTTCGCATCCTCAATACGGATGGTCAGAGTATAGCCACGCAGACGCAGCTCGATGGGATCTCCCATCGGCGCTACCTTTGTAATTACAATTTTCGTTTTGGGAATCAGCCCCATATCCAACAGACGGCAGCGCAGCGCACCTGCTCCGCCTACCTTCGTAATAACAGCCGCTTTCCCGACAGGAAGCTCATTTAATGTCATAAAATTCCTCGATTCCATATCTAATGATAATTTTTCTCAATTTTCTAAGACTGAGTATATCATGGCTAACTTTTTCTGTCAATGAAGCAAAAGCACCGAGATCAACAGACCTCGGTGTTTTTTGCTGTTCGTAATTAAATTTTATGATAAAAGCTCCTCAAGGTTTCCTTCTTTATAGCCTGTGACCTCTTTCATCAGGCTTTGGAGACTTTTGTTCTCCTGCCGCAAAGCATCCATCCGTACATCTGCCGCAATTTCGCCATTTTTGAGAATCAGTGCGCGGTCGATGAAATTTTCGATTTCATCAATCTCATGGGTGGTGATGAAAATGGTTTCCTCGCCTGTCAGGCTGCCTGCCAATGCCTGCATGAAATCCTGCCTGGTGAACATATCCTTCCCGATAAAGGGTTCATCCATGATGAGGATATGCGCCTTTTGCGGCAACCTCCGCCTTCGCCTTTTGCCCCTTGGACATCTTCTTGATTGGCTTTTCCTCTAAGCCGAAGAAATGCAGGAGCTTTTCATAATACGCCATATCAAAGGAGGGGTAGAAGTCCGCCAGAAATGCACCATATTCCCTTGGGGTTAAATCCTTCAGATAGGTGCCGGCTTCGCTGATGAATGCAATTTCTGCATTACATTCCCGTATTGGTTTGCCATCGAGCCAGACACCGCGCTCCGGCTCCTTCTCTCTCGGTCGGGGCGGCAAAAGCCCTGCCAGAACTTTCAGTAAGGTTGTCTTGCCGACACCATTCGCGCCCAGAACCCCGACAATCTCGCCCTTCTCTACGGAGAAGGAAATATCCTTCAGCACAAACTCTCCCCATTGCTCATAAGAAAACCAGATATGCTTTACTTCAATCATATTTCCGCCCCCTTTCTTAAAAATCCACCTCGAAGCTCTCCACCTCTTGACCTACTACCCAGCTTGTTTGCTTTGCAGTGCCGTCAACAGGCAAAAGCATTTTGAAGTATCTCTTTTTTACGCCAATACTGCTATATCTTACCCAGCTTTCTTCATCCCTTCTTTCGGTCAGCGGCTTTTCTCTCTGCCCGATATTGATTGCATAAAGCTCTCCATTATAATCCTCAGCAAAATCTGTTTTCAGTTTGCCACGATAGAGCAGTTCATTTGTTTTTGCATCCGTCACTGTAATCTCATACCCATCAATCATATATCCGAAATAATCCGCCGCAATATGCTCCGGCTTCGTGCCATCCAGCTTCAGCACCTTTCCATCCTGCACATCTACATATTCCGCACCGCCGTCTATCGCAATCTGTGCAATGGATTTCTCCTGCACAACGAAGCATTTTGTGCCTTCGACCCGTTGATGAACCGTGCCGTCCTCATCCTCTTGGAAGGTTTTGCTCAGATCCAGCCAAAGCACCAAGCCATCCGCACGCTGCAGCATATTGACAAAGTCAATCTTATATTCCGATACCTTCTGCACGCCTGTTTCCAGACGATCCAGCAGCTTGCCCTTGGTATCATACAATTCCAGAATCAGTGCGTCCTGCTCCGTTCTTGCCAGAAGCAGCTGATTATCGCCTGCCTTTTCCAGCGAAAGAATGCGGTTTTCGGCATTGACGGAAAAGGTCTGCAATGGCTCTGCCTTGCCATACTGCTTTGTGGAATAGAGTGCATCCTCGCCGCTATAGGGAAAATCCGCCATACCATCCTTCGGGATACGGAAAATCGAAACCTCTCCCTGCCCATCTGCACCCGTTCGGGGAATGGCATACCTCGCATCGTCCATCTTTACGGTACAAAGGATAACCTCATTCCTGCCGTCAAACCAAGAGGATAGATGCGTTGTATCTCCCTGCTTTACCTTCGCAGCCTGATATTCCCCACCTTTTAATTGCAAGCCTGTAAAGAAACGGGTTTCTTCGCCGGTATAATTTCTGACTTTGCCGTAAACATCCAATGCATCGGCAGTCACGCCCTGTACGGTATCCCCATCGAAATATTCTCCGAGATATTCTCTGGTACTCTCCGATAAATCCTCCAAATCGGAAAGCCTGCGGACATTGGCATCCTTGGATGGTGCAAACTCTGTATCCGAAAAATAATCAGAACGCTCCAAACTTCTTTTTTTGAAATATCTGCTGATACCCTTGCTTCCGTCTCGCTCCTGTCGGATGATATAGCGCATTTCATCATCTGTAGCGGCGTAGTATTTTGTTTTCAGCTCACCATTCTGCCATGTATAGTAAATCTGTCCGTTATCATCCCCTGCAAGCCCTTCAAAGGCAAAGGCATTGAGGGCGGTTCTGTCGCCTTCGATATCCTCAAGGGCAAATACGCCGTTATCCCTCGCCGCAAGCATATAGCCCCAGAAAACCACAACCGCAAGAGCGGCACAAAGGATAACCTCCAACACACGATTTCGTTTTTTCATACTGCACCCCTCCTTATAAATCGGTTCGCTTGCCGAGCTTCTGCGCGATGGAATCCTGCCACCAGATTGCCGCCACTAAGCCGATTATGCCGAGAATCAGCTGTCTGCCAATGGGTGCCTCATAATATGTAGAGGTGACATATCGGATCGCATCATGCAGATACAGATAGCCGCCGCACAGAAGCATCGCACTACTGCCAAGCACAGCGGTCACTTTGTTTTCCGTCCAAAAGCCTGCAAAGAAAATACCTGTAAAGATTAAGGCAAAGCCGCCCAATGCAGGCACAACCCTCCAGACAGAGGAGGGAAAGACCATATCCAGAAAGGTGCTTCTGTGGAATGCGAGAAACAGCCCATTCGTCCGAGAAACATCCAAGCCTGTGACGATATTGTCCCTCGTCAGAACGAAAATTTCCTTTGCCGCCTGCATTTTATAGAAGGACATCAGCGGAAAATACGCCGCCACCATAAGCACCAGCCACAAAAGATAATACAGCGCGACTGCCGCCGCCGCGGAAAGCACGAAGGCAAAATAGACCTCATGCCGCTTCATGGGCAGAAGAAGCATGGTATAAATCCCCTTGCCGTTTGTGGAAAAGCCTTTGATCTGCACGAAAATCCCAATCAGAATCAAAAGCAGACCAAGCGCGAACAAAATCGGCAACAGGCTATGGTCAATCACCATATCGTAAGAGCGAAACACCTTGGGATAATAATCATAATCCTTCGCCGTTCCTGTCGGCATTGCGGCGGCAATGAGAAAGCACACCGCCAAAATCATGCTGACCAAGGTGACAACCTTCGTCCATTTCTGCCACAGCCAGCCATACAGATAATTACTCAGCTTCCATACATTTTTCATACCTCGTCCCCCCATTCTTCCTGCAACAGCTCCGTTACTGTCTGCAATGTCAGTCCGTTTTCCTTTGCCTGCGCGACAAAATCCGCCACCAAGCCTGCGGTCAGCTCGCGCCGCAGTCTTGCGAAAACAGCATCATCCCAATGAATGACGCTGACGGCATGGGGCGGAGTTTCTATGATTTTTTCCTCCTCCATGAGCCGAAACGCCTTCTGTACCGTATTGGGATTGATTTTTAAGATTGCCGCAAGCTCTCTGCGCGAGGGAAGGGATTCGCCCTTTTCCGCCGCTCCTGTGAAAATCTGCCGCTTTACGAAGGAAACAATCTGCACATAGACCGGTTCTGTGGTATTCAATTCCAGCTTTCTGAAATCAAGCACAGGTTTTCCTCCTTCCAACTGTATTACTTGAGTCATACACTTCTTAACTGTATTATAGCCATAATACACCCGCCCGTCAATGGTTTTAAGAAAATTGTAAGAATTTTGCACAGAAAAAAGGACTTGGAAATGCCAAGTCCCTTTGATTTATTCCTGTTCAAATGTCACCGTAATACAGGAAATGTGCCAATCCTCTTCTGTATATGCCTGCCAGCCCATTTCCAGAAATTCCTTTGGATTTTTCCACAAATCCCCATGAAATTCCTCATAGCAATACACAGCATCCATCTGGTACAAAAGCGGTATCGGCTGTCCGTATACAACCGCGCCGCCATCTGTCCAGTAAATGCGCCGTTCCGAGGGCATGGTAGCAATGCTTCTTTCGACAGGTGCGAAATTGCCGCTTTCCGCCTTTTGAAACGCATCATCCGCTACTGCAACATTGTATCCATCTCGGATGTCATTCCCGACGGAAAGTGCGAAGCTTGCCTTGCTTTTCTCGTGCATCAACTCCTCGGGCGTGCCGATTGGCTCCCATGCTCCATCCTTTGTCAGGCTCCACGTTTGGAAGGTTGCCTGCTTGATTGGCTCTCTCCCCTGAAAATCGTAGAATTTTCCGTTCCAATTCAGAATATGCAGTACATTTTCCGTTTGCGTTTTGAGTTTTTTCGGCGTTAGCGTCATGGATGCTTCCCCTGCACAGCCTGTCAGCAGGAGCAGGCTCAGGCAAAGCAACAGTTTCCTTTTCATACGGGCAGCCCTCCTTTTTTTCAGCATACCAATAAAGGGAAGCACCGTCAATCTCATTTATAAAATTGTAAGAATTTTGCACAGAAAAAAGGACTTGGAAATTCCAAGTCCCTGTAATTTTTGTTTTTTATTCAACTGTAACGGATTTTGCCAGATTTCTGGGTTTATCCACATCACAGCCGCGTTCCACTGCGATATAATATGCGAACAGCTGCATGGGCAATACGTCATAGGATGCGGTAAAGAGATGATTTACCTTCGGCAGATAAACCACTTCATCGGCTACATCCTCGATGGCGGTGCAATCCTCTGCGGCAATTGCCAGCACCTTTGCGCCTCTCGCCTTGACTTCCTTCACGTTGCTGACGGTTTTCTCCAGCAGGCTTTCCTGTGTTGCGATGGCAACCACCAGTGTACCATCCTCAATCAGAGAAATGGTGCCATGCTTGAGTTCCCCTGCGGCATAGGCTTCACTATGGATATAGGAAATTTCCTTCAGCTTCAGAGAGGATTCCATTGCGACTGCATAGTCCAGACCACGTCCGATGATGAAGGCATTTTCGCATTTTGCATATTTCTTTGCGATTTCCGCCATTCTTGCATCTACCTTCAGCACCTCTGCTGTTTTTTCGGGCAAATCATGCAGCTCCTTCACTGCCGCGGTATAGGCTGCTTCTGTCATCGTGCCGCGCACCTTTGCGAAATACAGCGCAATCAGATACAGCACAGACATCTGTGTGGTATAGCCCTTTGTGGTTGCAACGGCGATTTCGGGGCCTGCCCAGGTATAAATCACATCATCGCTTTCTCTGGCAATGGAGCTGCCTACCACATTGACAATCGCAAGCACCTTTACGCCCTGCTTCTTTGCTTCACGCAGTGCCGCGAGGGTATCTGCGGTTTCGCCGCTCTGGCTGATGATGATGCAGAGGTCATTTTTCGCAAGGATAGGGTTTCTGTATCTGAATTCGGATGCGATATCCACCTCAACGGGGATACGGCAGGTTTCTTCAATGACATATCTGCCGACAACCCCTGCGTGCATGGCACTGCCGCAGGCAACAATATGAATTCGTCCGCAGTTTTTGATTTCTTCCTCTGTCAGAGAAACATCCTCCAGATGGATGCCGCTTTCGGTCACTCTGGGCTGAATGGTCTTTTTCAGCGCTTCGGGCTGCTCCATGATTTCCTTCATCATGAAATAATCATAGCCGCCCTTTTCTGCTGCCGCGATATCCCATGTGACATGATAAACCTCTTTCTTAATTTCCTTGCCGTCTATATCATACAGCTTTACGCCGTCATTTTTCAGCACGGCAATTTCATTTGTTTCCAATAAATAATAATCTCTGGTGTATTCCAGCAGGGCGGGAATATCGGATGCGATATAGTTTTCGCCCTTACCCAGACCAATCAGCAGAGGGCAGTCCTTTCTGACTGCAACCAATGTATCAGGATGATCCGTACACATAATGCCCAGAGCGTATGCGCCGCGGATTTTTTCCAGCAGCTTTCTTGTAGTGGAGACCATATCCCCATCATATAAATCCTCAAAAAGCTGTGCCACCACTTCCGTATCCGTTTCGGATTTGAAGGTATAGCCCTTTTCGATGAGCATATTTTTCAGCTCCAGATAATTTTCAATGATACCATTGTGTACCACGGAAATTTTGCCGTTTTGGCTATTGTGGGGATGGCTGTTTATTTCATTGGGCACACCATGGGTTGCCCAACGGGTATGCCCGATGCCGATATGAGAGGATTTTTTATCATCCTTCTCCACCTTTTCTCTGAGACCTGCCAGCTTCCCCTTTACCTTGATGGTATGAATCCCATCATGATAAACGGAAATACCGGCAGAGTCATACCCACGATATTCCAATTTGGACAGACCGTTCAGCAATACGGGAACAGCCTGATTTTCACCAATATATCCTACGATTCCGCACATAAATTTCAACCTCCAACATTTTATTCGTTCGTTGCCTTTCTTTTGTCGGGAGCGTTGACCGCTCTGTTTTGTAAAAAGGCCTGCGACCCTGAACGAAAGGGCGAGGAGCATCCGCCGAATTTTCGATATGGAAAGCAAAAAAAACTTAAAATGCTCTCTGCACTCCTGCCTCGTCAGCCGCCCAATCTGCGGCTCTGGCGCTTAAAAACTCTTTTAACCTTCCTTTCCTTTATACTGACCGATTGGCAGCCCTTGCCGAATTTTGTGGTATACATAGTTCGACATGATATTATAGCATTTTTTCCTTCTGTGGTAAAGCCCTTTTCTTATCTTATGCGGCGTTCGCCCGTCCCTGTGTACGAAAAAAGACAGAATCTTTATAAATTTGAAAGACTTTTGTTATGGAAATTTTAAAAAAATACGTTATACTATAAATACAAAGAATTCCGAAAAAAGGATATTGCCGAAAAGGAGGAATATAAAAATGAAAAAATTACTGGCACTTTTCCTTGCCTGTACGATGGTGCTTGGCTTAGCATCCTGCAAGGAGCAGGATGAGGAAGAAAAAAACACCCTTACCACAGAGGAAACGGTAGCGACCATGCAGGACCCCATTGACGCACTGGCACGGTGCATGGTGGAAAATAATTTGGAATACAACCCCGAAGATCCCGACTTCTTCTGGACCGCACTGTATTATTTTGCAGGCGGCTATGGTCTGAAGCATGAGGGCGTAGAGGAATTAACGGATACATATCAGCTAAAGGTTCCTTCTACTGTAATGGAGGAATATGCGATTGCGCTGTTCAGCGACTACAAGGGACTGCCGGAGCTGCCCGAAATCATGCAGGGCAACGTTTCCTACGATGAGAATGCAGATGCGTATCTGCTTTCCGAAGGGGATATCGGTCTTTCCGAAACAAAGCTTGGTGATATCAAGGAAACCAAGGACGGCTATACGCTGGTTGCAGAGCTGACCGGTACGGATGAAGAGGAGGAATTGATTGCATCCTTTGATGTTACACTGATTCGCAACACCTTTGCGGATGAAATCGAAAATCCCCTGTATCTGTGCAGCGTTTCTTCCATGAAGATGACACAGAAAGAGGGTGCGGATGTTTCCGAAGGCGGCACAGCAACACTGATTCCCGACGAAACCATCACGGCAACCTTCAACGGACTTTCCGATGCACATACTGCGGAAATGACGCTTTCCGAAGGCGATATTCGTGCATTTCAGTTTGATGCGGAATCTGCCGCAGGCAAAATCATCAGCGGTCTGAATGAAGGCGACGTTGTAACCTTCGGCTATATCGTGGATAAGCGCAACGGCTCTTATGTGATTGTAAGCGCGGAATAAGGAATTTACGTCGAAAGCGGGGCTTTCGACCCGAAAAACAGAAAATACCACATTCACAAACGCGAATGTGGTATTTTTTTATTTCATCCAGCCATATTTTTCTGCAATTTTTTCTGCGACAAAAATGCCATCCACTGCCGCGGAGACAATGCCGCCTGCATAGCCTGCGCCTTCACCGGCAGGGTAAATGCCCTGCTTGCAAAGGCTCATGCCTGTTTTATCGCGCAGAATACGAATCGGGGAGGAGCTGCGGCTTTCCACCGCCGTCAGAACCGCATCCGCGCGGTCAAAGCCCTTGAGCTTTCTGCCCATGGCAGGCAGAGCTTCCCGCAGGGCTTCTGTCATGAAGGCAGGAAAAATCTCATCCAGACTGCTTTCCCTCACGGCAGGACGATAGGTTGCTGTGACCTCTGCGGCTTCGACTTTTCCCTTGCCCAGAAAGCTGCCGACCGTCTGCACAGGTGCGGTATAGCTGCCGCCGCCTGCCAGAAATGCCTTTTCCTCCAATTCCCGTTGGAAAAGCATCCCTGCCAAAGGGTGATCGCTCCCGAAATCCTCAGGGAAAATCTGCACCAGTAAGGCAGAATTTGCATTTCTCCCATCTCTGGCATGCTCACTCATGCCATTGACGGCAAGCCTGCCTTCCTCGGACGCCGCCGCCACCACATAGCCGCCGGGACACATACAGAAGGTATAGACACCGCGGTTTTTCTGCGTAGTATAGGTCAGGCGATAATCCGCCGCAGGCAGAAGTGCTGCTGCATCACCATACTGCACGGCATCAATCATAGCCTGGGGATGCTCAATCCGCACGCCCATGGCAAATGGCTTCTGCTCCAGTGCAAATTTTTCTTCATATAATAAGGAAAACGTATCCCTTGCGCTATGCCCCAAAGCAAGCACAACGTCCTCTGCTTCGATTTTCTCTCCATTTTGCAGGAAAACCGCCTGCACGCGGTCATTCTCCCACTGAAAGCCTGTCACCTTGGCGAAGAAGCGCACCTCACCGCCCAGAGAAATGATTTTTTCCCGAAGCCGCTTTACCACGCCGCGCAGCAAATCTGTCCCGATATGCGGCTTGGCATCATAAAGAATTTCCTCGGGCGCGCCTGCGTCCACCATTTCCTCCAGAACCTTGCGGCAACGGGGGTCTTTGATGCGCGTAGTCAGCTTGCCATCGGAAAAGGTACCTGCGCCGCCCTCGCCAAACTGCACGTTGCTTTCCACATCCAGCTTGCCTGTTTGCCAAAAGGTATCGACCGCCTGCTTGCGGCTGTCCACATCACCGCCACGCTCCAGTACAATAGGCTTTAAGCCCATTTCCGCCAGAAGCAGGGCAGCAAACATGCCCGCAGGCCCAAAGCCAACCACAACGGGGCGCTTTGACGGGCGATTTTCCCCCTTTGGCAGATGATACGCCAAATCGGGTGTTTTGGAAATGTGTTTATCCTTATTTTTTTCCAGAATTTTATTCTCGTTCTTCACTTCTGCATCTACCACATAAGCATAATGGATGTTATCCTTTTTTCTGGCATCCAGAGAACGCTTGAAAATGCGGTATGCCTTGATTTCCTCCACAGGCACGCGCAGCGCCTTTGCCAGCTTCTTTTCCAAAGCCTTTTGATTGCCTGTCACAGGCAGTTTCAATTCAGATACACGAATCATGCTTCGCTGCCGCCTTTCCAATCCTCATAAAATACCTCGCGCAAAAAAAGTCCGCGGCTCGGTGCCGTAAAGCCTGCCTGCTCTCGGCTTTTTGCCAGTAAAATCTGCTCTGTTTCATCTGCGTTTTTCTTCCCCTCGCCAACCTCGATGAGCGTTCCCGCAAGGATGCGCACCATCTGGTAGAGAAAGCCGTTACCGTAAAAATGCAGGGTCAGCTTATCCTCTGTTTCCTCGAACACGATATCGTAAATCGTGCGGACGGTTGATTTTTTCATTCTTTTATTGGCGCAGAAGCTTTTGAAATAATGCGTGCCGATGAAGGCTGCCGCCGCCTGCCGCATTGCCTGAACATCAAGCATTTCCGTACAACGGAAGGTATATTTTCGCTCAAACACAGGCGAATGCTTGCCAATCCAGATGGAATAGGAATAATGCTTCGCCTTTGCACTGAGTCTGCTGTGGAAACGAGGAGGCATTTCCGCGACGGAAAGCGCCGCGATATCCTCGGGCAGCTTCGCATTGAAGGCATCCAAAAGCTGCTCGGCTGTGCCGTTCCAGTTAATATGGAAATTCATGACCTGCCCTGTGGCATGCGTGCCTGCGTCCGTTCTGCCGGAGCCGAAAACCTCTGTTTCCGCACCGCTGATTTCCTGTAAGATGCGTTCCAGCTTTTCCTGTATGGTGTTTTCCGTATTGCCCTGCTTCTGCCAGCCGTTATAGCGCGTGCCATCATACGCCAGAACCATTTTATAATTCTTCATAGCTGTCCCTTACTGCTGCAGCACATGCAGAACACTGGGAACAAACTGTTTCTTTCTGGAAACCAGACCGGGTACATGCACCCAGTTCTCCTGAGGCTCGCCAAATGCGGTTTCTACCAGTTCCTTTGCGCCTTCGCCTGCAAATACCAAATCGGAGGATTCTGTCAGGATATTTGTCAGCAGGAAGAACAGCATTTCACCTTCCTTGACTGCGCCTTCCATATAAGCCGCAATTTTAGGACGCAGCTGCTCCAGCTCTGTCTTATCCATGGAAGAAATCTGCCCTGCGCCAAAGTTTTTATCGTTACCGCTGAATTTTTTGAAGTCCTGATAGAAAATTTCTTCGGGCGTTTTATCTGCAAGGCTGCTGCCGGCGCGGAACATTTTTTCTGCATGCTCCTGAATTTCAATACCTGCGATTTTCGCCAGCTCCTCTGCCGCCTTTTTATCCTTCGGGGTGCAGGTAGGGGAACGGAACATCAGCGTATCGGAAATGATTGCGGAGCAAAGCAGCCCTGCGATTTTCTTATCCACTTCCACGTTATTTTCCTGATACAGGTCATAAATAATCGTACCTGTGCAGCCTACGGGCTGATTGCGGAAAAATACAGGCAACGCCGTTTCCATACTGCCCAGTCTGTGATGGTCGATAATTTCCAAAATTTCCGCCTCATCAATGCCATCAACTGCCTGCCCCTTCTCATTATGGTCAACCAGTATAATTTTCTTATTATCCATATTCAGCAGGGAGCGTCTGGAAAGCATACCGCAATACTTCCCATCTCTATCCAGAACAGGGAAATCTCTGTGGCGGATTTTTGCCAATGTATCACGGATGTCGCTGATGAAATCCTCTCTGCTGAAGGTAATCAGATGATCCTTTTTCATAAAATAACGCACGGGTGCAGACTGAGAAATCAGTCTTGCTACCATCAGGGTATCATGCGGTGTGCTGATGATTTTGCAGTTATTTTCCTTTGCCAACTTCTGAATTGTCTTAGAAATAGGTGCGCCGGTACAAACCACGATGCAGCCTGCGTTCATCTCGATACCGCAAAGCTGATTTTCAAAACGGTTCCCGGTCAGAAGCATATCGCCATCTTCTACATAGTTTTCCAGCAGATCGGGATTTGCCGCACCAATCAGAATTTTCCCCTTTGTAATTTCTTCCTCGGAATCGCCGACAATCATTGTACCATCAATCGCATCCAGAACATTCGTATATTTTGTGTGGGATATTGCCAGAATCCGTGTTTCGTAGATGTCCATATTCGCCGTTGCGATATCCTTAACGGAAATAATGCCCTCCAGCACACCATCGTTTACAATGGGCATGGTGGATTCACGCAGGTCTCTCATTTTATTCCACGCATTTTTCAGGGAAATACCCTCATTCAAGGAGGGAGTGGGCTTAATCTCCACATCCTTCACCTGTGTGCCGACATGACCGATGAATTCAGGCGTTTCCACATCGAAAAAATCCAGCACGTACTTTGTTTCGTTGTTAACCTCGCCTGCTCTTTTCGGTACAAATACACCATCATCCGTTTTATTTTTCAACGCTGCATAGGCAATCGCAGAGCAGATGGAATCTGTATCCGGATTTTTATGCCCAATGACAAATACCTTCTTTTCCTTTAACATTCTTATTCCTCCCTAAAAATTTCTACTCTTCATATTGGAATTTCCAATATTTAACCAAGTTTAGTATATCCTATAAAACAGCAGAAGGAAAGCAAAAACCTGATTTTCGTGAACTTGCCTACTTCGCCAGTCTTTTTGTATACAGAATACGGTAATTATAAACATTCTGTCGTTCTTTTGTTATTCTCTTACATAAAAAATGTCCTGATTGGAAAATCAGGACTCAAGAGGTGCCACCCGGATTTGAACCGGGGGTAGAGGTGTTGCAGACCTTTGCCTTACCACTTGGCTATGGCACCATATTCAACTGTTGTTTATAAGTATACTCTCCTTTTTGGGTTTCGTCAATCCTTTTTTCTTTTCCCAACAATCTGCTTTTGTGCAAAAGAAAAAGCCTCGGCTTTCAACCGAGGCTTGCGAGGCGCCACCCGGATTTGAACCGGGGATAGAGGTGTTGCAGACCTTTGCCTTACCACTTGGCTATGGCGCCAGATGATCCGTGCGGGATTCGAACCCGCGTTACCGCCGTGAAAGGGCGGTGTCTTAACCCCTTGACCAACGGACCATAGAAAACTCCCCGAGCGGGACTCGAACCTGCAACCCTCCGGTTAACAGCCGGATGCTCTGCCATTGAGCTATCGAGGATTATTATACTTCCCTTTATTCTCTTTCTTACACCTTCAAAACTGAATACCAGTGAAAGCCTTTTTAGTTTATCATCAATCGTCTTCTTTGTCAACCTTCTTTTTTGGTCAAGCCCTCGATCTATTAGTATTGGTCAGCTGAACATGTTACCATG
>ENA-ORUB01003010-ORUB01003010.1-human-gut-metagenome-genome-assembly--contig:-NODE-3010-length-14915-cov-2.755989_pt1 | contig 14915 bp, 8 predicted proteins | sample MGYA00241918_ERZ509200 | MGnify/ENA primary metagenome ERZ509200 (study PRJEB26280, sample SAMEA2338853) | human gut metagenome | biome: human gut; feature: human-associated habitat; material: faeces... | reverse complement strand
AGGTATTCCGTATTGCAACGCACCAGCAGGTTATACACCGTCTTTTCGCCCATCGCCTTCTCATAACGCGGACGGTTGGCCAGAAAATAAGCGTAAATATCCGAACCGACAGTATTCAGAGATAGATTCTGAAACAGGAAAGCATACTTTTCAGACACTTTTTCATCGTCATCCAAAGCGGCAAACAATTCGCCCGCCACCTTTCCCGCTCTTTTATCGGAAGCCCCCATCAGCAGATTCAGATACTGCAACAGGAACTCTTTATCCCGTTCTCCCGAGTCATAGCGCGTCTGTATGGCACCCCAGGCCGAAGAAGGGTCGTAATCCAATTCGCTGAGCAAATCATTTGCCGTCCGATAACCGACAAAACGGTGTACCATCGTCCCATCCGCATCGATCACAAGAAAAGTCGGATAAGCGGATACTTCATAACGTTTTTTCAATTCGACACCTTCCCCTTTTTCCATATCGTATTTGACGCATACAAAGTTCTCGTTCATGTATTTCCCCACCTTTTCCTGCGGGAAGATATCATTTGTCATCATCTTACACGGACCGCACCAGGAGGTATAACAATCCATAAATACCGTTTTGTTTTCCGCCTTCGCCGCTTTCAGCGCCCCGGCAAACGAAATGTCTCTGAACTCCACACCTTGTGCAAAGCCTGCCAGGGCAACACACTGGCACACACACATAAAAAATAATACTCTTAAATTCATAACCAAATTTTATAATTAACTGTTCAAATCTCAAGTTTAGGCTCCCATTTCAATAAAATCTCTAAATCAAGCAGGCCGGTATTTGAAGAAGCGAGTGTCTGAGACCCCATAATTTTTAAGAATTTATCCAATTCCTCAGTTAAGGCAGGTATTCCCAAATACTTCTTCAATTGAATATATTCTTTTGCAGCCGGATTGTCAATCTCTTTTAAAAGAAGAAATGAGATATTGAACATTTAGATAATATTGCCAGTGGAGGAAAATATAAAAAGAACTTTATGAATTTTATACCTTAAACACATTGAGGATTACGGACTTGAAAAAAAGTAACCATCCGAAAAGAATGTAAAACTCATAAAACAACCCCAAAGGACAAGGAACGACGATGAAAAGAAAAATAGTCGTAATTTTGATGGCTTCAAGTCAACCGAAAAGGAAAGCATAACGAACTCTATTCCAATCTATTCGCTACGCTTTTCCCAAATTTACTATTCCATTAGGTGTTTATTTTAACAAATCATCCAAGTATGTATAGAATTCCGCACTCTCTCCTGAAAATATTCTGACAATTTTCCCTTCCGGATCAATGATACACTTGGTTGGATAACCATTTACAGCATACAGAGCAGCCACGTCTATATCTTTACCATCATTGAAGAGTTGCACCCAAGGCAATGCATTTTCCTTTACAGCTGTACGCCATTTTGCATCAGAATCCCGACAAGCAATACTTATGAACTCGATTTTTACCTTATGTTTTTCGTAACTTTTCTTCATATCAGGAAAACCTTTGATACACCATACGCACCAGCTTCCCCAGAAATCAAGCACCACATATTTGCCCCGAAAATCTGTCAAGCTCACGTCCTTACCATTCAAATCTTTCAGTTTGAACTCCGGAGCAACCATTCCCACCTGAACCTTTTTCTTCGCCTCTTTTTGATACAATTCTGCTTCGGCCATTTTCACCAAAGTTTCTGCATAAGTTTTCATTGGCCCTTCTTTTACGCAACTATCCAACAAATCGAAAGCTTCTCTTCTTTTCTCGTTCACTACACACTCAATCAAAACTGCTGAAGCGTATTGTTTCGGATTAGTTTTCATATACTCCATTGCTGTGTCAGAGATTTTCCTTTTTAACACATCAATTTCCGCTTCTACCGCGTTAATGGCATCGATAGGAGAATTTTTGCCTTTCAAGGCATTTAACTCCATCTGTTTTTCGTCTACCACCTTTTGATCCGCTTCCAACTCCTTCTTGGCTTTCTGAAGGTCTGTATAGAAAGTGCTTCCGGTTATTTCATAATTTCTGAAATCGCCAGTCACAACAGCTTTTTCTCCCGGAATGATTACCAGTCGGATAGGACTGAACATAGCAGCCATTAACCCCTGCACATCTCCATATTTAGGTTTGCCTATGATGCCCACCGCATAGGTTGTATTTTTATCAAGCGCATCAAATCCGAATGCTCCAGCGTTAGAGGGGACTGTATCCAATTTCGTTCGTCCTGTTTGAGTATTAACATAAGCAACCAATAAAGTATCACTGGGAGTTTTCAAATTCCCGCTAACTTGATATGAACTGATTGGTTTCCACCGATTAAACAATTCTTCAATTTTGGTTTCAGAAGGTCGTGGAGCTTTCGCATCCAGTAATCGTCCTTCCTTGTCGAAAATCATAAAACGCGGGATATTGGTTATGCCGTATGTATCAGCATAATCAATTTGATTTTTCCCCGGAACGATATATTGTTCCCAAGCTGGTTTATCTGATGCCAGCTTCTTTTCCCAGGTTTCTACATCAGTATCAATGGAGATGCTGACAAAACGAATGTCCTGATATTGTTCAACCAACTTTTCGATGAACGGAATCTCTTTGCAGCATGGTCCACACCAAGTTGCCCAAAAGTCAATATAGGTATATTTGCCATGCCCGACCAGTTGATCAAGAGTCACTTCCCTCCCTTGCCGATCGCGCATCCTTAATGAAGCCGCCAACGTTCCCGGGGTTGTATTGTCTATAATCTTTAACTGTTTGACAGCCATTTCCCGAAGCTGAGGATCGGTGGATATTTTTAAAAATTCACGATACACGAACGGAATCGTCTCCGAGATATCCGCTCCTAACATCTGTGGAAACAATTGTGCAGTGAGCAAAGTCTTGCTTATATTGTTTCGCACACCCTGGTCTTGAGTCAATTCACCCAATACACGTATTTTTACAGCTCCTATAGGTAGTTCCTCATCTTTTTTGTACAGATCAGGGTTTGCCGTGACATACCAATCAATATATGGCACAATTGCAGCTACTTGCAACGTGTCATTGAAGTTGATTTTGTTCACAAACTCCATGAAATCTTTATCTTTCCGCATATCTACTCCCGCTTGTTGTTTGGCTATGGCATAGTTGAAATAGAGCATCTCCACCATCTTTTTCCAACCCTGTTTTTCTTGTGCTACGAACGTCTGATTTTTTACCTTTGTCAAGGCTTTCTCTACAGGAGCAAGTTGAATGTCGACATATTTCACACATGCGTCAAAATCAGGAATATCTCTCCATGTATTGTTACTGAATTTTTGGGAAAGGGTAACCGTTTCGCGGTGTATGTTCGTATAATCGGTTTCCGGACCGGTATCCCCTGAATAAACGAGTTTTATATGATCTTGCTTTTTTACAATATCAACGTGCAGCGACTTGTCAGGAGCAAGATACAGCAAATAAGAATGGGGGTTATCTTTTCCATCATGGACCTTAAAGAACGCATTCTTCACACCAGGGATTACGATTTCCTGTGAGAATGTTCCATCCGGACGAATAAGCAGGGTGTCCGGTTTCACATGTTCCATGGAAAGATCACAGATAAGAGTGGGGGTATCGGTAAAACCTTTCACCCGCCCGCTTAATGTCATTTTACTTGTCGTTTGTCCATACATGGATATGCTCCCCATAAGCAAAAGAGCTACCATACCATTTTTCTTCATGCTATTTTTCATATTCTCTCTATATATATTTTAATTTTTAACAGGAAGGCGTTTCCACAGGCAACTCGGTATCCCACGCCACATTATCGTAAGAATGGCATAACGCCAATCGATAATGACAGACCTGCGTTTTTTATTCAATGCATTTACCGCAATTTTAGCCACCTTTTCCGGTTTCATCAGTAGAGGATAGGTCTTTTCACTGCTGTCCAACAAGGCCGTATCCACAAACCCGGGTTTAATATCTGTAAAACGGATTTTCAGTTTCTGCATATATGCCAATTGCTCAAGCGAATCGATATAGATATTCTGGAATCGTTTTGTTGCCGAGTAGGCCGGGGCAACACCCAATCCCTTTGTTCCGGCAATAGAACTGATTACAGCCAAATGTCCGCCACCTTGTTGACGGAAATAAGTATATGCGGCATTTGTCATACGGATAAATCCGCCGACATTAGTGCGTGCCGTATCGATTTCTATTTCCGGTTGCAAGTCCCGGTTTTGTTTGCCGATACCTGAACACAATAAAAACAAATCCATTCCACCCAATTGTTCAATCAGCCCATTCAATTTCAATACAGCATCCTTTTGGGTTACGTCCAACGCTTGCGTTGCTATTTGTTCCGGATTCCGTTCTTGAAATGCTGTCAGAAGTTCTTTTCTTCTGCCGGCTATCCCTATTTTCCATCCTTGCGCAAGCAGTACCTTTGCTATTTCTTGCCCAATACCTGAAGTAGCTCCCACAATAATCGCCCGTTTCATACTTTATGCTTCAAACTACTATTTTAATACCTCGGCCAATATCTGCCGTACCTGACTCACACTATGCGGAGCACACAATACCGTTCCGTCGGGTGCCACTAACATATAGTAAGGCACTCCGTTTCTTACTTGGTATTTATTATAATAGAAATCATTGAATCCTTTTTCAGTCATCACATAATGTGGGAACGGGAACTTGATACGTTCCATGGCCTTACGCCAAGCCTCCTGCTTTTTATCACACGAAACAGCTATCACCTCTAATTGACCAGAGTACTCTTCCGCCAATTTTTTCACTTCCGGCATACTGTGAATACACATCCCGCACCAACTTGCCCAAAAATCTATCAGCACATACTTACCCTTTGGAACCACATCCACCAACTGAACCTGTCTGTTGTCTATATCTGTCAAATCCAAGTCGAGGAGCGCCGCACCCACTGTAGTTTGCTTAGCTAATGCCACACGTTTTTTGAATTCGTTGTAGCGTGCCGTGTCACAAGGACATCCGATGATGTTGTTTTCCAAAGTTTCCACTTGTTCTTTGGTCAAATTATATCCGCGTTCCAATAAACCATTGGCTAACATCACAGACACTACTGATCGAGGGTGGGAATGGATAAAATCCCATTCCCGATTACTCCCCTTCATATTCATAAATTCTTCATAGTCTTGATGCGCTTGTCCCCCTTTTACCTGGAGTTTGGATTTGGAATCCAATTCCGAGTATGCCCCAGACGTGATACTTATTTCCGTGTTTTCCACAAATAAATCCGTGTAGGTCCACTTGATTTTCATCCCCGGATTTTTAGTTTGTATCTCCATGTTATTGGTAATTAACATGAACGCTTGTGGGCTTTCCACTCTCCCCTTCAACTCAAAACGCTCATCTTTTACGATAGTTTCCGCTTTTGTAGAGCGTTTCCCTTCTTTCTCCATCAAAGTAACTTTCACGCCATCCGGCATGCCCGGAATGTAACCCCGGATGACAAATCCCTCCTTCTGCGCCCAAAGATTAAGGCTTATAAACAACGCTAAAATAAAAATTTTTATTCTCATGGCATTCAAATTTTAATCTCACTCTATGTCATTGGGCATTACGTACCAAACGCAAACTCAAATATTGCGCGTTGTTTTCTATACTCTGCCGATACACCTGATCGGATTCGTAATAAAGCTTACGATAGAAATAATATTCTCCGTTTTTTGATTCATCTTTGGTGCTCGTCCAATAGAATCCATACGCTCCCATAAAACGGTATCCCGGTGTCTGCATAATCATATATGGAGTATAATAACCGGCCAATTGAAAATTCAATCGGGTCCCTTCTTCCGCTTGCCGCATCAATGTACCTGTCCCGCCGCCTCGCCAATCCAATTCATCTGCGTTTGCCGCAGACATACCCAATGCTCGCTCCAACTGCTTGAAATCTTCATCGGTAGGAATGCGCCAACCTTCAGGTACAGCGTTTGGGGCATCGAGAAGGGTATAAAGGAAACCATACCTATCGGAATAGACATCCGAGGGATTAGTTTGTCCCGTGTTCCCGTAATCCACATAATACTTGCAATCGGACGTACGATAACGGCAGTTTTCCGTCATCCATTCCAAATTGCCTATACGCACATAATTATAGGTGTTGTCATCTCTTGTGTCCGTGAATGTCCCGGTCGATACTGGGCTAATAACCGGCAGTTCGTGTGAATCGTCATCGCTACAGGAGGCAACCAATCCTACCCATACGATACTTAACAATAATTTATTTATCCATTTCATTTTTTCCTCCTTCATTAATAAATGTAACCTAATTCTATTACCAGATCGCTCAATAATTGCGCGCGCTCAATAATTTTCGGATATTCCGCATAGTCCACCTTTATCTGTTCCATCGTAGAACTGAAAATCAGTTCGACATAGGCGTTGATGTCATCCGTCTTATCAGGATACTTTCCTAACAGTTGAATCACATAACTACCAATTTTAAGCACTCCGGCAACAAGGAAGCCCGCTTCTTTGCAATGATGTAGATTAAGAGTCATATCTTTTTGAGGGTTATCGGCGATACTAAACTTTCCTTCATGCAGATTGCCGCATGCAGTATAGAACTCTTCCAAAGCCGCTTCATTATCCATAAAGGAGCCCCCTAAATAAGAGATAAAGAACGACTCGGCCAACGCATTTTTTCCCTCCTCGGATAAGGTCAGGATGTCCCCGACGGCCAACGCGACGGCACGTTCACCGGAAACCGTGAGAGTAGAGGTCATCGATCCTCCCATCATAGCGTCCGGATATTGGATATCCGTTGACAAAAACCAGGAGAATGGTCTTATGGACGCGGACAAGTGAGGCAATACATACTCTTGCAAAAAGGAGGTCGCTTGCTTCTTCTCTTCCATGCTCTGCAACAGTTTGTAAGAATAGGTAAGGGACGAGTTCGTACTAGCGCCCACGGAATAGTTGACATCCAACAGTTCAATAAAATATTGCATATCACCATTGGAATCCTTTCCCAACTCTTCTCTTCGAAGCGTATCACTAAAGAGCAAATAACAGTTTTCCTGTTCGAAAAAAGTGCGCCGTAGCACAGATTCCTCATCCATCGCATCCGCGGCAGGGGCAAAGCAATCTATATTGGTATCCACCTCGGGTGTCAAAGTGTCTTCCTTGGCGCAAGCCGTCATTCCTGTTAGAAACAACACACTTATATAGAGGATGTTGTATCGTGTCTTCATAATCAATTGTCATTTGGGGTTATTACTGAAAATTCTCTTACAGGGCGTTCGTTGTTCGGCATACCCGTGTTAAAATCCAATACCTCTTGTGGGATCGGCAGAGTGTAGGCCGGATCGTTTGCTTTCAACACAAATAAATGGGCTTCTTCCATAGTCGTTTTGTCTGCATAATAAGTGTATTTATGAGTCAATTCTTTCGATTCCGGATAAAACTCACATACCCCATAGCGACGGAGGTCAAACCAACGAAATCCTTCCAATGCGAACTCTTTACGGCGCTCTTCGCGGATGTCCTTTACTAATTCTTCGCCAGAACCGATTACTTCATAGCTACTCCCCGAAACATACCTTTTGGCACGTAAAGCATTCAGCCATTTGCGAGCTTCATCCTCCTGTCCTAAGTATGCGGAAGCTTCGGCTTTGTTCAAATAAGCCTCGGCCGTACGGAAACAGAACTTGTCAGAAACAGGCGCTTTTTTTCCTCCCCAAGCCACATTGTAATATCTATTGTAATAGTCACTTTCTTCCGGATCTCCGTCATTCGTCATACCGGGACCCCGTACTAATTTTGTGCTACCGATGAACGTGTTTCTTTTCCACCACCATTGCGTCTTCCGTAAATCATCCTCCTCGTAAGCGTCGTATAATTCGTGAGAAACCCTGTAAGACTTATATTCATAATAGAAAAAGTTGGGAATATCATTATCTCCCATGGAGAAAATCATCTCTTCGGAATCTTCTGAAAGAAATCCGTCGTACGGTTGGCGGCTGTTCAAATCAACCAATGTGTTTTGTCTTACCAATACGGAATCCGCATAGTCTGCGGCCAATTGCCAATTCTGCATATACAGATGAACACGACTCTGCAATAAATTCACGGCTGTCAAGTCCGCCCGATAAATATTGCGGGCCTCTCCTGTTTCCGCCAAACAGGCTTCAGCGGTTTTCAGATCGGACAAAATCAGGCCATAGGTTTCCTGTACCGTATTACGACTGAATTTGATGTCGAGCACACTCTCTGTCGTTTTGAGGGGTACGGCAAGATCTTCTTTCGCGGTAGCAACGTCATACGGTTTACCATAGAGATTCACCAACCAAAAATAATAGGCGGCACGCAGAAAATGAGCTTCGCCCTTTACACGTTTTGCTCCCAATCGTTCATCGGCAGATACTTGAGGAACATCCTCAATACTGGAAATGACGTTATTCATGACATTAATCAAACGGTAGAGTTCCGTCCAGGTCCCGTTTTCAGTGATAAAACCGGTATAGGAATCGTTTTGTCCCACACGTTGTTGCCAGGTGTAGTATCCAAACAGATTACGTCTGAAATTGTCCGCACCAGAAGCAAAACCACCGCCCCAGGCACTGTAATAACTATTTTGTTCCTCGATTTCATCGGCTAAAAAATGGATAAAATACCCCATATTACTACCGCAACCATTCACGGGCAGATAACCATCCCCTGCCAATAATTCATCCAAATCCTCATAGGAAGAAACGTAGTACGTGTCTTGCGAATATTCTTTCAGGAAGTCGGAGCAGCCTATTGTCAAAAGGACGAGCAGACCGCCTAATCCTATATATTTCAAAGCTTTCATAATCTAATTATTTTAGTAAGATTTAGCGTATCGCTGTTAGAAATTCAGATTCAGACCAATGGTATAAGTCGGTGTATCCGAAAGTTGTATATCCGAGAATCCTCCTTGAGTCGGAGTCTGTCCGCGTAACTTACTGTTACAAAACGTGTACAAATTAGTAGCTCCCAAAGTTAACGCCAATCTTTCCAACTTCCAACGACTCAATATTCGCCGAGGAAATTCATAGGTCAGCGAAATACTGGAAATCTTCAAATAGTCAGCACTCACAACTCGTAAATCCGAGTAATCATACATCGTCCAGGCGTTATCCGCAATTTTCACCACATCCGAGGTGGAAGCGGAACTCCAATGATAACTGTAATAGTTGTAACCATTTGAAGCGGAACCCATGATGGCAGGAATATCCGTAGTCAGTTCATCTCCAGGCTTTTTCCATGCTTTCAACATATCCCGATTGATATTGGCTTCAGCGGAATAACCGTTTACAAAGTCTTCCATCATACGGAACAGGCGAGTACTACCACCGATACTGTAATTCAATGAAATTCCCAAACGCCATTGTTTGTAGTTAAAGGTGTTATTGATGCTACCCGTCATATCCGGATCACGTTGTCCAGAAGGTACCAATACTTTTGTATATACACTATATTTGTCCAAATCTACCAACTCAGATTTGCGGTCTTCCCAATCATCAAACATCGGACCTCCGTCCACAGGGCTTAACCCCATATATTTGTAAGAATAGAAAGTTCCTATCGGCATACCTTCTACCACAGCAGTACCGTTCAGAAAATCACTCAATTCATACGTTTCCTGTCCTGGCAAAGTACTCATGGTATTTGTCACCTTGGAGAGAGAACCGGAAAGAATCCAGTTGAAATCTTTCGTTTTTACCGGAGTCGCGGTTATACCGACATTCCAACCTCTGTTACGAAGCGTCCCGGAATTTACGACATAGGTATTGAAACCGTTAACATCCGAGATAGTTTTACTCATAAACGCATCAGAAGTCTTTTTGTAATAGTATTCAAAATTTATCATCAAGCTGTTTTTGAATACTGAAGCCATCGCTCCTAAGTTGTAAGATCGTGTCTTTTCCCATTTTAAATTCGGATTAGCGAAGCCACCGGAAGCCACAGTGGAAATCATCTCATCGCGATAGTCGCTGTAACTACCTTTCTTCAACACCAGCACAGGCGTTTGTCCGTCAAGCATGTTACCCTGCTCTCCGTATGAACCTTTCACGGAAAATGACTCCAACCACGAAAGTTGTAAACCGGAAACAGTCTTCAAGTCCACCAAACCGGAAACCGACCACACAGGTAACAATTTTTCGTTACTGCGTGAACCGAATTTGTTAGAACCGTCGTAACGGGTATTAGCGTTTAAGGTAAAGTAGTCCTTATAACCATAAGTAGCTGTCGCATAAGCTGATAATAGGTTTGTAAGATTATCCGTGATGGTCGGAACATTGCTTTGCACCCAACTGGAATAATACGTAGGAAAAGAAGACGGAGAGAGATCCGTGACAAAACTCTTTCCTCGATCATCGTAGTAACCGCGCTGTGTATGGGAGTAAGCATTGTAGCGGGAGGAATTTGCCTCTGCTCCGATAGAAACGTTCAAAAAATGATTCTCGTTTTCGTCCAAATACTTGTGAAAATCCGCCTGTAGACGGGCGGTATAGCTCTTCGTATTATAATTATTGGTCGCCAACTCGCCACCATAGGGGCACAAGCTACTTTCAGGTGCTTTTTCTCCGTAATCCGAACCACGTAAATCGGCAATATAATGGGTCTTTTCGCCCCAATGACCGTTCAAATTGGCAGAATTGACAGAACCTGATACAGTGGCGCTCAACTTTAACCATTCTGTCACCTCGTAATTCAAATTCACAGTAGCCGTAAAGTTACTGGTACTCTGTTTTTTATAACTATTGACCAATTCATTCAATATATTGAAATTTAAATAACTACCGTACCTATTATAGACACCATAAAAATGGTAAGAACCATCTTCGCTAAAAGCGGGAATAGCCCTACTGGTATTATAAGCATAATCTATAGGATTCACTTCATCCTGAGTGTATTTACGCTCGTTCAAATAACCGTTTAAATTGAATGAAAGCCTCCATCGGGAAGAGAGAGTCATATCCAATTTAGCCGCAGCTGTATAGCGTCGATTAGTTGTACGTCTGATAACATCGTCCTCGCTTGTATAACCCAACGAAGCGTAGTAACGGATATTATCCGAACCTCCAGAAACATTAATGGCATAATCTTTGGAAAACGAGTCTTTTGTCAGCAAGTCAAACCAATCGGTATTCATGGTCTGCAGGCGATCTACTTCTGTCTGAAACTGTTCCTTGGTCAAAGCTCCGCTGTAATACCGGCTCAACACATATTCATAGCCGGTCAAGGGCATATTGTTGGGGTAAATGTAGTGATTGGCTACCAATTGTTGTGAAAACTGTATACGTTCTTTGGAGTTCATCAAGTTGATTTTATCGTCTGTATAGCGAGGATGACGACGAAAAGTGCCCGTAACGGAGCAAGAAATCACCGGCTTACCCACATGCCCTCTTTTAGTCGTCACCACGATAACCCCATTGGCAGCACGTATGCCATAAAGAGCGGTCGCTGCAGCGTCCTTTAACACATCCAAACGTTCAATATCCTGCGGGTTCAAACCGGAAATGGCATTACCGATACGGTTCACATAATCAGGGTCATTTAATACGTCAGGAGACAAGTTTACGGGATCATTCACGATGATACCGTCCACCACCCATAACGGCTCACGATTTCCGATAATAGTAGAAGTACCGCGTATACGCAAACGGGGAGTGGCATTGATTTCCCCACTGTTAGAGGTGACAACCATATCAGGAATTTTACCTTCCAACATCTGATTTAGGTTAGTAATACCAGGTTTTTGTATGTCATCCATTCTGACAGAGGTAACCGAACTCGTCAAATGGCGTCGGTCGATATTCAGATAACCGGTAACAACAACCTCGTCAATCTCGCTTACCTCAGCCTGCATGACAATATTCAGTTCCTTTTGACCGGTGTAGGCCACTTCTTGCGATTGCATACCGACAAAGGAAAAGACAAATGCCATCTCTTTTTCATCTATGAGCAACAAGGAAAATCTACCGTCGGCATCCGTCGAAGTTCCTAATATGGTACCTTTCACCCTAACTGTGACTCCCGGCAGAGGATTGCCTTTTTCATCCTTCACAACACCTTTGACACAGTCCGGGGCCGGACTCAGTACCGACGATTGCGGGCGTTCTTTCACCACAATGATGTCTTCATTAATAACCCACGTCAGACCGGTGGAAGCGAATACTTTATCCAACACTTCCGCCACGGTCGCGTTCTCGGCGTTCACGGACACCCGTCCCACACGTTCCCCTTGTTCCTTGCTCATCATAAACTGCAAGTTGGTCTGCTCGCGGATTTGCTCCAGCACCTGCCGCAGCGACACTTCCTGCAATTTCATGCTCACCCGTTCCCGTTGCGCCAACGTGGTAGCGGACAAACTGAAAGAGAACAGGCAAACCAGAATAATACACAATTTCATCATTTTTCCGATTTTTTGCCAGCGGTAATGATAAATACCGAGGCATTCTGATTTCTTTTTCATAAATTTGTAACTGAGATTAAACATGGCTACCGAACGGATGACAGCCGTCCCGTAGCAAACCTATCTTGATAAGGGAAGTGTGGGGACACTTCTCTTATTTTATTCCACCACAATCATACGGTCGCCGACCTGGAAAACAATCCCTGTGGATTCCGAAATGGCTCCGAGAATTTTCCGGATATTTTCATACCGTTTCAGATGGCCCGAAAACTGGATGTGCTTTTTCCCGGCCGACCGGTAGACTATCCTTACATCATACCAGCGTCCCAACTCTTCGAGAATCTCCTCCAAGGTGTCGTCGTTAAAGCAAAATTCCCCGTTTTTCCAGGCGGTGTACTTCCGGATATCCACTTCCCGGAAAGTGATTTCCCCGCTATGATGGTCGCAAGCGGCCAGCTGCCCCGGACGCATCCGCCACTCTCCGGTACTTCCCTTTCCGGAAATACCGATTTCTCCCTCCACCAATACCGTTTCCGTTGCCCGGAGGCCATGGGTATTCACATTAAAAGCAGTGCCATACACCCGGATGCTCACCTCGTCCGTTTCCACATAAAACGGACGCTCCGCATCTTTTGCCACTTCAAACCAGGCCTCGCCTTTCAGATATACTTTTCTTTCCGCCGCCGCAAAAGCCACCGGGTAGCAAAGTTCCGACCCGGCATTCAGATGCACGGCGCTACCGTCGGCAAGCAGCAAACGGTATTCCCCGCCATTGGGTATGGATAAGGTATTGTAAACCACGTTTTCCGGCTGCGACGCCACCGGGGCGGAATAAACCACTTTACCCGAATCTATCCGGATACTCCCGGCCGTTTCCTGCAAATCCCGTTGTCCCGATTTTTCCAAAACAATCCGCTCGCCGCTGCTTAATTGCAAAAAGGCCCGGCAGGTACCCGGCTCCACCACGGTTTCCGCCATTTTCACGCTGACTTCCGGTCTGTCCTGTTTCACTAACAACCATACTACACCTAAGGCCATGAGCAGACTGGCCGCCACTGACAAACGAATGAGGTTTCTTCGGATGCTCTGCCGCCGCATATTCTTCCGGAACTTCCGGTAGCCCCATACAGGTTCCCAACCGACATACTGCCGGAATTCTCCTATCAGGTACTCATCATCCCCCACCTCCTCATACAACCGCCGCATACTCTCGTCCTCTAACAAACACGCCATCTCCGCCCGCTCATCTGCCGTGAGTCTTCCCGCATAGGATTTCCGAAATAAAGTCACCGTTTTTTCAACACTTTTATCCATTATTTTTTCATTTTTATACCTATTGTGCATAACAAATGAAAAAGGGTGACAAGAAAACTGATTTTTTTTGAAAAAGAAGGTATTTTATAAGGAGGGATATTATTTAAGTTTTCAAGACAAGAAAAACGCCAACCAGAACACGCTGGCGTCCCCTCTCATTTTCCCGCGCAATTGTTTAAAGCTACGCTTTTTATGGGTTTTTACCGTGTTGACGGATATGCCCAACTTTTCGGCAATTTCATTGACGGACAATCCATCTATGCTCAGCCGGATGACCTTACGCTGTTCGGACGGCAATTCATCAATATAAAGATACAATTGCCGGAGCAACTCTTCACGGACAGTCGCCATAAACATTTCATCGGATTCCGGATCGTTTTCCAGCATCAACCGGTTCAGATGCCTGGATTTACACTTTTCGCGGCGTAACCACATCATCGACCGATTATAAACAGCCCGGTAAAGGTAATTGGTCAGCTCGTCTATCTGAAGAAATTTTCGTTCTCCGTTCCAAACATACAACAAAATGTCCTGCACCAAATCTTCGGCAATGACCGGGTCCTGCACCAAACGCCCGGCATAAGAGCATAAAGCCGCGTAATAGCAGCCGAAAACTTCCTGCCAAAGTTCCTCCTTCTTCTCGTTTACCGCTTCCAATATCCGACTTGCATCCATATTTCCGGCACTATCGTTCGCTTTACCACACTAACCGATAGTCTTCCAACCGGAATCCCCTCAGAAAGTCCTCCGTCCGCATTCTTTTTTTTCCTGACAACTGCAACTCCAGCACACGAACGATACCTCCCTCCACATATACATCAAAAAAGGTTTTTCCATCGGTACGGACTTCCCCCGCGGGCAGATTATGGCTCTGCCGTATCCTGGCGGCTTTAAATATTTTAAGTGTCAACACTCCGCCATCCTTCCCGACAGCCTGTAATTCCGTCCATGCCCCGGGAAAAGGCGACAAGCCCCGGATATGGTTACAGATGGTTTCCAGTTTCCCGTTCCAACGGATTTTCATGTCTTCTTTGAATATCTTCGGAGCGAGTACCGCTTCGCGCCCCCGCAGCAATCCACACTGGTCGGTCAACGGATAGTCCCCTGCCTCCATCGCCTGCACGGTTTTCAGCAACAAGTCCGCCCCTTTCTCCATCAGTTCGTCATGCAATTCTCCGGCGGTCATCTCCTCGCCGATTTCCACCTTTTCCTG
>ENA-ORUB01002982-ORUB01002982.1-human-gut-metagenome-genome-assembly--contig:-NODE-2982-length-15040-cov-7.837504_pt1 | contig 15040 bp, 10 predicted proteins | sample MGYA00241918_ERZ509200 | MGnify/ENA primary metagenome ERZ509200 (study PRJEB26280, sample SAMEA2338853) | human gut metagenome | biome: human gut; feature: human-associated habitat; material: faeces... | reverse complement strand
CTTCGCCCCGTCCGCCGCGCCCGCACAGGACGGCGCGGCGTCCGCCCTGCAGAACTGGCCCGTGCAGATCAGGCTGCTGAGCACCTCGGCCCCCTATCTGCAGGGCGCGGACCTTGTCATTGCCGCGGACTGCACGGCATTTTCCTGCGCGCAGTTCCACAGCCGCTATCTTGCCGGGCGCATCGCCATGATCGGCTGCCCGAAGCTCGACGCCGTAGACTACAGTGAAAAGCTCACGGAGCTGTTCCGCCGGAACGACATCCGCTCCGTCCTCGTCGTGCGGATGCAGGTACCGTGCTGCGGCGGCCTGACCCACGCCGTTGAGACGGCGCTCGCCGCCTCCGGCCGGGATATCCCGCTGCGCGTCGTCATTCTGACGCCAAGCGGGGAAGAGGTAGCATAAAAATCGCCCTGAGAAGCATTTCTGCTTCTCAGGGCGTTGCTTTTTTCAGGCCAGCTTTTCTCCGGCCAGCCAGACCTCACGGCGGTTCAGCTCGGCATCGCAGATCACGAAATCCGCCTGCTTGCCGTCGCGGATGGAGCCGACCTCGTCCAGGCAGCCGAGCTGGCGGGCGGGGTTATAGGTCGCGGCGCGGACGGCATCCTCGCGCGGAATGCCGAACGAAATGGCACGCAGCATGCAGTCATAGACATTCGTAGCGGAGCCGGCGATGGTCCCGTCGGACAGGCGGGCCACGCCGCCCTGCAGGAACACGGGCTGGCCGCCCAGCTCATACTCGCCGTCGGGCATGCCGCAGCAGCGCAGCGAATCGGAGATGAGCACCATGCGCGCCGGGCCGAACATGCGGAACGCCAGCCGCACGGAAGCGGGGTGGACATGCTGGCCGTCGCTGATGAGCTCCGCGCTCACCTGCTCGTTCTCGACCGCGGCCGGGATGACGCCGGGCTTGCGGTGGTGGATGCCGGGCATGGCGTTATACAGGTGCGTCAGGTGCGTGACACCTGCTTCAATAGCGCAGACGGCATCGTCATAGGACGCGTCCGTGTGCGCGATGGAGACGGTACACTGCTTGCTTGCCTTGCGCACAAATTCCGCTGCACCGGGCAGCTCCGGTGCGACGTCCACGATGCGGACGATGCCGTTGCCGGCGGCAAAGAGCTTGCTGAACGCCTCAAAGTCCGGCTCACGGAGATAGGCGGCGTTCTGCGCGCCCTTTTTCTTCTCGCTGAAGAACGGTCCCTCCATATGCGCGCCGCGCACGACGGCGCAGCCCGCGGGGCGCTCGTCCGCCATGCGGTAGGCCGTGGCAAAGGCCGCAGCCAGCGTCTCATACGGCAGGGTCAGCGTCGTGGGGGCAATGGAGGTGATGCCGTTCCTGGCACTGTAGCGCGCCATGCGGACATAGTCGTCCCAATTGCCGTCGGAGTAATCCGCGCCGGAATTGCCGTGCGTGTGGATATCGAGCAGGCCGGGGATGACATAGGCGCCGTGCAGATCGACGGCGTCCGGGCCCGGCTGGCCCAGCACACGCGCGAAGCGGCCGTTTTCCACGGCGAAGGCCCCGTGCTCAAAGCGGAATTTCTCCGTATAGATCATTGCATTCTGAAACTGCATGGTATTCCTCCCTCCGGCCGGGCTCAGGCGTTTTTGCGCAGCTCCGGCAGACTGGCCGCCGCCACAGACTGGCCGACACGGCGCGTTTTCTCATCCGGCAGCATGACGCGCACCTTCTGTGCAAGCTCCGGATATTCCTCGTTCAGGATGGACAGGCAGGTCTCGAGAATGACGCTGCCGCCGAGGCCGGACATGACGCGGCCGAGCACGATCATGTGGTGCACGTCGTAGAAGCGGCAGTACAGCTTCAGCGTATGGGCTAGATATGCGCCGATGGAGGCGAAGATCCGGCGGGCGCGACTGTCGCCCTTCTCCATGAGGTTCTGCACGACCTTGAGCTTTTCAGCGGGCGTGAGCGCGGGATCCAGCTCGATGCCGGCGCGCGGCGCGAGCTTGATGACGGCATCCTGCGAGAAATACTTGCAGCCGACGCCGATGTCCGTGGACCACTCGTCCGCCATGGCGTCCTCAAAGAGGTCGACCGGCGCAAAGGCCAGCTCATTGAGCCAGCCGAGCACCTTGCCCTCGGCGTCGACATAGCCGACGGCCTCGGACGTACCCATAGCCATGCCCATAACGGAGCCGCACTCCAGGCCCATGGCCCCGGCCAGCGCCGTCACGTCGCCGTCGTTCGCCACGACGATCGGCACATCGCCGATCTCCCTGGCCGCGCGGTCATAGATCGTCTTGACAAGCTCGCGCTTTTCGCGCGGGACCTTCAGGAACAGGGCAGAGACCATCGGGCTGTTGCCGATAAACACACCGGCGGAGGAAACGCCGATGCCGTCCACGCGCGGCATTTTGGACGCGGCCGTGCGGAAGGCCTCGACGATGCCGTTGAAATGATACTGGGGGTCCGGCTCCGTCTTCGGGTGCCAGACGACCTCCTCGGAATAGACGGTCTTGCCGTCGATGACTGCGGAGACCTTGCGGTCGGAGCCGCCCGCGTCAAAGCCGATGCGGCAGCCCTCCATATGGCCGCCGATGGCGACGGAGGACTCGTTTGCCTGCGGCAGCTGCTCGGGCGTGCAGTCGATGACCTCGAACGGCACCTCATAGACGTCCTGCATGAACTGCACGTCGAACGCGCGCTCGCCCGTAAGGGTATAGGCGCGCTGCAGGCGCTGCGCCAGCGCGCTGTCGCCGCAGATCCAGATGCGGAAGCCGCCGATGGACCACAGCAGGAATTTTACATAGCGCTCGACATAGCGATAATCGGCCTCGGCCATTTCCGGCGTGCCGTGGATCTTCGTCTCACGGACAGAGATCTTGCCCTGATCGCGCTCGAGCGCGATGGTCAGGGGCTTTTCCGCGCCCCTGGCATAGGCCTCGAGCCACACGCCGAAGGGGATAAAGTCCGGATCGAGCTCCGGCATATGCTTGACGGAATATTCAACGCCTAAATACTGCATAGCTCCTCCTCAGTTTCGCTTTGCCGCTTCTTCTGCGACGATGGCCTGCATTTCGTCCCAGTGGGCCTCCATGTCGGCCACCAGCTTCATCTGCGCACGGGCGCGCACGAGATTGTGCTCGGGGTAGGCGACGCGGAAATAGCGGTCACCGTCGAGATAGTCGGTCAGGAAGCGCACGGCCAGCTCGAGCGTGATGATCTTTGCGCCGAGCGGCAGCAGCTCCAGCTCCTTGGGCGTCAGGCTCTTGCAGGCGGCGAGATACCCCGCCGTGTAGACCTGGAACAGGTGCAGATTGATGCCCATTTTCGAAAGGTCCTTCTCATCCTCGGCCGCAGTCGCCGCGCCGAAGCGGATGGAATCACCGTAGTCATACAGCGACGAGCCGGGCATGACGGTGTCGAGGTCGAGCACGCACAGCGCCTTGCGCGTCCGGCGGTCGAACAGGACGTTATTGAGCTTCGTATCGTTGTGCGTGACGCGCAGCGGCAGCTCGCCGCTGTCGAGCAGACTGCAGAGCGTGCCCGCCTCCTGCTCGCGGTCGAGCGCAAAGCGGATATCGTCCGGCACGCCCGCGGCGCGGCCCGCGAGATCGTCCTGCAGGGCCTTGCGGAAGATGCGGTAGCGGTTCGTTGTGTTGTGGAACAGGGGGATCGTCTCGTGGAGCGTCTCCGCAGGAAACTCGCGCAGCATCTCCTGAAAGCGGCCGAAGGCGATGGCGCTCTCATAGAAGTCGGTGTCGGACTCCGGGGCCTCAAGGCAGATGCCGTCGGCAAATTCATAGCAGCGCCAGTACTCGCCCGCCTCATCGATATGATAGTATACCCCGGTATCGGCCGGAATAAAATTCAGGACCTCATGGGGATCCTCTGCGCGCTCCCGCAGGTACTGTGTCACGGCACCGACATTCTCCATCACAGCCTTCGGATCGGCAAACACATAGCGGTTGATGCGCTGGAGAATATAGGCGTGCCCGTCGTCCGTCTTGACCTGATAGGTGCAGTTGATGTGGCCGTGGCCGTATTTCTCGCAGGTGATCGGAGCGCCGCTGATGGCGAAGTGGGTAATGGCTGGCTCCACGCGGTGTGCAGTCTTCAAAGCAGTATCATCCTCTCGTTTTTCCCATGCTATGCCGCCGTACAGGCGGATGGGAATCCGCATTGCGGTCCTAATTTTCTCGTAATACGTCGTAATGAGCGTTTTCGGCAAGATTTCCGGCGCGCTGTCCAAGGACGGGGCGTTACGTCGACCGCATTTCCGCTATTATATCAGGATTTTACCATAATAGCAAGCAAATATCCCATTTTCGACGGTCCTTCCAAAAAAGTTCACATTTTATCGGGTATCTTTTGGGCATTCGCAGAGGTCATTCCGCGCTGCTGAGGTCCTGCGTGCTGCGCAGGGTCGCATACAGGCCGCCGAGGCACATAAGCTCCTCGTGCGTGCCCTGCTCGCAGATGCGGCCGTCCGCCACGACAAGAATGCGCGAGGCGCTGCGGATGGTCGAAAGGCGATGGGCGATGATGAGCGTCGTGCGGCCCTCGGCCAGATGGTCGAGCGCGTGCTGGATCTTCGACTCCGTCACACTGTCGAGCGCGCTCGTGGCCTCGTCCAGGATCAGGATAGGCGGATTCTTCAGGAAAATACGCGCGATGGACACGCGCTGCTTCTGCCCGCCGGACAGGAGCGTGCCGCGCTCGCCGACATAGGTGTCGAAGCCGTCGGGCATGGCCATGATATCGTCATAAATTTCCGCCTGCCGCGCCGCCTCCCGGATCTCCTCCATGGTAGCGTCCGGGCGGCCGTAGCGGATGTTGTTCGCAATGGTGTCGGCAAACAGGAACACATCCTGCTGCACGACACCGATGGCGTGGTGCAGGGACTCCTGCGTGACCGAGCGCACGTCCTGCCCGTCGATGCAGATGCGGCCGGACGTCACGTCATAAAAGCGCGGGATCAGGCGGCACAGCGTGCTTTTGCCGCCACCGGACGGACCGACCACCGCAACGGTCTCGCCAGGCCGGACATGCAGGGTGACGTGCTCGAGCACCTCCTGATTTTCCTCATAGGAGAACGAGACGTCCTCAACGTCGATCGCGCCGCGGACATGCCCGAGCGCTTTCGCATCCGGCGCGTCGCGCAGCTTCGGCTCCGTGCGCATCAGCTCGACGAAGCGGCCGAGGCCCGCAAAGCCGTTGGCAAACATCTCGGCGAAATTCACGAGCTTGCGCACAGGGCTTGTGAACGTGGAGATATACAGGGAGAACGTGAACAGGTCGACCAGATCCATCCGGCCCTGCATGATGAGCGTGCCGCCCACGGTGATAACGGCCACGCTCAGGATCGAGAGGAAGAACTCCAGCGAGCCGGAGAAAATGCCCATCTCGCGGTGGAACTCCCGCTTCGAGACCTTGAAGCGGTCGTTGGCCTCGCTGAACTTGCCGAACTCCACGGCCTCGTTCGCGAAGGCCTTCGCCGTGCGGATGCCGGAGAGCGAGGACTCGATCTCGGCATTGATGGCCGCCGTGCGCTTCTTCACACCGCGCGAGACCCTGCTCATTTTCCGGCGGCGCGTGATGACGACGATAAGCAGGATCGGCAGGATGACGCACACGACCAGGGCCAGCCGCCACTCGATCGTGAACATGACGGCGAGCGCGCCGACGATCGTCAGCAGGGAGATCATCAGGTCCTCTGGGCCGTGGTGCGCCAGCTCCGTGATCTCGAACAGGTCCGTCGTCAGACGGCTCATGAGCTGGCCGGTGCGGTTGTGGTCATAGAACTCATAGCCGAGGCTCTGCATATGGCGGAACAGATCGCGGCGGATATCGGCCTCCACGCGGATGCCGAACGTGTGGCCGTAATAGGCGATGATATAATAGAAGAACGCGCGCACGAGGTACGCCGCAGCCATGATGCCCATGACGACGAAGAACGTATGGTAGGCGTGCGCGGGCAGCATCGTATTGATCGCGCGGCGGGAGATGAGCGGAAAAATGAGATCGACCGCGCCGATGAACAGCGCGCAGAGCATGTCCAGCAGAAACAGACGGCGGTGCGGACCGAAATACGACAGGAAAATGCGCAGCAGGCCATGCTGCTGATAATAGCGGGTATCGCGCTTCACTCAGGCCGCCTCCTTTCCGACAATGTTTTGGATCCAGACGCCGCGGCGGATCATGATGAGGCCGACAACGCACTTGCCGATATCGGCCAGCTGGCAGCAGAGGAACAGCGGCACGATCGGCAGGCCGGTGAAGCGGCTGAGCACAAAGGCCATCGGCACGGTCAGCACGCAGACATAGAAGCTGTCGAACAGGAACGTCACGAACGTCTTGCCGCCGGAGCGCAGGGTAAAATAGCAGGCGTTGGCCAGCGCATTGATCGGCATACACAGCGCACAGATGCGGATGAACGCGGCCGCAAGGTCACGGATGCTGTCAGACGTGTTATAGATCTGCGGGAACAGGTGGGCGACCAGGGACATCAGGCCGCCGAGCACGATGCAGATGACGACGGAGAATGTGATGAGCTTACGGTCCGTATCGACGGCTTCCTCCATCTTCCCCGCGCCGAGCAGCTGGCCGACGAGGATGCCGACGGCATTGCCCATGGCCATAAAGGCGACATTGAACACGTTCGAGACGGTCGAGCAGATGTTATAGGCCGAGACAACATCATAGCCGCGCACAGAGTAGCACTGCGCCAGCAGCGCCATACCTGCTGCCCAGAGCGTTTCGTTCAACAGGAGCGGGATGCTCTTTCTCGCAATGGCACGGGCCAGCGCAGCCGGAATGTGGAACGAGCGGTACACGCCGCGCAGATAGGGCACGCGCTCCGGGTTGCGGTGCGCCCAGAGCATGACGACACCCGCCTCGACAAAGCGCGCGATGACTGTGGCAATGGCCGCGCCTGAGGCACCGAGCCGCGGGAAGCCGAGATAGCCGAAGATCAGCAGGGTGTTGAAGCAGAGATTCACCACAACGGACACGACGCCCGCAACCATGGGCACGACGGTCTGGCCCGTTTCGCGCAGCGTGCCGGAATAGCACTGCGACAGCGTGAACGGGATAAAGCCGACGAGCATGATGAGCAGATATTCCTTGGCATAGCCAAGGCTGGCCGCGATCTGCTCCGGTGAGCCGTCGCCCTTGAGGTACAGGAGGATCAGGTCCTCGCCGAACAGCAGGAAAATGCCCGCACCGAGCACCGTAAGGGCCGTGCAGACGAGCAGCTTGAAGCGGAATGTCTGCCGCACGCCGTCCCAGTCGCCCTTGCCGTAATACTGCGCACCGAAAATGCCCGCGCCGGACACCGCGCCGAAGATGGCAAGGTTGAACACGAAAATGAGCTGATTGACAATGGCAACGCCGGTCATCTGCTCCGTGCCGACGCGGCCGACCATGATGTTGTCCAGCAGGCTGACGAAGTTCGTGATGCCGTTCTGGATCATGATGGGGATCGCAACGGCAAGCGCCATTTTATAAAACGCCGCATTGCCGATGTATTTCTTTCTGAGCGATGAATGCACGCCTCTTTCCTCCTCTATTCTTTCTATCTTTTTCTTCACAGTCTGCCTATTGTAACAGAATCCGTGCGGAAAAGCAAGAGGCGGCTTATGGGAGCCCTGCAGGGACGGGGCATGCAGGAAGTAGAAAGCGGAAAATTTTGCGAGGCTTCCGGGCGGGCGTTGTAGGGGGTGGCGTCCTCGGCGCCCCGCAGCGTAAAGTTACTGTATTCGCCGCAGCCTTTCTGTTATTCGACCGGGTACTGCGAGATTGCCACGTCGCTTCGCTCCTCGCAATGACACATCGGGGGAACGCGGCGTTGGGAATGGTGCGCTGCGCCGAATTAGCGAGCCGATTGCCGCTTCGCGGACGGGCGGGGCATGCCCCGCCCCTACTTTTAATATAAAAACTCCTCCGGGCAGGAGGCCCGGAGGAGCAGCTGTTGTCTTTACTTTTTGACGAGGTACTTGCGCATATCCAGAGAGCAGGCGACCAGAATGATGAGGCCCTTGATGATGTACTGCAGGCTGGAATCGATGGCAAGGAAGGTCAGCGCAGCGAAGATGATACGCAGGATGAGAACGCCGAGCACGATGCCGCTGATCTTGCCGGTGCCGCCGACGAACGAAACGCCGCCGATGACGCAGGCCGCAATGGCATCGCACTCATAGTTCAGGCCGGTGGACTGCGTGATGGAGCTGATGCGCGCGCCCTCGATAAAGCCGGTCAGACCGTACATCACACCGGCGAACGTGTGGACAAGGACCGTCGTGCGGAAAACATTCACGCCGGAGACATTGGCAGCCTCGGCATTCGAGCCGACGGCGAACATGTTCTTGCCGAACGTCGTCTTGTTCCACAGGAACCAGGTGATGGCAAGCAGGATGATGGCATAAAGCACATACCACGGCAGGCTGACAGCGCCGATGGAGATCATCTTGCCCTTGATGAAGCTCGAATAACCGTCGGACAGGCCGGACAGCGGCTGGCCGTTGTTATCGTTGAGCATGAAGAACACGAGGATCAGGCCATAGGTGATGAGCTGCGTGGCCAGCGTGACGATGAAGGGATGCAGCTTGAACTTTGCAACGAAGAAACCGTTGACAAAGCCGATAATTGCACCGATGGCGATGACCGCAAGAATGGCGATGCAGATACCGGCCCAGGTGGGGATATTCGGCATCCAGCTGAACATTCTGCGGGCAAGGTCCGTCTTCTGCAGCAGGGCGGCAGAAAGGGCAGCGGACAGGCCGACGACACGGCCGCCGGAAAGGTCGGTGCCCGTCAGGACGATGCAGCCCGCAACGCCGAGCGCGAACGGAAGGGACGCAGCGGCCAGCGAGATGATGTTCGTGATGGAGCCGATCTTCAGGAAGTTATGGTTGACGATGGCGGTGTAGATGATGAAGATCGCCATCAGGATGTACAGCGCATTGTTCAGAATGCCGTCCGTCCAGAAGCGGCGCTTGTCGCGCCCGTCCAGCTTGCGGTAGTCCGCAGCCGTATTGCGAATTTTTGTCACAGGATTTGCCATGACCGAGGCCCTCCCTTAAACGTATTTTGCTGCCAGCCGCATGATTTCTTCCTGGCTGGTCGTTTTGGCATCCACTTCACCGGCGAGGCGGCCGCCTGACATGACAAGGATGCGGTCGCAGACGCCCAGAAGCTCCGGCATCTCGGACGAGACCATCAGCACGGTCTTGCCGCGGTTGGCAAGGTCGATGATGAGCTGATAAATTTCGTACTTTGCGCCGACGTCGATGCCGCGCGTCGGCTCGTCGAGCAGCAGCACGTCCGGGTCGGTGAGCAGCCAGCGGCCGAGAATGACCTTCTGCTGGTTGCCGCCGGAGAGGCTGCGGATCTTCGTCTCCTGAGACGGCGTCTTGGTGTGCATGGCATCAATGGACCACTGCGTATCCTTCTTCATGGAGCGGTTGCTCAGCCAGATGCCGCGGCGGTGCTTTTTCAGGCTGGAAATGACCGTATTCTCCCGGATATTCAGGATGGAGAAAATACCGGTCGAGCGGCGCTCCTCCGTCAGCAGGGCAAAGCCGTTTTTGATGGACTCGCGCGCATTGCGGTTGCGGCAGGGCTTGCCGTCGAGGGTGATGACGCCGTCCTTGCGGGTCATCACGCCGAAGATGCACTCGAGCGTCTCCGTGCGGCCGCTGCCGTCCAGACCGGCCAGGCCGAGGATCTCGCCGCGGCGCGCCGTGAAGTTCACATCGCGCAGGCCGTTATACTGGCCCGTCAGGTGCTCGACCTTCAGGAAGGGCTCGCCCGGCTTGTTCGTTTTCGGCGGGAACTGATTGTTCAGCTCACGGCCGACCATCAGGCGGATGATGTCGTTGACCTCCAGCTCGGCAGCCGGGCGGGTCGCGATCCACTGACCGTCGCGCATGATGGTGATCTCGTCGGAGATGCGCTTGATCTCCGCCATTTTATGCGAAATATAAATGATGCCCACGCCCCGGTCGCGGAGCATGTTGATAATTCGGAACAAATGCTCGACCTCGTCCTCCGTGAGAGAGGAGGTCGGCTCGTCAAATACGATGACCTTCGAACGATAGGAGACCGCCTTCGCGATCTCGACCATCTGACGCTGCGAAACGGGCATCGTGCTCATGATCCGGTGCGGATCGACATTGATGCCCAGCTCGTCGAATATTTTCATGGTCTCCCGGTACATTTTGGTCTCGTCGACCACCAGTCCGAGATGCTTCGGGTAACGCCCCAGCCAGATATTATCCATAACAGAGCGCTTCAGAGCCTGATTCAGCTCCTGATGGACCATGGCCACGCCATTGTCCAGCGCCTCTCTGCTGTTCTTGAAATTGACTTCTTTGCCTTCCAGGAGGATGGTTCCACTGTCCTTGTTATAAATGCCGAACAGGCACTTCATCAGCGTGGATTTGCCTGCGCCGTTTTCTCCCATCAGAGCATGGACGGTTCCCCGTTTCAGCGTCAGAGAAACATGATCGAGCGCCTTGACGCCCGGGAAGGTCTTCGTGATATCCGTCATCTGCAGCAAGATATCCTGATCCATATTCATTTCATGTCCTCCTTACTTCCTTGGCCTGTTTGAAAATCTGAAAAGGAGGCTGCCGCCCTGCGGCAGCCTCCCCTTTTCGATTTCGATCAGTCAGAGTTTTTATGTCCGATGCTTACGCGGTGTAGGGAGCATAAGCGACATACAGCTTCGTGGCAACGCCCTCGGCGACGCTGTACATCTCGGTGTTGCTCTCAGCCGTAGCAGCGACGGCGTCCTTCAGAGCGGTGCCTTCGCCGACAGCCTTGGCGATCTGAGCGATGGCGGCAGCCATGCCCTCGGCATCCTGCTTGACGGTGCCGGTCATCTTGCCGTTGGCAATGAGCTCCTTGGCGGAATCGGTGGCGTCAACGCCGAAGACCGGGATGGTCTTGCCGGTGCCGTTGTTGTAGCCCGCGGACTCCAGAGCGGAGATGCAGCCCTCAGCCATGTTGTCGTTGTTGCAGATGATGAGCTCGATCATGTTGTTGTTGCCCTCGTTGTACTGCGAGAGGTTCGTGTTCATGTAATCGAGAGCTGCAGCAGCGGACCACTGGCCGTTCAGGTCGACCTGATAGCCGGAGGTGTTGTTGGCATCGAAGTAGACAAGCTCGGGCTTGCCGGCGGCAGTCAGGACAGCATTGGCATCCTCAACGCCGTACTGGGTGCGGTAGATGGCCTCGACGTTTGCCTCGTCGCCCTTGAACATGGCGTAGGAGATCTTGCCGTCGCCGTTCAGGTCGAGCTCGTCATAGTGCTCGAGGACGTACTCGCCGACCATCTTGCCCTGCAGATGGCCTGCCTCGGGGGCGTCGGTGCCGACGAATGCGATGTTCTCATAAGCGTTCAGGACGGAAGCGGAAGCCTCGACGCCGTCCTCATCGACTGCGCGGTTGAAGAAGATAACGGGCACATCGCCGGCCAGCTCCATGATGCCCTTCGCGGTGTCGGAAGAACCGGAGGTGACCATGTTGACGATCAGCAGGTTATAGCCGTCAGCGATTGCGGTCTGGATGGCCTCGTTCTGCGTGGTCTGGTTGCCGTTGGAGTCGAAGTCCTGATAGGTAACGCCCAGCGCGTCCAGCTGTGCATCGAGAGCGGTGCGGACGCTGGAGATGTAGGTGTCGGAATAGGTGTAGTAGAACACGGCGACCTTCAGATCGGTGCCCACAGGGGTGTCGCTGTTGCCGGTATCCTCAGTGGCGTCGGAAGCGGGCTGAGAATTGTTCGTCGGTGCCTCGGTCTCGTTGCCGTTGCCGCCGCAGGCGACCAGAGCAACGACCATGACAAGGACAAGAAGAAGCGCAAGAAGTTTTTTCATTGTCATTCATCCTCCATAAATTTCTGCGGAATCTCCGTTCCGCGTAATTAAATTTTAACAGAATTTGTACAAAAAACAATGAGATTTCTTACGCAGGAAGGGTGAAAACTTCACATTCTTTGTTTTGGATGTCAAAAACAATGCGTCGAATTTGTGCAAATTGCGCATATGTCAACCGAACGAGAACAGTGCCTTCTGATTCTCGATGGTGAACATCGTCTCCTTCGTCACGGTGCGCGTCGCCGTGTCGAGCAGCTCCGCCGTGCGGTAGGTCTGCCCGTCGAGCAGATTGCACACAGCCTCGACCCCGAGGTAGCCCATGGCATAGGGATTCTGCACGATGAGGGCCGAAACGGCCCCGCTCTGCAGCAGGTCGATGCACTTGACGTTCGTATCAAAGCCGACCATGCGCACGCGGCCCGCGAGGCCAAGGGAGTGCACGGCCATGGCCGCGCCGACGGCGATCGGCTCGTTGAAGCCGACGATCACGTTGATCTCCGGGTGCTCCACAAGGAGCTGCACCGTGCGGACCTGTGCCGTCGTGGCGTCGGCGTTGACGTTGATCGTATAGATGTCCTTCACACGCGGGTCTCCCGCCAGCGCCTCGCGGAAGCCGCTCTCGCGCTCCTGCCCGTTGCGGCTGCCGAGATCAAAGTTCACGATGCCGACCGTCAGGCTGTCCCAGTCCGTCTGCAGGGCAGCGCGCCCGGCCATGCGCCCGGCCTCGACATTGTCCGTGCCGATGCGCACACCGACGCCGTCGGAGTCCACGTCGCTGTCGATGACGGCGATCTTCAGGCCCTGCTTGGCCGCGCGGGTGATTGCCTCGGCGTTTTTCGTGTAGCTGATGGCGGAATAGACGATGGCATCTGCACCGGCGGCGACGGCTTCGTCGATAAGACGGTTCTGCTCCTCGTAGTCCTCCTCCGTTTCCGGCCCGCAGATCGTCAGATCGACGTTATATTCCGATTTTGCGGCGTTCGCTCCGGCAAAGGCAGATTTCCAGAATTCCGTGTTCGTGGATTTGGCGATGAACCATACGGAGCGCTGCGCCGTAACGGTCTTGCGGCTGCAGCCCGCCGTCAGAAGCACGGCGGCCGTCAGGAAAAGTGCGGCCAGCCGTTTAGCGTTTTTCATACTCTGCCTCCTCCCGCACCTTCGGCATGCGGATATATACGCGCGTTCCCTCGTCGGGTACACTGTCAATGGTAATGCCATAGGCCGGTCCGAAATAGATCTTCAGACGATCGTTGACGTTCTTGATCCCGATGCCGGTGTGGTCGCTTCGCTCCTTGCGCAGGATGGCCTGCACCTGCTCCGGCTCCATGCCGGTGCCGTTATCCTCGACGGTGAACAGGATATCGTCCCCGTCCGCGCGGCACGAGATGCGGATCTCCCCCTCATCCACAAGGCCGTTGATGCCATGGTAGATCGCGTTTTCGATGATGGGCTGCAGCGTGATCTTGTTGCACAGGTAGTCCAGGCACTCCTCCTGCACGTCGAAGGAATAGGAAAACTGATTCTTATAGCGGTGGGACTGGATCTGCAGATAGCTCTCGGCATGCTGCAGCTCGCTGCGGATGGGGATAAGCTCGTGGCCGCGGCTGATGCTGATGCGGAACAGCCGCGCCAGCGCATTGACCATCTCGACGGCCTCGGCATTTCTCCCCTGCTCACACATCCATGCGATGGAGTCAAGCGTATTATAGAGGAAGTGCGGGTTGATCTGCGCCTGCAGGGCGCGCAGCTCCGTCTTGCGCAGGTTGACCTCCTCGGCACGCACCTGCTCCATGAGGCGCTGGATCTGCACGACCATCTGCCCGAACGAATCTGACAGGGCGCGCACCTCGCGCGCACCGCCGACCGGAACATAGGTGAAATTGTCCGCAGCCTGCTCGAACTGACGCATGGCTGCCGTCAGGCCGTGCATGGGGCGGGAAAGCGTGCGGAACAGCACGAGGCTGATGATAACGGCGGCCAGCAGGATACCGATGCCGGAGGCGGCCAGAATGCGGCTGACCTCCTGCACGCTCTCGGTGATGAGCTCCTCGACGAAGCTCACACCGACAACGCGCCAATGGCTGTTTTCCAGCGAGGTGAGCGTATAGATCATGCTGCCGCTCTCGTTGCTGCCGTCCGGCAGGCCCGCGATGAGCGACGTGTTCTCCCGCTTGAGGTCGGAATAGATGAGCTGCTGCTGCGGGTGATAGATGATGTTGCCGCTCTGGTCCATCAGGAAGCAGTAGCCGTGCTGGCCGATGCCGACGTCGTTCAGGTAGGCAGAAATGCTGCTGAAGCTGATGTCCAGCGCGATCCATTCCTCGCGGCCCGGCGCATCGAGCGGTGCAACGAGCGTGACGACCCACGGATAATAGCCCTGAAAGATCGAGGCCACATGAGGCGTGGAGACATAGCCGTCGGCATAGTCGTCCATTTTATCGGGATCAAACGAAAGATTCTGATAAATCTCCGTGCGCTTTGCCCCGCGCGACCGGCAGTCCACAAGCCCGCCCGCCGCGTCATAGGTCGTAACGGCCACAACGTCCGGCCGGATCTGCAGGAAGGCGGCAAAGAAGTCGTCCCGGTCCTGCCGCGGATCCTCGAGCTTGCGCTCGAGCAGCTCCATGAGGCTGTTGACATCGTCCAGATAGTCCTCGACCGTCTTGCCGACCTGGGCGACGGACTGGCGCGCAGAGGTCTGCACGCTCCGGATGAGCGAGCGCTGATATGTCTGCAGGAACACGGCCATGGCTCCCAGCACGATGGCCGTGATGGTACCGACGAGCGCCAGCACCAAAATGGATGTCATGCTCAGGCCGCGTCTTTTCCGCGTCATGCTCCATCGCCTCCCCGCTCGCTCTCGGCCCGGCGCAGCTGTGCGGGCGAAACGCCGTAATATTTTTTAAAGCAGAAGCTGAAATAATGCTGGTCGGAATAGCCGCACTGCCGCGCGACCTCGTAAATTTTCAGGCTGCTCGTCGTCAGCAGGGCGTGGGCGACCTCCATGCGCTTTTTGATAAGCAGGTTCATGAACGTGTCGCCTGCGTACTTCTTCATATTGGCGCTGAGGTAGTTCGGGCTGACGTGAAGCTGCTCGCTCACGCCGCTGAGGGAGAGGTCCTCCTCCATATACTGCTTTTCAATGGTCTCCATGGCCTGCGCGCACAGCAAGCTCACGCCGTCGCGCCGCCGCTCGGC
>ENA-ORUB01002966-ORUB01002966.1-human-gut-metagenome-genome-assembly--contig:-NODE-2966-length-15086-cov-3.014969_pt1 | contig 15086 bp, 9 predicted proteins | sample MGYA00241918_ERZ509200 | MGnify/ENA primary metagenome ERZ509200 (study PRJEB26280, sample SAMEA2338853) | human gut metagenome | biome: human gut; feature: human-associated habitat; material: faeces... | reverse complement strand
CACCTACGTGCGCACGCACCAGGGGTGGCCCTGCCTGGCGGTCGTGATGGACATCTGGTCCAGGAAGATCGTCGGCTGGTCGATGTCGGCCCGCATGACGGCCGAGCTCGCCGACGACGCGCTGAGGATGGCGATCGTGAGGCGCAGGCCGCCCGGAGGCTGCATCCACCATAGCGACCACGGGAGCCAGTACGTCTCGCTCCTGATCGGCAAGACGATGCGCGAGGCCGGCATCAGGCCGTCGATGGGCTCGATCGCGAGCCCGTGGGACAACGCGGCGATGAAGTCGCTCATGGGGCTCGTCAAGGCGGAGTGCGTGCACGCCCGCACGTTCGAGACGCGGGATCAGGCGGCATTGGAGATATTCGACTACATCGAGTGCTTCTACAACAGGGTGCGGATCCACTCCGCGCTCGGCAACCTCAGCCCCGAGGAGTTCGAGGCGAGGCATGCTCAGGAGGCCGCTTCGGCGGCGTAGAGGGTGTCAACGAAATCGGGGTAAATTCAGATTCACCTCGGTCTTCGTGGTCACTCCCTCGGTGGACGCGATCTCGCTGAACGTGCAGGCGTCGCCCTCAGGTGCCACTTGCGTGCGCTGTAGCTCGGCGCCAGCCTGGACGAAGCAGTCGATGATTCCGGCCTCCTCGACATCTATGACATCGGCGAAGAGTCTGATGGCCCGGTCGTAGGCGAAGGTGTGTGTCTCGTAGGTCCAGGTGATGCTGCCCGTCTTGTAGCCCACGTTACGCGTGTAGTCTCCAAGGCCCGTGACCTCTATCTTCGGAATGAGGATTTCCTTTGCGTTGCGACCGGCGCGTACCATGTTGCCGCCGCTGTTCAGGCAGTTTGACACCGCAGCCCTCTGGTAGACCTCGTCCAGGATACCAGTGTACTTCTTAGCGAATTCGATGCTGTTTGGCATGTCTCAGCCCTCCTATGCGTTATCGTCGGAATCGTCTAGGCCGGCGAGCCTGCGCCAGCGTTTCATCGTCTTGCCCTCGTCGGAGCTTGTGCCCGCGTTAGGAAGTCCGGTCTTGCCGCCCTGGGGCTTGGTGGTGCGCGCATCAGCGAAAAGCCACGGCTCTGCGGCCTTGAGCGCGTCCACTTCGCCGTCGTAGTCGCCGAGCATCGCACGCGCCGCCTTCACGTTGCGCACGCCCGCGAGCTGCAGCCTGAAGTCGATACGGTCGGACTCACCCTGGGCCTTGAGCTCCGCGATCTCGCTGCGCAGCTGCTCGGCCGTCTCTGCGTTCTTGGCGGCCTTGGCAACCTGCGCCTCGAGCGCCGCGATCTTCTCGTCGCGCTCGGCGACGGCCTTCTCCCAGTCGGTGCCGCTCACCTGCGGCTGGTCTTGCGTCGCCTGCTGCTGCCCGAGGTCTTCCTGGGCTTGCGGCTCTTCCTGCGTCTTATCGCCATGTGCATCATCTGCCATATCGGCCTGCCTTTCGGTCATGGCCGACACATACAAATCGGCCCTCTAACACTGCGAACAGGTTAGAAGGCCGTCACAAAGTGAAGTGAGGTTTGATTGTCAGCGCAATCTCTCGCTGAAGGGCATCTACAGACCCCAGCCCTTCTTGAAGACCTCCATCAAGTTCTTTTGGCGCTGCTCCACTACCTCTGGCGTCCACTCAGACTCGTTGAGGACCTGCGTGGTCAGTGCGTAGGACGATGTGCCCTTGCGCCCAGTGAAGTATTTTGCCTTCTTCTTGGCAAAGTCGAAGTTCTGAGCTTCCGAGTTCTTATACCTAGTCAATGGGACGAGGTTTGCAATCTTGTTCAACCAGTTCTCACGTTGTGCGACATCGGGCCATACGGTAGCCCATTCGCTGCCATCGCGTACTGTTTGCGGCAGCACGTGCTCTATCGTCAGAATCCGTGAGTCGTACGTGGCGGCTCCGTCTGCCACAAAGCTGTCGAGCCTCAATATCACGTAGTTCCTCTTGCGCGGTGTCTTCAGGTAGATATCGCCCTTCAGCGCAGCTATGAACTGATCGCGCTCCTCCTCTGTGAGAAGGACCGTTTCCAATCTCGGGGAGTCATCTTGGCCATGTTCCGGACGCTCATCCATTTCGTCGAGTATCTGTACATATCGATTGATGCGCTGGTTGATGTCCTTCGAGGTAACGTGCATGAAGGACGCGAGTCTTTCCAGGGCAATGAAGAACCACTGCACGTAATCCGAATTGCCTCTCCTGGTGGCAAGGAATTTGAGCGCGACGGGAACCCAGTCCGAGTTGTCGATGCGGTTGAGCCAACCGAGTCGGTCATTTACGACCTCCGAGCCGGTCGTGGCGGAATATGCGCAGCCCTTTACGTCCAAATAAGCTTCCGTGTAGGGCTCCAGCAGGTCGTCGATGAGGGCTTCTGGAGTCATGCCATCATGCTTCACCACAAACTCAGTGAATTCCTCGTTGAGCGATTTCTTTGCCTTCTTCTTTGCGTACACCATGCGGATGCATGAGAAAACGTCGTCGAATCCAGATCGGCTCGCTTGGACCTCAAGCTCCTCCCATTTGTCCGCATAATCAGCTCTCGTGGTTTCGGGGATCTCAGCGATTACGTTTGCCTTGATGATGTCCATGGGCAGCAAGTCGAGGCCGCGACTGTTCATAACAGCGAAGACTCGGTATGCAGAGGACTGGCTGGGCGTCGATACGGCAACCATGTAGCATCTGGTCAAGAGGAAGGAGGTGAAGTCAACGAGCTTCTGAAGATCGTCTCCGAACTCCTCATCAATGGCTTTGTTGAGGGTCCTGCAGTTCTCCTGGATGTTGCGCTGCGCTTCGTCCTCCATTTGCGTTGGGTCGAGCGCAAGTAATCCGTCGATATCTATGCCCTGGATGTACTTGGAGAAGAAGGGCTGGTCGCGTTGTCGAAGAAAGAGCCTTGGTTGTTCCTCAATATGCATGAAGATATCGCCCTGAGACTTTATGCGTATGACGCAGTTGTCTCTCTGCACGCCGCTGAGCTTGCTCGCTATCGTGGCAAGGAGAATGGTTAGCGTGGTCAGGCGTTGTTGGCCATCAATAACCTCGGCCCTTCTCTCACCGTCTTGCTTAATCAGGACGGTGCTGCCCAGAAAGTAGTTCTCCTCGTCTTCTTCCATGAAGAAGTCTCTCAAGTCTGAGAAGAGCACGCCGGTCTCTTCGGTAGTCCAAGCATATGGTCGCTGGTACTGGGGAATGTGGTATTCGAAGTCATCGCTGAACACCTTACCAAGTGGGTACTCAGCGCCTGTAATCATCTTGCTCATTGAATTCTCCGAATCTTCCTGATGCCGTTAGCATTGGTTGAGCGACACCGTAAACTCTCGCCCAAAGTTCCCAATCGAGAACCGCGCATCCTCCACCAGCCGCTCCTTGCTCGCATGCAGCACGAACGGGAACAGCTCCGGCAACGCCTGCAGCTCCGTATACGACCGGTACCCAGACTGGTACGCCAGCATGTCCGCGTGCAGCAGGAACAGCGACAGCTCCTCGTCCGCATCCACGCGCGGTGCGAGCACGTAGCGTCCCTGCTTCACGCGCTGGATGACCCCGATTGCGTTCAGCGAGGCCAGCATCTTCTCCGAGCCCTTCACCACGGTGGAACGCTCGCCCCACTCGTCCAGGATCTTGAGCTTCAGCTGCGCCGCCGTGAACTCATCCTGGTACTCGCACATCTTTCCGATGAGTCGCACAAGGTCACCGAACATCGGGAACGCCACCACGAGCATCCCCCAGTGGACCGCCAGCAGCTCGTAAGGATGACTTAACGCCAACTCCAGAGCCTTCGGCCGCAACGCCTCAAGGGCCGCGTCCTCCGCCACCCACGGCAGCAGCAGGATCTCGCGCGTCTTGCGCCGGTTGGTGTCGCTCGAAATCTCGAACTTCAGGTACTCCTCAAGCTCCTCGCGCATCTGCGTCGGTTCGAGCCCCTCGCCGGCAAGCTCGATGGTCTTGTTCAGCCAGGGCAACCTGATTATCCTCGTGAATCCAACCATCCTAGCCATTGCATGCACCTGCTCTCACTGTTATGAACGGCACGACCACCTCGTCGATGCTCATGCCGCCATGGCTCATCACGTTCTCTCCCGGGTTGTCGAACGACACGCCCGACGGGCACACGTAGTACCTCAAGCCCTGCGGCAGGAAGCCGCTGGGGCATTGTACCAGCCCGTATTTTTCCTGCTTGTCCGAGACGTCCGCGAGGTCGTTCACCACGAGCATCCTGCGGCTCTTCGTCTCGGTCTCCACGCCGGTGCCGGTAACGCGCCCGCGACCCACGCACGGCGTGTTCCCGTGGTCGGCACTGATGTACACGTCCATTCCGGCCGCAGAAAGCCGTCGCACCAGCCCGGCAAGCTTCCCGCTATCCCGCAGGAGTTCGATATCCTTCAGCATCCCAGCACGCCCGCCGTACTGCCCGTGCACGCGCTCGTCCACGTCCAGTATCACGAACGCTGCGCACTCGCAGCCGTAGGGCAACTCGGCGTCGTAGCCACGCAGGTAGGCCATCCGCTCGTCACCGATGCCCCAGCTTCTCACGCGCCCGACGAACTCGCTCTTCTCCTTGTCCGTTGTCCAAGGGCTCGCAAGGTCGCGAGGGTACTTGCCCGAGAGCAGGCTCTGCCGCGACAGCGATGTCACGGTGGGCACCATGGCGAAGGCGGCGGACTCCTCGTAGGGGATTCCCGCAAAAGACTCGCGAAGCACGCGCCAGTCGAATTCCGACATGCCGTCCATCACCACGATGGCGAACCGGTCGCTGCGCGTGCGCATGTACTCCATGGCAGAGCTCACGAGTACGGGAGTCTCTTCGGCATACTCCATGGTGAGCTGCCCGAACTTCGACACCACGAAGTCCCTGAATGCGCCGTCGGTGAGCTCGTTCGTGCTCCGTTCGATTCCGTAGCGCGCCCTCGTCACGTCGATGCGTGCCTTCAGCTGCGCCACCGCGATCCAGCCACGATAGCCTGCAGCAACGCTCGTCAACCGCACGAGCTCGCCCTCCAGCTCGTCGCAGACGCGCTCTGCCGTCTCTTGCACGTTCACGCGTGTCTCAAGGTATGCCCTCGTGGCCTTTGCATCCGAGGGGTACACATAGTCGCGCTCGTAGGCGACGGCAAGGAAGTCCAAGTCCAGCCCATCAGCGGCCCTCAACGTTGCGGTATCAAGCTTAGGGAACAGCCCACCCAGCGACACGTCGTACCGCTGCATCAGCTGCGCTAGGTCGTACGGCACATACGCATCGTCCGACGCGATCACGGCAAGCTTCTCGCCAGCCTTAAGCGCATCCTCCCACCCGATGCGGAATGCCAGGTCGTCCTCCCAGCGCACCACGGTGAAACCGCGCCGCTCGAAGGCATAGGCGTACTCGGCCCGCGACTCCACGCCGTGGTCTACCAGCAGAACCGAAGTGCAGTACATCGCGCTGGACTCGTTGAACAAGTACTCGCCGAGCATCACGACTCCACCAGCCTCACGAGCAGCATGCACCTGAACTCTGGCAGAACCTGCCGCTCCTTGGCGTAGGACGCCTCCATCTCGGCTCGCTCCGCCTCGATCCTCGCGAGCTTGGCGGCGCGTATGTTCTCGATGCCAACGCGCCGCGCGGCCTCATGCCGCAGCTCAAGCGCGTAGGCGTACTTGTCGTGGTTCTCCTTGGTCGCCCTCTCGTGGCGCTCGGAGAGGTCCTTGAAGTCGTTGTAGGCGAAGTCCTGGCTCAGCTCCTCCAACCGGGCCCACGTCTCGGCATCGGCGTTCGAAGCAGTCCCCACGGTAAGCCTCACGCCGGGCCGAAGCAAGGCATCCATGATGCGCTTGCCCGCGATGGGCCGCAGCACCAGCCTGTCGTTCACGAACACGGGCACCACGCGCGTCGAGCGTCGGTCGTCGGCGATGGAGAGCTCCCACAGCATGAACCAGCCATCCTCGTTGGGGAAGTCCTCAATCTCCACGCTCAGCACGTCGGCACTCCTGTCCTGCACGACGCTCGCATGCAGCAGCTTCTCGGCATCTGGGCTGTCGAGTGCGAGTCCAAGCGGCAGCGCGGCCTTGCCGCCGCGCCACGCGCTGTAGTGGGCGAAGGCCCGTCCCAGTGCAGCGGTCACGTCGTAGTCCGACTCAACGCCCACGAGATCGCCAAGGTCCTTGTCCTCGCGGATTATCTCCTGGTATGAGGCAACGTTGGACACCTGCTCGCGCAGCTCCTTCTCGATGCGCCCAACGGACCTCTCCACGGCTTGTGGTTTGCCGATGCTGCCCATGTAGGCGTTCGTGAAGTCCAGGTCGCACGCCTCGCTGTCCAACACGTCCGAGTATTTGTCGATGCCAAGCTCGTCAAGGATGACCGAGAGCTTCTCCTCGATGACCTCGTGCACGCGGCTCTCCACCGTGTCGTCGATCATGAAGTTGTACACCTCGACGTCGCGCGTCTGCCCGATGCGGTCCACACGGCCGCACCGCTGCTCGATGCGCATGGGGTTCCAGGGCATGTCGTAGTTGATGACCACGCTCGCGAACTGCAGGTTCAGGCCCTCGCCGCCGGCGTCCGTGGAGACAAACACGTCGGTCTTGGTGCGGAACTCCTCGGTCACGGCGTTGCGCTCATCGATGCTCATGCTGCCGTTCAGGATGGATACGGTGAAGCCCCGGCGCTCAAGCAGGCGTTTTAGGTAGTCCTGCGTAGCCATGAACTCGGTGAAGATAATGACCTTCCTGCTGCCCTCGGCGAGCACCGCGTCGAGCGTGTCGAAGAGAGCCTCTACCTTAGCATCCTGGTACTGCAGCTCCGCCCTTTGCGCAAGGTTCACGAGGTCTTGCAGCTCGGCAATCTCGGACCTGTCGTTAAGCGACGGTGCCTCGAATGCGGCCTCGTCGCCGTCCTCGATGTCCGTCTCGCCGATGTCGGTCTCGTTCATGTGCCGCTGTTGCGTACCGCCGCCCTCGAGCATGGCAAGCCTCCGCTCGAGCGACTGTCTTACGGCCGCCGTGCTGCTCGTCACCATCCTCTGCATGATGATGAGCAGGAAGATCAGGCACATGTTGCGGCTCTTCTGCCGCATGGCCTGGTTGTAGGTGTGGGAAACGTAGTCCGAGACGCGCCGGTACAACTCCTCTTGCAGCGTGTGTCGAGCGTCCCAGCCGATGCGCACCAGATGCGTCGCGCGGTTCTTGAAGAGCAGGTCGCCCTTGTTGTCTATAGCTTCGCGTTTCTCCGTGCGGATGAGGTACGGTGCCACCTGCGAACGCACGACCGACTTCTCGTTTGGGAACGCGTCCCGATCGAGCAATCTCACCAGGCGCAGGAACGGTTCGGACTTGCCGTTGTGCGGCGTCGCGGTCAGCAGAAGCAGGTATGGGCTCGCCTGCGCCAGCAGACGCCCCAGTCGGTGCCGGGCGACGTCTCCGGTCGAGCCCGCCACGCGGTGCGCCTCGTCGATGATCACGAGATCCCAGTTGCCATTCACGACGGCGTTGATTCGCTCGTCGTTGTATTTCTGAATGCGCTCCTCGCTCCACCCGAACCGCTGCTCCAGCGGCTTGATGGAGTCCATGGGCGTGACCACCTGCTCGAACTCGCGGTACACGTTCTCGCCCTCGGTGACCTTGCGGATGGCGTCGAAGTCAGAGGGCAAAAGCAGGTGGAACTTCTCGTTGAACTTCTCCTGCATCTCGGCCACCCACTGCGTGGCGAGGCCAGTGGGGCACACCACGAGCGTTCGGCGCACGAGTCCGCGCGTCTTGAGCTCCTCCAGGATGAGCCCGGCCTCGATGGTCTTTCCCAGACCCACCTCGTCGGCCAGCAGGTAGCGAACGTTGTTGTTGGCCAAGGCGCGGTTGAGCGCGTGAAGCTGATGCGGCAGCGGTATGAGGTTGCGCGAAAGCGGCGTCAGAACGCCCTCGGCCACTTCGTTCTTGATGCGCGCGAGCTCCATCACGAAACGCAGGTAATCCTCGTCATAGGTGACGGTGTTTGCCACTGGGCGCAGGACTCCCTCCGAGGCGCGGTACGTTTCGCCGGTGGCAGGGTTCAGCACGCGATACGAGTGGATGCCCCACAGCACCGCATGCTCGATGATGCGCACCGTCTCCTGCGTAGATGTGTCGTATGCAAGGTCTCCGACTTCCAACATGGTATTGCGCCTAACCCACGCGGCTCAGGCTGATGTCGTAGTACATGAGCAGGTTGGGGTCTTCTTGGATGGTCGCCGCCGGGAGCCTGTTGGCAAGATCGACGATTGCCTGGTAGTTCTTTTCCTTCCATAGATGGGAAAAGCCCACGCGGATGGCCTCGGAGCGGAATAGCTTCAGCTTGCCCTTGCTCTTGAGATAACCGTCGAACTCGCGCAGCAGCGACTTCTCGCGCAGCTTGGCGATGTCGCCTTCCTTCTTGGTGTCGGGGACGTACCAACGTCCTTTCTCGTCCTGCAAGAAGTTCTCTTCTAGAAGGACGGCAAGTTCGGGCATCGCCTCGTAGCGGTCAACTGACTTCACTTCTTGCATAAACATGGGTTGTATAACTGAGTATGTTCTGGGCTCTTCTTCGAGAAGTCTGTAAAGCCAGCCGATTGCTGTCTTTTCATTTGTTACGTGTAAGGCAAATTCAACAGACTCAAGGTTGAGCTTGATACGTGCCGTATCGTACTCATTTACTTGATCGGCCAGGAAGTACATGCCATCGCGCTTCAAATACCTTGCGTCAAGTCCCTGGTAGTAATCGGTCGCATCTAGCGGTACTGGAATTCCGTGCATGACGTGATAGGCAACCATACGGTCGAACAGTAGGAATGCTTGTCTTTCCGAAATCGGCTCGATCATATTGTTTCGCTGTACGACTATCGGCAGCTTTTCGAGATGCTGCCGGGTGAATGCCCATGCACTCTCTTCGTTTGATTCATATTGATCGAGAATCACACTTAGCTCCATCGAAGGCTTGTAGGCCGATATAACTAAGTCTTGTTTCACCGCCATGGTGTAGCTAAGCTGCTTGGTCGTTCCCTTTTGTTTATCTAGTGTTCTTACATCAGCTATTACAAAACCTGCTCGCTGGATGGCTTCTTGTATTGAGTTCCAAATAGCATTCTTAGAGTTATGGAACTCAACGGTTAGCCATCTACCGGGTTTTAAGACGCGATAATACTCGCAGAAGCTTTTGCTTAAGAGCTCTTGGTACTCGGATATTCCTTTATCCTGCGACACATTAACAATTGCCTCAGTAGCATTGTTGGTGAAACACCTCAGCCAAGATTCTTGAATAAAGTTCAATTCCGAATAGTGGAGGTTGTCACCGAACGGCGGGTCAACAAATATGTAATCGATGCATGAGGACGGCACGTTTCTTAGGTCGGTCGCAGATTGGGTGCTTACCAAAGAGTGGCCAAGAATTTGGCCGACTGTCATTATTGACTTTAGCTTGTCTTCGAGTAAAGAAATTATGTTTATCTCTGCCTGGAATGCAGGAATGTAAAGCGTTCCCGACAATGGTCCCACATGACGATGGTGACTGGGCATATACCGGTTTAGTTTATGTGAGCGTGAATAAATTGACGACAGCCAAAACAAAAGTAGTGATTTAACCCTTTTGTCAGATTGACGCATAATTAGGTCTCTGCAAGTTGCGAGAACAAACAGATTGCGCTTCGTGTAGAAATGGTTTACACGCGTGATGCCAACATGATAACCGGCTCGCCAGTAATCTCCCCACTGTTTGCCTTTATGCATCATCAAATCTGATGGATACCAGACTCCAATATTCATGTCCCGTATCTTCTGTATGATGGCAAGATCAGAAGTGTCAGGTTCTTTGGCGTAAAGCTTTCCCGCATAATGATAGCTAATTCGAACAGGGCTCACTTTTGCCTGCAAACTATGTTCATCGGATTGCTCATCATACTGAGATTCAAGGGCCTTTTCGCATTCGCCTTTCTTCAAATCAGCTCCACAATGTGGACAGCGTGGCTTCTGCTTCATTTTCTCTTCGCCTTGCTCAACAGCGGCATCCCAGTAAGAGAATTCTCTACTGCAAGCGGGGCAAATATACTGCTCGGACCATATTGTGTAATTAATGGTCGCCTTGGCATTTGATCCGGGCACGTCCGTGCTGTATACCCAGTCGCACGAATCATGCAAAACGCGAAGAACATCGTTGGCAGCCTGTTCAAATGCAGAGATATCGACTTCACTATTGTAATTTTTTGCAATGAATGTTGCCTCAGGCGAAAGGTCAGTGAGTATCGCGTGTCTAGCGCCAATATTGTTGACGTCCGTTTCGCCAATTCCTAGACACGTTGGCAAGTCGGCACACATAAGAGCTGCCGCGCCTGTCATGCCCGTTCCGCAAAAACCATCGAGAACGATGTCGCCCGGCTTTGTGTAGTGAAGCAGATATCGCATTATCGCTTTATAGGGGACTTTAGTGTGATAACTGTGCGCCATATAAAGTGGGTCGTGTTTCCCTTCGCTAACATCAGCAGTAAATGGTTCACGTTGATAGGTATCGCCGACTTCTTCATAGGGTGTTCCGTTCTCAGTAATGAATTCCTCGATGAACGGATTCGGACACGCCGTGTAGTAAGGCGCGTCCGAGAGTTCGATGATGGCCTCGTCAGTTGCGATGGGGAATCCCTCGATATCGCGGACTCTGTCGATGTCCGCGCTGGTAAGCTTCCTTTGCTCCATGGTTTATCCGCCGTCCTTTACTCAGACCTAACGATGATGCGCAGGTTCTCGGGGTCCTTGCCGGCTACGTAGCTGGCGATGATGCCGTCGAGCTTCTTCTTGAAGTCGGCGGCGGTGCTGGGGCCGAGCTTCGCCAGTTCCTGCACCAGCTCACCACCCTCGATGTAGACGGGTTCGAAGCCCTTGAGCAGTGCCTCGATTGCCTCGATGAACTTGTCGTCCACGCGGACGGGCAGCTTTCCGCTCTCGACGAAGGCGTCGATTTTACGTTGCTGCGCCTCATCGAGGAACCGCTTCTCGCCAAGCACGATGGGGTCGTCAATGGTGTTGAGTAGCGTGGTGGTCCACTCGTTAACGAGGGCTTCGATTTGCTCTTCAATGTCGTCGAGTAGACCATCCACATTCTGGGCTACATCGTCCAGACGATAGTGGCAGTGCGGGCAAGTCGAAGTCGTCTTTAGTTCGGTCGGAGTGAGGTCGTAACATACGGTGAGGCCAGCGAGCGCCGTGTCGATGGCGTCGAACTTAGCCTTCGAGAGGATGCTGAGCTTGGCGAGCTTTCGCAGGTTGGCGACCTCTCCGCTCTCCTGGAGCGCCTGCCTCCGCTTGGCCTCGTTGACGCCCAGGCGCTTCTTCTTGTGCGCCGCCAGGTAGTGGTCGATGTAGTCGCTCTTCACCTTGCTGAGCGCCGCGATGGCGGTCTGGGCCGCAGCCTCGCCGGATGCACCGTCGTAGATGCTGTCGCGTTCGCGGCGGAAGACGTTCTTCGCGTCGTCGAGCGCGGCCCGAAGCGACTGTCCGATGGCTGCGTATTCGATACCCTGCAGGTACGTGACAATCTGCGAGCATTCCTGCTGGAACGCGAGGTACTCAGACACGATGAAGGCGCGGTCAAGCTGCTCTTCCAGCTCGTCAATCTCGTCCATCGTGTGCTTGAAGTTGTTGAGCTTGGCGGGCGTATTGAACTTCGCGGCGTAGTTGCTGAACTCGTCCTTTATTGCCGCGCAGGCGTCTCGCAAAGTCTTGGCCTCCTGCGCGTTCGCGAGGGGCTCATCCCACAACATGAAGCCGTCGGTCAGTTTCCGCTCAGAGAAGGCGGCGCTCTGGCTCAGCTCCTTCGCCTTGGCGAGCAGGTCGGCCACGGCCTTCTCGCGCGTCCCAGGGCTGTTGAGCAGGCCGGGGTTCAGTTCCAGCACCTCGAACAAGCGGCGAAGCTCTGCCAACGGCAGGTCGGCCGGTTTCGAGATGGTCTTAAAGTGCATGAGCTCGTACGTGCTGGTCTTGGGGACTACGTCAAGGTTCGACGCCGTGATCGTCTGCTTGTCGGTGCGCATCACGGCATGCCCGCTGTACACCAACGATAGCAGGACGATGACGGCGAACGCGTTGTTGTAGCCGAACCTCTTGTCGAAGCTCCCGCGCCCGGGTATGTCGTCGAACAGGTCGCCGTAGTTGATTACGCCCTGCTGAGGAAGCTTGTTGAGCAGGTCGACGTAGTGCTGCGCGTACTGCGACTGCTCGGGCTTCAGCTTTCCGCTTGCATCGAGTAGGTCGAAGCTCGCGAGCATGTTGCGGCCCAGCTGCGTGTTGCGCCCGACAATCTGGGCGTATGCCTTTTCCAGGCTGTCGGCCATATTCTGACGCGTTATCTTAACTCGCATGCGCGGGAACGCCGGGTACTTGTCGCAGAAGTAGCCGTCGAGGCAGATGGCAGCAGCGAGGTCGATGACGTCCTTGAAGGTGGCGTCGCGGTTGTAGCGCCCGCTGAGTGTCTCGACGAGCTTCTTGCGCGTGCCCTTGTAGCCCACGTCGAACATGGTACTCACGCCTGCGCTCAGTGTGCGGATGAGCTTTGCCTTCGTCTGCTGGGCCTTCCCGGCGTAGGCGTCGCGCTCTTTGCCCTCGCTGATGGCGGCGAGCTCGCTGGCAGCCGCGTAGAAGCGCAGCTCCTCGGTGAACTCGTCGTTTGGCTTGAAGTAGAAGTAGACCTCGTCCTTGAGGTTCTGGGCACCGCCGTCGCTTCCGTACGGCGGCATGATGTGCAGATAGAAGTCGCGCTCAGGCTGAGCCGTGCTGCGCTCCTTCGGCAGCCCCATGAACAGGTAGCCCTCGCGGAACATGCTGTGGCTGTCCCAGTTCAGGTCGTACTCGTAGATCTCGAAATTCGTCACGTACTGCTTGGCCGTCCATTCAAGACAACCGTACACGATGCCATAGAAGTAGCGGTTCAGGTCGCCCTGCGCCACCACGTCGGCCTTCTGCTTGATCTTCTCGTCGTAGTCAACGACCTTGTTCACGTCGATGTAGTACTGGTTGTTGGCGTCGTTATGGATGATGAACTGGCCCGATACCGTGGTCATGATGTCGCGCAATATCGTGTTCACGATGCCCAGCAAAAAGTCGCTGTCCTGCTCGGGGAGCGGCAGGTACAGGCAGAGGTCGTCCTTCAACCCTTCGGCGGTGAGGCCCGTCTGCACGTCCAGGCCGCTCGTGGTCAGGCGATGTACGCTCAGCGCATATATGATCTGCATCGCCACCGGCTTGTAGGCGGGCTTGGGGAAGGCACGCTTGATGATGTCCTCAAGCTGTCCGCTTGCCTGCAGCACTCGGCTCACGGTCGGGTCGCTGCGCAGCATGCCGTCCGCCTTGATGACGGGCCAGTAGTCGTCGAACGACTTGATGCCCGGTGCGTCGGTCGGCACCTCCTGGTCGAAGATGCCGCGGATGCACACCGATATGTTCTTCAGGATGTGGCGATTCTCGATGAGGTACGCCTTGTTCAGCACATCAATGTAGGCAGGGTGGATCGGGAACATGCCCACGAACTCCTCCATGCGCGACGACATGCCGCCGTATAGGCTGCTGAACTTCTCCAGATGCTCGCGGATGAGCGCCTTCTGCTCAGCCGTCTTCTTCAAGATGCGCTCCGAGACGACGTACGACGTGGCCTCCTTGGTGATGATGACCTGCGAGAAGCGGTCGCCCACGCGCCGCAGCGACTCGGAGACGAAGCTGAAGCGCGGGTTGTCGAAGATCTTCTCCTGAACGCCGAAGATGACGCGCATGCGGCTCTTCGAGCACATTTCGCCGAGTGCGCGGAGGAACTCCAGGTCGAGCACGATCTGCCGCTCGTCGCGCGAGCTCAGATACGAGAAGAACTCGTCCACAACAATGAGATAGCCACGGTCGCCGTACTTGGAGGCGAACGCCTTCATGATGTCGCGGATGAGCTGCTTGTTGTCCATCACCGTCGAGAAGTCCGGCATCTTGAAGTTGATGCCACGACGGTCGAAGTCGTCCTGAATGTAGCCGCAGAGAATGTCGCGCAGCGGCATGGTCACGCCGCCGATCTCCACGCGCAGCACTTCGAACTTGCCCGCGATGGGCTCTATCGCCTTTGCGAAGCCCTGGTTCTGCAGGTACGGAAGGTTCGCATCGTCGTTCGCCACGGCGGAGATGACCGACATCAGGTGCGACTTACCGGTTCCGTAGTTGCCCACCACGAGGACGCCCTTGTTGTCGATGACCTCATCCATCTGTAGCTGGTCGATGAGGCGCGTCTTCAGCTGGTCTGCCATCGTGTCCGACATTACGTAGGTCTCGACGAGCTCACGCGCCTTCAGTTCCTGGTTCGCGTCAAGCAGCTGAATGGTCGATTCTATTGGCTTGAAGCTGATGAGCTCTGAGTACTTCATGGTGCGGACTCCTCTAGTAGATGCAGGTGATGTCGTAGCGGTCGATATCGAACGCCTTGTAATCCTGACAGCCTTCCACTGCGTACAGAAGCTGGCTGTCCTCGAAACGACCGGGCCAAACAAGGTCGAAATGGTGCTTGCGGTATGCGCTGCAGAGAAGCGCCACAACGTCCACCTTGTACGCCGGGTTGAAAAGTACGTCGATGTCGCGGATGACCACGCCCTCGGGCAAATCCGTCAGCGCCGATACAAAGCACGACTCAAGCCGAATGCTCCGTAGAGTCGGCGAGATGTCCGCCAAACGCCGGGCTATGGCCACGTTCATCGAGATTGCGTCGTCAGTTATGCCATCCAGCTCGCAGCAGAAGAAAAGCGGCCGGGGATAGCTCGCTTGCCTGCGTCGAAGGTACCGTCTTCCCGAGATAGCCCTTCCCATCACAGTCCCTTTCGGGATATGAGTACAGCCTCAGAAGGCCGCCTCGACGGGAATAAGACAGCTGCGGAAAACATAGTCCAAATCGGTCCTTTACAAGCTCTGATGACAGACTTTAGAAGTATATCGCACTATTCCACGATTCCTTCACAATTCCCGAGCCCACACAGGATGTCTGCATTTGATAAAGGCGCGAAAGGGCGTTATCAGCTGATTATGACGAGAAGGTCATAGCATCTGAGTGGAGAGGGGGGTGCGGACGTTTTTCCGGACGGCCTAGGCGGCCAGCCCCAG
>ENA-ORUB01002962-ORUB01002962.1-human-gut-metagenome-genome-assembly--contig:-NODE-2962-length-15093-cov-2.358758_pt1 | contig 15093 bp, 10 predicted proteins | sample MGYA00241918_ERZ509200 | MGnify/ENA primary metagenome ERZ509200 (study PRJEB26280, sample SAMEA2338853) | human gut metagenome | biome: human gut; feature: human-associated habitat; material: faeces... | reverse complement strand
TTATTTACTAACATATATAGCAAAAATGCTAATCGCATGACCAATTAATCTGTAATAGCAAAATTCATCTGATTCTCAACAGCGGGAATAGCCATCCAAGGTTATTCCCGTTTTTTATTCCCTCAACTGAACAGTGGTTCTATCATCGTCCATCCGCAGATATTCCAGATTCTTCCATGCAAAGATAGCTTTTTGCCTTGTCGCAGACAAGGCAGCCCTTGCGGGTTGGCTGCAAAAAATCATCCTCACTTCGTTCCGGTATTTTTTCCGCCAAGCCTTGCTTTGGACAAGGCAAAAAACTGGAGGGGCATGTAAGAAACAGGAATACCGCGCTCCAAGGAGCCGGTCATGTCAAATTTAAATCCATTAAGAATCATGAAAAGAAACCAGTCTTGGAAAGGATTTCCGGAGTGCGAATCGGAAAGCGGATGTGCCTATTCCGGAAGAAATATGCAGGTAAAACGTTCAAATCTGCCGGTTGAAGATAATCCAGTCATTAACCTCATAATCCTTTAGCTTATGTTGTACTATCAGTTCAGGAACTACGATGAGTTCAAGGAAATTTTCGCAGTGGAAAAAAGGAACAATGGTGCGAAGGTCAGAAAAAACAAGATCCTGCTCAGCCATCTGAAGAATGCAGACTTGTTGAGATATTGCCGCAAGAGAAATGATTTCACCTTGCTTAACATTAAGGATATGGCCCAACTTCAGCAGGTGGCCATTGATGCAGTATGCAGTTCCGGCAAACAGGATGATTCGCTTCCCCACAGAGTGGAACTGATTGGAAGGACTTACTGGTCTACACAATACCGCACGGATGAAGCCAGAGGTATCTGTGAAGACGGAGACCATGGTTCCATCCGCTATGTCAATATGGAACGCAGCAGGGTGTTCAAAATGAAATCGGCAAAATTTCTGAGAGCCGTCATGCTGGAAACCATCGTAGGAAAAATCCTTTCCTCCAGTGTTGTGAACTGGCTGTGCGGTGATGTGTTTGCCAAACAGTGGTACACATTTACGCTGGGCTGTACGTCGGGTATGGAACTGCATGTGGACAACAATTTCGAAGCCATCTATGAAAGTTTCTGGTGCAAAGGATACTTCAATTCCTGTATGACGGATATGGACAGGCATTCATTCTACTTGGATTCGGTAAAAGCAAAAGCTGCTTACCTCAAGGACGAGGAAGGAAAAATTGTAGCAAGGGCTATCCTGTTCACCGAAGTGACCGATCAGGACAACAGACGGTGGAGGCTGTTGGAACGCCAATATACTACCGGAGAGGACGAGATGCTGAAATACATGCTTGTCAATAAACTAATCCAAGAAGGCTACATTGACGGATACAAAATTGTGGGGGCATCCTGCCACGAGGCGAACGCATTTGTCGGCATTGACGGAAGTTCGCTTTTTGACCGCAAGTTTGAGATAGACTGCGACCTAGCCATGGACGACACTCTTTCCTATCAGGACTCCTTCAAATGGTACGATTGCGAGGAAAGAAAGGCCTACAACTACAAGCATTCGGCAGATGATTATCTGCTGGATACGACCGACCGTAATCTGAATGGTGATGATGACGAAAGCGAGGAGGCATGGGATGAATATAACCAGCGCTATTGTACAGAAACGCGGGTCTGCTATATGGAGGGGCGGGAAATCGAAGTGGATGTAGACGACTTGGAGGATTTCCGATATATATCCTCTTGCGGTGAATATCATCATCATGACGATACAATCTTCTGTGATTGGTGCGAAAGCTACTGTCTGACAGGCGACTCCGTCTACTCGGGGATTACTGAAGAATATTATTGCTGTGAGCAATGTCGGGAGGATGCCGAATGCAGCTACAAGGAAAACTACTGGCATTACTCCGAATATGACAAAAACTGGTTTAAAGATGCGGATGAACTGATGGAAATCCAGATATGGAATCAGCAGGAAAAGGCTTACAAGTCACAAACCATCCATTTAAATACCATAGAAACCCTGTTGGAAGACGGTTTGATAGTCTGTTTTGACGAAGAATACTATGACTCGCTGGATTCAAGAACCGGTCTTCCATTTAATTTCTCCGATAATAATATAAACATTTATGAAGAAGAACATGAATACGCAGCTGTTGAAGAAGCTATATAACATATACAGTCCGAGTGGAAAGGAACAGGAAATGATCCGCTTCCTCTGTTCCTATATCAGCGGGCTTCACGGAAACATCAGTCTGCAAAAGGATAGCTTCGGGAACTTATATGTAACCAAAGGCAATTCCGAGTCCTATCCTTGTTTAGTGAGCCATTTGGACCAAATATCCCATTGTAGGCATTCAAAGGATTTCAGAGTCATTGAAGCTGAAGGCATCCTTTTCGGCTACTCTCCATCAAAGCGGAGGTACGAGAATTTAGGAGCTGATGACAAAAACGGCATATTCATCTGCCTGGAATGCCTGCAGAAATACGATGTCATCAAAGTCGTGTTCTTCCGCGAAGAAGAAACCGGATGCAAAGGCAGTGCTCAAGCATACATGCCGTTTTTTGATGACGTGAGGTTTGTCATACAACCTGATCGAAGAGGAAATTCCGACCTGATTACTGCCATCAGCTTCACAGAACTGTGTTCCGGAGAGTTCATCAGGGAGGCTGCTCCCGAAAAATGGGGCTATGCGGAAAACAATGGGCTGATGACAGATGTCCTCACGCTGAAGGAGAGCGGACTGGAAGTGAGCTGTGTAAATGTCAGTTGCGGTTATTTTAATCCCCATACGGATGAGGAATTCACCGTCAAGAAAGACTTGCAGAAATGCTTGGACTTCATTGAACATCTCATTGAGGACTGCACAGCCGTCTATACTCACCAGGGGACGGATGAATTCTATGATTCCCTCTTCGAGTGCGAAGAGGAGATTCACGATATCCTACACCGGAACCTGTCGCTGTCGCTGGAAGACCTCCGCAATTTGTATTCCTCTTACTTTCCGCACTTGTCAAAAGAGGACTGGATCCGGATTTATGAGGATTACCATATGATATGGGACGATGTTCCTGATGACATATCTGACAATGAATACTTAGCCTACCATGAGAAGGATGTGTGAACGGCAAAATGGATATATAACCAATCTGAAGACCTATTGTTCGGAATGTTTATTCATTCAAACAAATTATAATCTATATGGTATAGAAAATTCTTATCAATTATCTGATTATAATTATATGTAAACAAAAGAATATCAGTAACTTTGAATGCTTTTTCAAACTAAAAGAATAGCTATAGTTAAATACAGTCGACCTTGGCAATAAATAATCTGATAATTGCATCTGTGGTATTAAATTTATTGTCAAGTCTATTCGTTGTAAGCATTCCGAAGCAATTACTTGACATCATTCCGTAATACATTATAAGACTTTATGGGACAGACCATCATACCACTAACAACACTTTTCTTTGAACTTATTCAGATATCATTGGGGAATAAAAAGGAATTTTCCTGCATTCCTAGTGCAAAAGACTGGCTTGGCATTTATGAATTGGCTCATCGGCAAGCATTGACAGGCGTTCTATTTACCGGTATTACGCCGGTGGTTTGGCTTATTGGGGATTGAGCTATCTGGGTGAAAAACAGAAACCCCCACAAAAGCTGCTTTTGAAATGGTATGCCATATCTGAACAGATACGTATTCTCAATAAGCGCATCAATAAGGAATGTATTATCGTTGGCAATCATTTAAAAGAAAAAGGATTTGATTATGCCATACTCAAAGGACAAAGCATGGCCGCACTTTATACTTTCCCACTATTGCGTATGCCGGGAGATATTGACGTTTGGCTACATCCGGCTAAAACTTCTGAATGCTCACTTTCATTGGTTAGGAAATCTGTATTGGAATTGGCACGTGATAAAGGAAAACTAGAAGGAGTAACTTATTGTCATGTGCATTACCCGCTACTCAAGGATACAGAAGTGGAGCTTCATTTTACTCCTTCTTGGATGAACGGATTTGCTGACAACAAAAGGTTGCAGAAATTCTTCATGGAACAAGCTTCCGTTCAATTTTCCAATGAAATAGAATTACCGGATATTTCTGAAAACATAAACTCACCGACCATTGAATTCAATCGCTTCTATATTTTATTGCATATCTATCGCCATCTTTTTGGCGAAGGCATCGGACTCAGGCAACTCATGGACTATTACTATGTCCTGCATCGTCCGGCTTCTGAAGACAGCATAAAGAGAACATTGGATATTCTTCAACAAATGGGCATGACACGTTTTGCTTCTGCCGTTATGTTCGTTATGCAGAAAGTTTTCGGTTTGAAGAATAATTATCTGATTCTTCCTCCGGATATAAAAGAAGGGCGCTTTTTATTGTCAGAAATAATGCGTTCCGGTAATTTCGGTAAATTCGACAAACGCATCCGGCGTTCTTCACGGATGAAGTATGCCCCCATTCGTTTTGCTTTCTCACTCAAAAGAAATTGTACATTCTTCAAACATTATCCGCATGAAGTCCTTACGGATGCACCATTCAGAATCTGGCTATACTTTTGGAGAAAATGGCATGGTTGGATTTGATTTTAAGTAAACTGTTACTTTCAATAAAAGGACAACCTCTGTTTAAAAAATCATTTTGTCATTCCATGAAACAAATACAACTCTACGACTATCAAACTGAAATGAAACAAAGGATTGAATCGGTTTTTAAATTGCATCGATCCGCAATGGTACAGATGCCGACAGGTACGGGTAAAACGTATCTGTTGGCCGCATATGTGTACGACTGGGTGAAAAGGAATGAGAGTATAGTCTGGATTGTGGCACATAGACGTGAACTTATACAACAGATTAAAGATTCCGTTGAACAGATAATGGAATCTATGGATGAACATATTTCAGAAAATCTATCTGACAAAGTAAAGGTTATGTCTATTCAATGGTTGTCTCAAAATAACTCTGCTGTAAAAGAGTCTCCCGGTTTGATCGTAATTGACGAGGCTCATCATGCTGTTGCGAAGACATATACGACAGTCATTCGAGACTATCCAAAAGCTAAAATATTAGGTGTTACAGCGACACCTTGCCGTTTGACGAAACATGGATTTACAGATATATTCGACATACTGCTGCAATCGTGGACAACTAATAGATTCATAGCCGAAGGACGCTTGTCTTTATACGACTATATGTCTGTAAAAATAGACAGTGAGGAACAAAAAGCCATTTGCAGCCTAAAAAGACGTGGATCGGATGGTGATTTTTCAATTCGCGAAATGAGTGAGAAGCTGGATGTCCGGCCAAGTCTTCAAAGACTTTGCAATACGGTGTTAAAGTATGCTGCAAATAAGAAAGGTATTGTCTATGCTATAGACATTAACCATGCGGAACATATCGCTGAATTTTACAGTCAGCATGGCATAAAATCTGTCGTTATAAGTTCTAAAACTCCGGATACCGTTCGAAAACAGCTTTTGAAAAGATTTAAAGATGCTGACACTTTTGGAAAAGCAGTTAATTCAGATAACATACAAGTGCTTGTCAATGTAGATTTATTCAGTGAAGGCTTCGACTGTCCTGATGTTGAATTTATCCAGTTGGCAAGACCTACACTCTCGCTTGCTAAATATCTCCAACAGGTTGGTCGCGGCATGCGTGTCTTCGAAGGCAAAAGGTATTGCCTTATATTGGATAACGTGGGGCTGTTCCATATCTTTGGCTTACCTTCAGATAACCGTGATTGGCAGGGTATGTTTGAAGGAAGGATTTCCGGAAAGGGTAACTTAAAGCAGGCTGAAGAAGACTTCATGGAAATGCCTTCTTTGAATACTGCCTTACAGCAAAGTTTTTCTCCTGACGAACGTACAGAAATGGTATCTGTAATGACTCATGATGGTCAACGTCATGATTTGAATGAAGCTTATGGTTATAGATTGATAATGGGAGCAGATGGTTCTGTGGGTGTGTCTGATAAAGGTGGCAAGGAAATATTACCTTGTATATATCGTAAGATAGAACTGAAATTGCATGGAATCGCTAAATTGTATTCCAGGAGAAAAATAGACCGTGAACGTCCTTGGATAGACTTAAGGAATGGTATACGCTTTGTTTTGCAGCCAAGACTGCTGAAATTTGAATTCTTGCAATTTAGCACTGCCGATGGTGTAAATCTGTATCCAAGAGTACAGACCAGGGTGATGGATGAGAACAGCTTTGTTACAGAAGCAGCCTTGGTTCATGGTATTAGTGACGGTCTCCGGTTTCGGAATTTTTATATTCCCAATAACGAGATGCCCAAGTTATTTGTTTTCAAAGAGAAAATGGATAATATTTCCTTGTTTGAAGATGAAAGCGGGAAACTCTTTTTCAAACAGAAATGGAAGGCGGAACTGCATCCTATTTTGTTGGAAGAATGGATAAATGAAAAAAAACGCTGGACAGATATGGTTGAGGATTTTGAACACCGGGTAAAAGAATGCCAGAAAACAAGATTATTCCGTTACCCTTTGCCGGTGGAACTTGATTGTGGCTGTAACTTGTCTGATTATGAAGAACCATTGGATATTCGTATTACTCGAAAAGACAAGAAAGTCTATAATACATTCTGTCGTGACATTCGGTTAGGACGGTGGAAATCAACCGGATCCTACACAGAGATATTTCGTCAGGCATATGGTATTCGTGTAGTACGGAATTGGGAGGGTAAATATCTTTTGCGTACCCGTTTCTTTGAAAAACTGAGCCGGCAGGAAGATCCTAAATATGATTATGCAGAATTGCTCGATGATGCCTACTTACATCTCATAGAAGATGGTAAGGAATATTATGTAGATCTTGGAAGCAAAGTCTGTTTTAATCAAATACCGGAATTGATACAGATTGGATTTGTAAAATTTCAGAAAGACAACGACATGTATTTTCCTTTAGACTACCGACTAAGTAGATGTATTCCATACAGGCGCGGAGAAATTGTCGGTGGAAATGACATTTGCTTTATTGGAAAGCATATTGTTCTGTTGAAAAACCACCAATCTGCATATTATATCAGACAAAGGTATAGTGACAACAAACGATTTATCATCTGTAAGAACAAAGATGCCTTCATCGGTGAAACTCAGTACGAGTTGTTCTATGATAACAAAACTCCTTATGAGATAAGACAAATGAAACATTAACCCTACAAAAACAATCACCCCGGCATTTTGCTGGAGTGATTGTGCAAATAAGGGCTTTTATTCACCCTCTTTTAAAGGTTGCAATAAAGAAAAATTAACTCGTGTAAAGGGTCTGGCAAATATGCCTTATCCCTCGGTGTCATTAAATAGAATCTTCATAATTCATTAGTTATTTTGCTGTAAAACAAATACATAACCTTGCCTTGGGAGAATAATACTCCTGTACTTTTTCTCGATCCGTCCTTTATCATCAACTATTGTATCAAAATCCAACTGAGTGCCACGACAGGTAAAAATAGCATTGATATCATCCGGATGATTCAAACAGACCCTTAACTTGTTTACGATATATTTGGCTCGAAAACCAATATAGTAATCGTCTTTTATATTGTATTCCTTTACTCGTTCATAGCATATTTCATATTTGGTAAAACCTTTTAATTTTATCTTTTGCTCTTGGCAGATACAATCCTGTTCCCTGTACTCAGAACTATCTATAATTTTCGGAGCCTTGCCGTTTACGGTAAATCGTGTTATTGTATTTTTATAACTATCTGAATCAGTTACCCTTGTCCAGGTCTTTAATGGATATTCAAATTCTTCTGTACTGTCAGCGATGAGTTCAAAAGAAATAGAATCTTTAACACGTATCGTACCATTGTTACGATCTATCCATTCAATGGTTATATGTGACTCATAATCATTATAATAACTAACTTCATTTTCAGGAAAATAGTTCTTTATTACCTTTAAAAACTCCTTGTGTATGATTGGGAATTTGTTCTTGAACATCTGTTTTGACACAGTTTCCCATAATGGAGAAATATCTTTTCTCTGTTTGATGAAGTCTTTACCGTAGATAATATCTTGTAAGTCTTGCTTAAAGACTCCCAAGAAAGCTGCAGCATTGGACAGATATCCCAAAATCACACCTATTACAAACACATCACCTATCTTTATCAGTACTTCTTTCCAAACAGACTGCTGCTCCAGTTGGAAATAAGCAATATAATAGAACAATATGCCTACTATCAGGATAATCCATGCTATTCCACTTTTAAAATGTTTATATGATAAGACGTTTTCTTTCATTTTCTTTGCTTTTGTGCAAAGGTACAAATTATTTTTTTCTTGCACCATATAAAGTGCTGATTATCTGTTTATTATGTTAATATATTACTTGCTTGCGGTTCAAACTTCTATTTTGTGCATATGAACGTATCTTTTAGAGGGCATATACAACTGAACTGTTTAGAATATCTTCATTTGCTTTGATATAAAGTGTAAAATATATTACACAAATTGACCTTAATATTATATAAAATATGGCCTTGTGTTGTATTAATAATATGCTGATATACAAATATTTAAAATATATCATGTTGTTTATAAAATTAAATTCTTACTTTTGCTGTGTAATAACCGAATTCTCAATTTATCAAAGTCCTGACTTATAAATTATTTACTCTAAGAAATCCTCAAAGCCATTGGCTCTTTTCATTAAAAATTGCAATCACACTCATACTTTAGCGTCAACCTTAAAGTGAATCGCTAAGGTTTTCCCCATTTATAATTCACTTCAACTCTTATTCAATATGGAAAACAACGACAAGTATAAAAAATTGAAAACATTGATTCCCGGTCTTGACAAACTATTCTATGGCGGACTGGAAATCCCAAAAGACAAAGCTACGATTATTGTTATTAAAGGCAATGAGCAGACTGCAAAAACACTGTTTGGAATACAGTTGCTCAATAACTTAGGTATTCAGCGAAATCAATCTCCTTCTTTCTATACAACATACGAAACCGTTGCCTATCTGAATGATTTATTACTTGATACTATCATTGCGGGTGGTATACGCGATCTGATAAATAAATATGTAACAACTGGTACTGCCCAAGGTATTCCTGCTTTTTCTCACACATTCTTCAATACAGATTCCATTCTTTTTACAGGTAACAATGATAATATAGCTATTTCTAGATCAGAATTACAAGAGAATACGGATTTGCTCCTTTGTAAAGAAATACTACACTATAATAACCGAACCAATGCACTGCACATCAAGACTCTCAACAAGGATGATGATGCCAAGAATATAGTCTTCCCCAGAAAATACAATACTATCAATGAGTATTACGATGATAAAAGCAGACATGAAATGCTGCAAATAATAGAAAATAGGTTACATCCATATTCAAGCAATGTTAAATTCAAGAAAATTGCAACTGACGACATTGTTAATTATTACTTTGACAGAATGATAGCTTTGGATATAGATCGTAGATGCAATCCACAAGATGTGGAAAAATTAATTGAAGATATAAAATACGAGTGGAAGAAGAGTACTGTCCTTATTCTAATCTTAGATGAAGATATGGATTTTCCGGAATATATGGCAGACATCATCATTCATCTTCAAAATACATTGGACAATAATTACATGTTCCAGCAACTATGTATCGAAAAAAGTAATTTTCAAGGCATAGCTACTGGTTGGCATCAGTATAAAAAGAGAGATTATGGTATTGAAGTCTTTCCAAGCCTGCATACCTATTTTCAAAAACGCAGGTATTTGCAACGTGCAATCACCTATACTCATTCTAATACAGTAACCGACACTTTCCAGCAACATTTGGAAAAAAGCAAAGCGCATAAAGGCATAATCCAATATCAGGGTTATGAATGTACTGACCGATATTTGGATGCCCTGATACCATCAGAGTTTATGGAGTACACTTCCGAAGAAGTTTTGAACGAAATCTTATTGGAAGAAGAGGATCTCTCTAAACCTGACAACAATCATGGATTCCCATCCAAAAGCGATATTCTTTACGGTCATAGAAATTATGCTACAGCCATTATTGGCGAAGCCAATACATATAAGCGTTTCATTACATTCGGAAGTGCCTTCAGTTCCTGTGTAAAGGATGAACATACCTTGATATTATTGATGAATAAAGAAGATACGGTTGTCAGAAGACGACTTTATTGCGCAGCTTGTATGCAAAATGGAGAAAAGAACTCCAGATGTGAAAACTGCTATAAATACATGCACTTCATGAATATTGCCATCGGTTACATCAGTGCAGATGAATTGATTTACTATTTGCAACAGCAAATCAGGACTTGTTTTGCTGACGGGAAAAAAATAAAAAGAATCATAGTGGATGACTTGCAGATTATTGATTTTTGTTTTCCGATGCTGAAAATCAACAATCTCTTCCTCTCTGCTTTGATGTCGGTCTGCCGCAATGAGAATGTTGCCCTCTATATTCTGTGTGATAAAGAAACGAGTCTTACTACTGCACTGCGTTCAATGGCAGATAATGTTGTTTGCACAGACCGTGATAATGATGGTAGTCTGATGCTTTATGTGGAAAAATTTGCAGGGTATAACATGACTCCCAGCCGCATATATTGCTGCAAGATTTCCAGACCGAAATACCTGTTCAAATGTTTCGAAACCAGTACGGAAGAAACAGGGAATATATATAGATTTATGCTTAACACCAAAATTTTGGATGACTATCCTGTACAATCCATGCATGAATATTGGAGTAAAAAATAAAGATTATGTTTGAAACTTATAAAGACTGGTATAAAAGCCAACGGTATGACATTCTGTTGACTTTAATTCCTGTTCTGGCTGGAGCAATTCTGTCCTTCATATGGAAAACCATAAATTTCATTATCAGGAAACCGGATGGAACTATCAGCTGCTTCATAAACGACATATTAACGAACAATGATTTACAACAGGCGATTTTTATCCTTATAACGCTGTTTGTCCTGAACTGCCGGCATAGTGTCTATAGCTGTTTAACAGACAAATCTGTATTCATAAGATATATATGCGCAACATCTGTAAGTTTACAGAAGAAGGAAGGCGGGAAAATATGCTTGTATTCTATGAGGTGGTGACAACAACTGTCAGACATTTCTTTGCCGCATGGTTCGTTATATGGGCATTGTGGTTCACGAATTATTTCGGTCAGTACTTGTTTGACAATTTTCAGAAGTCATATGCTGAGATGTGCCTCCCAAAGGATAAATCAAATCAAAAGGCTGCCGCCATTGATAAGAAATCCCCAACAGATTCTATCAATTGTCATACTGAAACATATAACTATCCTCTGAATTCTTTGCAGACAGACGAATCGCTTCACAATGAAAAAAAAGAGAAAGTATCACGTGCTTTTTCTACCTCATTGGACTTTATGAGTAGTGCGGTTCTATTCTTTATTTATCTGCTACTTAATGATGTGACTGTAAGGCGTAAAGAACGGAACATTAGAGGAAAATCAATGCTGGATGGTATAATTGTCATGGTTATCATTGCATTATTTTTCATTGTTCCGTCTCTATATTCATTGACTTTATCCGGTGAATGTTACTACATCATCCAATTTTGGATAGCCTTATTATTGGGATTTGTTTCAGCCATAACCTTTACATTGCTGCTTGGCAAGTTAAACAGTCTATATCTACAATTACCTGATATACTGTTATATGGGTTATATATTTATGCCATAGCTCAGACGCTGATGCCTTTGTCGTTATTGTGTAGATTTCCACAGGAAATGAGTATAATCAAGAGTGAGAATATCGGTATTTCGCAAATCCTATACGAAAGTTTTCAAACAATATCCTTAATAGGTAAGATGTTGCTGATGTTGTCCATTTTATGGATTACAGACAAGAAACGGCTTGTCTTTTACATGATCCACCGAAGTCTATCATTGACAAGCACACCATCAGCTCTCAAAACATATAACCGCTATTTTCTTGATTAGTCTTATTCATATATCTGCCATCACCTACCAATGGATTAAGCCCGATATGAATTCCTCAATAGAGGTTATCATATCGGACTTAATATTATTTCCTAATAGAAATACCATTCATAAAATGCTTTAAAACATATATATCAAATGGCTCTAAATTGGGTATTTTATTAACGATATTTTCGTATCCCATATCATTTAATTTTTTTATTACAACAGAAATTTCTTCCGAATCATTTTCCAGATTGACAATATGTGCTTTATGCATTTTTTTACTAATCATTCTTGGCAAGCCATACTCTTCTAATTGAAAAACTAATTTAGGTAGAAAAGCATTTGAAATTTTATGTGCAAAAGATGCAATACTTACCTGATTGGAATATATCTCTTGGCGAATTATATCTATTACTGCAATAGCAGATGACAGATTAAATGTCATATACCTTTCATATGTAAACATATCCTCGTATGTTATGCCATATCTCTTTACCTGATTATATATATCCTTCACTGAAGCTCTCCAACTTTCGGAAGATTTACACACATAAATACATAGCTGCTTATATCTGTTAAAATCGAGAACCCTTAATATATCCAATAAGGCATCACGCCAATCAAATGGAGAATTTGTTATTAAAAGGCTGTAATTTTTGGGCCATTTTGGATTCATCTTAATTTTTTCTACTATAGCTGTCAACAATGAAGGACGGCAAGTTTTAATAAGTGGCATATTCTTTATTTTGCTCCAGACAGCACTTCCCAATAATTCTTCCATTTCATCATTATAAGATTTAATTTTTGCATATTGTTCATTTTCCAATGCTATGCCAGGATTGCATCCATCTAATTTTTTGATTACATCATCTGTAAACTGTAGTTGCAAATTTGTTTCTTTTCGTGCAGGAGGTTCTTCAAGTATATATACGTGTCCAACAAAATACCGAAACATGCGACCGGCACGTCCTATTATATTTCGATATGTGAAATAGTCAATTTTATTGGTTCCGTTTTTATTTGACCATAATATTACGTTCTTGGCTTGGGTGTTGACTCCTTCAATAATAGATGAAGTTGAAATAATGTAATCTAAACCATTAGGTTCTTCAAACAATTTGACTTGAATCTGCCCAAGTGATCGGTGAAGATGTCCATTATGTATACCAACTCCACGTTTTGTTAATTTTATCAAAGAATACTCGCTGCCATAGTTGCTTTTCAGCCAATCAACAAAATCAATCAGTAAACCGGATTGTTTCGGAGAAACTTCATTTATAAAAAAATCATAAACATCGTTAATCCCATTATATGATCCAGCATAAATGAGAGTTTTACCAATTTGCTTCCTCTTAACTAACCTACGAAGCATTCTCTTTTTAAATTCAACTTTCTTTTCTTGCTTTGACTTTTGTTCATATGACTTTTCTGCGAAAGTTACTACAGTTTTAAAATCGATTGGAAGGAACTGCATTCCCTCTGTAAATACATTTGTTGCGAGGGAGTGAATATTGGGTGCTAGGAAATAGCGCTGTTTAGCTTTCTTTCCTAATTCGATAATAGAACTAAGCAATACAGAGCTTCTTTCATCATCAAAGTCGCTGCTCGCTTTGTAAAATTCATCAACAATCAGTATGTCTATTGTGTCTATTTTGTCGATATAGGCAAAAGCTCTTTCCTGTGGAAAAACGAAAATATTTTTTTCTGAGATTACAGCATCAGTTGTTGTAATAATTTTATAGTTATTAGAGAATTTACTATACAAACGCCTTCTAGTTTCATCGGCTAAAGCAATAGTCGGAACTATAATGACAATATTTTGGGGCTGTTTAATAGCAATAAAAGCATCAATGATGAAACTCTTACCAAAACTGGTAGGAGCACTGACTGCTAAACTATTTCCCTTCAGAAGCTTTTTCAGCACTTGTGATTGTGCTGTATGCAGTACACATTTTTCTTTTTCACCAATATCGGTTTTAAAAGCTTCATAGGCAAATCGGTCTTCCCAAATGGCATTTTTAATATCTATATATGGCAAAAGACCGACTTTCCTTATTAGGTGATTAAGAAGCTCGCCATAAGGATTTACAATGTTTGGATTACTGTCTAATTCATCCAATAATTTGATTACTTCGGATCTTGCATTACTTACTCTGTCTTCATTCAGTAATTTATTGATAACTGAACATCTGGCAAATATATCAATCATTGGAGTCTTCTTTTAATTGTTGAATACGGGTAATGAAATCAGCTACTATTCTTTCTTTTTGTGGGACAGGGAGTAGTATCAAATGAAAGTTTATTTCTTTGTATTTGGGTATATCACCTAATTCATTGATTTGTTTTTTAAAATATTCATGTGCTTTATCCTTATGAAAAGATATAATCTTATTTTTATACTCTTCGTTCATTTCTGTCGTGGTAGAAGTTATGTTGCATTCATGCAATAGCAAGATGGGTATATGAAGAATCGGTTTAATAGTGTCAATTGATGTATCACCGCTCAAGATCCTTTTTACATTATTGAGAACGTCTTGATTATCAATCTGATTATCTAAATCTTGTAAGCTTGTTATTATACTTATTTCTTTTCTTAAAATATCGGTTTTCAACATTTGGTGAACAGATTCTATAGGATCTTTTAATCTTTTGTTTTCAAGAGAATTGTAGAATTTAGCCTCCCCAAGCCATAGCTGAAACTCACCTGTGTCATCCAATAGAATATGGACAGAATCAGCTCCTTTGGCATTATCATTGTCATTTTGCTTATAAAAAATCTTCGGTGTTGCTGAAAGTGCCTTGAAATGATGTTTCATAATTCCATACAAGACAATTTCCGCTATTTCGCTACCTTTTCCTTTTTTATCATCGACAAGACGTATGTGCTTGGCTGACTCAACGAGATGGCTGTAATCTCCAATTATATCTTTGCGTTCTTTGGCAGAAAGTGCCGTTTGGGCGATATTATCAAATATAAATCTCTTGAATTTTGAGTATCGCCATTTTCCATCCTCGAAATCATTGACGATAGATAACAAGCTGCTATTGTCATCAGGATTGATTTTATCCTTCATTTTATTAAAATCAGCAAAACTGCAATCTATCAATATATCGAAATTCCATTTGGTCGTTTCCATTTTT
>ENA-ORUB01002944-ORUB01002944.1-human-gut-metagenome-genome-assembly--contig:-NODE-2944-length-15157-cov-10.248907_pt1 | contig 15157 bp, 13 predicted proteins | sample MGYA00241918_ERZ509200 | MGnify/ENA primary metagenome ERZ509200 (study PRJEB26280, sample SAMEA2338853) | human gut metagenome | biome: human gut; feature: human-associated habitat; material: faeces... | reverse complement strand
GTCATAGCGGACCCGGTCCGCCTGCATGGCCCGGCACACGGACTGATCCGCCCGGGCCTGCTCCTCCCGGCGGCGCAGGGCCGCCAGCCGCTGGGACAGGGCCTCGGACAGGGACAGCTTCCCGGCCTGCATGGATCGGATCTCCTCAATGGGCACGTCCAGCCGCCGCAGCAGGCGGATGCGCAGCAGGGTCTCCAGGTCATCGGGGCTGTAGTCCCGATAGCCGTTTTTCCGCCGGGCCGGATGCACCAGCCCCTCCTGTTCATAGTATCGGATGTTGGCCCGGGACAGCCCGGTGCGCTGCTCTACGTCCTTGATATGCATGGCGTTGCCCTCCTTTTCTCCGCAGTATAAGGGGTAAAGGGACTTGACAGTCAAGTGTTTTTTTCAGGAAATTTCCAGCACCACCGGGCAGTGGTCGCTGCCGTACACCTCCGTGCGGATGGCGGCCTCCGTCACCCGGGGCAAAAGCCGCCGGGACACGATGAAATAGTCAATGCGCCACCCGGCGTTCTTTTCCCGGGCGTGGAACCGATAGCTCCACCAGGAATACGTGATCTCCTCCGGGTGCAGAGTCCGGAAGGTGTCGGCAAAGCCGGCGGCCAGCAGCTGCGTCAGCTTCTCCCGCTCCTGGTCGGTGAAGCCCGGGTTCATCCGGTTGGACCTGGGATTTTTCAGGTCCATCTCCTGGTGGGCCACGTTCAGGTCCCCGCAGTAGATCACGGGCTTTTTTCCGTCCACCTCCAGCAGATATGCCCGCAGGTCATCCTCCCACTGCATCCGGTAGTCCAGCCGCTTCAGCCCGTCCTGACTGTTGGGGGTGTAGCAGCACACCAGATAAAATTCCGGATATTCCGCCGTGATGACCCGCCCCTCGTGGCGGTGGACATCGTCCCCGAAACCGTACACCACGGACAGGGGCTCCTCCTTGGTCAGCACCGCCGTGCCGGAATACCCCTTTTTGTCGGCGGAGTGGAAATACCGGTGATACCCCTCCAGCTCGAACACCGCCTGCTCCGGCTGCAGCTTCGTCTCCTGCAGGCACAGAATGTCCGGGTCCTCCTGCTTCACATATTCCAGAAAGCCCTTGGTCAGGCATGACCGCAGGCCGTTGACGTTCCAGCTTACCAGCTTCATGGCCTTCTTCCTCCGTTTTTTCTTGTATCATACCATAAACGGACCGATTTTCCAAGAAAATGATTGACAAACCCTCCTGCGGGGGATAATATATTCAGGTATCAATGGCGTAGATGGGAAGAGTACCCGGCGCAGCCTCCGTCACAAGAGAGTCCGGCAAGGTGAAAGCGGACACGGCGGCCCCGGCGAACATGGCCCCGGAGCCGTCCGGCTGAGCGCGGCGCGTCAGGCCGGACCGGGTGTGCCCGTTACAGCACCGGGGCGTGTGGGCGCTCCATGAGGCCGCTTTTCGCAAGGAAGCGGCGAAGCAAGGTGGTATCGCGGTGCTGCGCATCGCCCTTGGCTGCGGCCGGGGGCGTTTTTTGTTTGCCCCGTTTCCCGGCTGTGGGAAAAACACCAAACGTGATATGCATAATTTTAAGCCGCTCTTCCATTCGGAGCGGCGGAAAAGGAGATAGATCCCCATGGAAAAGCAGAAATTCTATATCACCACACCCATTTACTACCCCTCGGACAAGCTGCACATCGGCCACACCTACTGCACCGTGGCCACCGATGCCATGGCCCGCTATAAGCGGCTCACCGGCTGCGACGTGCTGTTCCTGACGGGCACCGACGAGCACGGCCAGAAGATCGAGGACAAGGCCAAGGCCGCCGGAAAGACCCCCAAGGAGTTCCTGGACAACATCGTGGAGGGCCCCCAGGGCATCCTGGACCTGTGGAAGCTGATGAACATCTCCAACGACCGCTTCATCCGCACCACCGACGATTACCACTGTGCCTCCATCCAGAAGATCTTCCGCAAGATGTACGAAAAGGGCGACATCTACAAGGGCACCTACAAGGGCAAATACTGCAAGCCCTGCGAGAGCTTCTGGACCGAGAGCCAGCTGGTGGACGGCAAGTGCCCCGACTGCGGCCGCGAGGTCATGGACGCCGAGGAGGAGGCCTATTTCTTCCGCCTGTCCAAGTATGCCGACCGGGTCCGGCACCTGCTGGAGGACACCGACTTCCTGCAGCCCCGCTCCCGGGTCAACGAGATGGTCAACAACTTCATCAAGCCCGGCCTGGAGGACCTGTGCGTCAGCCGCACCAGCTTCTCCTGGGGCATCCCCGTGGACTTTGACCCGGGCCATGTGGTGTATGTGTGGGTGGACGCTCTGTTCAACTACACCACCGCCCTGGGCTTTATGAACGACCGGTATCACGATTACGACAAGTATTGGCCCGCCGACGTCCACTTTGTGGGCAAGGAGATCGTCCGGTTCCACTCCATTATCTGGCCCGCCATGCTCATGAGCATGGAAATGCCCCTGCCCAAGCATGTGTACGGCCACGGCTGGCTGGTGATGGACGGCGGCAAGATGTCCAAGTCCAAGGGCAACGTGGTGGACCCCTATGTGCTGGCGGAGAAGTTCGGCGTGGACGCTCTGCGCTTCTTCCTGCTGCGAACCTTCCCCTTCGGCTCCGACGGCAACTTCTCCAACGAGCTGCTGATCCAGACCATCAACATGGACCTGGCCAACGATCTGGGCAACCTGGTCAGCCGCACCACCGCCATGGTGGAGAAATACTTCGGCGGCACCCTGCCCACCGAGCGCCTGGATACCGACGCCGACGACGATTTGAAGCAGATGGTCTCCACCCTGCGGGACCGCTATGAGGCGGAGATGGAGCACTTCCAGTTCCAGAACGCCCTGGAGCAGATCTTCAAGACCATCCAGCGGGCCAACAAGTATATCGACGAAAACGCCCCCTGGACCCTGGCCAAGGACCCCGCCAACCGGGCCCGCCTGGCCGCCGTGATGTATAACCTGCTGGAAACCGTCCGCATCTGCGCCGTGCTGCTGACTCCCTTCATTCCCGACAGCGCCGAAAAGATCTTTGACCAGATCGGAGCCTGCCCGTGCTGCCGCACCTGGGAAAAGGCCAACGTGTGGGGCAGCCTGCGCCCGGACGTCACCGTTCACAAGGGCGAGGCCCTGTTCCCCCGCGTCGACGCCGAGAAAGCCCTGGCCGAGCTCAACGCCATCCAGGAGGCCCAGCGCAAGGCCGCTCTGCCTGCCCTGGAGCTGGAGCCCTATGCCCAGGAGCAGGTGGACTTCGACACCTTCTGCAAGTCCGACCTCCGGGCCGTGAAGATCAAGAACTGCGAGGCCGTGAAGAAGTCCGACAAGCTGCTGAAATTCACCCTGGACGACGGCAGCGGCACGGACCGCACCATTCTCTCTGGCATCCATCACTATTATGAGCCGGAGCAGCTCATCGGCAAAACTGCCGTGGCCATTCTGAACCTGCCCCCCCGGAAGATGATGGGCATCCCCTCCTGCGGCATGCTGATCTCTGCCGTCCATAAGGAAAAGGGCGAGGAAAAGCTGCACCTGCTGCTGCTGGACGATGCCATTCCCGCCGGCGCCAAGCTCTGCTGACATTGCTCATAAAAAAATTCCCGGTGCACCGCACCGGGAATTTTTTCACGCTTTCAAGGCGATCCGGGGACATCAATACACCCGGGCAGGCTCCTCGCCGTTAAGCACGCGCAGAGCACCCTGGGCCAGAGCCAGCAGCTCGTCCTCGCCGGGATACACGGTGATGGGGGCGATCCAGCCCACCATATCGGTGATGGCGTCCACAGTCTCCTTGCCGTAGGCAATGCCGCCGGTGAGGATGATCTGATCCACCTGGCCCTTCATGACCACGGCCATGGCGCCGATCTCCTTGCTGATCTGATAGTGGAAGGCGTCCACAGCGCCGGCGATCTCCTTGTCGCCGTTGTGGGCGGCCTTCAGCAGGTCGCGCATATCGTTGGAGCCGGTGTAGGCCACCAGGCCGCCGTGACCGGCCAGCATCTTGCGGACCTCACCGGCGGTGTACTTGCCGCTGAAGCACAGGCTCACCAGCTGACCGGTGGGCAGGCTGCCGGACCGCTCAGGGGAGAAGGGGCCGTCGCCGTCCAGGGCGTTCTGGGTATCCACCACGCTGCCGTGGACGTGGGCGCCGATGGAGCAGCCGCCGCCCATGTGGCAGACGATAAGGTTCAGGTCCTCATACTTCCTGCCGTGCTCCTTGGCATAGCGCTTGGCAACGGCCTTCTGGTTCAGGGCGTGGAAGATGCTGGTGCGATGGAACAGGGGATGGCCGGCATAGCGGGCCACGTCGGACAGCTCGTCCACCACCACGGGGTCCACAATGTAGGAGGGGATGCCCAGCTGGTCGCCGATCTCCCGGGCCAGCAGACCGCCCAGGTTGGAGGCATGCTGCCCCTGAACGCCCACGGTACAGTCGCGGACCAGCCGGTCGCTGACGGCGTAGGTGCCGCCGCGGATGGGGGCCAGCAGACCGCCCCGGCCGGAAACGGCGGACAGGGTCGTAACGTCGAAGCCCTGGTCATCCAGGGCCTGCATCACCAGCTTGCGCCGCCAGTCCTTCTGGGCGGGGATGGAATCAAATTTGTCGATCTCCTCGGCGCTGTGGCGCAGCGTCTTGTCGAAAAGCAGGGTTTCGTCCTCATAGACGCCGATCTTGGTGGACGTGGAGCCCGGGTTGATGACCAAAATTCTGTAAGACATGGGAATCTCCTCCTGTTGCATTGAATTGTTCCGAAAAAACAGCCGGATAACGACTTTATTGTATTATACAACAGTCGGTCAACCCATGTAAACTGTTTTTTCTCTTAAAACGAAACTTTTCCGGGAAAATGTTAAATTTTTACCGGGCGTTATTCCGCCGCAGGCCCGGGAATATCCCCCACGCCGTCCAGCACCAGCCGGGGGCGGTAGGGGAATTTGGCAATGTCCTCCTGCCGGGTAACGCCGGAGAGCACCAGCACCGTGTCCAGGCCGGTCTCGATACCGGCCACCATATCCGTGTCCATCCGGTCGCCGATCATCACCGCGTCCTCGGAGTGGACCCCCAGAATGCGCAGCCCCGTGCGCATCATCAGGGGGTTGGGTTTGCCCACGAAGTAGGCGTTCTGGCCGGTGGCCATTTCGATGGGGGCGATCATGGCCCGGCAGGCGGGAATGATGCCGTCCTCCGAGGGGCCGGTCAGGTCACTGTTGGTGCCGATGAGCTTGGCGCCCTTCAGCACCAGCCGCACCGCCCGCAGAATGTTTTCGTAGTTATAGCTGTTGCCCTCGCCGATGATGACGTAATCCGGGTCCACGTCGTTCATGGTGATGCCCTCGTCGTGGAGGGCCATAATCAGCCCCGCCCCGCCGATGACATAGGCGCTGCACCCGGGGGCCTGACTGCTGACGAACCGTGCCGTGGCCAGGGCGCTGGTGTAGAAGTGGCTCTCGTCCACGTCCAGCCCCATGCGGCGCAGCTTCTGCTGCAGCTCCTTGGGGCTGCGCTCGGAGGAGTTGGTCAAAAACAGGAAATTCTTCTCCTCGCGATACAGCCAGTCCACAAATTCCTTCACCCCCGGCAGCAGCCGGTTGCCGTGATAGATCACGCCGTCCATGTCGCAGATAAAGCCTTTTTTCTTTCGCAGCTGGTCCATAAGGTCCCTCCTATAGGATAAAATTTACCGATTTCCGCAGTTTTTCCGCCAGATCAGCGCCAGCCCCCGCAGCAGCAGACTGTCGTCGTGCAGGATCCTCCGGCGGCAGTAGGGGGTAATGATCCCGGACAGGCCCCCGGTGGCCACGGCAGTACAGGGCTGCCCCAGCTCCTCCTCCATGCGGTCCAGCAGGCCGTCGGCCATGGCGGCGGCCCCGTAAATGGCCCCGGCCTGAAGGCTGTCCTCCGTAACGGAGCAGATGACCTTTCCCGGCGGCTCCAGGGCAATGTCCGGCAGCTGGGCCGTGCCGGAAAACAGGGCGTGGAGACTCAGCTTCACCCCGGCCAGAATCACGCCGCCCCGATAGCGTCGCTGCCGGTCCACCACCGTCACGGTGGTGGCGGTGCCGAAGTCGAACACCACCACCGGCAGAGGATATTCCGCCGCTGCCGCGGCGTCCGCCGCCAGCAGGTCCACCCCCAGGGTCTCCGGCTCCTCAATGGCGATCTCCAGCCCCGCCGGGGTAGTGGGACCCACCACCAGGGCCTCCAGCCCCGTAACGCTTCGGATGGCCCGGGCCGTTTCCTCCGTCAGCCGGGGCACCACCGAGCCGATGACGGCCCCCTCCGGGGCGTCATGGCCCGCCAGCATCTGCCTCACGGCGTCCTCGTAGGCCGCAAGGGGCAGCACCTCTCCCGAGGGGATGCGGCGCTGGGATACCACCCGGTCCCCGTGGTCCAGCAGGGCAAGAACAATGTTGGTGTTTCCGATATCGGCGGTCAGCAGCATAAAATTTCCTCACTTATACAGCGTTTTTAGCTTGGCCGGAAAGTTTGCGCCTTCCGGCCAGGCTGTGGTTATTTCAGGGCTTTTTCTTGGGAATGGTAACGGTAATGGTGGTGCCCTTGCCGGGCTGGCTCTCCAGGTCCAGGGTGCCGTGGTGATAGGCCACGGCATGCTTCACGATAGACAGGCCCAGGCCTGTGCCGCCGGAGGCCTTGGAGTGGCTCTTATCCACCCGGTAAAACCGCTCAAACACCCGGCTCTGGTGCTCCGGCGCAATGCCGATGCCGGTATCCGCCACGGAAATGGCGGCGCTGTCTCCCCGGTCGGTGACGGTGACCCGGACGCTGCCGCCGGGGACGTTATACTGAATGGCATTGTCGCAGAGGTTATACACCGTCTCATACAGCAGACGGCGCACGCCCTCCACCGGGATCTCCGGGCCCTCCACGGTGATGGCCGTCCCGCTTTTTTCCGATTTGTCCCGCAGATCGGCGGCGATGTCCCGGCACAGCGCCGAGACGTCCACACGCTCCCAGGGCAGGGGGTCTCCCTCGTCCAGCTGGGACAGGCGGATGATGTCGCCGATCAGGGCCACCAGCCGCTGTGCCTCCCGGCGGATGTGCCCCACGAACCGGGGCAGGTCCTCCTGCTTGACCAGGCCGTTCTCGATGAGCTCTGCGCTGCCGATGATGCCCTGAAGGGGCGTTTTCAGCTCATGGGATACGTTGGCGGTGAACTCCCGGCGGCTCTGCTCCGCCGTCTCCTGCTGGGTGATGTCAAAGGCCAGCAGCACCGCCCCCAGAGTGTCGGGGCCGGACTGGATGCGGGAGATGTCAAACTGATAAATGCGGCCCAGCCGCTGGACACGGACCTCGCTGTGACCGGCGTCCATGGCGGACGCCAGCGCGTCGCTGACGTCGTGGCCGCGGTCCACCGTCAGGAAATCCTGGCCCAGGCAGCTCTCGCCGGTGCCGAACACCCGGCAGGCGGCGGCGTTGATGCTGAGCACCGCGCCGCTTTCGTTCAGCAGCACCAGCCCCTCCTGCATGTGGGAGGTGATCTGGCGGAACTCGTCGGACCGGCGGCGCAGGTCCGTCAGCTGCCGGTCGATCTGCTGGCGCTGCACATTGATGCGGCACAGCAAAGGCGACAGCTCCTCATAGGTGTCGTTTTCCAGAGGGTGCTCCAGATCCAGGGCATTCAGAGGGGCGGTGATCCGGCGGGACAGACGGCCCGCCAGAAGGCCCGACAGCACCAGGGCTGCGGCGGCGGCCAGCAGAATGGCCGGCAGCATTCCCAGCACCAGCATGCCCACGGTAGCCCGGCTGACGGAAATGCGCAGCACCGAGCCGTCCGGCATACGCTGAGCATAGTAGCTGGTTTTTTCCAGCAGGGTGCTGGAATAGCGGGTGGAGCTGCCGGAGCCGGTGCGCAGGGCCTCCCGGACCTCCAGGCGGTCGCCGTGGTTCTCCAGGCTTTCGGCGTCGCGCTTGGTGTCGCACAGCACCGAGCCGTCGGCGGCGATCCAGGTCAGGCGGTAGCGGTCCGCCGTCAGCCCTTTCAGCTTATTCAGGTAATCCGTGCCCTCCGTCTCCACGGCGGCGGCTGCCAATTGCAGCTGATCCTGGAGCTGGGACTCCTGCACGGAGGCAAAATAGCTGTACAGGCAGGTCATGACGATGACCACCCCCGCCAGCAGCACGGCCACGGCGGACAGCATAAACGAACGGAAAATTTTCTTGGTCATCCTTGTTCCTCCAGCCGGTAGCCCACATTGCGGACGGTCTGGATGAGACCGCCGTAGGGACCCAGCTTCTGGCGCAGCGTGCGGATGTGCATATCCACGGTGCGGGTCTCGCCGTAATAGTCGGTGCCCCACACCTGGGCCATCAGCTGGTCCCGGGTGAAGGCCATGCCGGGATGGGACAAAAACAGCCGCAGCAGCTCGTATTCCTTATAGGTCAGGGGCACCCGCTGCCCGTCGCAGGAGACGGTGTGGGCGTCCTGGTCCAGGCTCAGGCCGGACAGGTGCAGCACGTGGCTGGGCCGGGCGCACCGGCGCAGCACCGCCTTCACGCAGGACACCAGCTCCATGACCCCGAAGGGCTTGGTAAGATAGTAGTCCGCGCCCAGGTCCAGGGCCTGGATCTTGTCATATTCCGCCCCCCGGGCTGTGGCCATGACCACGGGGATGGAGCGGGTAGCCGGGGCGGCCCGCAGGCGGCGCAGCAGCTCCACCCCGTCCACGCCCGGAAGCATTACGTCCAGCACCACCAGCTCCGGCAGCTCCTGGGCCGTCCCGATGGCGGACCAGAAGGCCGTCCCGTCGGCAAAGCCCCGGGCCTCGAAGCCGGTGGAACGCAGTGTATATACCTCAACATCGCGGATGCTGGAGTCATCCTCCACACACCAGATCATGGTCTATCCCTCCTTATGCTGGCCGGTGATGGAAAAGATCACCCACTCGGCAATGTTGGTGGCGTGGTCGCCGATGCGCTCGAAATACTTGGCGATCATCAGCAGGTCCAGGGCATACTCCCCGTCTGCGGGGTCGGCGGCGATGCGGCCGATGAGGGCGTGCTTCACCTGCTCGAAATAGGCGTCCACGGTGTCGTCGGCGGCAAGCACCGCCTCTGCTTTTATTGTATCATGTTTTACGTATGCGTCAACACTTTCTGTCACCATGGAGATGGTGGCCCGGGCCATCTGGCACAGAATATCGTCGTGCTCGGCGGTGCGGCCCCGGAGGAAGGTGACGATCTCGGCGATGTCCTCGGCCTGGTCGCCGATGCGCTCCATATCCGTGATCATCTTCAGGGCGGCGGAGATCTGGCGCAGATCCCGGGCCACCGGCTGCTGCTGCAAAAGCAGCTTCAGGCACAGCGACTCGATGGTGCGCTCCTTCTGGTCGATCTCCGTGTCCAGGGGGCCCACCTGGGCGGCCAGGGCGGGGTCTCCCTCCGTCAGGGCCTTGGCGGCCAGGGCGATGACCTCCTCGCACAGGGCGCCCATCTCGATGAGCTCCCGGTTCAGCAGCGCCAGCTGCTGGTCAAACTGTCTTCTCATTATCCGAACCTCCCGGTGATGTAGTCCTCGGTGCGCTTGTCGGTGGGGTCGGAGAACAGCTGCTCCGTTTTGCCGAACTCCACCAGCTCACCCAGCAGGAAAAAGGCCGTATTGTCGGAAATGCGGGCCGCCTGCTGCATGTTGTGGGTGACCATGACCACGGTGTAATGCTCCTTCAGCTCCAGGGCCAGGTCCTCGATCTTGGAGGTGGAGATGGGGTCCAGGGCGCTGGTGGCCTCGTCCATCAGCAGCACCTCCGGCTCCACGGCCAGGGCCCGGGCGATGCACAGGCGCTGCTGCTGGCCGCCGGAGAGGCCCATGGCGCTTTTCTTCAGGCGGTCCTTCACCTCGTCCCAGATGGCCGCCGAGCGCAGGGAGCGCTCCACAATGTCGTCCAGCTTGGCGTGGCTGCGGACGCCGTGGGTCCGGGGCCCATAGGCCACGTTGTCATAGATGCTCATGGGGAAGGGGTTGGCCTTCTGGAACACCATGCCGATGCGCTTGCGCAGCAGGGTGGGGTCCACCCCGGCGTCATAGATGTTCTTTCCGTGGAAGTCCACCTGGCCCTGGATCTTCACGGGGGGGATCAGGTCGTTCATGCGGTTCAGAGTCCGCAGAAACGTGGATTTGCCGCAGCCGGAGGGACCGATAAAGGCGGTGATCTGCCGCTCCGGGATGGCAACGGATACGTCGTGGAGGGCGTGGTTCTGCCCGTACCACAGGTTCAGGCTCTTGGCCTCAAGAATCGGTTCCATAAATTGCCTCATTTCTTTCGCAGCTTCCGCCCCACCAGGGAGGCGGTCAGGTTGATCAGCAGGGTCAGCACCATCAGGATGGTGGCGATGGAGAAAGCCAGGGCCGTCTCGCCGCCCTCGGTGGCATAAACGTACAGGGCCACGGTCAGGGTGGCGGAGGAGGTGTGCAGAGCCTTGACAAAGCCCACCAGCTCCAGGCCGAAGCCCGCCGTATACAGCAGGGCGGCGCTTTCACCCACAATGCGGCCCACCGCCAGGATGCAACCGGTGACGATGCCGTCCACGGCCCCGGGCAGCACCACGGTGCGGATCATGTGCCACTTTCCGGCTCCCAGGCCCAGGGCCCCCTCCCGATAGGACTGGGGCACGGTTTTCAGGCTCTCCTGGGTGGTGCGGACGATGGTGGGCAGGATCATCACCACCAGGGTCAGGCCGCCGGCCAGGATGCCTGCCTGAAGGTTCATCCGCTGGACGAACAGCAGCATGCCCACCAGGCCGAAGATGATGGAGGGGATGCCCGTCAGGGTCTCGGTGGCGAACTCGATAACGGACACCAGGCGGCGGTTGGCGGCGTACTCCGTCAGATAGATGGCGGCCCCTACCCCCAGGGGCAGGACGATGACCATGGCCACCACGATGATATACAGGGTGTTGAGAATGTTGGGCAGGACGCCCACGGTGTTCTTGATATAGCTGGTCTGGCTGGTCAGCAGGGACCAGGTGATGCCCGGCACTCCACGATAGAAGATATAGCCGATGAGAAACAGCAGCAGGGCGCAGGTCAGCCCCGCGCACAGCCATACCAGGCCCCGCAGCCCTCTGTCATACAGACGGCGGCGGGGCGACAGCTTTTCCTCCATGGGTCAGTCCTCCTTCCTTTTTTTGATGAACATGTTGAGAAATACGTTGATGAGCATAATGAACAGGAACAGCACCAGGCCGATGGAAAACAGGGCCTGCTGATACAGACTGCCCACCGGGGCGTAGGACATGCCGGAGATGATGCCAGTGGTGAGAAACCGGACAGACTGGAACAGTCCCGGCATATTGGCCACGTTTCCGGCCACCATGATGATGGCCATGGCCTCGCCGATGGCCCGGCCCACGCCCAGCACCACGGCGGTGGCCACGCCGCTGCGGGCGGCGTGAAGGCTGACGCGGAAATACGTTTCGGCGGCGGTGGCTCCCAGGGCCAGGCTGGCCTCCTCATACTCCCGGGGCACCGCCCGCAGGGCCGTCTCCGACACGTTGATGATGGAGGGCAGCACCATAATGGACAGCACCAGGATGGCCGCCAGCAGACAGGCGCCGGACCCCAGGGAGAAGGTGGTGCGGATCAGCGGCACCAGCACGATCATGCCCACCAGGCCGTATACCACCGACGGGATACCCGCCAGCAGCTGCACGGCGGTGCGGATCACGGCGGCGGCCCTGGGCGGGGCAAGCTTTGCCAGGAAGATGGCCGTCATCAGGCCGATGGGCACGCCGATGACCATGGCCCCGGCAGTGCCGTAAACAGAGGTGAGGATAAAGGGCAGAATGCCGTATTCCGCGCCGGTGGTGGTGTTGGTGGGGTCCCAGACCTGGCCGAACAGAAACCTGAACAGGCCGATCTGGCGGATGGCGGGCAGGCCCGAAATGATCAGATACACGCTGATGACCAGCACGAAGCCCACGGCCACGATGCCGCACAGCAGGAACACCAGGTGGATCACATTTTCCAGGGCCTTACGGGCCCCTGTATTCTTTGAACGCATAGTCGGTTCCTTTCTTGTCCGGAACGGGAAATGCCCCTGGCCCGGGATAACGGGTCAGGGGAGGATTCCCGGGGATGGTTACTTGGCCACGGGCACCGCACCGGCGTTCTTGATGAGGTCGGAAGCGGCGGCAGAGGTGGCGAAGTCAAAGAACGCCTGGGCAGCGGCGGAGAGAGTAACGCCTTCCTTGGTCACCAGCACGAAGGGGCGCTGGATCTGGTAGCTGCCATCCAGGACGGTGGCTTCGGTGCAGGCCACACCGTTCACGGTCAGAGCCTTGACGGCGGCCTTGCCTTCCACGGCGGACAGGGAGGCATAGCCAATGGCGTTGGGGTTGCCGGCAACAGCCTCAATGACGCCGCCGGTGGAGGTCAGCTCCTGGTCCAGCTTGCAGGAGTCCTTGGTGTCGGTGATGGACTCAAAGCCGTCCCGGGTGCCGCTGCCGGACTCACGGCCGATGCAGGAGATGGCGCCGGGGTCGCCGCCCACTTCGCTCCAGTCGGTGATCTTGCCGGTGAAGATGTCGGCGATCTGCTGAGCGGTCAGGTCCGCGACCTTGCTGTCGGCGTTGACGATGATGGCGATGCCGTCCAGGGCCACGGTGGTCTCCTTCAGGCCGGCGGACTTCTCCTGGTCCTTCAGGGCCCGGGAGGCCAGGCCGATGTCGGTGGAGCCGTTCTTCACGGCCTCGATGCCTGCGCCGGAGCCGGTGGGGTCATAGGTGACGGTGACGCCGGGATTGTCGGTGGTGAACTGCTCCTTCAGCGCGCCGATGACCTTGTCCATAGAGGTGGAACCGTTGGTGGACACGGTGCCGGAGAGAGCGGTGCTGTTGTCGTTGTTCTCGGGGGTGTCATTGCCCTTCTGGCCGCAGCCGGCCAGGATGCCCAGCACCATAACGGCGCACAGGGCCATGGAAAGAAACCTTTTCATTTTTCAGAATCTCCTTTCGATTCGCGTTTTGGGATTTCCTTGGTACAGCTCATAGCATACGGAGCGGATGTAAAGGGGAAAAGACGCGTTTTGTAAAGTCTGCGTAAAATGCGGCGGATCGGTGCCGGAGAGGACGGCATAGCGGTGATTTTTTCTTCTCGTGAAAATATTTCCCCCGCGAACCAATTCGGACCGGAAAGCTGCTGGTCATTTTACACAAACGCCTTGCCGCGCCGTATGAATGTCCATAGGTCCGACGGAATGCGGCTTTCTTTTGTGACATAATTCACAAAAAGCCGCATAAAATGGGACTGTAAAATTGCCTGCTGCAAAACAGGACGACCCGGAGAGGAGGGGGGAGGCGTAAGGAATCAATCAAAGAAAGCGTGATGCGTGACAATACGGCGTTAAGGAGAGACTGTATCGCTTTACAGGGGAAAACACACATGGTAAAGTGACCATAGTCCCCTTTACCGGACATAAGGGGGACATCCATATGAGTAAGGAGAGAAAACAATGGAAGAAAGAAAAGGCTTTGGATCCAATTTCGGATTCCTCATGGCGGCCATCGGCTCAGCCGTCGGCCTGGGCAACATCTGGGGCTTTCCCAACAAGATGGGCGCCAACGGCGGCTTCACGTTCCTGATCATCTATCTGATCCTGGCTGCCTGCTGCGGCTTCATCGTCATGATGGGCGAGCTGGCCCTGGGCCGCAAGACCGGCCGGGGCGCCATCGGCGCATACAAAATTCTGTCCAGGAAGTTCAAGTGGCTGGGCTGGCTGGGCGTGCTGTCTGCCTTCCTGATCCTGGGCTTCTACTGCGCCCTGGGCGGCTACTGTCTGAAGTATGTCACCCTGAACGTGGGCAACCTGTTCCATGCCGGCTTCGGCACCGGCACCCTGGACGGCGCAGGCGTGTTTGACGCCCTGATGGCCAACCAGGGCGAGTGCGTGATCTACGGTCTGATCTTCGTGGCCATCACCATGGTCATCGTGATGGGCGGCGTCGGCGGCGGCATTGAAAAGGTCTGCTCCGTGGGCATGCCTGCCCTGTTCGTAATGCTGGTGATCTGCATCATCCGCTCCTGCACCCTGGACGGCGCAGTGGAAGGCCTGAAGTACATGTTCGTCCCCGGCTGGGCACTGGCCAACGGCGTCATCAAGGAGACGCCTGACTTCTTCTCTGTGCTGTCCACGGCGGGCGGCCAGATGTTCTTCTCTCTGTCCCTGGGCATGGCGGCTATGATTACCTACGGCTCCTATCTGGATAAGAAGGAGAATCTTCAGAAAAACGCCATCATCATCGTGGTCATGGACACGCTGGTGGCTCTGATGGCCGGCCTGTGCGTCATTCCCGGCCGCTTCGCCCTGGACCCCACCGGCAACCTGGGCGGCCCCTCCCTGCTGTTCGTCACCATGCAGAACGTGTTCGACCGCATGGGCGGCGCAGGTCCCGTTTTCGGCATTCTGTTTTATCTGCTGGTGGTATTTGCCGCCGTCTCCTCCTCCATCTCCCTGCTGGAGGCCGTGGTGGCCCACTATGTGGACCGGGCCCGGGACCGGGGCAAGGGCGACAAGCGGAAGCCTTACTCCGTGCTGGCCGGTATTGCCGCCGGTATCCTGTGCGTCATCGTGTGCCTGGACTCCCTGGGCAACGCCGGCATCTCTCCCGCTGATATCCTGGGCATGCGCGGCACCATGGAAAAGCTCCCCACCTGGAGTGCCGACTGGCTGGACTTCTTCGACTGCATCGCCGAGGGCATCCTGATGCCTCTGGGCGCGCTGCTGATGAGCATCATGTACGGCTGGGAGGTCGGCCCGGAGGTGGTCCATGCCGAGGCTACCCGGGAGGGGCAGTCCTTCGGGGCCTACGGCTGGTTCAAAATCTGTATCAAATACATCACGCCTCTTTGCATGCTGCTGGTGCTGTACGGCCAGACCAAGGAGTTCTTCTTCGTATAAACGGTACTTGTTCCTGATATAAACGGTATATCCCGAGCCGGGGCAGACGCTCCGGCCCGGGATTTTTTTGCTCCTCAAGGACTTCCGGCAAATTACGCCAAATCTTTGTGAAAAAGGTAAAAAGACGAGTTCACAATTTGTTAAAATAATGGAAACTATCGCTAAGAACTTGACAAAATGTGCTATTGGCGAGTAATATAAGAGAACCAAAACTTGAGGAGGTAAATCACTCTAATGGAAAAGAAAGGTACCAAGAT
>ENA-ORUB01002921-ORUB01002921.1-human-gut-metagenome-genome-assembly--contig:-NODE-2921-length-15251-cov-4.161424_pt1 | contig 15251 bp, 9 predicted proteins | sample MGYA00241918_ERZ509200 | MGnify/ENA primary metagenome ERZ509200 (study PRJEB26280, sample SAMEA2338853) | human gut metagenome | biome: human gut; feature: human-associated habitat; material: faeces... | reverse complement strand
CCATGGCCCCGGTCCTCATCGTCTACATCTTCGCCCAAAAGTGGGTCGTCGGTGGAGTCATGCGAGGCGCTGTGAAGTAGTGCAGCTCCACCCAAGCCTCCTTCGGTTTTCCGCCGAGGGGGGCTTTTCCCATATCGCCTATTCCCGCACTGGCCCACTGGTCGCGCCGGGCTCGACCGCCACAGGTACAGTCGTATGAGGGTCGTCCAAGGTCTTCCCCTCAACCAAATTCAGTGCCTTGCGCGCGGCAATCTGTCCGATTTCGCGCGGGGGAGTTGGCACCATGGTGCTTAATCCAATGGATTCCGCCACGTCGGACCCATCAAAGCCAAAGACCGAAACGTCTTCGGGGATTCGTACTCCGATTGCCTGCAACTCATGTACCACGCGCAATGCGTAGTAGTCAGACCACACGCAGATAGCGGTCGGCCGCTCAGGCTGCGCGAGCATGGTGGCGATGACTTGTTTGGCCGAGCGTGGTGATTCCGAGTCGATGAAGTGGATGCCGCAGTCGGTGAGGCCAAGCGAGACTATCTCATCTTTGTATCCGCGTGCGCGTGCATCGAATCCCCATTCCTTGCCGGTCAGCGGATCGGTGCGCCCCACATAGCAGAAACGACGATGCCCGAGGGCCGCAAGATAACGCACTGCCATGGCTTCGGCCGCCTCGTCATCAATGGCCACGGAGGCTTGGCAGCAGCTGATATACGGCGAATTCACCGAGACGATGGGCATACCCATGCTGGCCAACGTGTCGGCTTCCTCATCGGTGGCGGAAAATCCGGATACGATGAGGGCGTCGGCGTTACGATTGGCTGGCAGCCGAGTAAAGAATTCCGCACGCTCCTCGACGCTGCCGGCTCGGTATACGGTCAAGTCATAGCGTGCGCGGCTCAGTTCGTCATACAGCCCGTCGAATAATTCGCCCATGAACCAGCCGGCCAGCCGTTCGCGAGCCAGCATGGCAATGCGATTGGTGCGTCCGCTTGCCAGCGCCGCCGCCGAGCGAGACGCGGTGTAATTCAGCTCTTTGGCCGCTTTCAGCACCTTATCCCGCGTAGCTGCTGCCACGTGATCCTTACCTCGCAAAGCGCGGGATGCGGTAAAAGTTGAGACTCCGGCCGTGAGAGCTACGTCGTTGATGGTCGCGCGTTTCATGGTGAATGGGTGGCCGCCTTGTGGCTGTTACCCGGTCGTCCTTCCTCTGGCTGGTACCTGTTGTTTCGCTGTTGCAATAATGATATGCACATCATCAAATGCGGACGTTGTCGATGTTTAATCTCGAGGTGCTGGGCCTGTGGTGCCGCGCAACATGAGCGTCGTGGGAACAACGATGCAACTTTCTGTCAGAATTTCGCCTCGTGATAATCGGATTGCGGCATCTGCCGCTAATGCTCCGTAGGACCGAGGGTCGTGCCGAACGGTTGATATATTGAGCGCTTGTGCCATTGGCCAGTCATCGAATCCGATGACGGATATGTCCTCAGGTACGCGGAATCCGTATGAGCGAAGCGCATGGACTAGAGGAATGGCATTCTCGTCGCTGATGCAGCATACGGCGGTTGGGCGAGGGGAGAGTGCGAGCAGGCTACTGAGTGCCTCTGCTCCGGCAAATTCGTTGTCCTGTACTGCGATGATGTATCCGTCGGGCAAGTTGAGTCCCTCAGCCGCCATGCCAAGACGGAACCCTTCTATACGTTGGTCAGCTTCCCATATGAATCCGTTACTGTCTTGCTGCTTGCAGATAAAGGCGATATTGCGATGTCCCAGTCCTGCGAGCTGATGAACGGTTTGTCGCATTGCTATAATTTCGTCTACGCCGATGGAAATCATATCTCGCTGTTCCGTAAGCCCGATGGTGTTGACACCGATGACTGGCATACCGAGTTGTTCTAAGGTTCGCCTCTCTGTCTCGCTGATGTCGAAGGAGGAGATGATGACCGCGTCTGCGTTGCGCTTCACTGGCATTGAGGAAAAGAAATCGCGTCTTTGATCGGCGTTTGCAAGTCGGTATGATAGCAAGTCATATCCTTGGGATGCGAGCACGGAATATACGCCTTCGGCTAGTTGTGAACTGAACCAGCCAGCCAGTGAGTTACCTACGGTAAGTGCTATACGATTTGTCTTTCCCGTTCGCAGCATGGAGGCTGTTTTCGATGCTGAAAACCCCAACTTTGCACATGCATCAAATACCTTTTGCCTAGTAGTTTCCGATATGCGGTCACGTCCGTTGATTGCACGAGATACGGTCGCCGCAGAGACTCCAGCCTCCTTGGCTACTTCATAGATTGTTGGTTCGCTCATGGGATCTCCTGCATTGCGTAATCGATTGTATTGTATCTGGATTTTGAAGTTAAGGCCACCATTGGTGTGATGCAAGGTTGACGGGTTCCGCAAAAAGATGTACGATGTGCGTAATCGATATCGCAAATATATTTTATTGCCGCCGAAAAATGGTGACAGTAAAGAGAAATATCGATTGCATATGATGAGGATGCAAGGAGGTAACCGATGAATAGGATTATGCGTAACAGCGGCGCGGCGCTTGCTGCGATATTTATCGCTGGAAGTCTGACTGCATGTGGTCCTGGCTCGGCAAGTAGCTCACGAAGTGATACAAATCCTACTGAGGTCAGCACTGATTTAGGTAATAAAAAATATGAGCTGACTTTGTGGGATGGAGCGGGTCTGAAGGCTGTAGATGAGGCGCTGATTGCCGGGTTCGAAGCGAAATACCCAAACATCACCATCACGGGACAATATGATCCGGATAATGTCTCTGGACAAAATGGCCCGCGTGTGATTTCAGCAAAAGATGCGCCGGATATCGCCCGCGTCACCGACATGAATTCAGCGGTTCGTGGCAACCATTTGGTGTCTTTAGAGGCATATGTGGATGCGTACGGCTGGGATGTTCCCGATTCGCAGACTGAATTGTATCGAGTGGATTCAAATGGCAAGCTCGGCAGCGGTGATTTGTACGCATTGCCGAACTCCTATTCGGTGACTGGCATTTATTTCAATACCAAGCTTGCCGAGCAGCTAGGTATTGATGCAGCTCCTACCTCTGTCGAGGAGTTTGAGGCGGATATGCAGACAGCCAAGGATGCCGGCATACTGCCGATGATGACATATGCCAAGGATGGCGGTACCTCTTTTGTCTTTCAGGCGTTAATGGCTAATAACAGTTCTGCGGAAGATGTGCAGAATTGGATTTTGCAGAAATCTGGTACCTTCGACAATCAGGCGGCGCAGGACGCTGCGTCCACCTTGCAGGATTGGAATAACAAGGGATATATGCCTGAAGGTGTTAACGCAGTGGATGCCTCTACTGCTCTGAGCAGGTTCTGCAATGGTGAAGGACTATTTTTCCCGAGCGGTAATTGGAATCTGGATACTGTGGCCAAAGCGTTGGGTGATGATGTTCAGTTCTTTGCTTTCCCGGGTGCCACCAGTGAAGATGAGCCGAACGTTGCTGCTAATGCAGGTGCATTTTATGGTATTCCGGTGAATGCTAAGAACCGTGATGCTGCTGCGGCGTTCCTCGATTATACGCAAAGTGCCGAAGCACAACAGATTATTGTTGACAATTCTGGCTATTTGCCAAAATCATCTACTTCGGATCTCAAGGCGAATAGCGCATTGCAGCAGAGTATGTTTGATGCCTATGCCGACGTGCTGATGAGCGGTCATACTAGCGATTTCATTAATAATGCTACTGCGGGAATGCAGTCAAGTGGGCTAATCCCTAACTTCCAGTTACTGCTGGATAACAGCATCACGCCTCAGGAATTCACAAAGAATGTGCAGGCGCAATATGACAAAGAAGCGAAGCAGTAGAAACAGCTTCAACTATATGCCGGTTTCGCTAGCGACGCTTGAATTGAGGAGAGTTAACCTATGATGATGGCAGGCCCGTACGCGGGAACTTTATCGGATTTGCCGACTGTCCGCGACGAAGTAACATGTTCGATTAATGCGGAGAACCCAACGGGAGCCAAGGGTTTTGGTTGCCGTGAAACTGGTCCGTTGGGGCCGTCGCGCAAGGGAAAACCGTGTTTGAATGACATTGCTCCCGGGCAGTCTGTGACATTGGCAGATATTGAAGGCCCCGGTTGTATTCGGCACATGTGGTTTACCGTTACGGATCGCACCAGTGACGCTGATCGATACGTTCTGCGCGATGCGGTGCTTGCCATCTATTGGGATGATGAAAAGCGACCTTCTGTGGAATGTCCCCTAGGAGACTTCTTCTGTTGCGGCTTTGGACAAAGTTGCGATGTGTTCTCAGAGCCTATTGTGGTGGCACCTACACGAGGTATGAATTGTTATTTCACGATGCCGTTTCGTAAACGGGCACGTATCGTAGTGCGCAATGACCACGCTCATGCTATTCCGGCTTTGTTTTATCAGATTGATTATGCATTGGGTAATGCGTATTCCTCCCGTGAAATGGCTTATTTCCATGCGCAATGGCGCAGACAGCCAATCACTACTTTAGGCGAGGACTATGTAATCCTCGATGGAGTCAGCGGACGGGGCCATTACGTCGGCACATATCTTGCTATTTCTACGTTGCAACGATATTGGTGGGGTGAGGGAGAGATTAAGTTTTTCCTAGATGGCGATAACGATTATCCCACAGTGTGTAGTACCGGCACCGAAGATTATTTTGGCGGTGCATGGAGCTTCGCTGAGCAGCGAGATGGTCATACGCGCGAGCGTACTTTTTGTGCCCCATATGTAGGATATCCATTTTATTCTGTGCGCGATGGGGCTATAGCAAACCAATATCATGACGATTATTGACCACCTATGCGTGGCTTGTACCGATGGCATATTCCTGATCCCATCAGGTTTGATAGTGAGCTTAGAGTCACGCTTCAACAAATTGGTTCAGGATATGAAGGTGCATTTGAGCGTCAGGATGATGTGTCTAGCGTGGCGTACTGGTATCAAATTGAGCCACATTCAATTTTTCCCGAGCTGCCCGAGCCTTCGAAACGTCATCCTAGGTGAATGAATAAGCGCTTAGGTATTTAAGGGACCGATGTTGCAATTTCGCGAGAAGGAAGTGCTTGCCTATGGGGAACGTCAAGCCTTCCTCATTTCTTCGGGAATCGGCCATTTGTTTGCGTGTTGCGGATTTGACGAACCGGTTCGACATCTGTTATCCTCATGCATAAGCGCTTAGCAAATACGCTAAGCCGAGATAGCCAAGGAAGACATAGCCGGGATCGCCCGGAAGGAAGAAAGGAATGATCAATGAGGATCGAACGAACCGCCAAAACCGTTATTGCCGGTCTGATGTCTGTGGCATGCCTGGCATCCGTCGCCGCTTGCGGCCCGGGCTCGTCCAGCAACAAAGCCAACACCGAAACCGAAGCGGTGAGCACTGATCTTGGCGATACCAAGTATGAGCTCAAGCTGTGGGACGGCGCTGGCCTGAAGACCTTTGATGACCAGCTGATCGAAGCCTTCCAGAAGAAGTACCCGAACATCACCATCAAGGCCACCTACGATCCGGACAACACCTCCCAGCAGAATGGCCCGCGCATCATCTCCGCCGCCGACACCCCGGACATTGCCCGTATCACCGACATCAACTCCGCTGTGCGTGGCAACCATGTCGTCAATCTTGACGCTTACGCCGATGCTTACGGTTGGAAGCTGCCGGATTCCCAGACTCAGGTCTACCGCGTGGGCTCCGACGGTAAGATCGGTTCCGGCAGCCTCTACGCAGTGCCGGACGGTGTCTCGATGACCGGCCTGTACTGGAACAAGAAAGTCGCCAAGGAACTCGGCATCACCGAGGCTCCGGCCACTGTCGAAGAGCTCGAGGCCGATATGAAGAAGGCCTCCGACGCTGGCAAGCTCGCCATGATGATGCCGGCCAAGGAAGGCGGCACTTCCTACATCTACCAGGCATTGCTCACCAACTATGAGGGTCGCGATACCGTGCAGGATTGGATTATCCAGAAGGATGGCGCCACCTTCAACACCGACGGTGCCGTGAAGGCTGCACAGAAGATCAAGGACTGGCAGGATGCCGGTTACTTCTCCTCCGACGCGCTCGCCCTTGACGGTTCCACTGCACTGAGCCGCTTCTGCAACGGCGAAGCCCTGTTCTTCCCCTCCGGCAGCTGGTACTCCGCCTCCATCAACGATGCACTTGGCGATGACGCCGGCTGGATCGCCTTCCCCGGCGAAAAGGCCGATTCCGGTTCTGCCGCAGCCAACGCCGTGACCGCTTTCGGTATCCCGGCCAACGCCAAGAACAAGAACGCTGCAGCCGCCTTCCTCGACTTCCTCCAGTCCGACGAAGCCCGCCAGATCGCAGTTGACAACGGCTACCCGCCGGTCGGCGAAGGCGAGACTCCGAGCACCGATAACCAGCTTCTCGGCCAGGTCCTTACCGCCTACGAAGGTCTGGTGAAGACCGGTAACACCACCGACTACATCAACAACGCCACCGCAGGTATGCAGGCCAGCGCCATTATCCCCGGCTTCCAGTCCCTGATTGACGGCACGATGACCCCCAAGGCATTCGTCGAATCCATTCAGGCTCAGTACGAGAAGGAGGTCAAGTAACCCTTGCACTTACCGGGCGGAGTGTTCTTCCCTTTTTCCCGCTCCGCCTGGTTCCTTCCCATCGCGCGCACGACGTTGTGTGCGATGTTCGATTCCCAGTTCACACCAAACCAGCAAAGCGTGGTGACAATCATGGATTCCCATAAGGCAGCCAAGGCGGTCAAGCCCCAGCGCAATATGTCCCTCGGTCTGGTCAGCCAGCTTTTCCTCGCTCCGGCGCTTGTGTTCTACATCGCCTTCGAGTTGTGGCCGATCATTCAGACCATCTGGTACTCGTTCTACGAGTGGAACGGTATCGATGCTAGCACCTTCATCGGTGTCGAAAACTACATCACCGTGTTCACCGACCCCGATCTGTACGGATCGATTCTGCACTCCTTCTACCTGATCATCTTCTTCTCCATCATCCCGATTGTGCTCGGCCTGATCATTGCCGTGCTCATCAAAGACATGAAGTCCAAGGTCGGTCGTTCCTTCGCGCAGGTTTGCCTGTTCCTGCCGCGCGTTATCCCAGGCGCTGCAGCCGGTGTGGCCTGGACCTGGATGCTGGCCGACAAGGGCACCGCCAATCAGCTGCTGCGCGCAGTAGGCCTCGGCGACTTCGCCCACGTGTGGCTCGGCGACCAATCCACCTCCCTGAACGCGGTAGGCGTGATTGGTTTCTGGCTGCAGCTCGGCTTCTGTGTGGTGCTCTTGCTCTCGGGCATCGGCGGCATCGACCAGTCCCTGTACGAGGCAGCAAGTCTTGACGGTGCCGGCTGGTGGCGTCAGCTCTTCTCCATCACGTTGCCCGGTCTGCGCGGCCAAATCGGCGTATGCCTGACCATGACCATCATCTCCGCGCTCGCCAGCTTCGACGTGGTGTACATGTCCACTCAGGGCGGCCCCGGCACCTCCACCATGGTGCCCGGCGTGCAGGTCTACCGCTTGGCCTTCACCCAGCAGAGCGTTGGCTTGGCCTCCGCACTCGCCGTCACCCTGATGATTCTCGTGCTGCTGGTCGTCGGACCTCTACAGCGTCTGGTCAACGGAAAGGAGCAGTGACCATGCAGCAATCCAAAGCCGTTCGCATCACCGGCACGGCGATGCTCGCTCTGACCGTCCTCTTCTGCGTACTGCCGTTCCTGAGCATGCTCTCCGCGGCATTGCAGCCGCAAGGTTCCATGCCCGAAGGTATCCAGTTCACTGCCCACCCGCACTGGGAGAACTTCATCGACGCCTGGAACATGGCAAACATCACCCCGCTGCTGCTCAACAGCTGCATTCTGGTGATCGTGGTCGTGCCCTGCGTGGTGATCTTCTGCTCGCTCGGCGGTTATGCCTTCGCTCAGCTCAAGGTGCCGTGCAAGGGCCTGATCTACGTGCTGTTCCTCGTCGGTCTGACCATTCCGTTCGAAACCTTGGTCACTCCGCTGTACTACGAGATCAGTGGCATGGGCTTGCTGAATACCCGTCTTGCCCTGATCCTGCCGCTCATCGGCCTGAATATTCCGTTCGGTATTGTGTGGATGCGCTCCTGCTTCGAGCAGATGCCGCGTGATCTGATCGAAGCCGCATCCATCGATGGTGCAGGCCATCTGCGCACGTTCCGTTCCATTCAGCTGCCGTTGGCACTGCCAGCCATCTCCTCGCTCGGTATTCTGACCTTCCTGGCCACCTGGAACCAGTTCCTGTTGGCTGTGGTGTTGGAGAACGACCCGAACAAGCGCACGATGGCAGGTGCCCTACAGTCGTTCGTTGGCCAGTATCAGACCGACGTGGTGCTGCTCAACGCGGGCGCACTGCTCATCATGGCACCGACGATGATCCTGTTCATCTTCCTCCAGCGCTACTTCATCCGCGCCATGCTTGCCGGCTCGGTTAAGGGCTGATCCGAAGGCAAGAGGATGTAGGGTATGGCCGCCGGAACAGTGTTTCGTGCGGCCATACTGGTAAAACCATACGTACCGAGCAATCGGACAGGGGAACGATATGACTTTCACCAACAATGACTGGTGGCGCGACGCCGTCATCTACCAGATTTACCCCCGCTCATTCAGCGATGCCAATGGAGACGGCAACGGTGATCTCCAAGGCGTGATCGATCGTCTCGACTATCTGCAGGCGCTCGGGGTGGACGCGCTCTGGCTTTCTCCATTCTATCCATCGCCGCTGGCGGATGGAGGTTATGATGTTGCCGACTATTGTGATGTGGATCCCCGCCTTGGCACACTCGATCAGTTCGACGAATTAGTGGCCAAAGCGCACGAACGCGGTATCGGCATCATCGTGGACATCGTGCCGAACCACACGTCCGATCAGCACCGTTGGTTCCAAGAGGCCCTGGCTCAAGGTCCGGAATCGGAAGCGGCACAACGGTATGTGTTCCGGCAGGGCAAGGGGGAGCACGGCGAATTGCCGCCTACCAACTGGCTGAGTAACTTCGGCGGTTCCGCATGGGAGTCGTGTGGAGACGGCTGGTACTACCTGCATCTGTTCGCCAAGGAGCAGCCGGACCTCAATTGGGACAATCCCGAGGTGCGGCATGAGTTCCTGCGTGTACTCACATTCTGGTGCGATCGCGGTGTGGACGGTTTCCGCATCGATGTCTCGCACGGTCTGGCCAAAGACCTGCGTGAGCCGCTGCGCGACCGTATCGACCCGACACTGATGTCTCCACAGGCTACCGATGGCTCCGATCCGCTCTGGGACCGCGACGCCGTGCATGATATCTACCGTGAATGGCGCGACCTGTTCAATCAGTACACGCCAGCCAAGTATGCGGTCGGCGAATCGTGGTCGCCATTCACCACCCGTATTTTCCAATACGCCAAGCCTGATGAACTTGGTGCCGTATTCGACTTCTCCATGTCAAAGGCCGCCTGGAATCGCGAAGAATACCGCACCACGATTGAGCGCACGCATCGCTATGCTCTCGCTGCCGAAACCGCCCCCACCTGGGTGCTCGGCAACCACGATGTGCCACGTATCGCCTCGCGTCTCGGACTGCCGAGCGGTGCAAACATCGAGCAGTGGGTGACGTCCAACGGCACGAATCCGCCGATTGACCCCGCGCTCGCCGCTCGTCGTGCCCGTGCAGCAGCGCTGGTGATGCTCGGCCTGCCAGGTACCGCCTTTGTGTATCAGGGTGAAGAGCTTGGTTTGCCGGAGGACTTTGATTTGACCGAAGATGAAATTCAGGATCCCAATTGGGAACGTTCCGGTCATTATTTCAAGGGGCGCGACGGTTGCCGCGTACCGCTGCCGTGGCAGTCAGACGGCCCGGCGTTCGGCTTCAATGCCACCGGTGCTTCGTGGCTGCCCCAGCCGGCATGGTTTGCGCAGTATGCCACTAATCGTCAGATTGGTGACGGGGCTTCCGTCCTGCACCTGTATTGTGCTGCTGTCGCATTGCGCAAACAGTGGGTGGCCAACGGCACGGACTTCCAGTTCTCGTGGCTTACCAACGAAGAGTGTCCGGCGCCGCTGCTTGGTTGGCGCTTGCCGTCCGGCATGGTTGTGATGGCGAACTTCTCTGACAGTCAACCAGTCGCCTTGCCGCAGCCGATGACCGTGCTACTTGTGTCTGACGCGACTGTGCAGGCGAACACTCAGGTCGAGAGCGTTCCTCCAGCTGCTACCGTCTGGGCCTTGCCAGCATAATCTCATTGAAGAACACCAAGGAGTTACGCCAATGATTGCCGAAACCTGTCCAATAACCGTTCGCACGGTAACGGCCCATCTTGATACCGGTCGTGCCGTCTATGGCGAACAGGCTTCGGCAATCTGTGAACTGCCGGTAGAAGCCGTCACAATCGTTCCCGAATCATGCGAAGATGAGTGCACGTCCAGTGCGGGTATCCAGGGTGATGCTCAGGTGCGACTCTGGCGTATCGATGTGAACGCGCATGCACCCCAGCCCAAGGACCGCGCCGCTGCCTTTCAGGAACAACAAGCGTTTGAGCCCCACCATGCGATTGACGTGTCGCTCACCATGGCCGGCGTCGACAGCGGCAACGATGACACCATGCTGGCGCTATACCAGCACAAGGAGTGGTGGATGCGCCCGACCTGGGTGCGTACACCATCTGAACTGCCTGAACGCACGCAGTTATTGTTACGCCGCAACAACGATGCCGAAGATGCCGAGTGGCTAGTGTTGGTCGCTATCTGCGGCACGGATATTCGGGCTGATTTCAGTGGGCAGCCCGCAACAGAATCTGATGACACGGCTTTGCGGCTCGTGCTGTCTTCCAACCGGGTTGGTCGCACGACTCTATGTGACACTGCCGCATATATCGCTTGCGCATCCGACCCGTATATGGCCATTCGAGCTGCCACACAAACGGCAGCACGCCAGCTGGGTATTCGCACCCGTAAGGAGCGTCCATTCCCGGATGCGCTCACCGGGTTGGGATGGTGTACTTGGGATTCATTGGGGCGAGATGTCAACGAGCAGGCTATCGTCAACAAGATGGAGGAGTTCCAAGCCAAGCATGTGCCCATTTCCTGGGTGCTTATCGATGACGGTTGGTCCAACACGGATCGCACAAAGGAAACCCTGATCGACTTTGGCGCGGATCGCCAACGTTTCCCCCACGGGCTTGCCCACACCATTGCGCTGCTCAAAACGCACTATGGCGTGCGCAGCGTAGGCGTGTGGCAGGCGTTCCAAGGCTATTGGAATGGTTTGGACGAATCGGGTGTAGCCGCGGCCAGCTGCCCGACCGCAATAACCACCACGGCGAATGGTTGCCTGATTCCTGGAAGTCGTGCTGAACAACCCGCACAGTTCTGGGATGCCTGGGACGGCGAACTCGCCGAAGCCGGCGTCGATTTCGTCAAAGTGGATTCGCAAAGTTCCACGTCAGTAATGGTTCGTGGCACCGAAAGTTACGGTGAAGCCACCTGGGGACGCCATCAGGCGCTTGATGAAGTGACCTCACGACGATTCGGCGGCGCATTGATTAACTGCATGGGCATGGCACCGGAGGATTATTGGCATCGTCCTTCATCGCCAATCACCCGTAGTAGCGACGACTATCTACCGCACAATCCTGATTCGCTGGGCGAACACCTTATCCAGAACGCATACTGTGCACTGCTGATGGGGGAGCTGTACCACTGTGATTGGGACATGTTCTGGACGGAGCATCCCCATGCGCGAGTCCATGCCGTGCTCCGATTGCTTAGCGGCGGACCAGTGTATTGTTCCGATGCCTGCGGTCACACTGATGCGGCTGTCTTGCGTGATTTACTTGCCGAAGATGGTACATTACCGCGTCCTGATGAGCCGGCCCGACCAGTCATTGCGTCACTGCTCAATGACCCCGAACATACGGACTATGCGCTCGGTGTCACAGCAAGATTCGGCGCAGAACAGGTCATCGCTTTCGTCGGATTGCGCCGGCAGCCACAAATCGGCATTATTACGGCTAGCGGTCGCTCTTGCCGCATCATCGATGACCATGGTGCGACGATTGATATGAATCCGGGAGAAACCCATACTTGCGAGATCGAGTACGGCCGACTGCGTGTTTTCCGGGTGCAATCATGAAAGCGCATATGCCGATTGATATTTATTTTCCGGCACACCAACGCAGTTCTCCAATGGGAATGTAATTCGCCAATTTTTAGACTGTGAGCAACGAGCAATATAGATATCAATAAGGAGCCAATGATGACTACTTTCAACCGCGCAATAATCCCCGACGCCATCCGCACCAACGGCGCCACCCCCAATCCGTGGTGGTCCAACGCGGTGGTCTATCAGATTTACCCGCGCTCTTTCCAAGACACGAACGGCGATGGATTCGGCGATCTTAAGGGCATCACGTCGCGTCTTGATTACTTAGCTGATCTTGGCGTGGATGTGCTGTGGCTATCCCCGGTCTATAAGTCTCCGCAAGACGACAACGGCTATGACATTTCCGACTATCAGGACATTGATCCTCTGTTCGGCACGCTCGACGATATGGACGAGCTGCTGGCCGAGGCCCACAAGCGTGGGCTCAAGATCGTGATGGATCTTGTTGTCAATCACACTTCCGATGAACACGCCTGGTTTGAAGCATCCAAGAACAAAGACGACGAACACGCCGACTGGTATTGGTGGCGTCCGGCTCGTCCCGGCACCACGCCCGGCGAGCCCGGCGCCGAGCCCAATCAGTGGGGCTCCTACTTTGGCGGCTCCGCATGGGAATACTGCCCCGAGCGTGGCGAATACTTCCTGCATCAGTTCTCGAAGAAGCAGCCGGACCTCAACTGGGAGAACCCTGCCGTGCGCCGCGCTGTGTACGACATGATGAACTGGTGGCTTGACCGAGGCGTCGACGGCTTCCGCATGGACGTCATCACCCTGATCTCCAAGCGCACCGATTCGAACGGCAAGCTGCCGGGCGAGTACGGCTCGGAGCTTGAGGATCTTCCTGTGGGCGAGGAGGGCTATTCCAACCCGAATCCGTTCTGTGCGGACGGCCCCCGTCAGGATGAATTCCTGGCTGAAATGCGACGTGAGGTATTCGAGGGGCGTGAAGGCTTCCTGACTGTGGGCGAGGCGCCAGGCGTCACGGCTCAGCGTAACGAGCACATCACTGATCCGGGCAACGGTGAATTGGACATGCTCTTCCTGTTCGAGCATGTTGATTTTGATTGCGAAGGTACCAAGTGGAAGCCGCTGCCGCTTGACCTGCCGAAATTCAAGAGCATTATGGCCGGTTACCAGACTGCCGTGCAGAACGCAGGATGGGCCAGCTTGTTCACCGGCAATCATGATCAGCCGCGCGTGGTCTCCCGCTGGGGCGACGACTCCGCGGAGGAATCCCGCGTCCGTTCGGCCAAGGCACTTGGCCTGATGCTGCACATGCACCGCGGCACCCCGTACATCTATCAGGGTGAGGAACTGGGCATGACCGACGCCCACTTCACGCGTCTCGACCAGTACCGTGACCTTGAATCCTTGAATGCCTACCGGCAGAGGGTCGAGGAGGCCAAGGTGCAGTCGTCTGAGTCAATGATGGCCGGTCTGGCCGCGCGCAGCCGTGACAACGCGCGTACTCCGATGCAATGGGACGGTTCCGGCTACGCCGGTTTCACCGCTCCGGACGCCGCCACTGAGCCATGGATTTCCGTGAATCCGAATCATGCCGAGATCAACGCCGCCGGTGAATTCGATGATCCGGATTCGGTGTACTCCTTCTACAAGCAACTCGTTGCGCTGCGTCACAACAGCCCGGTCGTGGCCGCCGGCGACTGGCGACTGATTGACGCCGCTGATCCGCACGTCTATGCCTTTACCCGTGAGCTCGACGCTGAGAAGTTGTTGGTCGTAGTCAATATGTCCAGTCGAACCGTTGACCTGCCACGTGAGGCTGCCGAACTAACCGCCGTCGGAATCGCCGAGCCGAATGTGGTGATCAGCACGTATGACGCTCCGCACACCGTGGCCTCCCTTGCCAACCGCGAGCTCGACCCGTGGGAGGCAGCCGTCATCCAGTTGTAGTGCATTGAGTGCCTTTCTCCGCTCAAAGAGGTACTTCGGGGCTATCCCGAAATGCTATCTGTCTTGAGAGAGGTACCGTAACGTCGAAACCCCAGGTATAAGCATTGAAAATCAAGGCTTATACCCGGGGTTTTTGCTTCTCGGTACCCCTATGAAAACAGATAGCTGTCTGCAAAAGGCCGAATGTACCTCTGTGAAGCGAGATAGCTGGTGTCTCTCGGCATTGTGGTGCTTACAATGGAAAGCTATGGAACAAAAGGATGTTTTGAAGGCGCTGCAACGTGATCATGCAGCCGAACTGAAGCTGGCCGCCGAACGACTCAAAGGCACTGCCCGCCACACGGAGATCATTCCTTCTCCGGTGCTGAGCGAGATGACCGGCCATGAGATTCTCCTGAAGCCGGAAAACCTGCAGGTCACCGGATCCTTCAAGATCCGCGGTGCCTATAACAAGATTGCTTCGCTCACCGAAGAGCAGATCGCTCACGGCATCGTCACCGCGTCTGCCGGCAACCATGCCCAGGGTGTGGCCTATGCGGCCCGCGAGCGTGGAGCCAAGGCCACCATCTGCATGCCGCAGATCACCCCGCCGCTGAAGGTCGATGCCACCAAGGCCTACGGTGCCGACGTGGTGCTGTACGGCGATGTGTTCGATGAATCCGCCGCCCACGCTGCTGAGCTCGCCGACAAGGAAGGCATGATTTACGTGCCGCCATTCGACGATTACGAAGTCATCTGCGGCCAAGGCACCATCGGTCTGGAGATCCTTGAAGACGTGCCGAACGTCACTGACGTGGTCGTGCCGCTCGGTGGTGGTGGCCTGGGTGCCGGCGTGGCGCTCGCCATCAAGACATTCAAGCCTGAAGTGCGCGTAATCGGTGCGATTCCGGAGGGCTCACCGGCCTGGAAGGACTCGCTGGCCGCGGGTCGTGTGTCTCCGGCTGACCATGTGGTTACCTCCGCCGAAGGTGTTGCGGTCAAGCACCCCGGCGACCTGCCCTTCGCTCTGATTAACGAGTTCCTGGATGATCTGGTCACCGTCACCGAGCGCGACATCAACGAAATGATTCTGCTCATGCTCGAGAAGCACAAGCTGGTGGTCGAGGCGGCCGGCGCCGTTTCGCTGGCCGCGCTGGAACACCTGAACCTGCGTTCGCGCAAGTTCGCCGCCGCCACCGGC
>ENA-ORUB01002910-ORUB01002910.1-human-gut-metagenome-genome-assembly--contig:-NODE-2910-length-15280-cov-2.812414_pt1 | contig 15280 bp, 12 predicted proteins | sample MGYA00241918_ERZ509200 | MGnify/ENA primary metagenome ERZ509200 (study PRJEB26280, sample SAMEA2338853) | human gut metagenome | biome: human gut; feature: human-associated habitat; material: faeces... | reverse complement strand
CTGGAGATCGAAAAGCTAGAAGCCATGACTGCGGTCTGCTCCGTCGGTCTGGATATGATCGTCATTCCGGGTGAGACCCCTGCGGAGACGATCTCTGCCATCATCGCGGACGAGGCGGCGATCGGCATGGTCAATTCCAAGACGACCGCGGTCCGCGTGATTCCTGCCATCGGTCTCGCCGAGGGCGAAGAACTGGACTTCGGCGGTCTTTTGGGCAACGGTCCGGTCATGAAGCTGCACACCCAATCCTCCGCCAAGATGATCCACCGCGGCGGCAGGATTCCTGCCCCGATGCAGAGCCTTAAAAACTAAGTAGTCTACGAAGTGACAACGTCAGCGTAAATGCCGGCGTCAATATGATGCTTAAGATCACGAGAAATGAGCTGAAAGCTGTAACAGCGTCGGCGTGAGCCCGGCGTCAATATCACATGAAAGGAGCATACGCGAAATGCCGCTGCGATCTGCTTCTAGCAGGTTCGCGCGGCTGCTTCTCTCGGAGCATGCGCGAAATGCCGCAATGACGGCGACGCGCTATATGTCATGGATCAAGTGGCTTCCCGTGGGGCGCGCAGCGCTGCAAGGTTCCTGCCGAATATGAAATGAGGATTTTATTTACATGAACATTGTAACTTATGCCGCACAAAATATGAAACCATTTCAAGATCAGGCTTTCCATTCTGTGGACAGCCTGATTCTGTCTTGCGTCGTTTATATGCACTTTCCGCGCGCCAATCCTGCGCTCTGCGATTGGGACGGCGTTCCTCTGCCCGCGCTTTTTCACGCGGAAGATTTCGACACAATTTTTGAACATGTCTACGACGCGCCGGCAAGCAAGGAACTGCTGACCGCGCTGGTTGCCAGTCCTCGCTTCCGCGAGATCCGCGTAAAGGGCTATGTTCAGCAGAGCGATCGCTCTACTGAAAAACAGTTTGCCGCCATGACCTTTGATCTGCCGGACGACTCGTCATATATCGCGTTCCGCGGAACGGATGCCACGATCGTCGGTTGGAAGGAAGATTTTAATATGGCGTTCCAGTATCCGGTCCCGTCACAGGCGGAAGCCGCGGACTATCTGAGCGAAGCCGCCCGTCACTGCCGCGGTAAGCTGTATGTCGGCGGGCATTCCAAGGGCGGCAATCTGGCCGTTTACGCTGCCGCTAACTGCCGGCCGGATGTGTCGGCGCGGCTGGCACGTGTCTTTTCTCACGACGGACCGGGCTTCCTCGAACAGGCGCTGCAAAGCGAGGCTTTCCGTCAGGTGCTCCCCAAAATCGAAAAAACACTGCCACAGTCTTCGATGATCGGCATGCTGCTGGAGCACCAAGAAAACTATAAAATCGTCAAAAGCAGCAGCATCAGCATCTGGCAGCACAATCCGTTTTCGTGGGAAATCAACGGGGATGATTTTAGCTACCGCTCAGAGCTGACCGGAGATGCCCGCTACCTCAACGCGACGCTGAATCAGTGGATCCGCGCCATGTCGGCGGAGGAACGCGCTCAGCTGGTCGACACCATTTACGGCCTGATCGATCTGGACAACATCGCTACCTTCGCACAGCTGCGTGCTGAGTGGCAGACGAGTTTTCCGGAAATCTTCCGGAGCTTTTCCGGTCTGAGTCCGCAGAATAAGGCTTTTCTGCTGCAGATGCTCAAAGAGCTGGCATCGATGGGCATTAAAAATTTTCCTGAGTTATTCGAATGAAACGGAGAAATAAAATGACGACGAACAAAGAGACAGAATTTTCGTGCGTGGACTGTCACGTGCAGAAGTGTGAAAAAAGACCGGACCGCAGCGGTTCGCGAGAGGGGTTCCCGCAGTTTTGCGTAACGCCGGAGATCCGCGGTGATCAGAAGAAGGAACTTCTAAAAATTTACAGTGAAGCAAAGAACGCGCAGATTATGAAAGCTGCCGCTGAAGTCGAGTTGAAGGCTACGGACAGCTTACCAGAGTCCAGGAGATCATGGAGTTCGCGCGCAAGATCGGCGCGCGTAAGATCGGCATTGCCACCTGTGTGGGTCTGATCCGAGAAAGCCAGATCTTTGCGGAGATTCTGCGAAAGCACGACTTCGAGGTTTACGGCATGGCCTGCAAGGTTGGGCAGATTCCCAAGACCGAGGTCGGCATTCCCGCAGAATGTGAAGCGGTCGGCGTGACGATGTGCAATCCGATTCTGCAGGCGCGAAAACTCAATGAGGCCGGTACTGAGCTCAATGTCGTTGTTGGACTGTGCGTCGGTCACGACAGCCTGTTCTACAAATACGCGGAGGCGCCGACAACCACGCTGGTCACCAAAGATCGTGTACTCGGGCATAATCCGGTCGCCGCGCTTTATACCGCCAGGACTTACTACAGCAAACTGTTGGACAAAAGTGCGCATAACGAAATATAGATTTCTACGCACACATCTCGCGCATGCGTGACGCTCCGCAAGGTGCTTTTGTCGATATTCCGGAACTATCGCTGGGCGATAGTTCCTACATAATCAAGAAACATGCATACAGGAGTGTATGCGCGATCTTATCAGGAGGTGCTTTCATGACAGAAGAAGAAAAAATCTTTGCCGGCAAGATGTTCGACCCACGCAAGCCGGAACTCAAGGATTTGAAACACCGCGCACATGAAGCCTGCCGCAAATTCAACGGCATGGACGAATATGACCCGTCCAGACAGCAGCTGCTTCGCGACATCCTCGGCGGTGTCGGCAAGACCTGCTACTTCCAGGGCCCTGTGCAAATCAACTACGGCAGCCATTTTTTCATCGGCGAAAATTTTTTTGCCAATTTCAATCTGACCGTCATGGATGATGCGCGCGTCTATATCGGCGACAATGTCGCGATTGGTCCGAATGTTTCCATTATGGCAACCAATCATCCGCTGATTGCCGCAGAGCGCATGGGGCTGGACGCAGACGGCAAAACCACGATGGCAGAGTACGCGGAGGAAATCCATATCGGCAGCAATGTCTGGATTGCTTGTAATACAGTCATCATCGGCGGGGTGCATATCGGCGACAATGCCGTCATCGGTGCAGGCAGCGTGGTCACCAAAGATATTCCCTCCGGTTTTCTGGCGTACGGCAACCCTTGCAAGCCTATCCGCCCGATTACGGAAGCAGACAGCAAACGGCATTTGATTCTCCCGGAGGATTTGGAGCATTTTTGCTATCAGGTGTAAACACGCTGCGCACATGCAGCGCCGCCGGGCACACTATGCAAAAAGCGCTTTCCCATCGCCGCAGCGGTGAGAAAGCGCTTTTTGATTAAAGATTGTTTTGAATTATTTTTTGAAATGATCCCACTGGGATTATCTTGCAAATGCGTAGCCGTTGCCTTCGTCTATCATCAGTGTCAGTACACTGTTGTCTTCCAGCACGTAAGCGTACAGAACGGAACCGTCCTCAAAGGTTACCTTGCCTGTCCAGGAACCATCCTCCTGAATCTGTGCTGCATCATCGCCTAAGCTTGCAGGATCGATTTCTTCCCAGGTGCAAGCGCTGTCATCCCCGTCAACAGTCAGTGTGCAGGTGCCGTCTTCGTTGAATACTGCGCTGATCACGCCGCTTTCCAATTCAGAGGTTTCGCCATCCTGCATGATATGTGTTGCATTCCAGCTGCCTACGATCGTCGGTTCTGCCGGCGTATCCGCATCTGTACCTGCGTCATCTCCGCCGCAGCCGGTTGCAAAGAGAGCCATTGCAACAAACAAAGCGAGTAATAATAACATTCCTAACTTACGATTTTTCATGATTTTTTCTCCTGTCTTTTCATGTTTTTTGTGAAGTATTCTGCCCTCCCGCGTTCGCCAAAGGACAAGGCGCGTCGGACCGCAACGTATGCGCGGAAGCTTCTGCTTCCTTTTCCCGATCAGAACCGATTATACTATATCGCAAAGTGGAATGCAATAGCTGTGGAACGAAAGGTCATATAGCGTACTGAAAAATCACTTTTTTGTTTTTTTGATCCAAAAACTACCAGGAACCACCGCCGCCACCGCCGAAGCCGCCGCCGGAAAATCCGCCGCCGCTGCTCGAAAATCCGCCACCGCTACCGCTGTCGCCGCCATCCGGAATCACGATCTCGATATGGCTCTCTGCTGCACGATAACAGTCACGCATCATGCTGTTGAACATCCACGCGTTGAACAGCGTGCTGTCCTCATAGCCGACATACCAATCCGGCTGGACGATCGTGATCTTCTCGAAGTTCTTCGCCCACTTATCCGTCAAGCCCATGACATAGGCATAAGGCAGGAGATTGAAAAAATACGCCGGATCCTGTTCCACCAGCTGATTGATCCGGTCAAGCTCCGCGCTCTCGATGAACTGTCGGAGTCCCAGCACCTTACCCAAGGTCTCTGCACTCTGCTTCGTGCGCTTTTCCATCATGACGGTACAGAACTCTGCGACCACCAGGCTGATCAGGCATACGCCGCCGACGACCACGCTGGAAAATTCCATCCCAAAGGCTACCGCACAGATCACTGCGCCGATCAGGTTCACGATCCACAGCGCAGTTCTTCTGCTGACAGACTTCGTGCGCGAAACTGCGAGCGATTTACGCTGGAAATACAGCAGCACCAGCAGACTGGCAATCATGAGCAGACCGCCTAAGATGCCGCCTGCTACGCCCGGCGCAAATTGACCGTTGTACAGCCCTGTGAAGACGATCACGACAGTCAGCACCAAAAAGCAGAATGCGCAGCCGAGCAGCTGCAGCAGCGTAGAGAGCAGACTGATCTGTGTATGTTTGCTGCGGTAAAGACCCGCAAGCTGCTCGCTTGCCGTTATATAGGCCTCGCCGAACTCCTCATCCAGCTCCTCAAGCTGCACATCGCCGTATTTCCCGAAGAGACCGTCGAACAGCGTCCGCGCGAATTTCTTTTCGGTCTGCGAAATCTCGCATTGCTTATGTAGGATAAATTTCTTTTTGTTCGTTTGCTCGATCGTCAGATAACCCTGTTCTGCGAAGTACAAAATCATCGAGATCAAGTCCTTCTTGTCCGCCGTACCGTCCAGCACATAGCCGACCTCAGCCGGGGTCATGCCCTGCGGCGGATAAAATTCCACTGTAGGTACCATATGCGGATCGCGCCCGAAGAGAAACCACAAGAGCAGCAGCAGTACCGCGAATGCCTGCACGATCGTCAGAACCGCAGTCTTGGTCCAGTCATAATTCATCTGCCCTTCCCAGTAGCCCTCCGGTAAATTGCAGAAAATGGTGATGCCCTCTCCTTTGGACATATCCCGTCCGCTGATGATCATCGTCTGCGTTGTTTCGTCATAATCCCAGACAACATCGCCTTGCAGCGTTTCACTGCCGTAGCTGCCTGCGTAGACCTCGATCGCATCCGCATCGACAGGCTTTGGCAGGGGTACAGTGATATCTGCGCGCTCGATTGCAGTCTCCCAGTTGGTCGGCAGCACATCCAGATACATAAAGTCCTTCGTTGTATCCTTGTCATCGACGATACGCATGCGATAACCGAAGGTAAAGGTCTGGTCTCCGGTCACCGTACTGTCCGCATCGCCAATCTGAAAAATCTCGCAGCCGTCCTCCGCATAGGTCTCATACGGCCAGTCCTCGACCCATTGCCGATCGATATGCGGGGCTCTCTGCCCTTCCATCCCGGCAAGCGGGATATAGCGGTAGATGCCATGCTGCGGTTTGTCATAATCCACCTCGATGGTTTCCGTAAACAAATAGCTGTTGTCTACCCCGACCTCCACGTCGACGGTGTATGCAGTCGTCGTATAGCCGAACGCCGTCTCCGCGCACAAAAGCACCAGCAGCAATGCAGGCAGTAAAATTCTGTTCCATCTTGTCATATTCGTCATGCACCGCACCTGCTAGCTGAAGCTGACCTTCACGTTTTCGCGTTCCTCTGCCGCGTTGACCTCGAACATCGGCTTCTTCTCGAAGTGGAACATCGATGCGATCAGGTTAGACGGGAAAACCTCACATTTCGTATTGAACTGTTTGACCACAGCATTGTAGTACTTGCGAGAGTTTGCGATATCGTCCTCGATCGCCTTGAGCTGATCGGACAGCTCCAGGAAGTTCTGGTTTGCTTTCAGATCCGGATAGCTTTCCGTCAGTGCAAACAGTGATTTGAGCGTGCCTTGCAGCACATTCTCTCCGGCAATCTTCGCCTCCGGGCTGGTCGCGTTCTGCGCCATATTTCTCGCCGCGATGACCTTTTCGAGCGTCTGGCTCTCATGCGCCGCATAGCCCTTGACGGTCTCCACCAGATTCGGAATCAGGTCATATCTCTTTTTGAGATAGACATCCATCGTTGCAAACGCTTCATCGCAGTTGTTCTTCAGGCGAATGAAGCCGTTGTACATGACAACGAAGATGATAACCAATAAAATTACAATTCCTAAAACAATTAACAACATTTTTCTCCTCCTATCGTTTCATCTTTATATCTAAGCAAGCCGCCAGTCGATCTCGCTCTGCCCGGTCAAGGACAGGAATCGATTGGCGATGCTGAAATATCTCCCTCCGAAAAATCCGTTATACGCAGACAGCGGGCTTGGGTGCGCCCCCTCCAAAATCAGATGGTCCGCATTGGTGATCAGCGCCTTCTTAGATTTGGCGTTCGCGCCCCACAGGATAAACACCATCGGCTTTTGCCGCTCGTTCAGCAGGGCAATGATATGATCTGTGAAAATCTCCCAACCCTTGTCCTTGTGCGAGTTCGGCATGCTTTCGCGGACAGTCAGGGAAGTATTGAGCAGCAGAACGCCCTGCTCCGCCCAAGGTCTGAGATAGCCATGCGGCGCCGGCGGGATCCCGAGGTCGCTTTCGAGCTCCTTGTAGATATTGACCAACGACGGCGGCAGCTTGACACCCTGGTTGACCGAAAAGCACATGCCATGCGCCTGCCCCGGCTGATGGTAAGGGTCCTGCCCCAGGATCACAACCTTCGTATCCGCATAGGAGGCCGCACGCAGCGCGTTGAAAATATCCCCGCGCGGCGGATATACCGTATAGTTTGCGTATTCCTCTGTCAGAAACGCCTCCAGCTTCCGGTAATAGTCCTTTTCAAATTCCTCCGCGAGCAGCGCGTCCCAGTCATTGCCGATATTGGTCATAAAAAATCTCTGCTTCCTCTCACATGTTCCGCGGCGACGATCTCCGGCTGCCGCCGCATTCTTCTTTTTCATCTTACCATATCCCGCGCCGCGCCGCAATGCTGAATTTTGGCAAAAAAACTGTGCAGAGGCCATGCGCCTGCCCGGCGGCTCCTTCTGCACAGTTTTTTTCCGCAGGAAATATCACCGAACGATATTCCCGAAATAACGACAAAACGTCTTGCGGCATGCCTGCCATACCTGGCAGACATGCCGCTGCCGCACAGCTGATTCCATCTATCAACCGAAGCGGCAGCTGCGTTTGTCCTGCTTCTTTTTCGTTTTCTTTATGAAGCTGTACTTATGAAGCTTCGTGCACCGCCTGATCGGCGCCCGCTCAGCACTGCACACGCTTGACTGCGCTGTAAGCGCCGTAGAGCTTCTTGCCGTTGACGGTCTTGTAAGCGCGGACCTTGACATAATAGGTCTTGCCTTTTTTAAGATTGGTCACGGTCCTGGTCAGCGTCTTGGAGCCGCTGACCGTCACGCGCTTGACGTTTTTGCTGAACTTTTTGTCGGTCGCGCAGACGATCTGATAGCCGGAAACCTCTGCTGTCTTGCCGCTCTTTTTCGTCACATAATCGGTATTGACCGCAGCCTTTTTCCAGCTGAGCTTGATCTTACCGCTGCCCGCCTTCACTGCCTTGGAGAGCGCAGTCTTCGTCGGCACAGTCTTGTAAAGCTGTGCCAGCGCATAGTACGCCTGCTCGGTCGACATCTGGTTGACCGTCGCATCATAGCCGTCGCTCGTCGACTCGTTGACATGGCGGAAGCCGCCGACCTTTTCATCGTAGAAGCTCATCAGTGCATCGACCACCGTATTGCCGTTTTTGATGAAGCGTGTATCGGTATACGGATTGATACCGCAGGCCGTCAGCGCCATGATCGCCCAGGCGCAGCTCTCTGAAGTGTAATTGCCGCCTCTGCTGGTGTATAGAAAACCGCCGTCTGCCGTCTGGCAGTCTGCCACGTTCTGCAGACCGCGTTCGATGGCTTTTTTGACCTTTGCTTGTTTTGCATACGGTGCCAGCGAGAACAGAGCCATACACGTCATATCGATGGTAGAAACGTTGGCGCTGTCCTTCGGCGCAACATCCCAGCCGCCGTCATTGCGCTGGTTTTCAACGATATAGTCTACAACTGCCTGTCTGGTATTCTGTGTTGCCGGTTTCCCGCCGAATTCCTGCCCCTCCTTAATCTGTGGGATTGCATAATTGCCCGCGTCCAGCGAAGCCAGCACCCAGATTGGACCGTTCATATTCTGCCAGAGCGCGCGTTCCTTACACGCATACGCGTCCAACAGGTTGACACCTGCCACATTGGTCACATCCAGCCCTACAGCCGCATAAGCCATGATGACCCGGCTGTAATCGGTCGTCGCGCGGTCGTGGAACTCTCCCGGTACCCCGCGATAACCGGCTGTCAGAACTTTCTCGACTTCTTTTTGATAAGCTGCCAGATAAGCATCGCTCATCTCATACCCCGCATTGGCAAGACCGTAGATGACCCATTCTCCGCCGATCGAGCTGAACGTCGGCTGCGGTGTCGTCCGATAGAGATAATCGCCGGTCTTGACAAAGGCAGCCTGCGTCTCCGCCGCCGTAGCCGCTGCAGCGACACCCGTACTGCCGCATATCATCGTGAAGCTGACTGCCAGAACCAGCAGCAGACTCAAAAATTTCCTTGCTCTTTTTTTCATATTCTTCTCCATTTTCCCTTTCTAACATTGCACTGCGTGCTGCATGCTCCATGCACAAACGCACAGGCGCCGCATGCAGTCTGCTGCCGTATCAGCCCATCCACTCGTCCGCGCCGACGTCCGTACCCAGTCCCTCACAGGTGTAGCACCAGACGATCACGTCACCGTCCCTGAGATAATAGGAGGAACAGCCGTAATTCGGGAACCAGTTGTTGACCTTGTACATCCAGCCGCTCTGCGGACCGCCGTCAAACTCATACAGATAGTTGATGCCCTTGATGTAATTCGACTCAAACATCGGCGTGTAGCTGAAATCCAGCTGGATATCGTTGTTCCTGCACAGCGTGTTCAGCGCATCGAACACCGTATTGTCCGTCGTGCCCTTGTAGGTCGATGTTTTGAGAATCACGCCGTCCGTCGGGATATAGTCCTTGATGGCCGGATTCTCCAGTCTGTCCATGTCCCGGGAAAGCGTGTCGCAGCGGATCTCGAGCGTCACCGTCACGTTCTCCGGCACCTCCGGCTTCAGTGCGCGGTTGCCGTCATTGGAGGCAGTGAAATCGTCCTTGTTGTCCACTTTGATATCCTTGGCATCCAGCTTCTTCTTCTCCGCTTCCGTATATTTTTTTGTCGGTTTGGTTTTATCTTTGCTGCCGGTCTGGCTCTTGCCCTGATCGGTGCTCTTGTCCACATCCTCGCCTGCTGGTTCGCTGCCGTCCTGCTCCTTCGCGTCTGCATCACTGCCGGCAGTCTGCGCCGCGTCGCCGGAACCGTCCTGCGCGCCTGCGTTTTCTCCGGTCTGATCAGTATTGACCACAATCTCTCCCTGTCCGTCCGGCAGCTTCGCATTGCGATCCTCCAGCTTGAAGCTGACCGCGGCAGAAACCACGATGACCAGCGCCAGCGCCGTCAAGGCATATTTTTTGAGCCGCTTCCTGCGCATGCCGGCCATTAAGTCTTTTTTATCCTGCTCCTGCATCCGTCTCCCCTTTCTTTTCCCGTTTGTTTCTATCATATTATAGCAATTTTTTGCGCCCTTGGCAAGACACTGCTTTGCGCTTCTCCATATACCGACGCCCCTATATACAAAGGCTGCAGAGCATCTCGTGCCCTACAGCCCATTGTAAACCGCACGCCCGCGCCTGCGCAGGAATCAAAATGCGATCCTGCATACGCAGGAAAATTTGTCTATTTACTCCAAGTGCGGCTCGCATACCTACACTGCTTCAGCGCCGTCTTGGCTGCCAGCTTACCGCTTGCATCATAAACGCGAACCTGTACCTTGTAGAAGTACTTCGTACCTTTCTTACCGCTTGTGCTGGTGTAGCTGCTCGCCTTTTTCGTCACTGCTGCTTTGTAGCCTGCAGCTTTCTTCGTCGAACGATAGAAACGATATTTCACCGTATAGCCTGCATCTTTGAGCTGGCTGATGATCTCCTTGTCCTGCTTGTCGAGTCTCGTCGTTACTTTGACGTTCTTCTTCGCTGTCTTTGCGGAACGTGCTGCCGGTGTCAGCTTGGAGGCAAGCGCTTTCGCATCGACTGCCGGTTCCTCTGCGGCGTCCAGACCCACTTCGTCTGCATCCACGATTGCAAAGGTCGAGAAGTGTGGTGTCGTGAATTCGTAATACTGCTTGCCGCCGACTGTCAGCACCTTGCCTGCCAGCTGCTCGATCGTGCCGTCGTCTGCGATATGGATCGCTGCGACTTTCTTGCCGAGCAGACGGGAAACGAGTTCGACCATGACGGTCGCTTTGCCCTTGTTGAAGTCAGAGATGATCTGATTGCCGGATTTGATTACCAGACGGATCACATGACCGTTTGCACCCGCTGCCTTCTTCTGCGCCTCGGTCGGCTTCGCCACCTTGCTGACTTCCAGTGTGATTGTTGCGCCCTTTGCCGCGCCGAGTACGGTCTTGATCGTCTCCTGATCGAGCGTGACCTTGCCGTTTTCGGTGTTGACCGTCAGATCGGCATTGGTCTTGTCAGCCACATTCTTCACGAAGGTCACATCGAGCGTCAGCTGTACGTTGTCCGCGCCCTTGCTGTCCGCCTTGCTGACCTCCAGCACGATCTCCGCGGACTTTTTCTCCGCCGCCTGCTTGATGATCTCATCGTGATGCTTGCTGTCTACCTTGACCGCAGCGACCGTCTCCTTCGTACCGTCCGCATTGGTCTTTTCGCTTACCTTGACATCCGTCGGCGCGGTAGTGGTTGCAGAGCCGGAAGCGCCGGAGGTGGTGACGTCACTCGTCTGCTCACCCATGCCGCTCGCGCCCGGTACGCTCGTCCAGTTCTTTGTATAGAATACCTCAATATCGTCGCCGTTGTGCAGCGGATACTGTGCCAGATACACACTTGGCAGCACGCCGTTCACGCGATACATCCAGCCGGAATCCTTGCCCTCTGTAAACTCGCCGACCGCAGTGCCGTTCGGTTTGGTGATCTGGTACACATAGCTGCCTCTTGCCGCATAGGTATAGTTATTTTCATTCAGCACACTTTGGAAAACATCGAAGGCCGTACTGCCCTCGCTGATCCCGCTGTAGCTTTTCTTTGTGATCCAGTTGCCGTCGTTGCCGTTGAGTGTGAAGCTGACAGTCAGAGTCTCGCTTACCGGTCCTTCCTTCGTCGGCGCAGTGCCTACAACGATTAGGTCTGCACTGATCTCCTGATAATATAACGGAGTAAGGTCTTTGTAATCTGCATACTTAGTCGGATCTTGCTTGTACAGCTTACCGTATTTTCCAAGCGTTTCACTGGAAAGCGCACTGCTAATAGTAACGGCTTTGTTCTCTTTCTGTCTGCTGACTAGCAGATTTTCATGGGAAACCACAGCTGCGTTGGAGGACTTGAATTGTCTCCAGATCTCGAGTGTCTGCCAGCCGTCTAGAGCCTCCGGCACGATGCCATATCCTGCCATATCCTGCGTGCTGTACACCCACTGCAGACTGCTGCCGTCCGCTGCAAAGCGCACTTCGGTGAAAGGCTTTAAGTCAGAGATGATATTGTTTGCAGCTGTGTTGTCTGCCTTGATCCCATCGAAGTAATGTGCCTTTGCCTGTTCCATCAGTCGCAGTTCGCTGTCGATTTCATTCTGTGTCAATGCCGGAACACGAACCTTGAAGGTCTTAGAAGCGCTGACGCTGGTATTCTTGTCATAGATGCTGACCGTAACTTCCGCCTCTTTTGCCTTCTGACCGACCGCCGGTCTGATGACGGAGATACGCGCTGCATTGTTGACGTCCGGTGCCTCCAGCAGGTCGCTGTCTGTTGTCGTCGTGATGACCGGATAATATTTGCCGTCCACGCCGAAATCTTTTGTGGTCGGGATCTTGATGTCATTGCTTGCGGTATACACACCGTCTGCCTCGGTCAGCGCCTTGCCTGTCACCGCATCGGTGATGCCCGCTTTCTCAAATCCGGCATCCAGCTTTGCCTGTAAGTCTGCGCGGATCTCCGCAGCCTGCTCCCCGCTGATTGCCTCGACGGTTACTTTGTAAGCCTGATAAAGTACAATCGGTTTTTCGCCGCCGATGGTGTCGTTCGTACGCTGGAACGTAAGCTTTGCAGTCAGCGTCACTTCTTGATCGGTTGCGCCCTGTTTCACAACGCCGACATATGGATTGAACAAGGTGTCTGCACTCGTCTGATTCTGATCGCTGATGCTGATGACCTGCTCGTTCGAGGAGGTCCACGAAATCTGTGTCCACTTCTTGCCGTCGACGACCTTCGGCAGCACGAGATTCTGCGTCACATGCTGAAGGTCGGTGTTTGTACCCCGGATGGTCTCCGGGGTTACATTGCCGAGAATCTCTTTTCCCATCGTGTCTTTGACTTTTTCGCAGTCCCAGTAAAGAATGACCGGCACATCCGCATAATCATAGGTCACGCCGTCTTTGGTAAGCTCGAAAGTCACCTTGTAGCTGCCGAACCAGACACTGCGGTCTGTATTCGGATCTGCGTAGAAGTATGTAATCGCGCCGTTTTCATCGCCTGCCTCTGCTGAGATTCCTGCTTCGCCGTATACCTCTTCTACCTTCTTGACCTTCGCGGTAATGCCCGCATACCCTTTGGCTGCAAGCGCCGCCTGCAGAACCGCATTCACATTCGTGTCTTTCCCGCATACCGGATGCATCGTGTAAGAATTGCCTAAAGCATCGACCGCCGCTTTGAGCGGTTTTTGTTTATCTGCAAAATCTTTGTCGACCTCGTCCTGCGACCAAACTGTAATGTCGAAGGTTCTGATATAGAATTCCTCATGATAGGTAAATTTCGCAGTCAGTCTGACAGTTTCTTTCCCTGCCTGCGGCAGCGTTACCGCGCCGGTTGTAGCGGCAATGAGTGCATTGTCGCTGCTCCATTCAATATTTGCCGTAACTCCGTCTTTGCTATGTGTCGATTTCAGTTCCAACATCATCGCCTTTTTGATGTCCGTTGGCAGGGTAAAGGACGGGTCGTATGCGACCGGATAAAGCTTGCCTTTGTCTGCGGATACGACAGGGGTAGAAGTGTCTACATGATTTTTGACAATTTTCCCGCCGCAGCTTACCTCCACCTGAATACGATTCGCATCATAATCTGCAGGAATGTCATAAGTTTTCTGCGTTGCACCACTGATTACGGTACTTGCTGCAGAGGTTGTGTCGTACTTGTACCACTGATAGGTCAGCGGCGGCATCGTGTCCTCGTCATACGCTGTACCGCCCTCTACATTGACCTTTGCCTCGACCTTCTGACCGGCAGCGACTGCACCGCCATTCACATTCTCAATGTCAACCGTCGTAATGTTCGGAATGACAGTCAGTTTCAGTGTCTGTGTATATTCTTCATTCTTGTAAGTAACTTTCGCTGTGATATCCAGCACGCCGCCTTTTTTGCCCGCTGCATCAACGATCAGTTTATTCTTGTCATTCTCAGCCGGGTTGATCGCAGCGGCATCGCTCTCCGTCGGATACTCCCAAGTAACATCCGGCTTAGTCTCTCCCATATTATCATAGGCGACAGACAGCGTGGTACTCGTTTTATGATTTCCGCCTGCCACCGTCCAAATACTGCTGCCGGAAGAGGATTCGATGCGAATTCCCGGTTTCGCCGGCTCCGGTGCAGAACCTGTCTGCCATGTGAGGATCGGGTAGCCGCCATCAGCACCATCCTTGAATGCATTACCGAGCTTTGCGGCAAGCCCTGTTGGGGAAGTAATTTTTTGAGATGCATCGTCATTACTGCCGGTACCGCCGCCACTGGCATCGTTAGGCTGCGTCCAGTAACAGTTTGAAATTGTGACACCATTGAAACCGGATATTGCACCGCAAGAAGTCCCTTTAACATTCCCGATATTGTAACAGTTCGTTATTTGGACCTCATTCATGTTCTGCCCGACAATTCCACCGGTTTTGGTTGTGCCTGAAATGATTCCGCTATTATAGCAACTATCAATTGCATTCGCGAATTTAGCATAACCGGTAATGCCACCAGCATAATTCGCACTGATAGCTCCATAATTTACACATTCTTTTACAGTTGGTTTTGTAGTTTTTTGATTCCCGATATATCCTGCAATACCTCCGGCGTATCCACCACTACTTTTTGTATTTGTTACACTCCCCGCAAAAGAACATTTCTCTATCGTTCCGTCAATAATAGTTCCGGCAATGCCGCCAACATTATTTTTGCTCGATGAAATCGTTGCTTCCTTAATTTTCAAATTCATTATATGCGCTGAATCTTTAAGGTAACTAAAGAAACCGGCGAAATTATAGCTCGCCTCAATCTTAAAGTTTGAGATCGTATGCTTTTGACCATCAAAGGTACCGGCATAGTATGAGGTGGTATATCCATCGGCACCACCGATTGGCGTCCATGTCTCGCCTTTAAGATCAATGTTTTGCGTCAGAATTGCACACGCGGTTCTCTCGCCACTATTCACTTTGTCGCGAAACGCTTTCAAGTCTGCCGCATCGCTGATTTGATATGGTTCGTCTGCAGTTCCGTCCCCTGTCAGGGTTCCTCCTGTCGCCCATGCCAGCTGCGGCATCATAGTGCATACCAGCAGCAGCGAGAGCAGGAGTGCGACAAACCTTGATTTTTTGTTTTGTTGTCTCAATTTTCTTCTCCTTTCTTACATGTACGCCGCCTGTTTTTCCGTCTGCGCGAGAGCTGTTTTGCTTGAAAAGAGAATTGATATCGTTTATAATTTCTTTATACAGCAAAACACGCTCTGCCGCATCCGGCAGGCTTTTGTTGTTACCTGCTCGGTGCCGCCAATTTCTCAGGTTCACGGCACCGGGCGCTTTTTTATTGCACCATAAGTTCTAAGCTCTGTCTGCGGCTTCGCCTTGCCAGTCGCTAAGAACTCTGGGCATCTGTTTTGCATCAGCTCTGCTGTCGCCTTGCGGCTCGTCCCTTAAAGTGCCCGGTGCCGTGAACCTGAGAAATTGGCGGCA